>Ga0307372_10002038_pt1 | contig 34168 bp, 28 predicted proteins | sample OX1MG_FD_202533 | JGI IMG/M metagenome (GOLD analysis project Ga0307372, IMG submission 202533) | Soil microbial communities from Risofladan, Vaasa, Finland - OX-1 | ecosystem: Environmental > Terrestrial > Soil > Coastal area > Acid sulfate soil | place: Finland: Risofladan, Vaasa | collected... | reverse complement strand
GTCAGCGTCGGCGTCAGCCACCTTCGGGGTGTACGAAAACTTCGGAATCGGTGTACGGATTCAATCGGAACGGGTGTACGAAAACCTTCGGAATCCGCAGGCACCGTGAATTGCAATCACTTTGATGAAGTCACTAACCCAAGTCGGAGCCTGGGCGTAGGAGGGGAAATACTGCCACTTTGGGTAGTTCACGTCGCGAGCTTACGGATGTTCCCCGCCAATAGCTAGGTCCTCGCGCCGGTCGATATGGCGAGTTAGCCTTTCTCTCTAATACGAAATCTTGGTGTGAGCCCTCTTCAAGTTTCAGGCATACCACGGGCATACTGCGGGCATATATGGGCATGTAACACGGGGCAATTGCGGTCACTCGTGGTCACCACTGGTCACATTCAATCCCTTTCGAACAAAGGGTTTTAGACCAAAATCGTTGGAGCGGGCGACGGGAATCGAACCCGCGTTCTCAGCTTGGGAAGCTGATGTTCTGCCGCTGAACTACGCCCGCGCGAACGCCCATCGTAGTGTCGTCCCGACGTACCACTAGACGTGATTGTCGAGTACTTTTATTTTTAAATTTGACGAGGTCGTAGGGTGGCGCTGTTTACTGGGGAGTAGGGATGGGCCTCTATCAGGGATTATAGATATTCTTAGTCAATTCTTGACGAGTGTGTTCGATTCTGATAGGAACTATCAAGTTCGTGACGGGTTGGTACCCTCGTGAATCTCTTGAGGGGGGGAAGTAGTGCAGCTTTTCTGGCTGTCGTTCGGCTTCGGGTTGGTCACCGCTTCGGTGCTCGCGATTTCGGCCGTAGGACTCAGTTTGCAGTTCGGCATCACGAACTACATCAACTTCGCTTACGGAGACTTCATGGCTCTCGGTGCATACTTCACCTTTGTTTTGAATAATGAGGTATTGCATTGGAACATCTGGCTGGCCATTGTGGCCGCGGCCATAGTCGTCGGTATTTTCGCCGTCATAATTCAACACATAATCTTGAGTCCCTTCGCGCGACGCTTCGACAAGACGTTTTACGTGTTGATCGTCACCTTTGGACTGTCGCTGATTCTCCTCAACGTCATTTATTCGATCTGGGGGGCGACGGTTCGCTTTTATAGTGTGCCGATTAATCGAGCGATGCACATTGGGCCCATGCTCTTGACGGCGTATCAGCTCATCGTGATGGCCATCGCTGTTGTCTTGATGTTGGGCGTGCACATTCTTCTCAAGACCACGCGTCTCGGCAAGTCAATGCGAGCAATGTCGGACAACACGACGCTCGCGATGACCAGTGGCATTGACACCAAGCGCATCACGACCATCACCTGGTTTATTTCTGGCATGCTCGCGGGACTCGCGGGTGCGGTGCTCGGACTCACGGAGGGCAATTTGACGCCAGCGTCTGGCGAACTTTTCTTGTTTGTGATTTTTGCCGCCGTCATCGTGGGTGGTGTTGGTTCGATCTACGGCGCGATGGCTGGCGCGGTGCTTATTGGACTCGCGACGGAAGTCTCGGCGGCTTTCATCAATCCCGCCTACAAGCTTGACGTGGCGTTCGTGATTTTGATTCTGACATTGCTCTTTCGACCAAGCGGTCTCTTTTCGCGACCGGGAAAGGGGTGAGGACATGACTCAGGTCTTCTATTACATCTTCACACTCGTCTTTTTCTTATTCGATTACTTTATCCTTGCGATGGGTCTCAATATTCAATACGGTGAGACGGGCATCTTGAATTTCGCCTACATCGGCTTCGTTGCTATCGGTGCCTACGTCACCGGGGCGGTGAGCTTGCCGGACTCGGCCGGCACGGGCCAGCACTACATTTTGGGGCTCAACATGCCGTTCCCCTTCAATTTGCTAGTGGGTGGTCTTACGGCATCGGCCTTTGCGGTGTTGGTCGCATTAATTTCGTTGCGACGTCTACGTACTGACTACCTCGCGATGGTGCTGATCTCGCTGTCGCTCGTGCTTTACGACATTTGCAACAACTTTGTGCCGCTGTTCAACGGTGCGGACGGCCTTTATAACGTTCCCGCACCTCTGGCGGGCGTCTTAAAACTCACGACGAATTCCTTCATCCCGGTTTTTGCCATCGTGACAGGAATTATTGCGATGATTCTCTGGTTCGTCATGAGCCGTATTACCAGGTCACCACTTGGCCGCACGTTTCGTGCCATTCGTGATGACGAGACAGTTGCTGCGGCCCTGGGTAAGAACGTGTTTCGTCGCCAATTGACGGCGATGCTCATTGGCTCGTTTTACGCCGGTATTGGAGGCGGACTCATTATTCAGTTTGGTGGCTCTTTTAATCCCTCGGCCTGGTTGCCTGGTGAGACGTTCGTGGTCTTCACCGTCATCATCGTTGGTGGTGTAGGAAACAACATCGGACTTCTCGTTGGTTCGTTGTTGGTTGAGACGCTTCTTGTTCACCTACCCGCCTTCTTACCGGCGATTCCCGGCCACGCCGGGCTCATTGAGTACATCGACGCGATGTTGATTGGTGTGCTCTTGATGGTCATGCTCTGGTTCCGTCCTCAAGGCGTGATCCCAGAACGTGTACGGAAGAGTTCGGCGTTGACGAAACTCATGCCAGTGTCCAGCGCCGACGTGCTGGTCCACGAGAATGCTTTGAACGAAGGGGGTAACGCGTGAGAAAAGCTGATGTGTCCTTAAGCCTTAAGGGCGAATGGGCGTTGCGCTGTGAAGGCATTACCAAGGCCTTTATGGGAGTCGTCGCGGTCAATGGAGCTACCTTTGACGTTCCACGTGGTCAGATCACCGCATTGATTGGGCCCAACGGCGCCGGTAAAACTACGGTCGTCAACATTCTCTCAGGCTCAATGTTGAGCGACAGTGGGACCGAGCACATTGGAGAGCTCGAGGTTTCGAACTGGGAGAGTCACGACATCGCCAGTTTGGGACTGATGCGCACCTTCCAGTTGTCTCGCGAACTTGGCGGACTGACGGTCCTCGAAAACCTGCTCGTCGCGCCAAAGATTCAAGCCGGCGAATCACTGTTCAATGTCTTCTTTCGACCAGGTCAAGTGAGGCGCGAAGAGGGCGACAATGTCAATCGAGCATTGGAGATTCTTCAGACTTATGGCCTCTACGCGTTGCGCGATAACCGCGCTCGAGAGCTCTCGGGTGGCCAAAAGAAGTTGCTTGAGATTTCACGCGCGGTCATGGCTTCTCCGCAGATTCTTCTGCTGGACGAACCGATGGCCGGTGTAAACCCGGCGCTGATTGAAAAAATCGGCGGCTACATTCTCGACCTCAAAGCTCAAGGCATGACGATTTTGATGGTGGAGCACAACTTGAACGTGGTGGAGCAGATTTGCGACCACGTGATCGTGCTCGCCGAAGGACGCACGCTCGCGACGGGTCTTTTGTCGGAATTACGTGAGAACAAAGAAGTTGTTCAGGCTTATTTAGGTGAGGTCATCGATGCCAGCACTACTCGCTGAAAACGTGACGGCCGGCTACGGTCGCACGCCCATAATCAACGGGATTTCCTTGACCGCCGAGGTGGGTACGATCACGACGATTGTCGGACCCAACGGCGCTGGCAAGTCGACGTTCGCAAAAACCATGGTGGGAATCCTGCGGGCGACGACGGGTCGCATCATGGTCGAAAACACGGACATCACCAAGATGCCGGGTCATTTAATTCCCCGAAACGGTCTCGTGTACGTGCCACAGAATGACAACATTTTTAAGAGCCTGACGGTTCGCGAGAACTTGGAAGTGGGAGGGTTTGCCGCGAAGGGGGACACCAGCGCGCGGATGGAGGAAATTCTTACGATTTTCACCGACTTGGCCAAAGCTCGTGAGAAGAAAGCGGGATTTCTATCGGGTGGTCAGCAGAATCTGCTCGCAATCGCCCGAGCGTTGATGGTTGAACCCAAGGTTATTGTGCTCGACGAACCCACGGCGGGGCTTTCTCCCGCCTACACCGACGTGGTGTGGAGTCAGATTGAGATTATTAAAAACTCCAATACCGCGGTTTTGGTCGTGGAGCAGAACGTGGAGCGAGCGTTGAAGCACGCGGATTTCGTGCACATTTTTGTGGCTGGATCCAATCACATTCATGGTCCCGCGTCAGAGATTGCCGCGCTGGATTTGGCGTCGATCTTCTTGGGTCGCGCGGATGCAAAAAGGTCGTAGAGAACGGGAGATTCCCGTCGTTGCGAAAAAGAGATACAGAGGGGGAATTACGAGATGAAAGTATTTAGACGGTCACAGGGGTACCGTCGTAGCGCCACTGTTGGTTTGGCGTTTACGGCAATGGTGTCCCTCGTGGGCTTTGGATTGAGTAGTAGTTCGGCCGTTGCGGCACCGAGGCTGAAGCCAATTGTAGTGGGCGGCATTTTCCCATTTACGGGTTCAAAGTCGCTTCTCTCCAATTGGGGAACACACGGTGTGGCAGTGGGCATTTATGAGGTGAACCATGGAGGTGGCGTTTTGGGCCACCAACTGAAGTCTTCATACGTTGACGACGCGGCTGACTCAGTCGATGCGCTGCCGGCGTTTCGCAAGCTCATGTTGAGTCACCCAAAGGTCATTATTGGGCCATTCTCACCCACCATTGAGGCAGTGATTAACCAATTCCAGCCAAACAATGTTGTTGACTTCATGGTTGGCGGTCTTACGACGCTCGACAACATGAAGCAGCCCTACGTGTTTCGTACCTCTTCTTCGGACTCGAACGAGGCGATTGCTATGGCGTACTACGCGATTTCAAAGGGTGCCAAGACAGCGTCGCTGATCTTTGACAACTCGGACAACTCGCAGGGTTTCGTCGCGCCTCTTGAGGCCGCCTTCAAGGCGCTCGGTGGGACGGTGCAACAAGACATCACCTTGACGCCCGGACAGTCTTCGTATAGCACTGAACTGACGCAGGCATTCGCTGGTAATCCTTCGGTGATTTTTGACTCGATGGACGCCAACACGGCCGCGACCTTGTTCTCCGATGGTCAGCAGTTGGGCTACATGAACGTTCCGTGGATTGGTGACGACCTGCAGTCGGCTCCTCAGGGTTCGTACGCGAAGTCCTTCGGTCCGACCGCTTCGACGGAGCTGACCGCGGCCCTTCCGGCCTCGCCCAGCACTGCGGACAACGCCTACAACCACTTCCTGGCCGACTACCAGTTGGTGTGGCGCACAACGTCGATCATTCCCACGACCTTCAATGAGTACGACTCCGTCGTAATCGCGTCGCTGGCCATGACCATGGCTAAGTCCACGAACCCGAAGGTCTGGGTCAAGGACGTCATGAAGGTCTCAAACCCACCAGGTGTGGTGTGTGGAACGTACAAGACTTGCGTGAGACTTCTCAAAAAGGGCAAGGACATCAATTACGACGGGGCAGCCGGTAATGATGACTTCAACAAGTATCACAACGTTTTCAGTGGTTTCCAGATGCTGGGTTTTGACTCGAGTCTGAACAACGTGCTGCGTGCCGTTGTGTCCCCGGCCAACTTGGCCACCGTTGTGTCGAAGGAGAAGTAAGGGCAACGTAGTTTCCCCCAGCCCTGGCGTGGCGGACGACGAAATCCCCAGTCGTCCGCCACGTCCAGGGACGCTTCGTCGGCACCGACTCACGGCCAGTGGCGTGTTCGTTCAACGTTTTTGTTGACGGCGGTGTTACAAGAACAACTCAAAGAGGATAGATACAGTGTCAGGACTACTCACCGGAGTACGCGTGCTCGACGTTACGACGGTGCTCGCAGGCCCGTTCGCCGCGTATCAACTGAGTCTCATGGGTGCTGAAGTAATTAAGGTTGAGATCCCCGGCGAAGGGGACTTGGCGCGCGAAATGGGTGACAACAAGGTCCTCGCCGCCGCCAGAATGGGAGCTTCGTTTCTCGCCCAGAATGCGGGGAAGCGCTCGATTACGGCGGATTTGAAAAGTGATGGGGGCCGAGAGGTCTTCGCGAAATTAGTCGAGAGCGCTGACGTGCTCTTGGAGAATATGCGCCCCGGCGTCCTGACTCGATTGGGATTCTCCTACGAAACACTTGAACGCATAAATCCAACGTTGGTCTACTGTGCCGTGTCTGGCTTTGGTCAGACTGGACCGCTCTCAGGACGCCCCGCGTACGATCAGATAATCCAGGGGCTATCTGGAATGTGCGACGTTACGGGATGGCCCTCCGATGATCCGTTACGGGTTGGTTTTCCGGTATGCGATACGTTGGGCGGTTTCGTCGCGGCGATGTCAATTTGCGCCGCACTGGTGCGTCGTGACCGTGAGGGCGTGGGCGCGATGCTCGACGTCTCGATGTTGGAGTCCGCAATCACCGCGATGGGCTGGGTGACCTCGGAACACCTCATCTCTGGACGAGTCGCGACGCGCCAAGGCAACAACAACGCGGCGTCATCGCCTTCGGGTACGTTTCGTACGGGAGACGGCTTGCTCAATATTGCTGCCAACACGCAACGTCAGTTCGAGTCGGTTTGTGAAGTAGTTGGGCGACTGGATTTGGTCACCGACGAGCGATTTATAGATCGAGAATTGCGCAAGCGTTATCGAAATTTGCTTACGGCGGAACTTGAATTAGCCCTCGACGCCAAGAGTGCTTTCGAATGGGAGGAGCTCCTGGCCGACGTCAACGTACCGACCGGGCGCGTTCTTTCACTGGCGGAAGCACTCGAGCAAGAGCAGGTTCGGGTTCGCTCCTTGATGCACGAAGTGGAGATTGATCTTGATGGTTTTGAGCGGGTGGAACTACTTGGCAGTGGCGTACACGTCGACGGCGCAGCACTCGAACCGTCCATGCCCCCACCGCGACTCGGACAGCACACGGAGGAGATCTTGAGCGAACTCGGTTACGGTCCGGATCAGATTGGCGAACTTAAGCGAGCGGGCGCAGTATGAGTGCGACCAAGCCGTTGAATCAGGGTTACCCGCGCGTTGAAATCGTGGAAGAAGGAATGCGTGAAGGGATGCAGATTGAGAGCGCATCAATCAGTGTCGATTCGAAACTAGATTTGCTCGACGCCCTTTCACAGACCGGACTCTCGACGATTGTGGTGGGTTCGTTCGTAAGCCCAAAGTGGACGCCCCAGATGGCCAAAATCGATGAGATTGTCACGCGCTTCTCGCCCGTGAAGGGGGTCACGTACACCGCGTTAGCGCTCAACGAACGTGGACGCGAGCGAATGAGCCACTACATGCCGCCATTGGTGGACGCCCACGAAGTGCCCCAGACGCTGGTGCACCTCTGCGACGTTTTCGTTCGTCGTAACACCAATCGATCGCAAATCGAAGAGATCGATGCGTGGGATGACACGATTGCGCGCGCGCGCGATGCAGGCGCCACTGGAGCAGAAATTGCTATCAACGCCGCTTGGGGTTCGAACTGGCTGGGCCTATTTGACGAGGAGTATCGCATGAAAATGCTCCAACTCCAGTACGACAAGTGGCACGACGCAGGTATCGCGGTCACGCGCGTGTGGATTGGCGATCCAATGGGTTGGAATCTGCCTCATCACGTCGAGTCACAGTTACGCGCGATTCGTGAACGCTGGCCTGAGATCGTCCATTTCCATCTACACCTGCACGACGCGCGGGGTGTGGCGTTGGTCTCTGCGTACGAAGCGATTCGCACACTTGGCCCGGAGTGCACCCTCGTCATCGACTCGTCAGTAGGAGGAATGGGTGGTTGCCCCTACGGTGGCCACGGACGTATGACGCGTATGATCGCGACCGAAGATCTCGTCGACCTCTTGAACGAACTTGGCATCGCCAATGGGGTCGACATTGATCGACTGATTGAGGCTGCGGTGCTGGCTGAAAAGGTCGTCGGACATTCGCTCTGGGGTCACGTCTCTAAGGCCGGTCCTCGACCACGCGGTGATGAACTGTTTCCCATGGACTTGCCTTTCATAGAAACCGAAGAACAGGCTCAGCATTTTCGACTCGGTTCCCGCGCTTACAAGGGCGCACTCTCGCCTTGGGCGACGCTAATAGAATCGCCGAGCCGCCCCTCGACCCGTGACGACCAGATAGGGTCGGGCGCGTGATGCGGGCGTGACGAGAGTGGCTACTTCTCACTCAGAGGCCCACGCGGACGACGCGAATGACGTCTCGCGAATCGACGAGAAGGAACCCGCTGAGTCGACCGAACGTGGTGATGGCGACGAAGTATCCGCGGCCGGCGTACGGTCACTCGATCGCCCCTTCCTGGTGCTGGGGGTACTGCGTGAGCACCGGGCGCCCATGCGCCTTACCGAAATCGCGACCGCCACCAAACTGCACCTGGCCACGACGCAGCGGCTCGTAAATTTACTGATCAAACACGGTTATGTCGAACGCGACGGAGTGGAATATCGTCTCGGTCTTATCTCACTTATCGACGGATTCACGTATCTCCTGACCAATAGCCTGACCCAAATTGCTGAGCCAATTCTCCTCGAGTTGACGATGACGACGAAGTTAACCGCCATGCTTGCGGTGCGCTACGAGTTCACTCAAGTTCGCGTCATGCGGGTCTTGAGTTCGCCTACGCCTCGGTATCAAGCTACGGTCGGTGAACAGGTGCCGCTTACGTTGGGTGGCGCACGCGTGTTGGCCGCCGCACTTTCTCCCGATGATCTTGAGCGACTTCTCGATGGCGTGGAGAACATCCCCTTTGCTAATGGACGCGAGTTGGATCGATACGAGTTCATCGAAAGTTTGAGTGCGATTCGTGAGCGCGGTTACGCCCTGGGCCAAGGTCAGGGCGAAGGCGGCAGCGTCTCGATTGCCGTACCGGTGATGGACCGCGGCGGTAAGGTCATCGCCGCGATTCAAGTCTCGGGTCACATTGAAGACATCCCCTTTGACGTCGACTCATTGGTGAGTGAATTGCAGCGCGCGAGCGCCGCCATCACCCGGCGAATACCGTGATCGAACACGAACTTCGCACGTATCGAAGTGACGAAGGGCTTCGTCGCGAAGATCAGCTCGCTTGGAAGCTCGCTGAACTCGCCACCGACGACGACGCCAAGGTTGACGACGACGTGAGCGAAATGATTATTAATCGGATCATTGACGACGCCGCCGTTGCCGCAGCCTCGTTAGCCCGGGCGCCCGTCGCGGCCGCGAGGGATCAGGCGCTTCACCACGAAGCGCGTCCCGGGGCGACGATTCTGGGTCTGTCCGCCACGACGCGCGTTTCACCGGAGTGGGCCGCGTGGGCCAATGGCGTGGCAGTTCGCGAGTTGGACTTTCACGACACCTTCCTCGCCGCCGAATACGCGCACCCCGGCGACAACGTTCCCGCCATCATCGCGGTCGCCCAACACCTCGCCGAGCGTCGGGGGCTGAGCGGCCGCGACATTATTCGCGCACTCGCGACGGCTTACGAGGTGCAAATTGACCTCGCGCGCGGCGTGAGCCTGCACGCGCACAAGATCGATCACGTCGCTCACCTCGGCCCCTCCATCGCGGCTGGACTCGGGTCGCTGCTGTCACTGTCGCCCGGCGTGACGTTTCAGGCAATCAATCAGGCATTGCACACCACGACCGCGACTCGCCAGTCCCGCAAAGGCGAGATTTCGACCTGGAAAGCGTACGCACCGGCCTTCGCCGCCAAGTGCGCCGTCGAGGCCGTCGACCGCGCCCTGCGCGGACAGAGTGCGCCTGAGCCCATTTACGAAGGAGAAGACGGCGTGGTGGCCTGGCTGCTCGACGGGCCCGAGGCGCGCTACCGCGTGTCGTTGCCCGCCCGTGGTGAAGCGAAGCGTGCGATTTTGGACTCGTTCACGAAAGAGCACTCCGCCGAATACCAGGCCCAAGCGTGGATCGACGTGGCGCGACGTCTGCGGGGGATGCACCCGGAGTTGCTTGACGTCGAACGCGTTCGAGAGGTCGTGATCTATACCTCGCACCACACGCATTTCGTCATCGGCACGGGATCGAACGATCCACAAAAGTTCGATCCCGAAGCGTCGCGCGAGACGCTTGATCACTCGTTGCCCTACATTTTTGCCGTGGCTCTTCAAGACGGGGTGTGGCATCACGAAGATTCGTACGCGCCCGCACGCGCTCGCCGAGCGGATACCGTTGCCCTGTGGCGGCGGGTGCGAACCGTCGAGGATCCCGAGTGGTCACGGCGCTATCTCTCGAGTGATCCCGAGATGCGCGCCTTCGGGGGCCGGGTCGAGATTGCGCTCTCAAACGGAACGGTGATCGTCGAGGAGATCGCGTTGCCCGACGCGCACCCGTACGGGGCACGTCCCTTCGCGCGTGCCCAGTACGTCGAAAAGTTCCGCCGGCTCTCAGACGGTGTGATCGAATCAGGCGAGGCTGACCGGTTTCTCGACGTCGTGACGCGACTCGACGAGCTTTCTTCCCGTGACCTAGGCCAATTGAACGTCACCGCCGCTCAGGACACGCTAAAGGGTGTCGTCGCCACGGAAGGGATTTTTTGATGCTGCACGCGACCACGACGCCGGTCGACAAGCGCGCGCGCCTGCGCGCGCGCCTCGCCACCGGTGAGATCCTGGCGCTGCCCGGAGCGTTCAACCCGCTGTCGGCGATGCTTATCGAGCGTCGCGGCTTCGAGGCGACGTACTTGTCGGGAGCGGTCCTCGCCGCCGATCTCGGACTGCCCGACGTGGGGTTGACCAGCGTCAGCGAGGTGGCCCAGCGCGCTGGACAGGTGGCGCGAGTCACCAACCTGCCGCTTCTCGTCGACGCCGACACGGGCTTTGGTGAAGCCATGAACGTCGCGCGCAGCGTGCAACTTCTCGAGGACGCCGGCGTGGCCGGGTTGCACCTCGAAGATCAGGTCAATCCCAAACGATGCGGTCATCTGGACGGCAAGCAAGTCGTGGATCGAGAAATCGCCGTGCGACGAGTTCGTGCGGCCGTCGACGCGCGACGCGACGACACTTTGATGATCATCGCGCGCACCGACGCGCGCGCGACCGACTCGCTCGACGAGGCCATCACTCGAGCGAAGTCCTACGTCGACGCGGGAGCTGACGCCATCTTCGCCGAAGCGCTGCTCGACGAGTTCGAGTTCGCCGCGATGCGCGCCGCGATCGACGTGCCCCTTCTCGCCAACGCGACCGAGTTCGGCAAGGGCGAGCTGTTGGACATTGCCTCGCTGGCGGCGCTCGGGGTCAACATGGTGATTTTCCCCGTCTCGATGCTGCGTCTCGCCATGAGAGCCTGTGATCAAGGGTTGGCGGCGCTCTCGAGCGAGGGGTCCGTGGCGTCGGTGCTGGGCGCCATGCAAACCCGTTCCGAGCTCTATGACCTGCTCGATTACTCGAGTTATCGGGTTTTTGACAATAACGTTTTCAACTTCGAGGTTCCTTCCTGAGACGATGACGCACCCTTTGATCCAGGGGTAGCGTCGGCGAGGGAGGTAGTGGTGGTCACGACGGATCCAACGCTCGATGAGTTGGCGTCGTCGAGCGTCATGGCGACACGCACGCTGCTCGAAGAGACGCGACGGCGTCGCTCGCTTCGTGAGCGCCGCACGCGACGACGATTCGAGCGCCTGTTTCGCGACCCCGCTGCGATCAGCGTGACGATGGCCCTCACTGATCAGGTGATGCGAGCGGCGTCGGCCACGGCGGCCGTGGTGCTCTTTCGCCGGGCCAGCGCTCGCGCGAGCGTCCGCGGTTTTGGTCTCGTGGACACCATCGGTCTGCGATTACTCGCCGTGGCCGCTCGCGTCGCGCCGAGATCGGTGCTACGCGTCGTGCACGCGAGGGTGCGCGAGCTTTCGAGTGAACTCATCTTGCCCTCTGAGGAAGCGTCCTTGTCTCGCCACGTCGCGCGACGGCGCGCGCAGGGCGCACTCTTGAACGTGAACGTACTGGGTGAGGCGGTTTTGGGCGAGGGCGAGGCCCAGCAGCGACTCTGGTCGATCACTGCCATGATGCGCCGATCATACGTGGACTACGTTTCGGTGAAGCTTTCGTCCGTCGTCAGTCAGTTGAACGCCTTTGACGTCGCGGGCAGCCAGCGACGCGTCGCCGAGCGGCTGCGCGAGATCTACCGCGTCGCTCAACGTGAAGAGGTCTTCGTCAATCTCGATATGGAGGAGTACCGCGACTTGCGCCTGACTCTCGATGCGTTTCTACATGTTCTCGAGGAGCCAGAGTTTTACTCGCTCTCGGCGGGCATCGTGCTTCAGGCGTACCTTCCCGAGGCTCACGACGCGTTGGAAGAACTCATCGCGTGGGCGATCAAGCGGCGAGCACGCGGGGGCGCCGCGATCAAAGTTCGTCTCGTAAAGGGGGCGAATCTCGCCATGGAGCACACCGAGGCCGAACTTCAAGGTTTCACCGCGGCACCCTATGGATCGAAGGCTGACGTCGACGCGAGTTACCTGCGACTCGTTGACCGCGCGCTGCGCCCCGAGCACGCCGACGCGCTGCGCGTAGGGGCCGCGAGCCACAATCTCTTTCATCTCAACTTCGCACTTCTGGTTGCGGCCCGGCGACACGTCGAAACGCAACTCGATCTTGAAATGCTCGAAGGGATGGCTAACGCTGAAGCGCTCGTGTTCTCGGCGCGAGGCCAGCGCGTCATTCTCTACGCGCCGGTCACGCGTCGAGAGGACTTCGCCGCGGCCGTGGCGTACTTGGTGCGTCGACTCGATGAGAACACGTCGCCGGAGAACTACCTGCGGGCGGCCTTCGCTATTGATCACGACTGGGGCACCTTTTCCCTACAGGCTCATCGTTTCGAGGAGGCCGTCGCCGCGCGACACCGGGTGGCGACGACGTCGAGGCGCCACGACGAACGCGCGGCGACGTCGCCTTCATTTGAAAACGCCGCGAACGCCGATCCCACGGACGCCCGGTGGCGCGCGGCGTACGAGGCGGCCCTAACGGAGGTTCTTGAACCCGGTGAAGTCACGATTCCCCTCGTCATCGCCGGCGAAGAGGTCGACGCCGGCGAGTGGGAACAGGGTCGTGACCCCAACGACGAAGGTCGAGTTTGGTATCGCTACGCGGTGGCGACGTTGAAGGAGGTCGATCAGGCCGTTTCGTGGGCGCGTGCGAGCCATCAGGCGTGGGCGGCGCGGCCGGCGGTCGAACGGCGCGAGGTCTTGCGCCGCGCCGCAGCGGAGATGCTGGTGTCGCGAGCCCGTTCGTCGGCCGTGATGGCCCGCGATACCGGCAAAACCGAGCACGAGGCGAACGCCGAGGTGAGCGAGGGGGCCGACTTTGCCTCCTTCTACGCCGAGCACGTGGCCGACGCCCAAGAGGCCGACCCCCTTGGGGTGGTCGTGGTTGTACCGCCTTGGAACTTCCCCTACGCGATTCCTGCCGGTGGGGTGCTCGCGGCTCTGGCCGCCGGCAACGCCGTGATCTTAAAGCCCGCCCCTGAAGCGGTCGGGGTGGCGTGGGAACTGGTGGGTCAACTCTGGCGAGCGGGGATCCCCCGCGACGTGCTGCAGTTTGTTTCGACCCGAGACGACGAGATCGGACGAGCGCTGATCGCCCACGAGCACGTGAACGCCGTGATACTCACCGGTTCATTCGCGACCGCCAAGCTCTTCACGTCGTGGCGAAGTGATCTCTGCCTGCTCGGCGAGACGAGTGGGAAGAACGCCATCGTGGTGACCTCGAGCGCTGACGTGGACGCCGCGGTAAAGGACCTCGTGGACTCGGCGTTTTCGCACGCGGGACAAAAGTGCTCGGCGGCGAGCCTGGCCATTGTCGATCAGACCCTGATTGACGGCGGAGCGTTTCTTCGTCAGTTGCGTGACGCGGTCGAGAGCCTCGTCGTGGGTCCGGCGACCACCCTCGAAACGGTCACGGGCCCCATTATTCGACCTCCCGAGGTCGCGCTGGCGCGCGCCCTGGGCCAACTTGATCCCGGCGAGTCGTGGCTCGTCGAACCTCGCGCCATTGACGTGGCGGGCTACCTCTGGCGCCCCGGAGTGCGTCTTGGCGTCGCGGCCGGTTCGTGGTCGCACCACCACGAATGGTTCGGGCCGGTGCTGGGCGTCATGGTCGCGCCCGACCTACAGACCGCGACTCGATGGCAGAACGACGTCGCCTACGGGTTGACGGCGGGTCTGCACTCACTCGACGACGGACAGTGCGAGTGGTGGCTCGAGCACGTTGAAGCGGGCAACGTGTACGTCAACCGCGTCACGACCGGTGCCGTGGTGCAACGCCAGCCCTTTGGCGGCTGGAAGCGTTCGAGTGTGGGGCCCACCGCGAAGGCCGGTGGCGCGCACTACGTCGCGTCGCTGTGTTCGTGGCCGGCGTTGAGCGACACGAGCGCGGCGGTGGATGAGCTGGTGGCCTGGTGGTTCGAAGAAGGCGCGCTCGCCCTTGATCCCTCGGGGCTTCGCGTGGAGCGAAACGTGCACCGCTTTCGTTTCTACCCGAGTCCCGTGGCCGTGCGCGTGGACGAGCGTTGGTCGCCGGGTCAAGACGCCTTCCTCGCCGCGCTCTCGGCCATTACCGGCGCCTCGCTGAGTTTTTCCAGCGCGTCGAGCGTCGGAACGCATCACGATTTGGTCGTTGAATCGCCAGAGGAACTTGTCGCTCGTTGCGCGCCAGGGACGAAGGTTCGCTGGTTGAGTCGAGAAATCGCTCCCGCATCGGCGCTGTTGGAACGAGGGTGCGTCTTGGACCGACGTACGATCGCCCAGCGTGGCGCGATTGAGGGGCCACGCTGGCTACTCGAACAAAGCGTGGCGGTGGCGAACCATCGCTACGGCAACGTCGGAGCGGGCCCCCAACCCGAGGTGCGGGGGTTGGGCGCGCTGGGTCAGGGCCAAAAAGGTCTTGGACAGAACGGCTAACGTGATTCTCTAATGGTGCTCTCGGACCGGTCCATCAAAGAGGCCCTGGAGCAGGGGCGAATCATCGTCGAACCGCTGACCGACGACTGCATTCAGCCCTCTTCGGTCGACCTCCACGTAGACCAGTATTTTCGGGTCTTTCGTAACCACTCCCAGCGGGTGATCGACGTGCGAGAACCTCAAGAGGACCTCACCGAGTTGATCGACGTCGGCCCCGAAACGCCAATGATCCTGCACCCCGGCGAGTTCATGCTCGGCTCGACGACCGAGCGCGTTGCGATCGCCAATGACCTCGTGGCCCGCCTCGATGGCAAGAGTTCGCTCGGTCGACTCGGTCTGGTGATTCACTCGACAGCTGGATTCATCGACGCGGGCTGGGACGGCCATATCACCTTGGAACTCTCGAACGTCGCGAACCTGCCGATCACCTTGTACCCAGGGATGAAGATCGGCCAGATCAGCTTTTTCGAGATGACCACCGAGGCCGACCGGCCCTACGGCTCATCAGGCCTTGGATCCAAGTATCGCGGACAGCGCGGACCGACCCCGAGCCGGTATTCGGAGAACTTCAAGAAGTGACGTCTCGTCGTCGAAGGGGGGCGTAGTGCTGGCCCGAATCATCATCGGTCTCGCGATCACGGTCGTGTGCTTTGGCGTCGCCGGTCGACGCTTCTACTGGCTCTCGACGTTGATTCGTAGTGGTCAACCGGCGCCACGGCGTTGGCGGGGTGTTCGAAAGGTCAGCGAGGTCGAGGTCGTCGAGGTCGCCGGTCAATCCAAACTGCTTCGCTGGACGGTCCCCGGCATCGCGCATTTCTTCACGATGTGGGGATTCACCGTCTTGATGACGACCATCGTCGAGGCGTACGGCTCGCTCTTCCAGCGTGATTTTCACATTCCCGTCATCGGCCAGAGCAACTGGCTCGCCTTCGTGGAGGACTTCTTCGCGACCGCCGTACTCGTGAGTCTCGTGGTCTTTACGATCATTCGTACGCTCAACGCTCCGGCGCGCAAGGATCGCTCGAGCCGTTTCTATGGTTCGCACACGGGCGCCGCGTGGCTGGTGCTCGTGATGATCGCGATGGTCATCATCACGCTGCTGGTGTACCGCGCGGCCCAGATCGACACCGGTCACTTTCCGTACCATCAGCCCGGTTTGAAAAATGGCTGGGTGGGCTACGCCCCATTACAGGGCCAGTCCGTGCCGAATTCGTCGTCATTCTTCTACCACTTCGCCTCACCGTGGGCATTTGCCTCAAAACTCGTCGCCGCGTGGCTCGCGCCGCTCGGGGTGGGGGTCAACAGCGTGCTCGAGGCGATGTTCTTGTTGCTCAACGTCGCGGTGATCGCGGGATTCTTGGTCTTCGTCTCGTACTCCAAGCACCTGCACATCTTCTTGGCTCCGATCAACGTCGCCTTCTCGCGTCGTCCGCGCGCCTTGGGTGGGCTCGATAAGACCCCCAACATGAACATGGACGAGGTCACCGAAGACACGGTCTTTGGCGTCGGCAAGGCCGAGGATTTCACGTGGAAGCAGATGCTCGACTTCGCCACCTGCACCGAATGTGGGCGTTGTCAGTCGGTGTGTCCGGCGTGGACGACGGGTAAGCCACTCAGCCCGAAGTTGCTCATCATGGGTCTGCGCGACAACATGTTCGCCTCGGCCGACCGCCTGCTCTCGGGTGAACACGAGGGCGACGTCTTGACCCTCGTGCCCACGACGATCGACCCCGACGTCTTATGGTCGTGCACGACCTGCGGAGCCTGCGTCGAACAGTGTCCGGTCGACATCGAGCACGTCGACGCCATCATCGACATGCGTCGCTTCGAGGTCTTGATGGAGTCGCGCTTTCCTAGTGAGGCGAGCCTGCTCCTTCGCAATATGGAGAACCAGGGCGACCCCTGGGGACTCGGATCGTCCAAGCGCACCGAGTGGCTCTCGGCCCTCGACTTCGAGGTGCCGATCATCGAGGACGCCATCCCCGATGACGTCGAGTATCTCTACTGGGTGGGCTGTGCCGGGGCGCTCGATGAGCGCGGACGTAAGCAGGTCGAGTCGACGGCGCGCATGTTGCATCGCGCCGGGGTGACCTTCGCCATCCTTGGGCCGCGTGAATCGTGCACCGGCGACCCGGCGCGGCGCATGGGCAACGAGTACCTCTTCCAAGAGATGGCCAAGGCCAACATCGAGACGTTAAATAGCGTCGGGGCGAAGAAGATCGTCGCCAGTTGCCCGCACTGCTTTAACACGATGAAGAACGAGTACCCCGCGTTGGGCGGTGAGTACGAGGTGATCCACCACGCCGAGCTCTTGAGCCACCTCGTGGCGTCGGGCCGCTTGGTGCCGGGCGTCGCGTACCAGGGGACCGTCACGTACCACGACCCCTGCTACCTCGGCCGGCACAACCGCGTCTTCGACGAGCCGCGCAACGTCCTCGACGCGATTCCCGGTGTGAAGCAGGTCGAGATGGCACGTTGTCGCGAGCGGGGGTTTTGCTGCGGCGCGGGCGGCGCGCGCATGTGGATGGAGGAGAATATCGGCAAGCGCGTCAACATGGAGCGCACCGACGAGGCCCTCGCGACCGGCGCGGACGTGGTCTCGACGGCCTGTCCGTTCTGCATGATCATGCTCGACGACGCCGTGAAGGCCAACGGCCGAGGCGACGAGGTTTCGGTGCTCGACATCAGCCAACTCGTCGAGCGCTCGCTCGATTAATACCGGGTTTATCAGGTAGACGACTTTTCACGGCGTGACGCGCGGCGCCGCGCTAGTTCATACGCACGAAACACGTTGCTAACGCTTTCGAAATCCTCATTTGCGACTCTTTTTAAAAGTAATTGAGGTCAATGACGCCCTCTCCGAGCAACTAAAGGAGTGGATGTGCAATTTGCGGCCAACATCCCGTATCCCCATTGGCTGAATCCAGCCGATAACACGTGGCAGCTCGTATCGGCAACTCTGGTGGGGCTCATGAGTCTTCCCGGTATTGCCGTGCTCTACGGCGGTCTCGTACGAAAGAAGTGGATCGTCAACACGATGTTGATGGTCTTCTCCGGCTTCTCACTCACGCTCGTGGTGTGGATGCTGTGGGGCTACAACATGGCCTTTGGAACGCTCTCGCACTTCGGACCCACGGGTTCGTTCTGGAGCGGCTTCATTGGCCACTTCGAGCCCCTCGCGCGCGCTGGTTCCGAGCAGGGCCAGGCGGTCTCGGGCGCGAACACCTTGATTCCGTTCCACTATTCAACGGCGACGCTCGCGTACTTCCAGTTCGTGTTCGCGGCCATCACGCCGCTGTTGTTCCTCGGCGGGCTCGTCGGACGCCTCAAGTTCAAAGCGTGGCTGCTCATCGTGCCGCTGTGGATCACGGTGGTCTACTGCGTGAACGCAGCGCTGCTCTGGGGTGGTGGATTCTTCGCGCAAAAGGGCGCGGTCGACTTTTCCGGTGGCTACGTCATCCACTTGTCGGCCGGTGTGGCGGCCTTCGTGGGCGCGGCGATCGTGGGACCTCGCCGCTGGCAGGACCGTGAAAACGCCTTCCCGAGCAACCTGATGATGGTCGCCGTCGGCGCCGGCATCTTGTGGCTTGGCTGGAACGGCTTTAACGGCGGCGACCCCTTCTACGCCGGCACCGACGCGGCTTCGGCCGTGTTGAACACCAACGTTGCCACCGCGGTCGCTCTATTGACCTGGATGCTGATGGACATGTTCTTCTCGCGCCAAAAGAAGGCGACCTTCCTCGGCGCCATCAACGGCATGATCTGTGGCCTCGTCGCGATCACGCCGAGCGCGGGTTGGGTGAACGGCACGGGAGCTATCTTCGTCGGTCTCATCGCGTCGGCGATCGTCTGGGTTGCGTGGAACCACGTGTCGACGCTTCCCCCCTTCAACAAGGTCGACGACGCTCTCGGTGTGGTCTACACCCACGGCTTCGCCGGCTTGACCGGCGGTCTGTTGGTCGGCATCTTGGCCGACCCGGGCATGACCGAGTACGGCGTCACTGGCGCCCACTACAAGGGCGCGGGCGTCTTTTCGGTGGGTGGCGTGTTCTTCACGCACTCTTGGCACCAGTTCTGGGAGCAGTTCCTCGCCGCCGTGTGGATTATTGGCTACACGGCCGTGGGAACGGCGTTCGTCTTTTACCTCGTTAAGTTCTTGGTCGGTGGACTACGTGAGAGTGATGAAGTCTTGGCCATCGGCGACGTGGCGATCCACGAGGAAGAGGCTTTCCCCGAGCCGACCTTCGGTGAACCCGTCTCATCGCCCAGTCACCTGCACCCCGACAACGTTTAAGGAGCAACCATGAAACTAGTAACTGCCGTCATCAAGCCCTTCAAACTCGATGAGGTGAAAGTCGCCGTCAAGGATGCGGGCGTCACCGGAATGTCGGTGTCCCAGGTGCGTGGCTTCGGTCACACCGGTGGGCACATCGAGATCTACCGAGGCAAGGAGTACGAGTTCGACTTCGTCGACAAGATCCGCGTGGAAATTGTCTGCACGGACGAACTGGTCGAAACGGTCATCGAATCCATCGTGAGTGCGGCGCGCACCGACACGGTGGGTGACGGAATGGCCTGGGTCAGTGACATCGAGCACGTGGTGCGAATCCGAACCAACGAGCGGGGACCCGACGCGCTGTAGAGAGCGCGGTTAACCGGCCTGGCGAGCGACGGCTTCGGCCGCCGCCGCCACGGCCGAGGGGTCGCCCAAGTACTGCGCGTCTAGGACGTTGAGTTCCTGGTCGAGGCGAAGTCGGTAGGGGATCCCGGTAGGGACCTCCACACCCGGGATTTCGTCTTCACCCAGGTGCTCGAGCATCATTCGCAGTGCCCGAATCGAGTTGCCGTGCGCGACCACGAGCACCGCGCCACCGTGCACCCCTTCGGTGCGCAAGTCCTCCGCCAAGACGTCGCGTAAGTACGGCGTCACTCGCATCACGACGTCCTTCAGACACTCGCTCAAGGGGACCTGTTCGCGGGTGAGATCGCGGTAGCGCGGGTCAGTCACGACGTCGCGCGGATCACCGGGCTCGAGGGGCGGCGGCGGCACGTCGTAGGAGCGACGCCAGAGCTTGACTTGGTCGGCGCCGAACTCTTGGGACGTTTCCTTCTTGTCCTTACCCGTCAAGTCGCCGTAGTGCCGCTCATTGAGTCGCCAACTTCTTCGAACCTTCAGCCACGCGCGATTCGCTTCGTGCAAGGTGATGTTGGCCGTGCGGATTGAGCGCGTCAAGACCGAGGTGTGTACGAAACGAAGGTCGAGGTCCTCTTCGAGCGCGAGGAGGCGTCCGGCCTCGCGCGCCTCGCCTTCGCCGGCGTCGGTGAGATCGACGTCATGCCAACCGGTAAAGAGGTTGCGGTCGTTCCACTCCGAGCGGCCGTGGCGCAGGAGGACGAGATCAGGCACGTGGTCAGCGTAGCCCTCGCCACGTCGAGTCTTCTGGCGTCTAGGGGCCGGAACGCTGCAAACAAAGGGTTTTACCTTGATAGGTTCTTTCTATCATCTAATTTATAATTTTTCTTGACAAGTATGGACTCAACTAGGTAGGCTTGGAACCGTCAACTTTGGCGACGGAACAGTTCTGGCGCCACGCGATGTTGAAGGAGTGTTCATGGCCAAGGCAGTAGGTATCGACCTCGGTACCACCAATTCAGTCGTATCGGTGCTCGAGGCGGGTGAACCCGTCGTTATCCCCAACGCCGAAGGAGCGCGTACGACGCCCTCGGTCGTGGGGTTCTCGAAGACCGGCGAGGTACTCGTGGGTGAGGTCGCCAAGCGCCAAGCCATCACGAATCCCGATCGCACCATTCGCTCGGTCAAGCGCCACATGGGCGAGAACTGGAGCATCGACATCGACGGCACGAAGTACACCGCCCAGGAGATCTCCGCTCGCATTTTGCAAAAGCTCAAGCGCGACGCCGAGGCGTACCTCGGCGACACGGTGACCCAGGCCGTGATCACGGTGCCGGCTTACTTCAACGACGCGCAACGCACCGCGACCAAAGAGGCCGGACAGATCGCCGGGCTTGAGGTGCTGCGTATTGTGAACGAACCGACCGCGGCCGCGCTGGCCTACGGCCTCGACAAGGGTGCCCAGGAGCAGACGGTCCTCGTCTTTGACCTCGGCGGAGGCACTTTTGACGTGTCCGTGCTCGAGATCGCCGACGGCGTCTTTGAAGTCAAGTCCACGCACGGTGATACCCACCTCGGTGGCGACGACTGGGACGACGCCGTGATGCACTGGCTCGTCAAGACCTTCAAGGACACCGAAGGAGTCGACCTGTCGGCCGACAAGATGGCCGTCCAGCGGCTCAAGGAGGCCTCGGAGAAGGCCAAGATCGAGCTCTCGGCGGTGCAAGAGACCCAGATCAACCTGCCCTTCATCACCGCGACCGCCGACGGTCCCAAGCACTTGGACCTCAAGCTCACGCGCGCGAAGTTCAATGAACTCACGGCTGATCTGGTTGAGCGTTGCCGCAAGCCCTTCGACCAGGCGATCAAGGACGCGGGCATGACACTCGACCAGATTGACCACGTGATCATGGTCGGTGGATCGACGCGTATCCCGGCGGTGCAAGAGCTGGTTTCGCGCCTGACCGGCAAGGAACCCAACAAGAGCGTGAACCCCGACGAGGTGGTCGCCATTGGCGCCGCCGTGCAGGCGGGCGTCTTGATGGGCGACGTCAAGGACATCTTGCTTCTCGACGTGACCCCGCTGAGCCTCGGCATTGAGACCAAGGGCGGCGTCATGACCAAGATCATCGAGCGAAACACCACGATTCCCACCAAGAAAAGCCAGACTTTCACGACGGCCGATGACAATCAGCCCTCGGTGGAAGTCCACGTGCTCCAAGGTGAGCGCGAGATGGCTTCGTACAACCAGACCCTGGGCAAGTTCCAACTCGTCGGCATTCCCCCGGCGCCGCGCGGCGTGCCCCAGATCGAGGTCACCTTTGACATCGACGCCAACGGCATCGTGCACGTCTCGGCCAAGGACCAGGCGACGGGCGCGACGCAGTCGATGACCATCACGGGGGGATCGTCACTTTCGAAAGAAGAGATCGACCGCATGGTGCGCGACGCCGAAGCGCACGCTGACGAGGATCGCCGTCGTCGCGACGAGGCCGAGGTGCGCAACAACGCCGACGGACTCGTCTATCAGACGGAAAAGCTCCTTAAGGACCAGGCCGAGTCGTTCCAAGGCACCGAACGCGAAGAGGTCGAGGGTGCGCTGAGCGCCTTGAAGGAGGCGCTCGAGGGAAGCGACGTCGACGCCATCAAGGCCGCGACCGACAAACTGCTTTCGGCAAGTCAGAGCTTCAGCCAGCGTCTCTACGAGGAGGCCGCCAAGGCCAACGCCAACGAGCCCAGTGCCCCCGCGGGCAACGACGACGAGATCGTCGACGCGGAGATCGTTGATGAGCCGTGAGCGATGAAGTCGTAGAGACGAACGAGTCGTCGGCGCTGGCCGACGAGGGTGTCGTCAGGGACGAGCGAAGCGAGGCCGAGCGCCAGCGCGACGAGTTCCGCGACACGCTCCAGCGCCTGCAGGCCGACTTCGAGAACTACCGCAAGCGCGTGGCGCGCTCCTCCGAGGAGGCGGCCACGCGTGGCGCGGGCGACCTCGTGGTGAGGCTCTTGCCGGTGCTCGACGCCTTTGACCTCGCGGTGTCGCACTTCGCGACGACGAACTCCGACGAGGTGGCGGCCCTGATTCAAACCCGGGGCCTTTTGCTCGACACGTTGACGCGCGAGGGACTCGAGCGCATCGACGAGGCACAGGTCGAATTCGATCCTCAGGTGCACGACGCCGTCGCGCACGTCGAGGGTGAGGGCGACGGCACCCAGCTGGTCGACGACGTGTTGCGTGCGGGGTACCGCTGGCGTGGCGCGGTCTTGCGACCGGCGATGGTGCGCGTCAAGGGATAGAAGGTTTTGATGGCCGAACGCGAGTGGTTCGACACGGACTACTACAAGGTCTTGGGCGTGGCCTCGACGGCGAGCGACAAGGAGATCAGCCGGGCGTACCGCCGACTCGCCAAGGCGCATCACCCCGACACGAACCCCGGCTCCGAGGAGCGTTTCAAGTCGATTTCGGTCGCCTATGACGTCTTGGGCGACGCCGAGAAACGCAAAGAGTACGACGAAGTGCGCCGCCTGGGTCCGAGCGCGGCCGGCTTTAGCACCCCCGGCTCGTCGGGAAACTTCAACTTTCAAACCGGCGACTTCTCCAACCTGGGCGACGTTTTCGGGGGACTCTTCGGCGGTGGCGGCCGGCGCGCGCGCGCCCAGCGTGGTGGCGACCTCGAGACGGCGCTGCACTTGGGGTTTCGTGACGCCGTGATGGGCGTTACGACGACCGTCACCCTGCCGACCAACGACGTGTGTCGCACCTGCGCGGGACGAGGCGCCGCGCCGGGAAGCAAGATCGAGACCTGCGAACGCTGCGGTGGGCGCGGGGTCTTGAACGACGATCAAGGACCGTTCGCCATGTCGAGCATCTGCCCGGTGTGTCAGGGCCGCGGCGGGCGCATCATCACGCCGTGCCCGAACTGTCACGGAACGGGGCGCGAACCCTCTCAGCGCCGCGTGCACGTGCGCATTCCCCCGGGCGTCGTGGACGCGCAACGCATTCGCCTCAAGGGCAAGGGCAACGCCGGCGTGAACGGCGGGCCGGCGGGGGACCTCTTCGTTGACGTGCACGTGGCCAAGGACGCCCACTTCGATCGCCGCGGACGACACGTCACGACCAGCATTGAGGTGCCCTTCACCGCCGCGATCCTCGGCACGACCGTCGAAGTGACGACGCTGGACGAGCCGGTGACCTTGAAGATCGCTCCCGGGACCCAGCCGGGGACGACACTGCGCGTTCGAGGTCGTGGGGTGCCAGAGAGTGGCAAGCACACCGCCGGCGACCTACTCGTTACGCTCAACGTGGACCTGCCCAAGAAGTTGAACAAGGAGCAGCGCGGCCTGGTCGAACGACTAGCGCGCTCGCTGAAGGACCATAAAGAGGAGGCATCGTGAGCGATCGCGCCCAGCATCCGGTCTACGTGATTTCGGTCTTCGCCGAATTGGCCGGCGTGCACCCCCAGACCTTGCGCAACTACGAACGAAGCGGCCTGTTGAACCCCCAGCGCACGAGCGGCGGTTCGCGGCGTTTCTCCGAAGAAGACCTCGCCGCGCTGCGGCGTATACAAGAGCTCACGAGTGAGGGCGTGAACTTAGAAGGCGTGAAGCGCATCTTGGCCCTCGAGGGTGAGCTCGCGGAGTTGCGCAGCCGCGTCGCGGCGACCTCGGCCGAAGCGCGTCGCGACGTCGAAGAGACCCATCGCCACTATCGCCGAGACCTCGTGCCGGTGTCGAACACCATCGCGATCTTTCTCGACACCCAGCGTTCTCAGCGAGGAGCTCGCCCATGACCCTTGACCCACAGCAGTGGACGGTGAAGACCCGTGAGGCCTTCTCGTCCGCGAACACCCAGGCGGCCTCGGCCGGCAACCCTTACGTCACGCCCGAACACGTCCTGCTCGCGCTGCTCAATCAAAGCGACGGCGTGGCGCGGCCCCTGCTGAGTGCCGCGGGCCTCGATCCAACGCTCGTCGCCGCGCAACTGAGCGAACGCGTGGCGCGCGAGCCGCGCAGCGTGGGCGGCACGCAGCCGGGCCTCTCGCCCGATGCGCGCAAGGGCTTCGAGGCGGCCGATGAACTGCGCCACGAACTCGGCGACGATTTCCTCTCCGTTGACCACCTCATGGTGACGTGGGCCGAGGAACTCGGAACGTCGCGCGAAGCGCTGCTCTCGGCGTTACGAGGGATTCGCGGATCGGCGCGCATCACTTCGGAGAATCCTGAGGCGACGTTTCAATCGCTCGAGAAGTACGGACGCGACCTGACGGCATTGGCGCGCGCCGGCAAGCTCGATCCGGTCATTGGCCGCGACGACGAGATTCGCCGGGTCATCCAGGTGCTCTCGCGTCGTACGAAGAACAACCCGGTGCTGATCGGCGAGCCCGGCGTCGGCAAGACGGCGATCGTCGAGGGTTTGGCGCTACGAATCATTGAAGGCGACGTTCCCGAGTCGCTGCGCGATCGCCGGCTCATCGCTCTCGACCTTGGATCAATGGTCGCGGGAGCGAAGTATCGAGGCGAGTTCGAAGAGCGCTTGAAGGCGGTCCTTGGAGAGATTCAAGACGCCCAGGGCCAGGTGATCACGTTCATCGACGAGGTGCACACCATCGTCGGAGCGGGCGCTGCCGAGGGCGCGATGGACGCCGGCAACATGATCAAGCCGCTCCTCGCGCGCGGCGAGCTACGCCTCATTGGCGCCACGACGCTCGATGAGTATCGCCAGTACATCGAAAAGGACGCCGCGCTCGAGCGCCGCTTCCAGCAGGTCTTCGTGGGCGAGCCCTCCCTCGAGGACACCGTGGCGATACTTCGTGGTCTGAAGGAGCGCTACGAGGTGCACCACGGGGTGCGCATTCAAGACGCCGCGCTGGTCGCCGCGGCCCGTCTTTCGCAGCGCTACGTCGTCAATCGATTCTTGCCCGATAAGGCGATTGACCTGATGGACGAGGCCGCGTCACGACTGCGCATCGAGATCGACTCCATGCCCACGGTGCTCGACGTCGTGATCCGACGACTTCGTCAACTCGATATCGAGCGCGTCGCGCTGGCCGAGGAGAGCGACGACGCGTCAAAGGAGCGACTCGGGCGTCTCGAGGCTGAGTACGCGCAGCTCAAAGAGGAGTCTGACGAACTTGCCGCGCGCTGGCAGGCGGAGAAGCACGCCATCACGCGCATCCAAACGGCGAAGCAGGAGTTCGAAGACCGCCGCGTCGAGGCCGAGCGCCTGGAGCGAAACGGGGACCTCAACGGGGCCGCCGCGCTTCGCTACGGCACGATTCCCGAGATCGAACGCACGATCGCCCAGGCCACGGCTGACCTAGAGGCACTGCAGAAGAACGGTGCGTTCTTGAAGGAAGAGGTCGACGCCGAGGACATCGCCGACGTCGTGAGCCGCTGGACGGGCGTGCCCGTGTCGAAGTTGCTCGAAGGCGAGGTCGACAAGCTCGTACGTCTCGAAGAGCTCCTGCACGCGCGCGTCGTCGGCCAAGACGAAGCCGTCACGGCGGTCGCCAACGCCATTCGCCGCTCGCGAGCGGGACTGTCGGACCCACATCGTCCGATCGGCTCGTTCTTGTTCCTCGGTCCCACTGGGGTGGGCAAGACCGAACTTGCTCGGGCCCTCGCGGAGTTTCTCTTCGACGACGAGCGCGCCATGGTGCGTATCGACATGAGTGAGTACATGGAGAAGTTCGCCGTGTCGCGCTTGATCGGCGCGCCGCCGGGCTACGTCGGCTACGAAGAAGGTGGACAACTCACCGAGGCCCTACGCCGACGGCCCTACGCCGTTGTTTTGCTCGACGAGATCGAAAAGGCGCACCCCGACGTCTTTAACATCCTGCTCCAAGTGCTCGACGACGGCCGTTTGACTGACGGGCAGGGCCGAACCGTGGACTTTACGAACGCGGTGTTCATCATGACGAGCAATCTCGCCGGCGAACCTTCGGACTACTTTCGCCCGGAGTTCATCAACCGTATCGACGACATCGTGCGCTTTCGTTCCCTCGACGAGCGTGACCTCGCGGTCATCGTGGGCATTCAGCTGCGCCGCCTGCGCGCGCGTCTGGCCGAACGCCGACTCGTCCTTGACGTGAGCGACGCGGCCGCGGCGTACCTCGCCAGCGAAGGCTACGACCCGGCCTTTGGGGCTCGTCCCTTGAAGCGCGTCATCCAGCGCCGTTTGGAAGATCCCTTGGCCCTGGCGGTGTTGCAGGGCGTCTATAAAGAGGGTGACACCATCAAGGTCGACGTCACCGAAGGCGTGGTGAGCTTCCACTAGGAAGTCGCTAGTGACGCTCCGTTAGACTGGACGAGTAACGAGGCAGTCTCGAGGAGTCCCGTGCCCGCAACCGTCGTAGTCGGAACCCAGTGGGGTGACGAGGGGAAGGGCAAACTTACTGACCTGCTCGCGCGCGACATGGATATGGTCGTGCGCTACCAGGGCGGTCACAACGCCGGTCACCGTATCGTCGTTGACGGGGAGGCCTTCGCGCTGCAACTCGTTCCCTCGGGCGTGCTCTACCCCCACATCACGCCCGTCATCGGCAACGGCGTCGTCGTCGACCCGGCGGTGCTGCTGGAGGAACTCGACAAGCTGAGCGCCAAAGGTGTCGACGTGTCACGTCTCTTGGTGTCGGGCAACGCGCATCTGATCATGCCCTATCACCAAGAACTCGATCGCTTGACGGAGCGCTTCTTGGGCAAGAACGCGCTCGGCACGACCAAGCGCGGCATCGGCCCCGCCTACGCCGATAAGTCCTCGCGGGTCGGGCTTCGCGTGCAGGACCTCTTGGATCCGAAGATCTTTCGCGAGAAGCTCGACGTGGTCCTCCATGAGAAGAACCTGATCCTGACCAAGATTTATAACCGCCCCGCCGTCAGCGCGAAGGAGTTGGCCGAGCGTTACCTCGACGAACTCGCGCCCCGGTTCGCGCCGATGATCGCCGACACGGTGACGATCGTGCACGACGCGCTCGCGCGTGGTGCACGGCTCCTGCTCGAGGGCGCCCAGGCCACCTTCCTCGATCTCGACCACGGGACCTATCCCTTTGTCACCTCGTCGAATCCGGTCGCGGGTGGCGCGTGCACCGGGTCGGGACTCGGTCCGCGCGACCTGACTTCGATCGTGGGCATCGCCAAGGCCTACGTCACGCGCGTGGGCGCGGGGCCCTTCCCGACTGAACTCGACGGTGACCTCGCCGAGTTGCTGGTCGAACGCGGCCACGAGTTCGGCACCAATACCGGACGGCGTCGACGCGTGGGCTGGTTCGACGCGGTCATGGCGCGCCAGGCCGCTCGACTGAACTCCCTGACCGAGATCGCGCTCACCAAACTTGACGTGCTCGACACCCTCGACGAGGTTCGCGTCTGCGTCGCCTACGAGGCCAATGGCGTTCGCTACGAGCACCCGCCGTATCACCAATCGGTACTGCACGAAGTGACGCCGATCTACGAGACGCTGCCGGGCTGGAAGATGGATCTGTCGAGTTTTACGTCGTATGAACAGTTGCCCCCCGCGGCGAAGGAGTACGTTCGCTACTTAGAGTCGGTGACCGGGGTGCGCATTTCGGTCGTCGGTGTCGGACCCGGTCGCGAGCAGTTCGTTCGACCGTCGTGAGTCGCTGCGTGGTCGTTGGTTCGGGCGCGCGTGAACACGCGCTCGCCTGGGCCCTCGCCATGTCCGCTGAGGTCGTGGTCACCCCGGGCAACGCCGGCATGGCCGCCCAGGGGCTGACCTGCGTCCAGACGCCCGCGAGCGAGTTAGAGGCCGACCTCTTCGTGATCGGACCCGAGCAGCCCCTGGTCGACGGTCTCGCTGATACCCTGCGAAATCAGGGGAAATTGGTCGTCGGTCCGAGTCGCGCCGGGGCGCTGCTCGAAGGTTCCAAGGCCTACATGAAGGACTTTCTCGCCTCGGCCCACGTCCCCACCGCGGACTTTGGCGTCTTCGAAGCGAGCGCGCCGGCGCTGGCGTTCCTCGACACGATGAGCCCGCCCTACGTCATCAAGACCGACGGTCTCGCCGCTGGCAAGGGCGTGCTGGTGACCCACGACTACGACGAGGCGCGTCGTGACGTGACCGCCAAGTTGAGCGGTGACGCCTTCGGCGACGCCGGTACCAGGGTCGTCATCGAAGAGGCGCTCGAGGGCACCGAGTGCTCGCTGCTCGTGCTGTGCGATGGGGAGCATCTGCACGCTCTCGTTCCCGCGCAGGACTTCAAGCGCGTCGGCGAGGCCGACACCGGTGCGAACACCGGGGGCATGGGCGCCTTCGCGCCCCTCGACCTTTCGAGCGACGAGGTCGCGACGATCATGAGCGAGGTGCTTGAACCCACGCTCCGAGAACTCAAGCGTCGCGGCGTTGACTATCGCGGCGTGCTCTACGCCGGGGTCATGCGAACGTCGAAGGGACCCAAGCTGCTCGAGTACAACGTGCGCTTCGGTGACCCCGAGACCCAGGTGCTCGCGCCGCTCTACGGCGAAGGGCTTTACGCGTTGCTCGACGGGGTCGCCACGGGGACCTTGGACCGAGTGCGCGTGGCCGCCCGCGGTGCGGCCGTGACCGTGGTCTTGGCGGCGTCGGGTTACCCCCAGGACCCTCGCCGCGGCGACGTGATCTTGGGACTCGGGGCGAACGGTCAGTTAAGTGAGCCCCGAGAGAACGTCGTGCTCTTTCACGCCGGCACCGCGCGCGACGAGGACGGCACGTGGCGCACGAACGGGGGCCGCGTGCTCGCCGTGACCGCGGTCGGTCAAGACGTCGACGAGGCTCGTCGTCGCGCCTACGAGGCGGCCGCCCTCGTATCCTTTGAGGGATGCGTGTGGCGCCGTGACATCGCCCACGTGGCGAAGTAAAGGAGCGAGATGATCCCCCGCTACGCCCCCAAAGACGTCGCCGCGCTCTTCAGCGACGAAGCGCGCTTTGAAACCATGCTCGAGGTCGAGCTCGTCGCCGCCGAGGCGCTGGCCGAGTACGGCGTGCTTCCCGTCGCCGACGCGGCCGCGATGCGCGCGCGGCGCCCGAAAGTCGACGCCGCCTTCGTGGAACTCGTCGCCGAGCGCGAGGCAGTCACGAATCACGACACGGCCGCCTTCGTCGACGTCGTCCAGGGCGCCATTGGCATGCCCGAGGGGGCGTGGCTGCACTACGGGCTCACCTCTTCAGACGTCGTGGACACGGCGTTGTGCTTGACCTTGACGCGGGCGATGGACCTGGTGATCGCCGACGTGACGGCGCTGCGCGACGCGCTCACCCGGCGCGCCGAAGCGTCCATCGACCTGCCCATCGTTGGGCGCACGCACGGGATGCACGCCGAGCCGACGACCTACGGGACGAAGTTCGCCCTCTTCGCCTTGCAGGTCGATCGAGACCTGGCGCGCGTTTCGCGCGCGCGAGAAATCATCGCCGTCGGCAAACTCTCGGGCGCCGTGGGCACCTACTCGAACGTCGATCCCGAGGTGGAGGCGTACGTCTGTCGCGCGCTTGGCCTCACGGCGGTGCCCGCCACCCAGGTGATCGCGCGCGACCGCCACGCCGAAGTCCTCTACGCCTGCGCGGCGGTGGGCACCACGATCGAGCAGTTCGCTCTGGAGATCCGTCACCTCGCGCGCAGCGAGGTCGGCGAGGCCGAAGAGCCCTTTACCGCGGGTCAAAAGGGATCTTCGGCGATGCCCCACAAGCGCAATCCCGTCTTGTCCGAGCGCCTGTGCGGGCTCGCACGCGTGCTGCGTGGGTATCTGGTGGCCGGACTCGAGGACGTCGCCCTCTGGCACGAGCGCGACATCTCGCACTCGAGCGTCGAACGTGTGGTGCTGCCCGACGCGCTGAGCCTGACGGTCTACATGTTGCGAAAGGCCACCGGCCTCGCCGATGGCCTCGTTTTGCACCCCGAGCGGGCCCGCCATAATCTGACCGAGGGCTCGCGGGGGCTGGTCTTTTCGCAGTCGGTACTGCTCTCCTTGATCGAGAGCGGACTCGCTCGCGACGACGCGTACCGCATCGTCCAAGTCGCGGCGCGCACGTCGATCGAAGAGGATCGTGACTTTCGCGAGGTCATTTCGTCCCTCGACGAAGTCCCGCTTTCGAACGAAGACCTGAATCGACTTTTCGACCTCGATCGGCTGCTGCGTCATCGCCACCGGGTCCTTGACGCGATGACGTGGCGCGCGTGACGATGCTGCGCCACCTCTATACCGGCAAGGTCCGTGACCTCTACGAAGTGTCCGACGAATTGCTCTTGATGGTCGCCTCGGATCGCCTGAGTGCTTTTGACGTGGTGATGGACGAGCCGATCCCCAACAAGGGCCGGGTCCTCACGGGACTGACGGACTTTTGGCTGCGCGCCTTCGCGAGCGAGGTGCCCGCGTCGCTGGTGAGCAGCGATCCAGCGGTGATTGAAAAGCACGTCGCGAACTTCGCTGAGGAGCCCACCTGGGCCGGTCGCGCCATGCTGGTGCGCCGAGCCGAGATGCTTCCGCTCGAATGCATCGTGCGCGGGCGCCTCGCCGGCCAAGCTTTTGATGAGTACGTTCGAAGCGGCACGGTGCACGGCGCGAAGTTCCCGGCGGGCCTGCGCCTTACCGACGCCTTCGCCGAGCCCATCTTCACGCCCTCGACCAAGGCCGACGCCGGCCACGACGTCAATATCGACCTCGCGCAAGCCGCGTCGATCGTGGGCGGCGCGACCCTCGAGCGTGCTCGAGCGCTCTGTCTTGATCTCTTTGCTCGCGCGGCGCAGCATCTCGAAAGCGTTGGCATCGTGCTCGCCGACACCAAGTTCGAACTCGGCTTCATCGACGGTGAGTTGGTGTTCTGCGACGAGGTGGTGACGCCGGACTCGTCGCGCATGTGGCCCGCCGATCAGGTGCGCTCGGGCGAGACGCCGCCATCCTTTGACAAGCAGCCCTTTCGCGACTGGCTGGATTCGCGCCATTGGGACCGCACGCCGCCGCCGCCGACGGTGCCCGACGAGGTCGTCGCCGAGACCGAGGCGCGGTACGTGTCGGCCTACGAGCGAGTGAGCGGACGAGCGCTGCGCGACTGGTACGGTGCGTAGGCGTGAACCACTCCGTGATCGTCGAAGTCACCCTGCGTGAAGGCATCGCCGATCCCGAGGGCGCCACGATTGAGCGAGCGTTGCCAGCGTTGGGCTTTGACGGGGTGACGAACGTTCGCGCCGGGAAGTTCTTCCGCCTCGAGATCGACGCCCCCTCCCCTGATGAAGCCCTTCAAAGAGCCCGGGCCCTAGCCGAGCGGCTCTTGTCCAATCCCGTGATCGAAGACGCGGTGGCGAGGTTGCGCCCGTCGTGACCAAGGTCGGCGTCGTCGTCTTTCCCGGTTCGAACTGCGAGTACGACGCCGCCGCGGCCATGGTCGACCTCGGGGCCGACGTGGAGTTTGTTTGGCACTCGACGACGTCGCTGACGGGCTTTGACGCCATCATCTTGCCTGGCGGCTTCGCCCACGGCGACTACCTGCGCCCCGGCGCGATCGCGCGATTTTCTCCGGTGATGGACGCGGTCGGCGACTTCGCGAACGCCGGCGGTCCGGTGCTCGGGATCTGCAACGGGTTCCAGGTGCTGACCGAAGCGGGGCTGTTGCCCGGGGCCTTGCAAAAGAATCGCGGACTGACGTTTCTCTCGCACCCGACGACCGTCGTCGTGACCTCGACGAGGTCCGTGCTGACGCGCGGCGCCACCCTCGCTCAGGAACTGGTGATACCCATCAATCACTTCTCGGGTTCGTATACCTGTGATGACGAAACGTTGGCGCGGTTGCGCGACGAAGACCGCGTCGTGCTGCGCTACCGCGACAATCCCAACGGCTCGAAGGACGACGTGGCGGGCGTCGCGAATGAGGCGGGCAACGTGGTGGGCGTCATGCCTCATCCCGAGCGCGCGATGACGACGCTGCTCGGCAGCGCCGACGGGCGCGTGTTGCTCGAAGGCTTCTTGATGTTGGGCGCCGCCGCGCCGCGTTGAACGCCGCGACGCGCGAAGCGTTGAACGTGCACCGGCGCCGGGTCGTCGTGCTGAGTTACTTCGTGTCGGCGCTCATTGTCCTCTACTGGGTCGCCTGGTTCGCTCATCGATCGTTGGTCGCGACGAGCACCGCGGCGACCTACACGAACTTTGAACAGGCCTTTCCGCTGGCCGACGGTTTGATCGTCGTGTGGGTCTTGTTCGGCGCTCGAGCACTGAAGCGACGTTCGTCGCTCGCGGTGCCCTTCTTTTTGCTCGGCGCGGGCGCGGGTTTTTACCTGGGAGCGATGGACGTCCTCTTTGACCTCGAACACGGCGTCTGGGCCAAGGGCGCGAACGGCCTCGTCGAACTCGCGATCAACGTCGCGACGTTCACGCTCTCGTCGTACTTCGCGCGCTGGGCGTGGACCAATCGGCGCGAACTCGACCCGGGTGGAGACGGAGTACCCGCGTGCGGCCAGTAGTTTAGAGAGGTGAGCACCGCGCCCGAGCCCCTTCACCGGGCTCTCGGACTTACTGACTCGGAGCTAGACGCCATTCGAGGAACGCTGCGACGCGACCCGAATTCCTTGGAACTGGCGCTCTATGGCGTGATGTGGTCGGAGCACTGCTCGTACAAGTCCTCGCGCCTGCACCTCAAACGCCTGCCCACGACGGCCCCCCACGTGCTCGTGGGGCCCGGGGAGAACGCCGGGGTGATTGACGCCGGTGACGACATTGCGGTCGCGATTCGCATCGAAAGCCACAACCACCCCTCGGCCATCGAGCCCTATCAGGGTGCCGCGACGGGCGTCGGGGGTATCTTGCGTGACGTCTTCACCATGGGGGCGCGTCCTCTGGCGGTCATGGACTCGCTCTTTTTTGGCGAGCTCGACGAGGCACGCCAGCGTTGGCTGGTCGAGGGGGTCGTTTCGGGTATCTCGGGCTACGGCAACTCGGTGGGGGTGCCCACGGTGGGCGGCGAGCTGACCTTTGACGAGTGCTATCGCTCGAACCCTTTGGTGAACGTGCTCTGCGTGGGCGCGATGCCCAAGGAGCGACTCGTGCTCGGCGTCGCCTCGGGCGTGGGCAATCTCGCCGTGTTGCTCGGGTCGCGCACCGGTCGTGACGGCATCGGGGGCGTCTCGGTCCTCGCTTCGGCGGGCTTTTCGGGCAGCGACGGTGCGAGCTCGCTCGACGACGCGAAACGCCCGAGCGTGCAGGTCGGTGACCCGTACGAAGAAAAGCGCCTCATCGAGGCCTGCCTGGAACTCTTGGACCGCGGCTACGTCGTGGGCATCCAGGACCTGGGTGGCGCGGGGTTGGTCTGCGCCACGAGCGAGACGGCCGCTCGCGGACGCGTGGGGATGGACGTCGACGTCAACGCGGTGCCGCTTCGCGAGGCGGGAATGGCGCCCTACGAGATCATGACCTCCGAGAGTCAAGAGCGCATGCTCGCGATCATCACGCCCGAGCGTTTCGAGGCCGTGCAGGAGGTCTGCGACCGCTGGGAGGTGCGCTGCGCGGTCGTCGGTCGCGTCGTTGAGCCGCTCGCGCTCGAGGACGGGTCGACGCTGGGCATGCTTCGCGTGCGCGACGGTTTCGACGGAGAGATTCTCGCCGAGGTGCCCGCGGCCTCCCTCGCTGACGAAGCGCCGCTCTATGACCGCGAGCGTCGGCGCCCCGCGAATCTCGATGCGGTGCACGCCGACGACCCCGACGACGAGCCCGCGGGCGACGTCGGCGAGGACCTCTTGGACCTGCTCGTTGACCCCGCGTGGGTCTATCGCCAGTACGACACGCAACTCTTC
>Ga0307372_10002036_pt1 | contig 34188 bp, 24 predicted proteins | sample OX1MG_FD_202533 | JGI IMG/M metagenome (GOLD analysis project Ga0307372, IMG submission 202533) | Soil microbial communities from Risofladan, Vaasa, Finland - OX-1 | ecosystem: Environmental > Terrestrial > Soil > Coastal area > Acid sulfate soil | place: Finland: Risofladan, Vaasa | collected... | reverse complement strand
GTATGTTCATAGCATTACGAGCATAACCCTTTACGAACCCCCACATAAAGACAGTACCTGGAGTAGACATATAAAAACCCTGCTTAGTTTAGTCCGCAGAGTCTAATATGTGTTTGAACTTATACATGCTTGCTATTAGGCTGATATACTATAGGCCAGGATGTTTAGTAATTTATCGGGCATTGATTTTTTAATGGTTTTTGCTGCTATCTTATTCTCGATGGCAGTTCATGAAGCAATGCACGCTTTTACTGCCCATTGGCTGGGGGATAGCACAGCATCTGATCTGGGTCGACTCAGTCTAAATCCACTGAAACATATTGATATAGTTACAACGGTCATGCTGCCTTTACTTCTTATTTTATTGGGATTGCCGCCCTTTTTTGTAGCAAAACCAGTCCCCTTTAATCCGTCAAGAGTGCGCTGGGGAGAGTATGGTGCAGCGTTAGTTGGTGTTGCAGGACCACTAACAAATCTAGCATTGGCTATTATTGGAGCAGGGCTCTTTCGCTTTAATATGGGTAGTCTTGCAGATAACTTTTTCTACCTCTTTGTTGCGGTCAACATCGCCTTTTTTGTATTTAATATGATACCGTTTCCGCCCCTAGATGGATCACGATTGCTTTATGCTTTTGCGCCAGAGCCGGTACAAAGGCTGTTGTATCAAATAGAGTCCATGGGATTTTTAGCTATCCTTGTCTTTATGCTGTTGGTCTTTCAGTTTATCGCGCCAGTGATCTTGAGCATCAACGGTCATCTAATTAGCTGGCTTCTCGGATTAAGCTAGTACACAAGAAGCAAGGACCGTATAATAGATAAATAGGTCAGGATGGCTGTATAGCTATTAAGGCCGAGCGGATGATTATCTGAATACTAATCATTTTAGGGAGCTCAATATTTGTAGGCGTTGTGACGGCTACGTGCGAGCACCCACCTGGGTTTCTCAGGTAGATCACCTCGGCACCCCTGACTTTGTAAATAAAGAGCCCGGGCATATGTCTTGGGCTCTTTGCTTATTTAAGGGAGTGATATAATTTGAGAGCACTTCTCGGGGTGTGGCGCAGTTGGCTAGCGCGTACGGCTGGGGGCCGTAAGGTCGCAGGTTCAAGTCCTGTCACCCCGACCATTTGACAATATTCAATATATGTGATAGTATGTGGCTATGTCTAAGTCTAAAGAATCTACCAACAACGGAACAACAGAACAAAAGATAAATCGAGCAGGAAAAGCTCATCGAATTGAAAAAGTCGCGGCAAGCATTGCTCTTCTTGCGTCTGCAGGTACTGTAGGCTATACAATAGGTAATCACGAACAGAATAATGGCCCCACAGCAACCACTATCGAACAAGCGTTAAACAGTAAGGACCACATTACCAACGATGTAACCGTTGAGGTGGGCTATGAAATACCAGTCGGGGCAAAAGATGTTAAGGGTGAGGGCACTATAGGTATCTCTAATCCCATAAAACTAAGCAATAATTTTTACGGATATTTTGCACCAATCCCACAAACTGGCGAGGTTAAACTCGAAACGATACAGTATGCTAAACCTCTTCAGCGATCAGCAGAGGGCGGCTATACGGAAGAGTATGCACATGAAATAACTACGCCCATAGCTTTGGTATATAGCACATATCCTAACACCAACAACGGAACAACAGGGAAGTATTACTCCGTTGTTATGGGTAGTCATGAGGGCAATATTGCCAATATGCTCAACGTTCAGCCCAACGTTTCTTATGCAGAACAACAGAATGAAATAGCTGAGCAGGGTGGTCAATTCGCTATCGCTAGAGTAGGTGAATTAATATATTCTGGTAAATAGATAATAGAATTCAAAACACTTCATCTTATATAGATTTAGTAGCTATAGCTTTGGTGACAGGCTGTATTTTTAGCCTCTCCCAATTGTTTTAGCCACGAAGGTACAGGATTGTCAATAAACCACTCGGCTATATTGCCCAGTAGTCGTTCAATTACCCCATCTTCTCATCGACCATAATTTTTATGTTCATCCTTTGTTGACAAAGTACATACATTTGTATATCATAAGTGCGGAGGATTATCGATATGAAAGTAAATTCAAGCGTCAAAACATGGGGTAACAGTCTTGCTGTACGCATACCTACTGCTATCGCGCAAGACCTCGGCCTATCAGAAAATAGTAGTGTTCAAATTGTCAGTAATGGAATAATTGCGACTATTCAACCACAAAAACATAAAAAAATTAGTCTTGATAAGCTTGTGGAAGCTATTACGCCTAACAATATTCATGAAGAAGTTGATTGGGGCAAGCCAATAGGTAATGAAGTATGGTAACAAAATATATACCGAATAGGGGTGATATAGTTTGGATGAACTTTAGCCCTCAACAAGGTCACGAGCAAGCAGGTGTGCGGCCAGCAATCATATTGTCTCCTAAGAGCTATAATCAAAGTTCGAAGTTAATGCTCGCTTGTCCTATTACTTCAAAGATTAAAGACTATCCATTTGAAGTACGAGTTAGAGCTACAAAGATCGATGGAGTAGTCCTTGCCGACCAAGTCAAAAATCTTGATTGGACAAAGAGAAATGTTTCGTTTGTCGAAAATGCACCCTATGAAGTACTTGAGCAAACACAAGAGCTAATCGATACGCTACTAAGAGATTAGCTCTGATCATCTAGACTTCTGCGACGTCATTTACAGCTCGCACATAGCAATATGGTCGCTAGACTTAGCTGACTTTATCTTCTAAGTTTTATCTATTTTCCAGTATCTTTTGAGTGATGATATATAGAGCGTCAATCTATTCAAGTTTAATCGCTTCCACTCGACCAAATAAAGTAAATAAAATCACTTTACTTTATTGACTACTGAATTATTATGTAATCATGCAAAACTCTTCATATACTCTTAAAGTTTCGTCCCAAAGTCAAGTTACATTACCTCGAGACTTGCGGGAGCGGTTAAAATTACGACCGGGCTCTCGTATTACTATTATGGTTACCGAAAATGGTAATCTAAAACTATCAGATAAATTACCTATTGAAAAGCACTTCGGAACTCTTTCGGGTACCTGGACTACTCAAGGTCAAGATGTTGCCAGTTATACAAGGACATTGCGTAACTCAATGCAACCCAAATTAACTTCTGAAGAACGATAGCTTACGATACAAATGTATTAATCTACGCCCTGAAGGGCGTAAGTTCTTGGTCAAAAACCGCTCAAGCACTTGTAAAACGAGGAGAACATGAAGACGCTGTACTATCGGTGCTTGTGTGGCACAAGAATTGATGACTGGTGCTGTAATGCGCGGCGATGACTCAGACAAGAAACTAAGGGGCATATTAAATGATTTGGGTGCTACGAAATTCCTCCCAGTATCGTTAAGTATATGCGAACGAGCAATTTCTCTTACAAAACGCTATGGTAAGCAAGTCTATGGTTGCGGTGCAATACACCTTGCTACAGCAATAGAATATAAGGCTGAATTTTTTATTACGAACGATAAAGAACTGCTCAGCTTAGAATTAGATGAACTTAAAATCCTTAGCTTATAAGGGCTATTCTAAAAGTTATACCGTATTTTTTTATCTACCTTAGTCCGTATCTAGGTGATAATGGTTTGATAGGGGTAGAGTCTAAGCTGGTCGACCACAGAGCGATTATGTTTATAACTTGTGTCCATTAACTGATCTCAATGGCTCAAGCTCAAACATGATAAGATTGATGCATGTGGCAAAAAACAGAAGGTGGTTTATATAATCAATATAGCTTTAAAGATTTTAACGAAGCCTTTAGCTTTATGACAAACGTAGCTGAAGTTGCGGAAGCCCAAAATCATCATCCAAGATGGCAAAACGAATGGAATAACGTTCAAATTTGGCTTAGTACACACTCTGAGGGCGGAAAAATAACTGAAAAAGATCACTTGCTAGCTAAAATTATAGATAAACTAGCTCAATCAAAATTAAATAAAAGCACTACAAGTAAAGGTCTTAAGATAGAACAAGTCAAATTATTTACCGATGGTGGGTCGCGCGGGAATCCTGGTCCTTCGGCCAGTGGTTTTGTAATACTTACGATGGACGATAAGGTAATACTTGAAAAAGGGATATATCTTGGTGTTACAACCAATAATCAAGCCGAATACACGGCCTTGAAGCTAGGACTTGAAGAAATACACCGTTTGGGCGTGCACAACGTCGAAGTTTATATGGACAGTTTACTGGTGGTTAACCAGATGAAAGGTATTTTCAAGATACGTAATCGCGACTTATGGCCTATACACGAGGCTATTAAACGACTAGAGGCACAGTTTAAACATATAAGTTTTCAACACGTTCCAAGAGAACTTAATAAACTGGCTGATGCTGCGGTTAACCAGGCCTTAGATAAAGAACTTGGTTTAACACCGTCACTTTAAGTAGCTCAAGGTAAGTGTTAATATATATATTGGTCAGGTTATCGGCTAATCGCGTACCTAAAAAGTACGAGGAAAGTCCGGGCAGCATAGGGAAGGGCAGTTGTTAACGGCAACCGGGAGTAATCCTAGGGAAAGTGCCACAGAAACGATACCACCTTCTGTTAAAAGAGGGAAAGGGTGAAAAGAGTGGGGTAAGAGCCCACAGCAGTATTTGGTGACAAATACTGGCGGTAAACCCTGCCTGCTGCAAGGAGATGGATCTTTTAAAGCCTAAAGCTTGAAAGCGTCCCGCTAAGGATTCGTCATCAAGAACCGCTTGAGTCTATAAGTAATTGTAGATCTAGATAGATGATTAGCTAAAACAGAACCCGGCTTATGGATAATCTGACCGCCCAAAAAGCTCTAATTCCAAGAGAGTTTTTAAATTTTCGGCACAGACTTTAAATTACTTCAGAGCAGTTTTAACAATTGACTCGAAGGCTTTTGGTTCGTTAACAGATAATTCTGCTAAAATTTTACGATCAAGTTCTATATTAGCCTTCTTAAGAGCAGCTATTAAACGGCTATAGGTAGTGCCATTTAAACGAGCAGCTGCGTTAATGCGTGCATTCCAAAGCTCGCGAAAAGTACGTTTACGGTTTTTGCGATCACGTGTGGCATACTGCAGGGCTTTAGTTGCTACCTGCTTACCGCGTTTAACGCTAGCACGGTGGGAATGCTGCATTCCTTTTGTAGCACTACGTATTTTTAGATGCTTCTTGTGCGAAGCAACACCTCTTTTAACTCTCATAACTTAAACTCCTAACTTCAGTTTAATATTCTTTGCATTACGGCCAGTCATGGTAGACAAACCAGATAAGGCGCGCTTACGACTCTTACTTTTCTTACTTAGAAAGTGATTAGTATTGGGGTGCCCAACGCGAATCTTGCCGTTTTTGGTTAAACGTACACGATCTTTGGTGCCACTATGTGTTTTTAACTTTGGCATGATTCACTCCATTATTCCTTAATACAAAGTTTAATTGCTTACCAGCGAGCTGAGGGTTCTGGTCGACTACTATTTTAGCACCGAAATCAGCTATTACCTTATCAGCGAGCTTAAAACCGATATCTCTATGGGCCAATTCACGCCCTCTGTAAAAGATAGTAATCTTAACTTTGTGACCTTCTTCAAGAAATTTGCTGACCTTATCCATTTTAATAGCTAGATCATGTTCACCGATCTTTAAGCCGAAACGCATTTGCTTCATGTCTAGTGTCTTAGTATTGCGTTTATTTTTTTGGAGTTGCTTGGTTTTCTGATAGTTATATTTGCCCCAGTCAACAATTTTTACTACCGGAGGGGTGGCATCGGGTGAAATTTCAACCAAGTCAAGCTCTCTTTCTTCAGCAAGACCAAGTGCATCGTTGCGACTCAAGATACCGAGCTGTTTGCCGTCCTCATCTATTACGCGTAATTGAGGTGCCTGAATTGCTCCATTCAAGCGATTGGTTTTAGCTATAGTTCATCTCCCTTTAGATTGGTTTTAATATGAGCGTAATTTTAACAGATAGAATGTCAGGGGTCAATGAGTCGGAGCCATAAATCTATTTGATCAAATAGATGACTAATAGGAGAGACTATGTAAAGACGCAACCCTTTTACAAATAAAAAACAGCCAAGGCACCATATTTTAGACATAACTAAATAAAGCAGATTTGAAATAAAAACACCATGTTATTTAGCATGGTGTTTTTGAGAAGATTTGTAATTTTTCTTTTAGTTTTAGGGTTTTGCTTTTCAATGAACAACGGCTTGCGAGAAGCCGTTGTTGCTGTTGCTTGTTTTTGTTTTTGAGCACTTTTTTTATTCAAGTGCTATGGATATCTTATAGACAAGATAAGCGACTGTCAATAACAATTATGGTTATTATTTTCATAAAACTGTGCATAACTTTTGGGCTAAAATTTGAGTGTTCAGGACGCCAACTGCCACAACTAAATTATAAGCCAAACGTTATAACAATGAACCTATAATATTTAGGTCGGTTAATAAGATCTCGTTCAAGCCATTGACTTTAATGGCCTATAGTGCTAGATTAGATTATGTAAGTCACAAAAATAAAAACTTACAATTTAATCTCTTTGTGGAGGTAAAACACTCAACGCTCCAATTTGCCAATAAAGGCGGATTGAGCGGTCAGTCAAAGGCCAGAGTGATAAGCGCTATATTAATTTTATATTTTGAGCGGATTTGTCACCTGGCTTCCTAAAGAATTTTTTAAAGGGCACCGCTTTTAGCGAAAAGGCGGTGTTTTTTGTTATACTTATTAATAGAAGTGAAAAAAAAGAAATATCTGCCGATTGTTTCATTAATGCTGTTATTAGTCTTAGATGGGCTCTTCTTTTTGAGTACTGATCCAATTAAGATCCCGCTAAGCCTTATTATTTTTGGATTTTTGCTACTAGGCCTAACCATTTATCGATTAATTATGGCTACATTAAAGCTGGTTGCTATTTATATTCCTAAAATCCAAAACCAGCACGCAAGATTAGCTCGTATGCTAACCTTAACAGTGGTGCTGCTCATGGCTATGCAGTCGATTGGACAGCTCTCAGGGCGCGATGCCATTGCTTTGCTGCCACTAGTGATCCTCAGTTATCTATATCTAACCCATGCTAATACCCAGAAACTTAAACGGTAGAGCTGGAGCTTAAGTTTCTATTTATCAGCCTGTATAATTAAACCAGTTATGAATCCACAACTCGATAAACCAAACAATTTTAATTTACCTCCTCCAGCAGTTGACGAGAGAATTAATACGCCAAATTCTCTTGAACAAGGGGTAACTAGCCAACCAGAAGTATCTCTAGGAGCTCCTGAGAGTCGGTTGCCGGGGTCGACTACTTTATTAGCGCCTCCAGTATTCCCAACGCTACCACCAAGCCTAGGAGTTCCAACAACCACTCAGAACGATAACCCTATACAACCCGCTAAACCTGTTGCTGATAGCCCAGTTTTAGCTGATGACGCAGACCTGATAGAGAAGGAGTGGGTCAATAAAGCAAAGGACATTGTCAATAAGACTAAAGAAGACCCTCATCTACAAACAAAAGAAATAACTATTCTAAAGACGGATTATCTTAAAAAACGCTATAACAAGAGCTTGAAGATGAGCGGGTAGCCAGGATATGCCTACATTTATTATCGCTATAGTGACCATATTACTAGTAGTCCTATGTGTTGGGGCAATTCTTTATTTTCAGTCTCGCCGTAGCTTTCGCGATCAGAAAAATTACGAACGTGCTCTTAAAATAGTACCTATACTGATACATTTGCCTCCTGTTAGCGATGACACAGATCTTGGGGGACGTGATGTTCGTGATGTTACAGAAGAAACAATATCAAAAGCCCAAGTTCTGTATAGTATTATCGCTAGTACCTTTCAGAAAGGTTTCAAAGGTCATTTCTATGGTCAAAGGCATTTTGCATTTGAGATAGTTGGTTTTCAGGGTTTTGTCTATTTCTATGTGGCCGTACCGGTGGCACTGGAAGAAGTTATTAAACAAGCTGTGGTTAGTGCTTATCCTACGGCACGCCTTGAAGAGGTCAATGAGCATAATATTTTCAGCCCTGTCGGTAAAATTACTGGTACTATTGGTGGCGAATTGAACTTAAAGCAAAGTTTTGCCTATCCAATTGCGACTTACCAGGACTTAAAACGTGATGCCATGCAGGCCCTTTTGAATGCACTGTCGACCTTGGGCAAAGAAGACGGCGCCGGAATTCAGATATTAATGCGTCCTGCCAACCCAAGTTGGCGCAAGCAGGCCTCGGCAATCGCTGCTCGGAAACGCAAGGGCACTAAAAGCGGGTTTGGCAACTTATTGAAAGATTTTGTAATAGCTTTCTCTAAACCTCCTGGGGAGAATAAGGACGCAAGTTCCAACAAGACAGACCTAACAAATCTGGATCAGAATATTCTTGATTCTATTGATGACAAGACGCGACATCCAGGCTACGAAGTACTCATTAGATTAGTGGTGTCGTCGAACATTACACAACGATCTCAAGCAATTCTCGGCAATATTGTGGCTAGCTTCTCTCTTTATGATGCTCCTGGGAAGAATGGCTTCAAATATACACCGGCAAAAGATATGGAGGCACTAGCAACAGCCTATATAATGAGGTTTTTCCCACAACAAACTAAACAAAATATCTTAAATTCTGTAGAACTTGCAACATTGTTCCATTTTCCAGATCAACGTAGTATCCCAACATCTCAACTGACTCGACAAGACTCAAAACAAGTCGATGGGCCACGCAATATACCGGCCGATGGATTACTTCTTGGATACAATATTTTTCGTGGGTCTAAGAAACCCATTCGAACAGCCCTAAATGACCGGCAACGACATATGTATGTAGTTGGTCAAACAGGAACAGGTAAATCAACGTTCCTCGAGAATCTGGCCTTACAAGATATGCTTAACGGTGAGGGGTTCGCCTTTGTTGATCCACACGGCGATACCGTTGAGCGATTGCTGGCGATGGTACCGAAAGAACGTACTGAAGATCTAATATATTTTTCACCGGCAGACATGGATTACCCAATGGGACTTAATCTTTTTGAGTTTAATACTCCCGATCAAAAGGACTTCTTAATTCAAGAAGCACTAAATATGCTCTATAAATTGTATGATCCACAACACCAGGGTATTATGGGGCCTCGTTATGAACACTTGTTCCGGAACGCAGCACTGACAATCATGGCCGATCCCCAGGGCGGTACCTTCGTTGATATACCTAAGTTATTTCGTGATCCGAGGTATGTTCAGCAGAAATTACAACATGTAAAGGATCAAAACGTTATTGAATTTTGGCAGAAGGAAATGCCGGCTAGTCAACGGTCTAATGAGTTTGGTGAAGTTGTTAGCTGGTTCGTTAGTAAATTCGGAGCATTCTTGAGTAATGAAATGATGCGTAACATTATAGGCCAGACAAAGAGTGCGTTTGATTTGCGCTCGATCATGGACAACAAAAAAATTCTGTTAGTGAACTTAAGTAAAGGTCGCACTGGAGAGCTGAATTCCAAACTGCTTGGCATGGTATTCGTTATGAAGTTTCAGGCGGCAGCTATGAGTCGGTCTAATATATCAGAGGACAAGCGCATAGATTTTGCACTCTATGTAGATGAGTTTCAAAACTTTTCAACAGATAGTTTTGCAACCATTATGTCTGAGGCTAGAAAATATCACCTGAACCTGATTGTAGCTAACCAATTTACAACTCAGCTAACACCCGAAATTCGTGATGCAGTATTCGGCAATATGGGTACAATTGTTTCATTTCGAGTTGGCCAAAATGATGTTGAGGCCTTAGCTAAATATTTTCAACCTGTTTTTGAGGCAGATGATCTGTTAAGAATACCAAACTACAACACAATTACTCGAACCCTGATCAGTGGTGTACCAACCCAACCTTTCAGTATGGCAACTCTACCACCTCTAGGTACGCCTAACATGCGTCTAAGTGAAGCTCTAAAACAATTATCGGCTGCTAAATATGGCCGTCCAAGAGCACAGGTGGAAAAAGAAATATTTGAACGTCTAGCCACTAAGCCAGAGCCTAAGACGAGTTTTGGTAGTACACCTGGCCCATGGCAGCAGCCGTATACAGCTTTGACGCCGGGGATGAACACTAATTCTGGTGTCAGCCCGGGAAAGACGAGCAACAATAATCTAGCTGGTAGTTCCCCGTCCTTTTTAGATGAGTGGCTTAATAAACGACAAGGGACGGCCACAAATCCAGTCCCAACGAGCATTAATTCTGGCCCCAGACAACTCCAAACAGCCTCTGACGACCAGGCAAGAACACTAACTGACCAAATGCCGTCTGCAATACCGAAAACCGATTCTAGCCAATCTAAACAGCAAATAAACACGTCTTTGGCAGAGGATTCTATGGACATTAAAAACATTTCAAGTGACCAGATCGAGAAACAAGAAGTAGATAAAATTGCTGACACTCTTAAACAAGACCTAAAAGACAGTATTGATAAAAGTCACCTTCAATCTCTCTCTGGCGAGATACCAATTCAGTCGACATCTAATAATTCTAGAGAAAACACAGACGACACAATTTATATTGACCGAGAAGGTAACCTTCACCACAACGATCAACCACCCCAAAACTAATGGCTTCGTTGTCTCACGAGACGCACAAAGAATTCTATGACAACGCCTACAACAAAGCCGACGATGAACAACAGACTAAATAAGTAATAGTTATAAGCTAAACCGATATGTTTGGTCAGATATAGATACAATAGACTGCCAATAAATGCACATACACCGCCGCCTAGCAAACCCGAAGGGCGAGCAACTGTTTGCCCAGTTGCTTGACTAACAAGACGTACGACTGGTTGGTGCACAACACGACTAAGAAGTCGATCGGGAAGCGGTAATTGCCGCCTAACAACCTGGAGTGTTTGTCTAAGAGCTTTCGTTTTCAGATCCTTATCTATATATTGAGAACTTGGCTGCGCAGGATCTGCCTCGTTCGGTAATTGCGTTTCTTGACTTGGCGTACTAGTTACCTCAACCGTTTCACGAATTTCTTCAAGTTTGTCAGTATTTTGCTCAGGGCTTTGGAGTGCCTCGCCAGCGTGCTCGGCATGGGCAGTTAATAATTCGTGCTCTTCAGAAGGCGGCAACTCTTGCTCTGGTTTAAATTGAACAGTCTCAGCCATCTTAGGCACCCCCGCTATTATTTGTTTCGTGCATTACTATACTGCCTTCACGAGCCAGTAAGCGGCTACGAGCAAAGAAGTATCCTACCAGTACCGTAACCATACCGGCGATCATTAAACTACTCCCAGGGCCGGTATTGGGGAGGGCAGCAATCTGTACTTCTGCAGTTTTTATAGGACTGCCCGGCACATTTATGTTTATAGTGTTGCCATAGCTATTGGTCATAATTAAGTCAAAATGACTACCATCACTAACTGAGGTGGGGGTTTGCGGGATAGGATTCTTGACTTGGACTTTAATTTGATGATTAACAGTTTGACCGGCTTGAATGTTGTCGGCTGGCCAAGTAACTAGATTGTAGCTATCTATAGTGCCTCCGTAGAGGTCGACTATGTCAGCATAGTCAAGCACATCGCTTAAGTTTTCTTCAACCACAAAATTTTTGACAGTCGCTTTACCCGAGTTTTTTACAGATAAAGTGTAGATAATAGTATCGCCTGGTTGTGCCGTCATACCATCAGCATTGGACCAACCTTGGGTTGGGTCACTAGCTGTTTTGCTAAGAGTTAAACAGGCTGTTGTGTTTAGACTGCTGAGAGATTTCTCGCATGGCTTACACTCAGGGCTACTGCTTGGTATTAAGTTATTGTACTGGCATGGTTGGAGTACGCTGAATTGTTTGACACAGTTACCGCTGGCACTACCACTGGCAATTTTTGAAGTGTCGTACTTTACGGTTAGGCGAATGACGTAGCTCCCAGAACTATTAGCTGTAAAGCTATGAGGATGGTTATCGTTTGCGGTGGTTCCACTGAAGCCTACAGCCAGCGATTTAGCGCTAGCCACTATCTGTTGAGTAGAAGCGTTAACATAATCGTAATACATATCTACTGTTTGGCCAGTCTTAATATTACTACCTGCTGCTTGACCACGAACAATTATCGGGCTGCCGATCTGAACTGTTGTATTCTCGGCGTAGTTCATGACCAAATTTGAACAACTAAGTACTTGGGGTGGTTTTGGAGCTGGCGGAGCAGGCGGGGCCGGAGGTGGTGGCGGAGGTGGTGGCGGAGCAGGAATACCAACAGATACTAAATTGCCGCAGCTATACAAAATAAAGAAAAGTTTATGAGTACGACTGCTAGTTAGTCGTAAAGCGGTATAAGGAGAAAAAGAGTTAGTATCCCAACTCCAAAGGTAGCGCCAATAAAGTTTCCCAGCAGCCGGTATATTAACAGTCGTTTCGCCGGTTGACTTACCAGTATGCAGATTGGTTGGTCCTTGGGCTATCCAGCCCATGGAATAAAGCTGCTTACGGTAGTCAGTAGATTTAATAGAAACAGTCGTGGCTTTAGCTACATCAGCGCAACTAATACCGTAATAATCCAATATATTTTGATAGTGATGAGTATTATTTTTACAGGCGTCAATTGCTCCTGTTGCTGAACTAATTCCCCCATTGATTAAATCATTAACCGAGTTAGCGACAGTTGGCTGGGGTGGGCTAATAACTGCGAAAAATTGAATCGAGAAGGCCAGTATAATAAAAACTAGGCCAGTACGTCGTACTGATTCCTCGCGCCTTAATCGTTTTGTATAGAATGCGAACTGATCCAATAAGCCAGGATTATAAGGTAGTACCGACAGTAGTTTTTCAAACATTAGTTTTTATAGATAAAGATTTATTTTTTAACTTTACTAAGCTATTTAAACACAAACAGTTTGATTTAGACAAGTGATATGGATCACCTGGGTATAAATTTGGAGGAATAGAGCAATAACTTACCAAGGGCTGCACCTTAAAAACGACCCGGCCAACTGGTTTCTTCAATCTTGCTCAATAAATGAACGAACTTTGACATACTTTTTTGCTAAGCTAGCAATACTGTCAAAAAGGCTAAATAGGTAGATCGGTAGTCGCGATAGATATCATTGTCGGGCGAGCTCAAATCATCTATAATAAGATCAGTGGGAAATAATAGATAGTTTGTAAGAGGGCGTATTACTAGTGGTTAAACAAAAGACAAAACAAACAAGCTACAATGCCGATCAGATAACTGTGCTTGAGGGACTTGAGCCGGTTCGTAAACGGCCTGGTATGTTTATTGGTGGAACTGGCATCGAAGGGTTGCACCACTTGGTTTGGGAAGTGATTGATAACGGCATTGACGAAGCACTGGCAGGCCATGCTACAGAGGTAACGGTACAGCTTTTGGCTGATGGAGGCGTGACAGTCACAGACAATGGTCGAGGTATCCCAACCGATATCCATCCCAAAACTAAAAAGAGTACAGTTGAAACAGTTCTAACGGTTCTTCACGCGGGCGGTAAATTTGGTGGTGGTGGCTATAAAGTATCGGGTGGTTTACACGGTGTTGGCGTGAGTGTTGTAAATGCCCTATCAACCAAATTGGTTGTAGAGGTTTATAGAGATGGAAAAGTTTTTCACCAGGAATACGAAAGAGGTGCTCCTAAATCTGATCTAAAAGAAATTGGTAAAACCGACAAAAGAGGCACCAAAATTACTTTTTATCCAGATGAAACAATCTTTGAAAGCATTAATTTTAATTATGAAACCATACTTGATCGCCTGCGACACGCCGCTTATTTAACAAAGGGTATTCGGACTGCTATCAACGATGAAAAAACTGGTCAGCGTTATAGTTTTTATTTTGAGGGTGGCATCCAAAGTTATGTTAAGCACTTGAATATTGGTAAAGAGGTGGTTGATGAAGACATTTTCTATGTCGATAAAATAGTAAAAGACGCTCAGGTTGAAATATCGATGCAATATACCGATGCTTACACAGAAACAATCAAATCTTTTGCCAATAATGTGCTTAATCCTGATGGTGGTACACATTTGACAGGATTTAGGGCGGCACTAACTAGAGTTGTAAATGACTATGCTCGTAAAACAGGCCTTCTTAAAGAGAAAGAAGAAAATTTAAGCGGTGAAGACACCAGAGAAGGTTTAACAGCCATTATATTGGTTAAATTACCTGACCCACAGTTTGAAGGTCAAACCAAGAACAAACTTGGTAACCCGGAGGTTCGTGGCTATGTTGAGCAAGTGCTCGGAGAATACCTAAATTATTATCTGGAAGAGCACCCGGCAGTTGCTCGTAAGATAGTTGGTAAGGCTTTGCTGGCGGCTAGGGCCCGCAAGGCTGCCCGAGCTGCCCGAGAAAACATCTTGCGAAAAGGTTTTCTGGAAGGCTCAAGCATGCCAGGGAAGCTAGCTGACTGCTCTTCTAAAGATCCACTGAATTCTGAAATTTATCTAGTTGAGGGTGATTCAGCCGGAGGTTCAGCTAAATCTGGCCGTGATTCTAAAACACAAGCCATTTTACCTTTGCGGGGCAAAGTTTTGAATGTTGAAAGAGCCAGACTAGATAAGATGTTAGCAAATAATGAGATACTGAGTTTAATAAAAGCGCTTGGTGTCGGGATTGAAGAGTCTTTTGATATTAATGGTTTACGCTATGCTCGGATTATTATTATGACTGATGCTGATGTTGATGGCAGCCACATCTCAACGCTTTTAATGACGTTCTTCTTCCGTTATATGAAGGCTGTTGTTGACGGTGGCCATGTTTATCTGGCAAAGCCACCACTGTTCGAGCTTGTCAAACCGGGCCGTAAGTCGAGTGTCTTTATATATGACGAGGATGAACTTGATAAAGTTTTGGACGAGACAATAGCTAAACGTCAAAAAGAAGGTGCAAAAATTGATTCAAGTGATGATCGTTTGAAACAAGCCGGTTTTGTTGAGCAGAAACGCTACAAGGGTTTGGGTGAGATGGATGCTGACCAGCTGTTTGAAACAACTATGAATCCCGAGAAACGAGTACTGGTCCAGATTAAAGTTGAGGACGCTGAAAAAGCCGATGCAATTTTTAATAAACTTATGGGCACAGAGGTCGAATTACGCAAAAGCTTTATTCAAGCTAACGCTAAATTTGTGAAAGATCTGGATATATAGAAGATGGACGACGAAAATCCTATTATTGAACTGCCCGAATCCGAAGAACCAGATCAAGAGGTTTCCATGGAAGAGCGTCGTCGTGGCGTCCAGAACGCAGCTGACATTTTAGATTCTGGCCATTCACGCTCAGTTGAACTTCGGACTGTCGAAAATGTCATGGAAGATAGCTATTTGCGTTACTCGATGAGTGTAATTATTGACCGTGCACTACCAGATGTTCGAGATGGCCTAAAACCGGTCCACCGCCGGATCCTTTATAGCATGAATGAAGATGGTTTGCGCAGTAATGCTCGTCATCGAAAAAGCGCTAATGTTATAGGTGCGGTCATGGCTCGTTATCATCCTCACGGCGATTCTTCTATCTATGATGCCATGGTACGTATGGCACAACCTTGGGCGATGCGTTATATGTTAGTGAATGGTCAGGGTAACTTTGGTAGCATGGACGGTGATCCACCAGCCGCTTATCGTTATACCGAAGCCAAAATGGCCCGACTGGCTGATGAGCTGCTGGCGGACATCGACAAGGAAACGGTTGATTACAGAGATAACTACGATGGCACGACACGTGAGCCAACTGTATTGCCAGCAAAACTACCGAATCTATTGCTCAATGGTCAGCTTGGAATTGCTGTCGGTATGGCTACCAATATCCCACCCCATAATCTTACAGAGCTAGTTGATGCTGAAAGCTATTTAATAGATCACCCGGAAGCCACGGTTGATGATTTACTCCAGTTTGTTAAGGGTCCAGATTTTCCAACAGGTGGTGTTATATATGGCAAAGACTCTATCCGTAATGCTTATGCCACTGGTCGCGGTGGAGTTGTCACAAGGGGTGTAGCTGAAATTGTTGAGAATAATAATAGCCGACACCAGATTGTCATTACTGAAATACCCTATGCTCTTAACAAAGAGAGCCTAGTATTAAAAATTGCTGATTTAGTCCGTGACAAGAAGTTAGCTGGAATCAGTGATCTGAGAGATGAAACGGCACGGGGCAATGTACGCATCGTTATAGATCTTAAAAAAGATGCTTACCCCAAGAAATTACTAAATCAACTCTACAAACTAACTCCTTTGCAAACTACTTTCCATTTTAATATGATGGCACTCATCGACGGCATTCAACCAAGAGTGCTTGGCTTGCAAGATATACTTACAGAACACATTAAACACCGTCGGATGGTAGTTCGCAGGCGCACAGAATTTGAGCTTAGAAAAGCTCGTGAGCGGGCCCATATTTTGGAAGGTCTCAAGATTGCCCTCGATCATATTGATGAAGTTATTGATACTATTCGGAAGAGCGAAACTACTGACGAAGCCCAAGACAATCTTGAACACCGCTTTAAACTTACCGAGATTCAAGCAAAAGCTATTTTAGCCATGCAGTTGCGTACTCTAGCTGGACTGGAGCGCAAGAAACTCGAAGACGAATTAGTAGACTTACTTAAGATTATTAGTCAGCTCGAAGCAATTCTGGCTGACGAGAAGAAGATATTAAAAATTATTAAAGATGAGCTAGCAGAGCTTAAGAAGCAATTTGGTGATGAACGTCGAACTCGCGTTATTTCTCAGGAGCTTGGCCAGATGAGTGACGAAGATCTAATTGCTGATGAACAGGTTGTCGTAACATTGACGGCCGCCAATTACATTAAGCGTAGTCAAGTTGCCGAGTATAAACGCCAGGGCCGGGGGGGTAAAGGTCGAAGAGGTATGATTACTCGCGAAGAAGATGTTATTGAGCATGTGGTGAATGCTAGCACGCACGATTTCCTATTGTTCTTTACAAATAAGGGCCGGGTATTTCGTATTAAGACCTATGAAGTGCCGACCGCCAGCCTAAACGCCAAGGGAATTGCTCTGGTTAACTTGTTGCAGCTCCAACCAGAAGAAACAGTCAGCGCAGTCATTAATGTTAGTAAGCAGCACAATGCCGTCAACTTAATCATGTGTACAGTCCGTGGAGTTGTCAAAAAGACGCCCTTTGAGCAGTATCAGAATGTGCGGAGCAGTGGGCTAATAGCTATTAATCTTGATCAAGGTGATGAATTGAAGTGGATTCGTATGACTACTGGTGACGATGAAGTCGTTATCTCTACCAGCAATGGCCAAGCAATTCGTTTCCATGAGCACGATGCTCGACCAATGGGTCGAGTAAGTCGCGGTGTACGTGGTATTCGTTTACGGCCAGGCGATCGGGTTATAGGAATGGATATTGTTGAAGAAGGGTCAGACATTTTCGTGATCAGTAAGTATGGCTATGGTAAGCGAACCAAGATTTCACAATTTACATCTCATGCTCGAGGAGGCGTCGGTATTCGGTCGGCGGTTACTAATTCTAAAACTGGTGAATTGGTTGGCGTAAAGACATTGACCGGTGATGACCAAGAAGTGATCATTATAAGTCAGCAAGGACAAACCATACGTCTAGGGCTTAAAGATATCTCGGCTTTGGGCAGAGCTACTCAAGGAGTACGCATCATGCGGTTGAATGATGGCGATGAAGTTGTTTCCTTAGCATTAGTTGATAAAGTTGAAGATTCTGAAGAGGACGAAGAACCTAGTGCGTTAGATCTCCCGCCGACAGTTTAGCGATGTAACAATTACTGCAATCGTGGGCAATTTTATCTTGACCTTATGGACTGTAGTGTCGTATGATGTCAGGATGGACTTGACGGGTGCTCTCTTAGAGTGTCCCCGAAAAGCTTGTAGTTCGTTAAAAATTGAATAGTGCAAATCAACGTCAGTTCATTTTGACTATGTTTTTTAAAACAGTAACGGTCAAATTTTTTTGAAGAGTTTGATCCTGGCTCAGGATAAACGCTGGCGGCGTGCCTAATACATGCAAGTCGTACGGAAAGGCTCCTTCGGGAGTACTCGAGTGGCGGACGGCTGAGTAACACGTAGGAACGTACCCCAAACTGAGGCATAAGCACCAGAAATGGTGTCTAATACCGCATGTGGCCCATGGGCTAAAGCTTCGGCGGTTTGGGAACGGCCTGCGCATGATTAGCTTGTTGGTGAGGTAATGGCTCACCAAGGCGACGATCATTAGCTGGTCTGAGAGGATGATCAGCCAGACTGGGACTGAGAACGGCCCAGACTCCTACGGGAGGCAGCAGTAGGGAATTTTCCACAATGGGCGAAAGCCTGATGGAGCAACGCCGCGTGCAGGATGAAGGCCTTAGGGTTGTAAACTGCTTTTCTCTGTGACGATTATGACGGTAGCAGAGGAATAAGGGTCTGCTAACTACGTGCCAGCAGCCGCGGTCATACGTAGGACCCAAGCGTTATCCGGAATTACTGGGCGTAAAGAGTTGCGTAGGTGGCAGAGTAAGCAAACAGTGAAAGCGTACGGCTCAACCGTATATCCATTGTTTGAACTACTCAGCTAGAGGACGAGAGAGGTAGATGGAATTCCCAGTGTAGGAGTGAAATCCGTAGATATTGGGAGGAACACCGATGGCGTAGGCAGTCTACTGGCTCGTTCCTGACACTAAGGCACGAAAGCGCGGGGAGTAAATGGGATTAGATACCCCAGTAATCCGCGCTGTAAACGATGGATGCTAGCCGTTCACGGTATCGACCCCGTGTGTGGCGAAGCTAACGCGTTAAGCATCCCGCCTGTGGAGTACGGTCGCAAGACTAAAACATAAAGGAATTGACGGGGACCCGCACAAGCGGTGGAGCGTGTTGTTTAATTCGATGGTAAGCGAAGAACCTTACCCAGGTTTGACATCCCGAGAAGGTCTCCGAAAGGAGATTGTGCCGTAAGGAATTCGGTGACAGGTGATGCATGGCCGTCGTCAGCTCGTGTCGTGAGATGTTTGGTTAAGTCCATCAACGAGCGCAACCCTTATAGTTAGTTGAATTTTTCTAGCTAGACTGCCCTGGTAACAGGGAGGAAGGAGGGGATGATGTCAGGTCAGTATTTCCCTTATATCTGGGGCTACAAACACGCTACAATGGCCGGTACAAAGGGCAGCCAAGTCGCAAGACGGAGCAAATCCCATCAAAGCCGGTCTCAGTTCGGATAGCAGGCTGAAACTCGCCTGCTTGAAGCTGGAATCGCTAGTAACGGTGAGTCAGCACATCACCGTGAATACGTTCCCGGGTCTTGTACAAAATAAATGCGCCTGGCAGTGCATTGGACTAGTTGGTGAGAATCCAACCTAGTAGTTGCGAGCAGGGCATCTCTGGTAACAGAATGCCTGAAGGGCTCTATAGACGAAGGGTAGTCTTACATAAAAACGGTGTTTCGACCTTGTAATTGTGTACTCAAGGGAAGAAATCATGGAAAAACCGGTAATGAATATCTGAAACAGTTCAATGCGTGACCCAGGGAGATCCTTGTATCGAGTGTAATCAGTGATGATACAAGGAAGTCAGCTGAGTTCATAGTAGTCTGATTTTATCAGACGAAGGAACGAACCCTATGTTTTTATAATATAGGGACTCGCTGGATGCGTTAAACGCGCACGTCCAGTGGGGAGCGCCCGAGATTACCGGAGCGCAATCACCGCCCGTCAAACCATGAAAGTCGCCAATACCTGACGTATTGCCTAGTGCAGTCCTAAGGTAGGGGAGATGATTGGGGTTAAGTCGTAACAAGGTATCCGTACGGGAACGTGCGGATGGATTACCTCCTTTCTAGGGAGTAAAACTAGCAGCCCGTAGAGCAATCTATGGCTAGCTAGGTCGATCTCGGTAAATTGTTAACAGTACTGACAATTTACATTTCCTCTTCGGAGGACGGGACTATCAGTTCTGACCATTAGGCTGACGTTGATTGCACTATTCAGTTTTTAACTGATAAGAACTCAATTGCGAGAGAGTTTTTATAAAAGAGCCCTTAATTGAGGGCTCTTTTTGGGTGGTTACCTTGTCTTAGAGATGTTTTTTCGTTAGAATACAGCGGTAATTTAGTACGGGGCAATAGCTCAGCTGGCTAGAGCACCTGCTTTGCAAGCAGGGGGTCCGGGGTTCGAATCCCCGTTGCTCCACCATAGTTATATAATCAAAGTTAACGGGCGATTAGCTCAGCTGGTTAGAGCGCGTCACTGATAATGACGAGGTCGGAGGTTCGAGTCCCTCATCGCCCACCATAAGCATTATTACCCCAGTAAATATGACCGTTGACTGGGTATTTTAATGTCAAAAATAGTATAATATGATCTAGATATGAAACGGGTAGATAAAATATCAGTATCAGAACTATCCGAAATGGCAGATAAGATGTACGGTAACTTGGTAAAGGCTGTTGTTGACCTAGACAAGAAAATACTTGTAGTTGATGCAGAGATGCACGTAGATGAAGAGCAGTTTCTAATGGAAAAAGGGTCTAAGCAAGAAAGTCTTTGGGGAATAAATTTATACCCGAAGCATATCAATACTAATCAATTCATAGAGTTTGACTCCATGATCAATATTAGACCTCGACAAAACAATATGTCTAGATCTGTTGAGAATGAGAAACTTCAGAAAGAAATAGCCGACTTTGTTATTGGAAAGATATCTCATGACTGATTACGCCATTGATAGAACGAAATGGTCTCAAATGAACATATTTGAGCAGATGGGTAATATATATAGTGAGGTTGGTAGATCATTCAATGCAAAGAGGCAAGGGCAGACAGAACGAAAGGATCAAGCTACAACTAGAGCTATTGACTTGTTTGACGCTACCATAGAGGACCTAACAAATAAGAAATCAGTAAGATCTAAAGAAGTACTTACGGCAAAGAGCGAATTTCTTAGCAACATTAACAGTGAAAAGTTTAACGAGAAAGAGACTGCAAGTTTAGAGAAGTACTTCTTAGAATTTGCCATAGCAGCAAGGCGATTTAGGTAGTTAGTACTATAAATTCTACCCCTGATTGTAAAGTCCCCGAAATTTGGAGCACTTAGTCTTTGCTTCACTTGGGATTTGTCTTAAGTTGTACATGTCCATATTATTCTCCTTTTCTATAGACCTGTACCAATAGGCTGTCAGAAGCCTAGCTACTTGACTTGCGATAATAACGTATTCACAAACGATAATTGCTTTAGTAAAGGCTAGCTTAAAAAGAAGCTATCTCTTGGAAAACAGGTTTAAGATCACCAAAAATATCTCGGGCTTCCTCTGGGTTAAAGATGTAATCACGATCGTAAATGTGTTTTAGGGGTTGTCCAGCTCGGGCAGCAACTAGATTATCTTCTTTTAATTGTTCTTCATAAACTAAGTGGGCTTCTACAAACTCAAGATTATCGACATCTACGCCAACTGATTCTAGGCCTTCTAGAGCGGCCGCAGTTGTATTCTGTAGGGCTTGTTGTTCATTTTCTCCCTCAACCACAAACGACAAACAAACATAGTGTTCTAAACCATAGCGAGTTCTAATAGCTAGGAATTGTACACCAGTCTCAGCAGAGGCAGTCAGGTAATCTGCATAAGCCTGTTGTTGATTCTCGGTGACTACGGTGCCACTTAGATCGCTAAGAATAAGGTGGCTGGCCCACTTAAAAGTAAAAAGACTGTGCTCAATATCATCCCAATGTTTATTTTCAGCGTGCATCTTTATTTAATCCTTACACAAGTTATTATACGCGTTTCTTACAAGTGATTTTTAGCACAACGTTAGATCAACAGTTTGGGTGAGTAATATTTTTGGGTCACAAATCTTGGCGTCTTAATAACGAAAGTGATCGTTTAAGGGACTATCTTAGTAATGCTGTAATGCCGCGTACCTGAACAAGATTAAGGAGTTTGAGAGCTGCCCCGTCGGGATGTGTTTTCCCACTCTCCCATTTTTGGGCTGTTGTGACACCTACGTTAAGTACCTTAGCCCATACGCTGCGGCTTAGGTTTGATTCTTCGCGAAGTCGTTTGATCTGGGCAGGCGTAAGTTCCTGGACTTCCGGAAAAGCCAGAGACTCAAGTTTTTTCATGGTCACTTTATCTGCATCTGCGTCATTGGCAGCTTCCAGTATAACTTCCATGATTGTTTTATTATCCATGCGATTGCTCCTTTACTTTGCTTATTTCTATTATTGCCCGGTTTTTTAGGCGAACAGTCAGTTCTACATCGCTTAGTTTTAAGTAGAACCTGCCTAACTCTTGGAGTGCTGATGTTTCCTTCGGCGTTATATTAGCTTGTTGATTTTTCTCGAACGCGTAGAGGAAAAATGTTCTATTATTAGCGGAGTAGGTTAGAAGTGTACGGACACTTCTGCTTTTGCCTCTGCCTCTTGTTGCAATTCGTTTTTTATAGAGATTATTGCCCAGGTTAGCATCAACCTTACCTCCAATTATCTCTTTAACAGCTTGTTGCAAAAGATTATCAGTAAGATCATGCTTCTTAGCCCAAACACTAAACCTTTTAAGCTTGAAGATTCGCAACTTTACCACTCCTCTATCCTTAAAGGATAGAGTATTTAAGGATAGATGTCAATAGAATTTTTGTGTGCAATGGTCATTTTTTGACGTCGATGTGCTTAAAAACACGTGTCGTCTAAAGTGTTCGGTGCTTAATGCTCTCCAAGGAACCGGCGTATACAGCAAAAACGTTTCAAAGAGATCAACAGTTTGGGCGTGCGATATTTTTAGATGTTGGACAAGGAGCCAAACCGGTCGGACTTTTACATTGTGACCAAAGCCATTAATTATCAGGTGCCAAATCGTAGCAAGTTTGACAGCAGAAAGTGCTTGACCGTATCTGTTATTCTTGCTAAGATAGTACGGTTACTTGAGTTTAGACACGAGCTATCAGGGCAGGTTCTAGTGTAAACTCAAGTCCCGGTAATTTTATCATTTGTGGGTGACTTAGGGTTTTGCAACTTAAAAATTTGGTTTAAGTAAATGAGAAAAGCAATTTAAGACAAACGGCTATTGGTTATTTACCAATCTGGTAACTGCCAATAACTAGTCAATTGCACTAATGAAGTGATTCTTTAGAGTCATTTCATTACTCGTAAAAAGTTACTCAAGCGCGCACAAAGGATGCCTTGACGTAAGATACCGACGAAGGACGTATGGAGCTGCGATAAGCTTCGGGGAGCTGCTAACTAAGCTTTGATCCGGAGATGTCCGAATGGGGAAACCTTGGCAGAGTTATTTCTGTCAGCGCAAGTCTGAATATATAGGATTTGATAGCGGTAAGCGGGAGAACTGAAACATCTTAGTACCCCGAGGAAGAGAAAGTAAACAACGATTCCGTTAGTAGTGGCGAGCGAACGCGGATGAGCCCAAACCTTTTTAAGTTTCCGTCTTGGATTTATCCCGGACGGATAAGTTGGTAGACGAAGACTTAAATAGGGGTTGTGACATTACAAACAACCAGTACGGAGCTCTGAGATTTATCTCAGCTTTCCGTACCGGAGGCAGGGACTACTATAAACCTGCATAAGGTAAGAAATCAGCGAGGCGAGTAGAATTGGCTGGAAAGCCAAGCCATAGACAGTGAAAGCCTGGTATACGAAGTATCGCTAACCTTATATTTGTTTTGTCGAGTAGGTCGGGACACGTGAAACCTTGACTGAATCTGGGGGGTCCACCCCCCAAGGCTAAATATATCTTACGATCGATAGAGAACTAGTACCGTGAGGGAAAGGTTAAAAGAACCCCGGAAGGGGAGTGAAATAGAACCTGAAATTGTGTGCGTACAAGGAGTCGGAGCCGGTTTATCCGGTGACGGCGTGCTTTTTGTAGAACGATCCAGCGAGTTATTTGCTACTGCAAGTCTAAGTCATTTGACGGAGACGTAGTGAAAGCGAGCCTGAATAGGGCGCCAAGTAGTAGTGAATAGACCCGAAACCGGGTGACCTAACCATGGGCAGGCTGAAGCGCAGGTAAAACTGTGTGGAGGGCCGAACCGTAGCGAATTGCAAAACGCCCGGATGACCTGTGGTTAGCGGTGAAATGCCAATCGAACTCGGAGATAGCTGGTTCTCCTCGAAATAGCTTTAGGGCTAGCGTGACGTGGTAGCAGATTGGGGGTAGAGCTCTGTTTCGGACTGGGGCTGGTAACAGTACCCACCCTTGACAAACTACGAATACCATCTGTGAAATCGTTGCAGTTAGAACGGCGGGGCTAAGCTCGTCGCTCGAAAGGGAAAAAGCCCAGACCATCATCTAAGGTCCCTAAATTTACACTAAGTGGGAAACGAGGTGAGGTTTCTTAAACAACTAGGATGTTGGCTTAGAAGCAGCCATTCATTTAAAGAGTGCGTAATAGCTCACTAGTCAAGAGATCTTGCGCGGAAAATGTAACGGGGCTCAAGTGTAGTACCGAAGATATGGATGTGTGCAGCAATGCATGCGTGGTAGAGGAGCGTTGATATCAGCGCTGAAGCAGAACTGTGAGGTTCTGTGGAGTGTTATCAAGTGAGAATGCTGGAATGAGTAACCATAAGGGCAGTGAGAATCTGCCCCACCGAAAGAGCAAGGTTTCCTGGGCCACGATAATCGTCCCAGGGTTAGTCGGTCCTAAGCCGAGGCGCGTAGCGTAGGCGATGGACAACGGGTTAATATTCCCGTACCGGTGTTATATTGTTTGGCGTGCGCGGCATATTAGTTGGAGCGGATTCATGGTTATATCCGTCTAACCAGGAGAAATGCCTGGAAATGAAACGATCGCAAGGTTGAATTCCAATAAAGGTGCTGACTAGAAAAGCTACCAAACGCGTGTATAACTCCGTCCGTACCGCAAACCGACACAGGTGCTCAGGTCGAGTAGACCAAGGTGTACGAGTGATTCTTCGTCAAGGAACTCGGCAAACAAGCGGCCGTAACTTAGGGATAAGGCCTGCCTCCTTTTAGGAGGCTGCAACTAAGGAACCCATGCAACTGTTTACCAAAAACATAGGTCTCTGCTAACACGAAAGTGGATGTATAGGGGCTGACGCCTGCCCGGTGCTGGAAGGTTAAGGGGAGAACTTCACGGTTTGAACTGAAGCCCCAGTGAACGGCGGCGGTAACTATTGAAGTACAGTAGTTATAAAACTTGGCTATATGCTGGAAACTCTCGCTAGGCTGACACGCCCAAACAGTAATCCGAAAGGATAAACTGCGTGGCTTGAAAAGTGTCAGATAGAGACAATCAGCAGGAAAGACTTCTAAGTCTGCAATAACAGATAAGGAGAATCCTCAGAGACTATACGCCAGGCTCACGAAAGTGAGATGATATAGTCCGCTCTGCATAGAGATATGCAGCTAACATAAAGGAACCGTCCTAAGGTGAAATCGTTGCCTTAGTGGAGTGAAAGACTCCCTTCTAGTTCCCCTCAGCCATTGAGGTTTAAAGAAGAAAATCTGGCTATATGCTGGAAACTCTCTGAAATTCCAACGGGAAACCGGTTGGACTATGGAGACAATCAGCAGGGAAGACTTGAGGTAACTCAAGAACCCTCAGAGACTACACGCCAGACTCTATTAATAGAGAAGATATAGTCCGAACTCTGTGGCGACACAGAGAGCAGTTAAGTCACACTGTATCAACAAGTGCAAGTCATATATATGGCTTTGAGCGAAATTCCTTGTCAGGTAAAAGAATTTGCCTGAAGATCGTGGCGACATGGTCTAAGTAGACCAACTCATAACGGGGGAGCCCTAGTTAAATCATCGATTTAACAAGGTAATCCCGTGGCAATCCCTAATACGGGGAAGCCGTAACGACTGATCCGAAAGGAGAGGTACATGGAAAAGAATGTACAACACGTTGGCTCTCACTTACAAAAAACAATTTCTAAGGAGTTCGCCTGGTATTTAACAGGGTTTGTAGATGGAGAAGGCTGTTTCTCAATCTCTTTTATGAAGAGAGAGAAACTATTAACTGGAATCGAGGTACGACCAAGTTTCTCGATTGGCCAGAATAGCCGCAGCCTTCCCGTGCTCGAAAGAGTGAAAGACTACTTCGGATGTGGTGCGATACGATTTTCACGTCATGATCAAACGTACAAGTACGAGACTAGATCTATTGGCGAAATTCGAAAACGTATTATCCCTCATTTTCAGAAGTATCCATTACAGACCTCTAAGTTAAACGATTTTGCTACATTCGCATGGATTTGTGACGAGATAGCAGCTGCTAGACACCTAAATAGGCATAGTCTTGTAGCTATTATTGATCGTGCATATACCATGAATGAATCAGGTAGACGTAAATATACCAAGGAAGAAATCCTAAAGATAATTGAAGTGAGATGAAGGTATAGTCTGATCAATACGGAAACGTATTGTTAACAATATTGAAGTTCTGACCTGCACGAATGGCGTAATGATATGGGTACTGTCTCGACGAAGAGCTCGGTGAAAGTGCATTGACGGTAAAGATGCCGTCTGTCCGCAGCAGGACGAAAAGACCCCGTGGAGCTTTACTACAGCTTGACATTGAACTGGGGGTATACATGTGTAGCATAGGTGGGAGACTTTGAAGTCTAGGCGCTAGCCTAGGTGGAGTCACCGGTGAAATACCACCCTTGTATACTTCTTGTTCTTACTCAGACCGTTATCCGGTTTGGGGACCGTGTCTGGTGGGTAGTTTAACTGGGGCGGTTGCCTCCTAAAGAGTATCGGAGGCGTTCAAAGGTTGGCTAGGTTCGGATGGAAATCGAATCGATAGTGTATACGCAGAAGCCAGCTTGACTGTGAGGGCGACGACCCAAGCAGGCACGAAAGTGGGAGTAAGTTTTCCGCTGTCCGTACATTTGTACATGAATGTGGTATCGACAGCGCTTTCGGATAAAAGTTACCCCGGGGATAACAGGCTTATAGCGCCCAATAGTTCACATAGACGGCGCTGTTTGGCACCTTAACATTGGGGTGCTACAGAAGTGATTCTGTACCAAAAATGCGGCTTATAACGGTGAACCCCTAAAGTCTCTTGTGAAAACATAAATGAGACAAGGGAAATACCGTGGGAAGTCTCCTATTAATAGGATGACCCCGTAACGACTTGATCTTTTTAGAGATCAGATAGGAGCGATTCGTATAAATTACGAAAATTTATAGCTTCTATAAAACGCCGCCCCCTCAATTAATTGAGGGTGAAGATATAGTCTGCACCATAAGAAACTATGGAATAAGGTACGATGTCGGCTCGATTTAGGGCCTCTTGTTGAGTAATCAACAAGGAAAAGTTAGCTCATAACGGTGAAACCCCTAGTTGCACGTTTGCCATAAATATTAGAAAATACGTGCAATGGGTAATACCGTGGGAAGTCGTTTCAAGAATATTTTATTTCTTGAGATTGACCCCGTAACGACTGATTCGCGATGCGAATCGATAGCGTTTGGTTAACAATATTTGTTAATAATATATACTCGCTATAACACGCTAACCCCCAGAAGCTAAAATTCTGGGTGATGGTATAGTCTACACCGTAAGAAATTACGGATTAATGTGCATCTTATCCTGGGGGGGTAGCCCCTCCCAAGGGTCCGGCTGTTCGCCGGTTAAAAAGGTACGTGAGCTGGGTTCAGAACGTAAATAACATTGCGTTCTATTTCTGAGAAGAAATAAAATACGGATGTACATCGCATCAATCACGAGAGTCTCGTGAAACGTATTAATATCTGACTAATATCGGTGAAACCCTAACTGAATTTATCGAACGATTCAAAGGGTAATACCGAGGGAAGTCTACCTTAATGGTATGACCCCGTAGAGACTGATCCTTTAAGGAGAGATAGTGATTAATATTCTTTAATAGAATAAATCTACAATTACTATAATATGTCAGCCCCTAAACTTTATTCATAAAGAAAGGGTGAAGATATAGTCCGTGCCATTAGTAATAATGGATGAATTTTTGAGGATTGAACACCTCAAAATTGCACGCGTGAGACAGTTCGGTTTATATCCGCTGTGGACGATAGGAAATTTGAGAGGATTTATCCCTAGTAAGAAATTGCTACTTTTCACCGCAAGGTGAATTGAAAATGTGGCTTATAACGGTGAACCCCGACTGGTAACCGAGAGAAGGAATGCTTTCTTTCTCGATTATTACCAAGGGAAATACCGTGGGAAGTCTCCTAAACTAGGATGACCCCGTAACGACTTGATCTTTTTAGAGATCAGATAGGAGCGATTCGTATAAATTACGAAAATTTATAGCTCTTATAACACGCCGCCTCCAACAATCTGTTGGATGAAGATATAGTCTGCGCCATTAGTAATAATGGAATAAAGTGACGAGAGGACCGGGATGAACACACCGCTGGTGTACCAGTTGTTCCACCAGGAGCATGGCTGGGTAGCTATGTGTGGACTAGATAAGCGCTGAAAGCATATTAAGCGCGAAACTAACCTCAAGATTAGATTTCCCCATGAGGGCCCAGAAAGACGATCTGGTTGATAGGCGCAAGGTGGAAGCGTGGCAACACGTGTAGCCGAAGCGTACTAATAGCCCCATTGACTTTTTACGATTCTTGACGGGTGCTGTTTACAGCATGTCGTTAAGAATAGCAATTGACTAGTTATTGGTGTGTTATCACACTCGTTTGTCTAAAAGGCTTTAGTTTACTTTTATATCGTGCGGACACCAAATAGGCTATTTGTCTGATACATATTCCAAAAACGATGGGATCCAATGCTATCACCTAAGGACAAATTTCGTATTTGGTGCCCATGGCACGAGGGCAACACCTGTTCCCATTCCGAACACAGCAGTTAAGCCTCGTAGCGGTTACAATACTTGGGGTTCACCCCTGGGAAAATAGCACGGTGCCAAATTATAGAAAGTCCTTCGTTTGCGCGAGGGACTTTTTACTGCCAGAAGAGTCTAGATACCGCTTAAATATTTCAAAAGATCGTATTTAATAATTTTATTTTTAAAATGGTTATCATAATCTAAGATAACTTGTATTGTTGCTGTGGATAAATCAGGGACTAATTAAGGAATAACAATACCTGTAGTAAGATAAGCTACATTTAGAAAGTACAGATTGGATGATTACACATCCAGGTGCCTGACTAGGCAATACAAATGATCAATCATATGACGCGTTGTAAAAATTATTTTAAGGAGTAACGGCGTCTGATCGAAAGCGAAAGACCAGCCAAAAATTGATTTTTTGATAAAGCTTCCGTTGTGGCATTAAACACAAATTTTGTGAGTAATTTCTAAAAGTATGTTGAAAATATCACATGAGAGGATATTTTAATAAGCCCTTAAATCAGTTGAATCTCTAGCGGACAGTCTTTAAAATTATAAATAACAAACAAAAACATGAACAAACACAGTATTCTTTTTAAATTCAAATCCAAAAAACTTATAACTTTGGCAGCTATTATATTAGTGGCTACTGGGTTTCTGTTTTTCTTTTTTGAGAAAACAAATGCCATTATTTCTAATTCTTGTACGTCCGGGCCAAGCATAACAGCCGGCACAACCCTAAACGTTCCTCTTGGTGATACCGTGACTCTGAGCGGAACGCTTTACTGTGATACGGTCGTTATCAATGGTACGGTTTTGGTAACCCCATATAATGGCATAGATCCAACAACTGGTGATCTGGGTACCGGAAGATTGGTAATTCATGCCAATTCTCAAACAATCGGCAGTAGCGGCAAAATTGATGCCACCGGATCAGGTTATGGTGGCAGCTCGGTTTCACTTAACGGCACCAACCAGTATGTTTCGCTTGGCACTGGATTAAATCCGACTAGTTCGGCTTTATCACTTGAGGCGTGGATACAACCAGCTAACGTATCTGGTAATCAAGTGATTATTGGCAAGACAGGCACCACTTTATCTACAACTAGCTATAGTTTATATATTAATAATGGCCAACTGAATCTAGGCTTAAATTCACAGTTAAGTAATAGCATTGTCAGTGCTACATCTGCTAATTGTCCGCTACTTATAGCCGGCAATACATATTTTGTCGCCGGAACTTATGATGGCTCGACAATAAGGGTTTTCGTCAACGGAACCCTCTGTGGCAGCACTGCTATGACGGGGGGTATAGTCAATACATCTACCCCAGTCGATATAGGCAGAGACGAATCATCATCAGGCAACTATTTTAATGGTCTCATTGACGAAACCCGAATTTCAAATGTAGCCCGCTACACTGCCAGCTTTAGTCCTCCCTCAACAGCATTCACTAGTGATAGTAATACTTTAGGACTATGGCATTTTGATGAAGATTATGGAGTAACTACCAATGATGCCAGTGGCAATAATAACACCGGAATTCTACAAAACGGAGCAGGTTGGACGTTGCAGCTAACAGGCGTTGGCTTAGAGGGTGCTGGCGGGAGTGCTGGCAGTGGGGGCGCAGGAAGCACTACTTCTCCAGGTAATGGTGGTTCAGGTTCGGCTGGCATAGCTGGCAATTCTGGCGCTAATGGTTTAGGATCTGGTGCCGGCTCCGGTGGTAGCGGTTCGCTTAATAGTGGGGCAGGATCTGGAGGCAGTGGAAGCTTAACGTCTGCTAGCGGTGGAGCCGGCGGTAGTTTGCCTAATAATAGCGCAAGTAGCGGTCTATCTGGTAGCTATGGCAGTAGTGCTGATTCAACCACTGATACATCGTTGCTAATGGGGTCCAGTGGAGGAATGGGATCTGGTGGAGCCGGCGGTGGCGGTGGCGGTGGCGGTGGCGGTGGTGCCACATTAACCCAAAATGGCGGTAATGGCGGTAATGGCGGTAATGGCGGTAATGGCGGTCTCGGTGGTCGGGGCGGTGGAATGATTAAACTTTATGCCACAGGGGTTATTAGTATTAGTGGTCAGATATTAACTCGAGGCGAGACAGGCACAGCAGGTACAGCTGGATCGGTTGGTATGACTGGAAGTGCGGCTTCTGGAATTAATAATGGCTCAGGTGGAGCCGGTGGCCTTAGCGGTAACGGTGGTAGTAATGGAACAGCCCCGACGTTGGCAGGTGGAGCCGGCGGGGGCGGCGGTGGAGCTGGCGGTTCAAGCGGTTCAAGCGGTGGTGCTGGTGCTGGCGGAGGGATATTATTGCGCTCTGAGCAAAGTAACGGTGTTGTGGTTAATTCTGGCTCTACCCTTGATACGCGGAGCGGAGCAAACCAAACTGGAGTTAATGCTGGGAGCATCAAGGTCTTTTATGCCTGTTCGACACCAAATGTCGGTAACTTAAACGGCAGAGTTTATTTACAAGTTTTGCCACCGGTCTTCAGCAACATTAGTCCCAACACTGGATCGACTGGTGGTGGGCAGACAGTCAATATTAGCGGTACAGATATGTGTGCTGGGCCTATTGTGTCCTTAGGTGGTGAGCTGAATCCCAATTCCGGGCCGACGGCAGCTGACACTAATCCGGGTACTTATGTTACAAATAAATTATGGAATGCCGGGGGACTGGTCAAGTATCTATACACAGCTCTTGTTGGGAACAATGAAACAAATCCTTCACCGGTATCGTCGGTGACAGCTCAAAACACAGTGCTTGATCCGAGTTCATCTGCAACAGTCACTGATGCTGGTCAAGGTGTTCGTGCGCAAGGAATAGCCTATGGTCCGGGTAGCAACTTAGAGTATAACTATGCTGCGCAGAACAATAATGGATATACGAACACAGCACCGGCGGTTTCACACACCGTGCTACAAACTGTTGCCAATGTGTCGGCTGTTAATGCTCGCCAGGGGGTGCTTGACGCTACTAATAATTGGGCAGCAAGTACCACTTACTATTTTTGGGTGACTTATGATGCTTATCCGACGCAAACCGATTTCTTGAACTTCACCAACGTTAGTCAAACCTACGGCGGAACGGCTACTTCTTTCACTACTGGTGGTGTTGTAAGTAATGATATAGCGATTGATGTGCCGATACCGAATTTTAGTTGCTCTACACCAGGGGCCAATGGTTGTCTTTGGAATCAGGGCGGTTTTAGTTTTTGGTATAGTACCAGTCCAACGTTCTCAAGTGCTAAATTAGCTACCTCAGTTGCTGAAGGCAGCGGTACGCCCGGTTTATATTGTACGGTAGGGGCCAGTGATCAATACCTAATGGGATCGCAGTGTGGAACGGCCGGACCCAATTGGCCCAGTAGTTTCAGTGGTGGCAGCGTGACAGTTCAAATCACCAATAACAGCGAAACACCACTATACGGTCCACACTCTAATTCTACTGGTCCGCAACAAGTCAACATCAGCATACCTGCTCCGCCGGCTGGGCTGAGTTCATCACCTTCTACTAAAAACGGGCTTTTATATCGCGGTGGCGATGGGCGTTCTCTTATGGGAGACGGCTTTGCGAATAGTAGTAATACTAGTGGCGCCAGTTGTGGTGTTAGTGGCTTAGGTGTTTCCGGGTCGTTTAGTATAGAAGCTGAAGCCAGATCTGGCGATTTCATACCGTCTGTTAATGAAGATATAGCTACTAAATGGGGGGGTACAACATCGACAGAAAACTATGAAATTTACGAAGATGCATCGACGGGCAAGATAGCCGGTGCAGTAACCAACAATAGTGGAACAGCGGTGATTCTTAGAGATACCTCGGTGATGACCACGGATACAACCTATGCTGTTGCCATGACTTATGATGGGACAACCTTAAGGCTATATGTTAACGGAGTACTTAAAAGCAGTCAGGCAGTTTCAGGACTGCAGATACCGGACAACAGCACTCCGTTTACGATTGGTAAAGACGGTGAAACTAGTGCCACCCCAGCTCCGTATCCCTGGAACGGTAGTATTGACGAGGTCAGGTTATCGAACATAGCTCGCTATACTGCCGGCAGCTATACACCGGCAGCCGGTGCCTTTGTAACAGATAGTAATACTTTGGGTCTGTGGCACTTTGATGAAGGCAGTGGTCTAACCGCTTATGATTCAAGCGGCAATGGACATAGTTGTACGTTAACACCTGACACGCAATGGGGACCATCACTACTTAGCGCTATCAACTTTAATTTGCTTAATACCAACACTAACTATACCGCTAGCTATAATTTTAACGATCTCGGTAACAATGCCTCTGGAGCAGTTCCGCTAAGTAATACCACCGGGATTCAAACAATAAGCTTAAACTGGACTGCAATAGCTGGGGCAAGCAGCTACAACATCTACCGCTGCATAGTTGGTCTAAATAGCTGTGCAAGTGTCAATACTCAATTTAACCTGATCGCTAATCAACCGTCCGCTGTTACCTCAATGATCGATAACGGCATTATCGGTTCTAGCCATAATCCGCCACTTACGAACGAAACTATATGTCAGGCGCCAAGCGTTAACTCTACTGGCACTTTAACTAGTTGTACTACAGTTTCACATCCTGCTGAAACGGTCGATCTGACATACATAAATAATCAACCCAGTCCAGCCGTTAATAACTTTGTGGCGCCAGCGTCATATACCTACCAGGCGCCAGTTGGTAGTCTGCCGACACAACCCGGTACGCCGTCATCAAGCGATGTAGCCAGCGATACAAACCCAGCTTGGACTTGGACGGCCTCGACCTCGCCCGCTGGTATCAGCTATTATCAGTTCCAGTGGTGTGATAACAGTAGTTTCAGCAGTTGTGGCTCGGGATCAGGAACATCAAATACTGGTAGCAATATATTTATTAATCCCAACCCGTTAAGCAATGGAACCTGGTATGCTCGTGTTCTGGCAGTTGATTATGGCGGCAACAGTTCAATTTATAGTCTGACAGGAGCCCATGTTATTAATACAAGTAGCGCCGATACTACTCCACCGACTACTCCTGGGGCTCCGACTACCACGTCTAGCTCCGGCAATCTAACACCAACCTGGACCTGGACTGCCAGTACTGATGATACTTCCGTCAGTTACTATGTCTTATGTTGGGATACAACTAGCGGTGGTTGTACCTACAGTGCTGATCCGACCACTAACAGCTATACCCTGACTCAAGCACTAGCGGCAGGAAATTGGTATTTTAAGGTCCAAGCGGTTGATAGTGCCGGTAATATCGGTTCATTCAGCCCGATTAGTTCATTTAGTACGTCACCAGCCGATACTACTCCACCGACTACTCCTGGGGCTCCGACTACCACGTCTAGCTCCGGCAATCTAACACCAACCTGGACCTGGACTGCCAGTACTGATGATACTTCCGTCAGTTACTATGTCTTATGTT
>Ga0307372_10002035_pt1 | contig 34188 bp, 35 predicted proteins | sample OX1MG_FD_202533 | JGI IMG/M metagenome (GOLD analysis project Ga0307372, IMG submission 202533) | Soil microbial communities from Risofladan, Vaasa, Finland - OX-1 | ecosystem: Environmental > Terrestrial > Soil > Coastal area > Acid sulfate soil | place: Finland: Risofladan, Vaasa | collected... | reverse complement strand
CCATGAACGACCGCATGTGGGCACACCCGCAAACCCAGCGCAACGTGCGGCACCTGGCGGAACTCGGCTACCACGTCCTGCCGCCGGACGAGGGCCTGCTCGCGGTGGGCGAGGGCAGCGGCCCGGGGCGTATGCCGGAACCCGAGACGATCGTCGCACACGTGGGGCGCCTGCTCGAGACGCGCGGGCCACTCACCGGCAAGCGCGTAGTGGTCACCGCCGGACCGACTCGCGAGGCGATCGACCCGGTGCGATTCATCTCCAACCACAGCAGCGGCAAGATGGGCGTGGCCGTCGCCGCAGCCGCCTGGCGGCGCGGGGCCGACGTGGAATTGATCGCCGGGCCGCTGTTGGTCGAGCCTCCCGTGGGCCCGCGGGTCACCCACGTGGAGACCACGGCCGAAATGGCCGACGCGGTGCGGCGTGCGCTGGGAGCCGCCGACGCGCTGGTGATGGCGGCGGCGCCCGCCGACTTCACCCCGGCGCACGTGGCGACGTCCAAGATCAAGAAGGGCGCCACGGCGCCGACGCTCACCCTCGATTTCACGGTGGACATTCTGGTCTCGACGCGCAGCGCGCGCCGGCCGGGGAGCGTGATCGTCGGATTCGCCCTCGAAACGAACGACGTGCTCGCACACGCACGCGCGAAACTCGACGACAAGGAACTCGACCTGATCGTCGTCAACGACGCCACCGAGCCGGGCGCGGGGTTCGGCGTGGACACGAACCGGGTCACGCTGCTCGATCGCGCGGGTGGAGAGACCCGCCTCGACCTCATGCTCAAGACCCAAGTGGCCGAGGCCATCCTGGACCGCGTAGAGGGAATGCTCGGTGGACGCTAGGGAGCAACTGCGACGGTACCTGGAGCAGCGCCGAGAGATGGGCGAGTCGGAACTCGTGCTCGATAATCTCTCGGTGGAGGACGCCCTGCGTCTGCTCGGCGCCGGGAACCCGGTCCCGGGGGGCAGCGCCGACTGGCGCGCCACGCTCAAGCAGGCGGGCGCGACCCCTGGCGATGCGGCCCCGGTCAAGCCTCCGCCGCGCCAAACACAGCCGCCCGCCCGCGAGCACGAGCCGGCCCCCGAGGCGCGGAACGCGCCGGCCGTCGATCCGATGCGCAAACGCGGGGCCTTCGAGCCGCCGCGGGCCCAACCCCAGTCGACGGCAGCCCCCACCGGCGCTCCGCCCAATGGACTCGTCGTGGGGAATAGTTCGCGCGAACTATTCGGCGCCCAGCAGCAGCCGCAGTACGGCACGTTGGATGAGATCGCCAGAGCGGTGAGTTCCTGTACCAAGTGCGCGCTCCACAAGGGGGCGCGAAACGCGGTGCCCGGTGAAGGCAGCCCGAATGCCGCCCTCATGTGCGTGGGGGAGGCGCCGGGCGCCACCGAGGACGAGACCGGGAGGCCCTTCGTGGGGCAGGCAGGCCAACTCCTCACCAAGATCCTTGCCGCGATCGACCTGAAGCGCGAGGATGTGTTCATCGGCAACGTGCTCAAACACCGCCCGCCCGGCAACCGCAACCCGTTGCCGGACGAAGTCCGGGCCTGCAGCCCGTATCTGATCCGTCAGATCGAGTTGATCCGGCCCAAGGTCATCCTGGCGCTGGGTACGTTCGCCGCGCAGACGTTGCTCGAAACGAAACTCACGATTGGGAAGCTCCGGGGACAGGTGCACCGATACTATGGCGTGCCACTGATCGTCACCTATCATCCGGCCGCCCTGCTCCGAAACCCCTCTTGGAAGCGCCCTACCTGGGAAGATGTCCAGCTTGCCCGCCGAATACTCGACGACACCATCGCCCGTGGGTGACGCGTTCCGCGACCGGCAGCCGCCGTACTCGGAAGACGCCGAACTCGCCGTGCTGGCCGCCATGCTCATGGACCAGGACGCGATCGAGCGCACTGGAGAGATCCTCAACGACTCGATGTTCTATGTCGAGCGCAACCGGCGCGTCTTCCGGGCCATCACGGCGATCTCCCAGCAGGGCACGGTGGTCGATCCGCTCACACTCGCCGAGGAGCTGAACCGGCGGGGCGAACTCGACGCGGCGGGCGGCAAGGAATACATCGGCTTCCTGGTGGACGCCGTTCCGACCGCCGCCAACGTCGAGTATCACGCCAAGATCGTCCTCGAGAAGGCGCTGATCCGTTCGCTCATCCAGGTCTCGACCGGAATCGTCACCGACGCGTTCGCCGGCCAGCATACGGCGGCGGAGCTGCTCGATGCGGCGGAATCGCGGATCTTCCAGGTGAGCGAGCAGCGGAAGAATGCCGGGTTTGTCCGCCTCAAGAATCTGATGTGGCCGGCCATGGAGCACATCGAGTTGCTGCAAAAGGGCGGCAAGACGATCACCGGCGTGGCCAGCGGTTTCACCGACCTCGACGAGATTACGTCGGGGTTCCAGAACTCCGAACTGGTGATCGTCGCGGCGCGGCCCTCCATGGGGAAGACGGCCTTCACGCTCAACCTCGCGCAGCACGCGGCGATCGAGAACAATGTCGCGGTGGCCTTCTTCTCGCTGGAAATGAGCAAGGAGGCGCTGGTACAGCGCATGCTGACCAGCGAGGCCCGCGTGGACGCGCAGCGCCTGCGCAAAGCGACGCTGCGCGACGACGACCTGCCGCGCCTCGCCCGCGCGGCGGGCATTCTCAGTTCGGCGCCGATCTGGATCGACGACTCGCCTGGCCTCACGCTGCTCGAGATGCGTTCCAAGGCCCGCCGCCTCAAGGTGGAGGCCAACATCGGGCTCGTCATCGTCGACTACCTGCAGCTCATGTCCGGGCCTACCAATGCCGAGAGCCGGCAGCAGGAGGTGAGCCAGATTTCGCGCGGGCTCAAAGCGCTGGCCAAGGAACTCGGGGTCCCGGTCGTGGCGCTCTCCCAGCTCTCGCGCGCCCCCGAGCTGCGTACCGGCGAGAACAAGCGGCCACAATTGTCCGATCTGCGGGAATCTGGTGCGATCGAGCAGGACGCCGACCTTATCATGTTCCTCTACCGCCAGGAGTTCTACGACGGTCCCACCGACAAGGACGGCAACTCGCTCGAAGGCAAGTCGGAGGTCATCGTGGGCAAGCAGCGCAATGGTCCCACCGGCATCGTGAACCTGTACTTTCACAAGCACTACACGCGGTTCGAGAACTACACGCAGCGTAACACCGGGCCGTGAGTTCAAAGGCCAGAACCGTGTACCGCTGCACCGAGTGCGGCGCCGACCACCCCAAGTGGGCCGGCCGCTGCGAGACGTGCGGCGAATGGAACACGCTGGTCGAGGAGCCGGTGGCGATGGCCGTGGCGCCCCGCACCGGCGCGCAACGGCGTGCGCTGGGCGCGCGCGGGTTGGGGGGCGGGGGCAGCGTCGCACCCGCGCCGCGCCTGCGCGAGGTGAAGGGGGGCGCCACCGAGCGCTGGGCCACCGGCATCGACGAATTCGACTTCGTGCTCGGCGGCGGACTGGTGCCGGGCTCCATGGTGCTCGTGGGCGGCGAGCCCGGGATCGGCAAATCGACCATCCTGCTGCAGGTGGCGGCCAGTCTGGAACAGGCCGGACGCGCGACGCTCTACGCCTCGGGCGAGGAGTCGCCGCTCCAGGTGAAACTGCGCGCCGACCGGCTGGGCGGCGCCGCAGCCGAGGTGTCGCTCCTCGCCGAGACGAATCTGGAAACCGTTATCGCCACGGCAGCGGAGCGCGCGCCGGCGCTCCTCGTGGTGGATTCCATCCAGACCCTGTTCACCTCCGATCTCGAGGGAGCGCCAGGCAACGTGGGGCAGGTGCGGGAGTGCGCCGCCCGCCTCATGCGCTTCGCCAAGGAGAGCGGCACGGCGGTGATGGTCGTGGGGCACGTGACGAAGGGGGGAGGGATTGCCGGCCCCAAGACCCTGGAGCACATCGTGGACACGGTGCTCTACTTCGAGGGAGACGCCACCCTCGACCACCGGTTGCTCCGCGCCACCAAGAACCGGTTCGGCAGCGTGGACGAGATCGGCGTGTTTCGTATGACCGAGCAGGGGCTGGTGCCGGTGGCCAATCCGTCGGAGCTGTTCCTGGGCGACCGCAACTCATCGGCCTCCGGCAGTGCGCTCACGGCATTGATGGAGGGCTCGCGACCGATCCTGCTGGAAATCCAGGCGTTGGCCACGCGCGCCGGATTCGGTACGCCGCAGCGCGTGAGCACGGGGCTCGACAACCGGCGGTTGGCCCTGCTGCTCGCCGTGCTCGACAAGCGCGCCGGACTCACCTTCGCACAGTTGGACGTGTTCGTGAACGTGGTCGGCGGCGTGCGCCTCCAAGAGCCCGCCGGCGACCTCGCCGTGGCGGCGGCGCTCGCGTCGAGCATCCACGACCGCGCCCTGCCGAGCGACGTGCTGTTCCTGGGCGAGGTCGGGCTCGGCGGCGAGGTGCGCCCCGTGTCGCAGGCGGAACGACGAATCGCCGAAGCGGCCAACCAGGGCATGAGCCGCGTGTATCTGGCCGAACGTGGCATTCCCAAGCGACGCAACCCCAAGGTGCAAACGGTGGGCGTGCGCACGGTGAACGACCTGTTCGAACGGCTGTTCGCGTGAGCCCTCCCCCCCGGAACGTGGGCGCCGTGATCGTCGCCGGTGGCACCGGCACGCGCGTGGGCGGCGCGGAACTCAAGCAGTTCCGGTGGATCGCGGGCAAGCCGATGCTGCTCCACTCGCTGCAGACGTTCATGGCCCACCCGCGCGTGGTGGCCGTGGTGTGCGTGCTTCCCCGCCAGTATGCCGGCGACCCGCCGCCGTGGATCTTCCAGTGCGATGTGGACCGGCTGCTCGTCTCGGTGGGCGGCCGCACGCGCACCGAGTCGGTGTACAATGGGCTCGACGACCTGGCAGACGAGGCCGAGATCGTGCTCGTACACGACGCCGCGCGTCCGTTCGTCGACGCGGCGACCATCGACCGCGTGATCGCCGGCGTGGAGCAGGGCGGTCCCGCCGTGGCGGCGCTCCCCGTGGTGGACACACTCAAGGAAGTGGACGACGCACGAAACGTGGTGCGTACGGTGGATCGATCGAACCTCTGGCGCGCGCAGACGCCGCAAGGGTTCCCGCGTCGCCTCATCGTGGACGTGCACCGCGAGGCGCACGCGCGCCACCTCGATGCCACGGATGACGCCGCGCTGTGCGAACAGTTCGGACATCCGGCGGTCGTGGTGCGCGGTGACGAACGAGCCATGAAGATCACCGAAGAGGCGGACTTCGCGCGCGCCGAGGCGTTGTTTCCCCTGCAGGCATGAGACCGGCCCCCCTCAGCTACCCGTTCTGGTCCCCGCAGGAGGTGCAGTCGGCCCTCCGGCCGGCTCTGGATCAGATGGAACGCCGCAAGGTGCTCGCCTATCCCACCGAGACGGTATACGGGTTCGGCGGGGCGATCGACCGCGAGTCGGTGGGCGCGCTCATCCGCCTCAAGCGTCGCCCCACAGGCAAGCCCTTCCTGCTCCTCGTGGACGGAACGGAAACACTGGCCCGGCTCGATCTCCATATGCCGAGCTACGCCGCGAACCTCGTAGCCCGCCACTGGCCGGGGCCGCTCACGCTGGTGCTCTCCGGGGGCGAGAACCGGGTGCCACCGCAGCTGCGAGGCCCCGAGGGAGGCGTGGCGGTCCGCTGGACGAGCCACCCCGCCACGGCGCGCCTCATCCAGGCGCACGGCGACGCGATCACGTCCACCAGCGCCAACCGCCCGGGGGTTCCGCCGGCGATGACCGCAGGGGAGATTCTGGCGCAGTGGTCTGATGCCGTGGCGCTCGGCGAGCTGCGCGTGCTCGACGGCGGCCGCCTCGCGCCCTCTGCTCCCTCAACCGTGGTGGACTGCATGGGTCGTCATCCCCGCGTGATCCGGCCCGGCGCCATCTCGGCGCGTGTGCTGCGCGAGAGCGTGCCCACTCTGGTCGGAGACGCTTGAGCGGTGCGCCTGCTCTTCGTCTGTACCGGCAATACCTGTCGCAGCCCGCTGGCCGCGGCCATCGCCCACACGGTGGCCGCCGAGCGCGGACTGGACGATATCGACGCATCGAGCGCCGGCACGAGCGCCTGGGAAGGGGCGTCGGCGTCGGACGGCGCGCTGCTCGTTGGGCTCGAGCGCGGGCTCGATCTCAACGCGCACCGTTCGCGGCAACTCGATCGCGAGTTGGTGGAGCAGGCCGATCTCGTGCTCGCCATGGGGCCGCACCATCTGGAACGCATCGAAGCGCTGGGCGGAGCGGGCAAGTCGTTCCTGCTCACCGCCTATGCGTCCCATGGAAAGAACACGCGGCCGGTGAACGACCCGATGGGCGCCGAGTTGGACGTCTATCGCGCTACCGCGGACGAACTGGACCGTGCCGTGCGCCAGACGATCGACCGCCTGATGGCCGAACGCGGGTCCGCCGGGGACACCGCGTGACACTCCGCCCGGGGCGGCTGGTGCTGATCGGCCATCCGGTGGCGCACTCGCTCTCTCCCAAGATCCAGAACGCCGCGCTCCGCGCCGCGAACATCCAGCTCACCTACGAACTGCTCGACGTTGCGCCCGCGTCGCTGGACCGCGTGCTGACCTCGCTGGCCGCCCAGTCAGCCGCCGGCAACGTGACCATCCCGCACAAGAGCCGCGTGGCCGAGCACTGCCACCGGCTGCTGCCGATGGCCCAGCGCACCGGAGCCGTCAATACCTTCTGGACCGAGCATGGCGGCCTCGTGGGCGACAATACGGACGCGGATGGATTCGACGACGCCGTGCGCGACCTGCTCGGCACGCTTCCGCACGACGCCGAGGTCGGCGTGATCGGGGCGGGCGGGGCCGCAGCAGGGATTATCGCGGCAATCGAACGATGGGATGCCTGCCGCGTTCGGCTGTACAATCGGACGGACTTCCACGCGCGCGCGTTGGCGGCCCGATTCGAAGGCATCGCCACCGTCGCACGCTCGGTCCGGGACGCCGTCGCCGGCGTTCCGCTCGTCGTCAACGCCACACCGGTGGGAATGCACGATGACACGCTGTCCATTCCGCTCGACGCGCTGGCACCCGGCGCCGCGGTGTTCGACGTCGTGTACCGGCGCGGTGGCACCGCGCTCGTGCGCGAGGCGCGCGTCCGCGGCCACCGCGCCGGCGGGGGACTTCGCATGCTGGTGGGCCAGGGTGCCCGCTCGTTCGAGCGGTGGTTCGGGTTCGCCCCCGACCGGGATCTGATGTGGGAGGCGGTCCGCGATCTGGGCTGATCCGCCGCATGATTCCGGCGGCCCTCGCTCTCCGTGACCTGCTCCTGCCGGTGGCCTGCGCGGCGTGCGGGCGCCCGCTGGACCTCGGAGAACCGGGCATCGTGTGCGGGCGCTGCTGGGCGCGGCTGGCGGCGTTGCCGGCGCCGCGCTGCGCACGGTGCGGGCATCCCAAGCTGCGCCCCGAGTGCCGCTGGTGCGAACTCCTCCCGCCCTATGTGCGCGCGGCCCGGTCGGTGTGCTGGGTGCACCGCGGCACCGGCCAGGCGATCGTCCACGCGCTCAAGTATCGGGGGTGGCACGCCGTGGCGCCGGGCATGGCTGAACGTCTGGGCCGGCTCGACTGGCCGGACGACGTGCTGGCGGAGCGCGCCGCGGTGGTACCGGTGCCGTTGGCGCCCGCCCGGGAACGCGAACGCGGGTACAACCAGAGCGAACGGCTGGCCCGCGCGCTCGCCCTGTGGTGGGGCCTCCCCGTCTGGCCTCAGGTGCTCACACGCACGCGCCACACGGGAACGCAAACGCAATTGACACCGGAGCAGCGACTGGTGAACGTTTCAGGCGCGTTCAGCGTGCCGGAATTCTCGCGCGGTGCGCTGCGGCGATCGCACGTCGTGTTGGTGGACGACGTGGTGACGACTGCCGCCACGCTCAATGCGTGTGCCGCCGCGCTGCACGCGGCAGGTGCGCGCCTCATCAGTTTCGCAACATTCGGCCGGGCACCCGCGGAGGGCGACCGGTGAACGACATGGGAGACGACGATGGCGACTCGTGTAGGAATCAATGGCTTTGGGCGCATCGGGCGCCAGGTACTGCGCGCGGCCAGACTGCAGGGCGTGCACGACCTGGAGTTCGTGGCCGTCAACGACCTCACGGACACCCGAACGCTGGCCCACCTATTCAAGTACGATTCGGTGCACGGCACCTATGAGGGCGCGGTCTCGGCGTCCGCCGACAGCATCATGGTGGACGGCCACTCGCTCAAGGTGCTGGCCGAGAAGGATCCGGCCAAGCTTCCGTGGAAGGACCTTGGCGTGGATGTGGTGCTCGAGTCCACGGGCCGCTTCACCAAGGCCGACGACGCCCGCAGACACATCGAGGCCGGCGCCAAGAAGGTCCTGATCTCGGCCCCCGCCAAAGGCGAGGACGTGACGATCGTGATGGGCGTCAATCACGACAAGTACGATCCGGCCAAGCACGCCATCATCTCCAACGCGTCGTGCACCACCAACTGCCTCGTGCCGATGGTCAAGGTCATCCGCGACGCGTTCGGCTTCGTGCGCGGCAGCATGACCACCGTGCACAGCTACACGAACGATCAGAACATCCTCGACTTGCCGCACAAGGATCTGCGCCGCGCCCGCGCCGCCGCGGTGTCCATCATTCCCACCACCACCGGCGCCGCCAAGGCCACTTCGCTCGTCATTCCCGAACTCAAGGGCAAGATCGACGGCATCGCAGTGCGCGTGCCCACCCCCGACGTGTCGCTCACCGACCTCGTGGTGGTCACCGAAAAGTCGACGACGGTGGATGCGGTGAACGCGGCGTTCAGGGCGGCCGCCGACGGGCCGCTCAAAGGCATCCTCCAGTACACCGAGGAGGAGTTGGTGAGCGTGGATTACACCGGCAATGCCCACTCCTGCATCTTCGACTCCAAGACCACGGCCGTCATCGATGGCGGGCTGGTGAAGGTGTGCGGGTGGTACGACAACGAGTGGGGCTACGCCTCGCGTTGCGTGGACCTGATGCAGCTCATCGCCCGCCAGCTCTGAGGGCGGGGCGATGAACAAGAGAACGGTTCGCGACCTGCGCGACGCCGAGGTGAAAGGGCGTCGCGCCCTCGTGCGTGTGGACTTCAACGTCCCGCTCGACGACGCCGGCCGGATCACCGACGACACGCGCATCCGCGCCGCGCTCCCCACCATCGAACTCCTGCTCGCTCGTGGCGCGCGCGTGGTGCTCCTCTCACACCTGGGCCGCCCCAAGGGCAAGCCTGACGAGAAGTTCTCGCTGCGTCCGGCCGCCGCGCGCCTCGCCGAGTCGCTTCCCACCCGCCGCGTGAAGTTCGTGAGCGCCACGGTGGGTGCCGACGCCGTAGCCGCCACGCGCGACCCGAGCGCCGACGTCGTGCTGCTGGAGAACACCCGCTTCTTTGGCGGCGAGGAGAAGAACGACGAGGCGCTCGCCCGGCAGATGGCCGAGTTGGGGGACTTCTACGTCAACGATGCCTTCGGCAGCGCGCACCGAGCGCACGCATCCACCGAGGGCGTGGCTCGGTTTCTCAAGCCCGCCGTCGCCGGACTCCTCATGGAACGCGAGCTGCAGTACCTCGGCACCGCACTGACCAACCCCAAGCGGCCCTTCGTTGCGCTGCTGGGGGGCAGCAAGATCTCGGGCAAGATCGACGTGGTCGAGGCCCTGCTCCCCAAGGTCGATGCGCTGCTCGTCGGCGGCGCCATGGCGTGCACGTTCTTCAAGGCCATGGGACTTGAGACGGGCAAGTCGCTCGTCGAGGACGACCGGGTGGCCATGGCCAAGGAGCTGCTGGCGCGGGCCGGCACTCGGCTCATCGTGCCGCACGACGCCACCGTGGCGCCGAGCGTGGACGACGCCGCCAAGGCACACGCCGTGAAGCGCGACGCGATTCCCCCCGGCGAAGCCATGCTCGACATCGGCCCCGATACCGCCGGGTCGTACGCACGCGCGATCGCCACTGCCAAGACCGTGGTGTGGAACGGACCGATGGGCGTGTTCGAGAAGCCGCCGTTCGATGCCGGCACCAACGCCGTGTCCCGCGCCATGGCCGACGCCACGGCCCACGGCACCACCACGATCGTGGGCGGCGGCGACTCTGCAGCGGCCGTCGAGGAAGCAGGACTCGCCGCGCGCATGAGCCACGTGTCCACCGGCGGTGGCGCGTCGCTGGAGTTCCTCGAAGGCAAGACGCTTCCCGGCGTCGCAGCGCTGGACGACGCGGCGTGATCGCGGCGCCCATCTTCGCCGCCAATTGGAAGATGAACCACGGGCCCACCGAGGCCGGGGCGTTCATGCGCGCGTTCGTCGCCCGCTATGCGGCGCGCGACGACCGCACGGTGATGTTCTTTCCGTCGGCGCTCGCCCTGGCCGCGGCGCGCGACGCCGCGAGCGCGCGGCGGGACCTGTGGTTTGGCGTGCAGAACATCTCCGGCGAGGAGAAGGGCGCGTTCACCGGCGAGAACTCCGCCCGCATCGCTCGCGATGCGGGTGCCACGGCCACGCTCGTGGGCCACTCCGAGCGGCGTCACGTATTCGGCGAGACCGATCAAGCCACCGCCGACAAGTGCGCCCAGGCCGTATCGCACGGCCTCACACCAGTGTTCTGCGTTGGCGAAACGCTCGACGAACGTGAGCGCGGACACACCCAATCGGTGGTGTTGCGGCAATTGCGAGCCGGCGTGAGCCGCCTCGACGCCGCACAATTGGGTGGGCTCGTCCTGGCCTACGAGCCGGTGTGGGCCATCGGTACGGGTCGTAACGCGACTCCCGCCGACGCCGCTGCGGTGCACGCCGTCCTGCGCGCGGAAATGGGCGCGCTGGGCGCGATCGGGCACGTGCCCATTCTCTACGGCGGAAGCGTGAAGCCCGACAATGCAGCCGCGCTGCTCGACGCACCGGGTGTGGACGGCCTGCTCGTCGGCGGGGCGAGCCTGGACGTGGAAACCTGGCTATCGGTGGTGGCAAGCGTCTGATGCGGCGTCCTTGACGCGGCGGGCTAAGTCTCGCGATATTTATGGCTTGCGTAGTTTTCCGATCTCCTGATACGATACGCCCATGCTGTACAAGATTCTCCTGTTTCTCCTCGTCGTCGACAGCGTCTTCCTGCTGGCCGCAATCTTGATGCAGGCCGGGCAGGGCGGTGGGCTCGCCGCGACGTTTGGCGGCTCCAGCAGTTCGGCCGAATCCATCTTTGGCAGCCGGCAAACCGGGAATCTGCTCACCAAGGCCTCGTGGTGGTGCGGCGGGCTGTTCCTCGCGCTCGCCTTCATGCTCTCGCTCGCGACGTCGCGGAGCGCCTCCCCGCAGTCGGTGCTGGACAACGCGTTCCAGAATCCGCCCGCCTCGGCACCAGCACCGCTGGGCAGCGGCGAGACCAGCGGCGCGGTACCCTTGCAGACGGCGCCGACCACCACTCAGCCGGCCGCGCCGGCAACGAAGACTCCGCCCACCGACACCAAGAAGAAGCCCTGACGGTGACCACGGCTCAGTATCATCCGGGGTTCCTCCTCCTCGAGGACGGAACCCTTTTTCACGGCACCCTGAGCGCCCCGATTCCGCCCACGGTGGCCGAGGTCGTGTTCACGACCAACATGAGCGGCTACCAGGAGGTCTTCACCGATCCCTCCTACCGCGGGCAGATCGTCGTGATGACGGCGCCGATGATCGGCAACTACGGCGTGAACGACGAAGACCCCGAATCAGCCGGCGTGCAGGTGTCGGGCGTGGTGGTGCGCGAGCTGTCGTCGGCCTACTCGAGTTGGCGGGCGACGAGTGGACTCCCCGCTTGGCTTGAAAATGCGCACGTTCCTATTATTCAAGACGTTGATACTCGTCGTCTCACGCGTCACTTGAGGACTGCTGGCGTGATGCGTGGGGTCCTCGGAACCGGGGACGCACCAGGCGCGGAAGCGATGGCGGCCCTCGAGGCCTGCCCGTCCATGGAGGGGCTGGACCTCGCCTCCCGCGTGACCACGCGCGAGCCATACACGTGGGGCGACCGGTCGGCGACGCATCATATCGTGGCCTACGACTACGGCATCAAGCGCAACATCCTGCGGCTGTTCGAGGAACACGACTGCCGGGTGACAGTGCTTCCAGCCGAGACCCCCGCCCAGGTGGCGCTGGAGTTGAAGCCGCACGGCGTATTCCTGGCCAACGGCCCCGGCGACCCGGCGGCCGTCACCTACGCCCCGCAGACGGTGCGGACCATTGCAACGGCTGGCGTACCCATCTTCGGAATCTGCCTCGGCCATCAGATCCTTGGGCTCACATTTGGCGCCCGAACGGTGAAGATGCCCTATGGCCACCGCGGCGGAAACCATCCGGTCAAGGAGTTGGCCACCGGAAAGGTGCTTATCACGTCGCAGAACCATGGATTCGCTGTGGCCGGGGACGAATCGGGCATTCCGGGAGCGCCGGCGCTGGCTGTGACCCATGTGAATCTCAACGACGGGTCCATTGAGGGGTTGCGGCACAAAGAGTTACCGATTTTCGGGGTGCAGTACCACCCCGAGGCGGCTCCTGGCCCGCATGACGCCCGGCCTCTCTTTGACGAATTCATGGACGTGGTCGAGAATTTCGGGGCTTGACGCGCTCCAAACTCTTGACACACAACACTTAACGTCCATAAGTTCGGGGAGCGCTCCGGCCTTGGAGCGCCTGACCCCGAGGCTCTTTCATGACCAAAGCTGATCTGGTTGAGCACGTCACGACGCAGATTGCCCGTACCGCCGGGCCGATGATATCCAAGAAGGACTGCGCCAGGGTCGTCGACGCCTTTCTCGATGCGATCAAAGAAGCGCTGCACGATCAGAAGAACATTGAGGTGCGCGGCTTTGGCACGTTCAAGATCCGCCACCGCAAGACACGCATGGCGCGCAATCCCCGCACCGGCTCTCCCGTGGAAGTGTCGGCCCGCCCCGTTCCCGTGTTCAAGCCTTCCAAGGAGTTGCGCGCCATGGTGGCGGACATCGAGATGGACGATCTGGACGACGACGAGGACTCCGCCGATTCCATCAAGGCCTCCAAGGCGTAGTCGTTGCAGCGCTTACATGGTCGCCTCGTCGCTTCATGCCGGGGCGATTCGTTTGTGTGGCCCTCACGCTGCCCGCGTGGACCGTATCGCGTGAGGTAAGTGCTTACCTCCCGACACCCGTTCCGATAGCATTCGCTCTATGACGTTGCGCGTGCTGCTGTTTGCCTCTTACGCCGATGCGCTCGGCGCCTCGGAAATCGACGTGGACCTGCCGGCGGGTGCGACGGTGCGCGATCTGATCGCCTCTGTGCACCGGCGCGCGGGGAACGGTCGGATCCCGCCGTCTCCGCTGGTGGCCGTGAACCAGCGTTACGCCTCGCTCGATACGCCGGTGTCCGCAAGTGACGAAATCGCGATCATCCCACCGGTCGCCGGCGGCTGATGCGCAGCGCGATCGTCGACCGCCCGCTCGCCCCGACCGCGCTCGTGGCCGAAGTCTCGGCGCCTGACTGCGGCGCCGTGGTGCTGTTCGTTGGCACGGTGCGCGACACGAATGACGGGCGCGCAGTCACCGGCATCGAATATTCGTCGTATCGCACGATGGCCGAGCGCGAACTCGCGACGATCGTGGATGAATCCGCCACGCGGTTCCATGGCGCGCGGGTGGTTGCGGAGCACCGCGTAGGAATGCTGGGCCTCGGGGAAGCCAGCGTGGCGATCGCCGTGGCTCACGGGCACCGTGGCGCCGCGTATGAGGCTTCGCGCTACGTGATCGAGGAGATCAAGCGCCGGCTTCCGATCTGGAAGCGCGAGCATTACGCCGACGGCACGCGGGAATGGGTGCACGCCAGAAGCGGAACGGCGCGCACCCCGGAGCCGGTCGCGTGAGCGACGCACTGCGCGACCAGTTCGGGCGGAGCATCGAGTACCTCCGCATTTCCGTCACCGACCGGTGCAACTTTCGCTGTCTCTATTGCATGCCTGCCGAGGGCCTGCAATGGCTGCCCAAAGCCGAGATCCTCACGTACGAAGAGATTGCCGCGACCGTGGGGCAGCTCGCCCCGCTCGGGCTGCGCCGGCTGCGGATCACGGGTGGAGAGCCGACCATTCGCCCCGACCTGGAGCGATTGGTCGCCCAACTCAGGGCCGTGCCAGGAATCGAGGACATCGCGCTATCCACCAACGGGGTCAGGCTCGAGGCGCTCGGCCCCACGCTCCGCGCCGCCGGCCTGGACCGCGTGAACATCAGTGCCGACAGCCTGCGCGCCGAACGCATCGCGGCGATCTCGCGCCGCAACCTCGGGTTCGACCCGGTGCGAGCCGCGACGGCGGCGGAACGAGCGGGGCTCGATCCGGTGAAGATCAACATGGTGGTCATGCGCGGAGTGAACGACGACGAGGTCGAGGAGTTCGCGCGGCTCACGTTGGAGCATCCGTGGCACATCCGCTTCATCGAGCTGATGCCGGTGGGCGAGATGCGCGATCTCACGTGGGAGCACGTCGTGCCGAGCGACGAAGTGCTGGCGCGCATCCGGACGTTGGGCGCGCTCGAACCGGCGGCGGGCCCGGCGCGCGGCAACGGCCCGGCGGTCTATTATGCATTTCCTGGTGCGCGCGGCACGATAGGGATGATCACGCCGATGACGCACACGTACTGCGGATCGTGCAACCGAGTGCGGCTCACTGCTGACGGCCGGCTGCGCACTTGCCTGTTCGGCGACCACGAGGTCGATCTGCGCACGCCGCTGCGTGCGGGCGAACCGTTGGAGTCGCACTTCCGCCGCGCGCTCGCCGAGAAGCCCAAGGAGCACGCGCTGTTGCAGATGAAGGTGGGCGGGCTTCGCGCACTGTCGCAGGTCGGGGGGTAGACCGCTCGGCCCGTCCGGCGCGCCGGCAGTTCAACACACGACAGGACTTCGACGCAGCGCGCAGCGCGCAGTGCGAACGGCGGATGCCACCCGAAGGGGACCTCACAGGTCCCCTTTCTTCATGGTCGTCGTCGCCATCGGCGGTGTTGTCGTCGCGCACGCTCGTGTGGCGTGCGCGGCCTTTGGCGGAATCCCGGCGAGATGCGCTCGGCCGCCCAACCGAACCGCCCGAAGCACCGTGCAGCGTTGCTCGCGCTCGCACACCGGAATACTATTCATTGGCTGTTCACTATTTCTTCTTCCCGATGGACTCATGGTCAACAAGATCACGGTGGTCGGCGCAGGCAACGTCGGCGCGACGACCGCTCAACGCGTGGCGGAGAAGCAACTGGCCCGCACGGTAGTCATGGTGGACGTGGCCGAAGGGATTCCGCAGGGGAAGGGCCTCGACCAGTGGGAATCCGCCCCCATCGAAGGGTTCGACACCCGCGTCATCGGCACCAGCGGGTACGAGGAGACCGCGGGGTCCGAACTCGTCATCATCACGGCCGGAATCGCCCGCAAGCCCGGCATGTCGCGCGACGACCTGCTGAACACGAACGCCGGCATCGTGAAGCAGGTGAGCGAGCAGATCAAGAAGAGCTCGCCCAACGCCATCGTCATCGTGGTGTCGAATCCGCTCGACGTGATGTGCTACGTGGCCAAGCAGGTCACGGGGTTTCCGCGCGAGCGCGTGCTCGGCATGGCGGGCGTACTCGATTCGGCGCGCTACCGGGCGTTCCTGGCCGAAGCGCTCGACGTCTCGGTGCGCGATATCCAAGCAATGGTATTGGGCGGTCACGGCGACACCATGGTGCCGCTGATCTCCTATACGACGGTGAGCGGCATCCCGGTCACGCAACTCATCGACCGGAGCAAGCTCGACGCGATCGTGGAGCGCACGCGCGGTGGCGGCGCCGAGATCGTGAAGCACCTCAAGACGGGCTCGGCGTACTACGCGCCGTCGTCCGGCGCCGTCCAGATGGCCGAAGCCATCGTACGCGACCAGAAGCGCATCCTGCCCTGCGCGGCGTGGCTCAACGGCGAATACGGGGAGAAGGGCATCTTCCTGGGAGTGCCGTGCAAGCTCGGGCGCCGCGGGCTGGAGCAGGTGCTCGAGGTCGAACTCACGGCCGAGGAGCGGGCGGCACTCGCAAAGAGCGCCGAGGCGGTGCGCGAACCGATGAAGGCGGTCAAACTCTGAGCGGGACGGCCGATGCGGGAAGGGGGATGAGCGATCCCACTTCCCGCATCCCGCGTTCCGAACCTCTCACCCCGAACGTCCCCACACGATGAGCTGGTTCGTCAACCTGTACCGGTCCACGATCGGAAAGAAGATCATCATGGCGGTCACGGGGCTGATCGGTATCGCCTTCGTGATCGGCCACATGATGGGCAACCTCCAGGTCTTCATCGGCCAGGACAAGTTCGATTCGTACGCCGCATTGCTGCACGGCCCCCTGGCGGAGGTCGTGTGGGTGGTGCGGATCGTGCTCGTCGTGGCGGTGCTGCTCCACATCCTCATGGCGTGGCAGCTCACGCGGCGCGCCAAGGCGGCACGACCCGTGGGGTACCGCAAGCGCGAGCCGCAGGTTTCCACGCTCGCGTCGCGGACCATGCGGTGGGGCGGCGTGCTGCTGTTGGCGTTCATCGTATTCCACATCCTGCATTTCACGGTCGGGGCGATCGATCCGGCCGGCGCATTCCACACCACCGACTCCGCCGGGCGTCACGACATCTACGGCGACGTGGTGGCGAGCTTCCGCATCTGGTGGGTCTCGGGGTTCTACCTGCTGTCGATGGCGTTCCTCGGGCTCCACCTCTTTCACGGCGCCTGGAGCTCGCTGCGCACGCTGGGCGTGGTGCGGCCCTCCGAACATCCGCTGCACCGGCGCATCGCCGCCGTCGTGGCCATCGCCGTCTGGCTTGGCTTCACCCTCGTTCCGCTCGGCGTCCTCGCCGGCATCGTGCACTAGCCATGGAACTCAAGTCGCGCATTCCGCCGGGTCCCATCGACGACAAGTGGGACACGCACAAGTTCGCCATGAAGCTCGTGAACCCCGCCAACAAGCGGAGGCACACGGTGATCGTGGTGGGGTCGGGGCTGGGCGGCGCGGCGGCCGCCGCGTCGATGAGTGAGCTTGGCTACCTGGTGAAGAATTTCTGTTTCCAGGACTCGCCGCGGCGGGCCCACAGCATCGCCGCCCAGGGCGGCATCAACGCCGCCAAGAACTATCCCAACGACGGGGACAGCATCTGGCGCCTGTTCTATGACACCGTGAAGGGCGGCGATTTCCGCTCGCGCGAAGCCAACGTGTACCGGCTGGCCGAAGTGAGCGTGCAGATCATCGACCAGTGCGTGGCGCAGGGCGTGCCGTTCGCGCGCGAGTACGGCGGGCTGCTCACCAACCGGTCGTTCGGCGGCGCGCAGGTGTCGCGCACCTTCTACGCCCGCGGCCAGACGGGGCAGCAACTGCTGCTCGGGGCCTATCAGGCGCTGGAAAAGGAGATCGCCAAGGGCGGCGTGACGATGTACCCACGCACCGAGATGCTCGACGTCATCGTCGTCGATGGGCGGGCGCGTGGCATCGTGGTGCGCGACCTCGTCACGGGCAGGATCGAGAGCCATCTGGCCGATGCCGTGGTGCTGGGCACGGGCGGCTACGCCAACGTGTTCTTCCTGTCCACCAACGCCAAGGGATCGAACGTGACGGCCGCGTGGCGCGCCTACAAGCGCGGCGCGGCGTTCGCCAACCCGTGCTTCACGCAGATCCACCCGACCTGCATTCCAATGAGCGGCGAGCACCAGTCCAAGCTCACGCTGATGAGCGAGTCGCTACGCAACGACGGCCGGGTGTGGGTACCCAAGAAGGCGGGCGACACGCGGCCGCCGAATCAGATTCCCGAAGCCGATCGCGACTACTATCTCGAGCGGAAGTATCCGAGTTTCGGCAACCTCTCGCCCCGCGACATCGCCTCGCGCGCCGCCAAGGAGGTCTGCGACGAGGGACGGGGCGTGGGCCCCGGTGGACGTGGCGTGTATCTCGACTTCGCCGACGCCATCAAACGGCTCGGCCGGGACACGATCGCCGAGCGATACGGCAATCTGTTCGAGATGTACGAGCGGATCACCGCCGAGAATCCGTACCAGGTTCCCATGCGCATCTACCCGGCGGCGCACTACACCATGGGCGGGCTGTGGGTGGACTACAATCTCATGAGCACGATTCCGGGGCTGCACGTGATCGGCGAGGCGAATTTTTCCGACCACGGGGCCAACCGCCTCGGCGCGAGCGCGCTCATGCAGGGGCTGGCCGACGGCTACTTCGTGATCCCGCTGACTATCGGCGACTACCTGAGCAGCAACAAACTGGAGCCCGTGACGGCCGACCACCCCGACGTGCAGGCCACCGAGGCGGCGGTCGTTGAACGGACCCAACGCCTGCTCTCGATCAAGGGCCAGCGCACGGTCACGTCGTTCCACCGCGAACTGGGCAAGATCATGTGGGAGTTCTGCGGAATGGCGCGCAGCGCCGACGGGCTCAAGCACGCGCTCACCGAGATCCCCAAACTGCGCGAAGAATTCTGGCGCAACGTGACGGTGCCCGGCACCGGCGCCGAGTTGAACCAATCGCTCGAGCACGCCGGACGCGTGGCCGATTTCCTGGAGCTCGGCGAACTGATGTGCCTCGACGCGCTGCACCGCGAAGAGTCGTGCGGCGGCCACTTCCGCGTGGAGCACCAGACCGCCGATGGCGAGGCCAGACGCGACGACGAACACTTCGCCTACGTCGCGGCGTGGGAGTACCAGGGCGACCGCAAGGAGCCCGCGCTGCACAAGGAACCGCTGGAATTCGAGAACGTGCACCTGGCCACACGGAGCTACAAGTGAACCTCACCCTTCACGTGTGGCGGCAGCCGGCCCCGAACGCGGCGGGCCGCTTCGACCGCTACGAGGCGCGCGACGTCAGCCCCGACATGTCGTTTCTGGAAATGCTCGACGTGGTCAACGAGCGGCTGATCGGGGAGGGCAAGGAGCCCATCGCGTTCGACCACGACTGCCGCGAAGGCATCTGCGGCATGTGCGGCATGATGATCAACGGCACCGCCCACGGGCCGATGAAGATGACCACCACCTGCCAGCTGCACATGCGCAGCTTCAACGACGGCGACGAACTGTGGCTCGAGCCGTGGCGGGCCCGCGCGTTCCAGGTGGTGAAGGACCTCGTGGTGGACCGCAGCGCCTTCGACCGGATCATCCAGGCCGGCGGGTTCATCACGGCGCCCACCGGTTCGGCGCCCGAAGCGAACAACCTCGCCGTGCCCAAGCAGAGCGCCGAAGACGCGATGGATGCCGCGGCGTGCATCGGATGCGGCGCGTGCGTCGCGGCCTGTCCCAACGGCTCAGCCTCGCTGTTCACGGCGGCCAAGATCTCGCACCTGGGTCTGTTGCCCCAGGGCCAGGCCGAACGCTACCGGCGGGCGCTCAAGATGGTCGCCCAGATGGATCTCGAGCAGTTCGGCGGCTGCACGCTATTCGGCGAGTGTCAGGAGGCATGCCCCAAGGGCATCAGCATCGACTTCATCGCGTGGATGAACCGCGACTATTTCTCGGCCGTGGTCACGGAGCGCGAGGAGAAGACCATGGGCGGGGCCGGGTAGCCCGCGCCCCGCGTGGGTCAGATCTTTGGCAGGGTCACGCCGCGCTGGCCCTGGTACTTGCCCTTCTTGTCGGCATAGGAGACTTCGGGCGGCTCGTCCCCCTTGAAGAAGAGCACCTGCGCGATGCCCTCGTTGGCGTAGATCTTGGCCGGCAGCGGTGTGGTATTCGAGATCTCGAGCGTCACGAACCCCTCCCACTCGGGCTCGAACGGAGTCACGTTCGTGATGATCCCACAGCGGGCGTAGGTGGACTTGCCGACCGTCACGGTCAGGATGTCGCGCGGAATCCGGAAGTACTCCACGGAGCGGGCCAGCGCGAAGGAGTTGGGGGGCACGATGCAGATGTCCCCTTCGAACTCCACGAAGCTCCGCGGGTCGAAGTTCTTCGGATCGACGATCGAGCTCAGCACGTTGGTGAAGATCCGGAACTCCCGGGCCACCCGCATGTCATAGCCGTAGGAGCTGACGCCGTAGGAGATGACGCCGGCTCGGACCTGGCGGTCCTCGAAAGGCTCGATCATCCCGTGCTCCTTGGCCATCCGGGTGATCCAGCGGTCGGACATGACGCTCATGACGGAGTGTGGGGCGAGGGGAACGGAGGGTGGCGCGGCCAACCGCGCGCCGGAATGTACCCGTCGGCGGGGCAGGCGCCAAGCATGTCGTCAATCGCCGCGCAATCCGGTTGACCCCTGTGCGACGGATGGATAACTTTTCCGCGCTGGAGTTAGTGAAAGTTTTCACGAAGTTCGGAGCGCTATGGATCGCACGTATTTCCCCGTCCTGCTCCTGCTCGGATTCGTCATCGTCAACGCGGTGGCGATGCTCGGGTTATCCGCGCTCACGCTGCGGTCGCGCCCCACGCCGGTGAAGCAAACCGCGTATGAGTCGGGGATCCCGCCGCTCGGCGACGCCCGCGAGCGATTCTCCGTGAAGTTCTACATGGTTGCGGTGCTGTTCATCATCTTCGACATCGAGACCGTGTTCATGATCCCCTGGGGCGCGCACTACCAGCAGCTCTCATGCGCCGTGCCGCTCGTCGGCGGCGCGTGTCCTGCCGGCCAGATCTCGTTCTTCGGTCTCGGGGAAATGCTCGTGTTCGTGGCCATCCTCCTCGTCGGCTTCATCTACGTCTGGAAGAAGGGTGCCCTGCAATGGGACTGACCCCGAGCCCTGAGTCGGCCGTCTCCTACGCCCCGGTCTCGCAGGAAGGCTGGGTGGCGACGAAGCTCGACTTCCTGGTCAACTGGGCTCGCGCCAACTCCCTGTGGCCGATGCCATTCGGCACGGCCTGCTGCGCGATCGAGTTCATGGCCAGCGCGGCCAGTGACTTCGACCTCGCACGATTCGGCATGGAGCGGATGAGCTTCTCCCCGCGGCAGGCCGACGTGCTCATCTGCGCGGGCCGCGTGCCGTTCAAGTTGGCGCCCATTCTGCGCCGCATCTGGCAGCAAATGCCGCAGCCCAAGTGGGCCATCTCGATGGGCGCCTGCGCGTCATCGGGGGGCATGTTCGACAACTACGCGGTGGTGCAGGGCATCGACACGATCATTCCGGTGGACGTCTACGTGCCCGGCTGCCCGCCCCGCCCGGAAGGTCTGATCTACGGCATCATGCTCCTGCAGGAAAAGGTCAAGAAGGAACGCGCCGCCGACAAGACGCTGCGCAACGAGATGGACCCCGACCCCAAGAGCCAGTTGTACATCCCGCCGTCGTTGATCGACCAGATCTCCGAGCCGTTCGGAAACTCGGTGCATCAGACCCGGTCCAGCCTGTGAGCAACGCCTTCCAGCCCGTCGTGGCGGGGAGTGCGTGCGCGACCGACGCGCCTGCGCCGGCCACGCCGCGCAACGTGCCGCTGGCCGGCGGCGACGCCAACCCGTCCGCCGCCGCCCTCCAGCGCCAGTTCGGCGATGCGGTCGCCGGTACATCCGTGGTGCGCGGGGAGACCAACGTGGTCGTCGCCAACGCGAGGCTGCTCGATGTCGTGCGCTGGCTGCACGACGATCCGTCGCAGCGCTACGAGTACCTGTCGGACGTGACGGCCGTGGAGTTCCGCGACCCGGAACAGCCCATCGAGGTCGTCTGGCACCTGCGCTCGTTGGCCTACCGGCAGTTCCTGCGGCTCAAAGTGGAACTGCCTCGCGGCGCCGAGCTGACCGTGCCCAGCATATGGACGGTGTACGCGAGCGCCGATTGGATGGAGCGCGAGTGTTACGACATGTTCGGGATCACCTTCGCAGGGCATCCCGATCTGCGGCGCATCCTCATGTGGGAGGACTACCGCGAGGGGTTCCCGCTGCGCAAGGACTTTCCGCTCCGTGGGCGGTTCAGCCGGTCGGAACAGCTTCGCCAGGCACTGGCCGCCAACCCGGAAGCTCGGTACTCCATGGAAGAGTTGTCGGTGGCCGATGCCTTCGCGGATCTGCCCACCGAGATGCGCCGCCGCCTGCGCGCCGGCGAGAAGGCGGGGGAATAGCGGACATGCCGACGACCAAACGCACGGTGGAAGTCGACCTGTCCACCAGTGGCCTCGACGCACAGGGGCGTCCGGTGCGGGTGCCGCTCGTCACCGACGATCGCGGCAACGTGGTGCCCATGGAAGCGCCCGATGCGCTGGAGCCCGACCTCGCCGGCGAGCACATGCTGATCAACATCGGCCCGCAGCACCCGGCCACGCACGGCGTGCTCCGGCTGGTGCTGGAGCTGGACGGCGAGACGGTGGTGCGATGCGTGCCGCATATCGGCTACCTGCACTGCGGATTCGAGAAGATCGGGGAGTACCGCACGTACAACCAGATCATCCCGTGGACGGACCGCGAGGACTACCTGAACTCGCCGGGCAACAACGTGGCGTTCGCGCTGGGCGCCGAGCGCCTGTTCGGGATCGAGATCACGGAGCGGTGCAAGGTGCTGCGCGTGATCGCCATGGAGCTATCGCGCGTCATGTCGCACCTCGTGTGGTGGGGCACGACCTGTATCGACATCGGCGCGTTCACGCCGTTTCTCTGGCTGTTCGAGGAACGCGAACGCATCTATGAGCTTTTCGATATGTGGATCGGCGCCCGGCTCACGACCTCGCTCACCCGCGTGGGCGGGATGGGGGCCGACATCCCCGACGGATGGATGGACAAGCTCACCGGATTCGTGCGGAGCTTTCCCAAGACCATCGACGAAGCCGAGCGGATGCTCTCCAAGAACGCGGTGTGGGTGGGCCGCACGATTGGGCTCGGCGTGATGTCGGCCGACGAGGCGCTCAACTACGGCCTGTCGGGCCCCATGCTCCGTGCCTCGGGCGTGGCCTACGACGTGCGCCGCGACTTCCCGTATCTGGACTACGAGACGTACGACTTCGACGTCCCTGTGGGCACGAGCGGCGACGTCTACGACCGGTACCTGGTGCGCGTGGAGGAGTTGCGGCAATCCGTGCGGATCCTCGAGCAGGCCATCCGGCGGCTGCCCGACGGGCCCGTGAACGTGGACGACCACCGCGTCGTGCTCCCGCCCAAGCACAAGGCGACCAGCGATATGGAGTCGATGATCCATCACTTCAAGCAGGTGATGGAAGGGCCGCGGCCGCCGATCGGTGAGTGCTACGTCGCGGTGGAGAGCCCCAAGGGTGAGAAGGGCTACTACATGGTCTCCGACGGCACGCCAAAACCGGTGCGGTGGCGCATCCGGCCGCCGTCGTTCGTCAACCTGTCCGCCATTCCCAAGATGGTGGAGGGGCACTTGCTGTCGGACGTCATCGCGATCAATGCGAGCATCGACATCGTCATGGGAGAGATCGACCGGTGAGCACGCGAGAGATGGGCGGCGTGGACGCGCCCGCGGACACATCGCACGGCACGCACGCCGAGTCCTACACGCCGGTGTTCGTGGGTCCGCGGCGCGAGCAGCTCGACGCCGTGCTCACCCGCTATCCGACCAAACGAGCCGGCCTCCTGCCGGCGCTGTGGATGGTGCAGGAAACCCGCGGCTGGATCAGCGAAGAGGGCATGGCCGAGGTGGCCCAGGTCCTGGAACTCACCCCGGCATACGTGAAGGGCGTGGTCACGTTCTACACCATGTACCATCAGCACCCGGTGGGTAAGTACTTCATCCAGGTGTGCACGACCTCGCCGTGCGCCGTGTGCGGCGCCGAGGGCGTGCGCGACGCCTTCCTGCGCCATACCGGCTGTGAGGAGTTGGGCGTCACGTCGGACGACGGAAGATTCACCGTCATCGAGGTCGAGTGCCTCGGCGCGTGCGGGTTCGCCACGCCGGTGATGATCAACGAACGGTTCCTCGAATCAGTGACGCCGGAGAACGTCCCGGACATCCTGGCAGGTCTGGCGTAATGGGATATCCGCACAAGCCCCACGAGCGCGAAGCGGTGGTCCTCTCCAAGTACTTCGGCGATCCCGAAGCGGCCACGCTCGACGGCTGGAAGAAGCGTGGCGGGTACGCGGCGCTCCAGAAGGCGCTCGGCATGTCGCCGCCGGAGATCGTGAGCATCGTCAAGGACTCCGGGCTGCGCGGGCGCGGCGGCGCCGGCTTCCCGACCGGCGTGAAGTGGTCGTTCATGAAGCTCGACGACGGCAAGCCGCACTACCTCTGCTGCAACGCCGACGAGTCCGAGCCGGGGACGTTCAAAGATCGCGAGATCATGCGCTGGACGCCGCACGGCCTGATCGAAGGGTGCGCCATCGGCGCCTACGCGATCGGCGCCGAGACGTGCTACATCTACATCCGTGGCGAGTTCACCGATCCGCTGGAGCGCGTGGAAGCCGCCCTCAAGGAAGCGTACGCCGCCGGCATCCTCGGCGCGAACGCCATGGGCACCGGCAAGACGATCAACATCTACATCCACCGGGGCGCCGGCGCCTACATCTGCGGCGAGGAAACCGCCCTCATGAATTCCATCGAGGGGCGGCGCGGCAACCCGCGCATCAAGCCGCCCTTCCCGGCGGTGTCGGGCGTGTTCGGCCAGCCAACCACGATCAACAACGTCGAGACGTTGGCCGCGGTGCCGCACATTCTCAACAACGGCGCCGACTGGTACAAGAAGTTCGGGCGCCCGGACAACCCGAAGAGCCCGGGCACCAAGCTGTTCTCGGTGTGCGGCAACGTGCAGCGCCCCGGCAACTACGAGGTCCCGCTCGGCTTCCCGTTCAAGGACTTCCTGTACGACCTCTGCGGCGGCCCCAAGCCCGGCCGCCGATTCAAGGCCATCATCCCCGGCGGCATCTCGGTGCCCATCCAGACACTGGATGAAGCCGAGGCCAGCTTCATGGATTACGAAGGGTTCGTGGAGCAGGGCACCATGCTCGGCTCGGGCGGCGTGATCGTGATCGACGACGCCCAGAATCTGGTCAAGCAGATCGCGCGCGCGGCTCGGTTCTTTGCCCACGAGAGCTGCGCCCAATGCACCCAGTGCCGCGAGGGCACCTCGTGGACGACGCGCATCCTCGAGCGAATCGTGGCCGGCGACGGATCCAGCGAAGACCTCGACACACTCCTCGAGATCGCGGACAACATGACCGGCAAGACCATCTGCGTGCTCAGCGACTCGTGCGCCGTGCCGGTGGTCTCGGGCATCCACAAGTTCCGCGGCGACTTCGAAGCGCTGATCAAGAAGAAGACGGTCCATATGGTCCCGGCGGTGGCGTAGATGGCCGATGCAAAGTTGATCAACCTGACGATCGAAGGGCGGACGGTGGCGGTGCCGGCGGGCACCTCGATCCTCGAGGCGGCCAAGGCGGCGGGGATCCTCGTGCCCCACTACTGCTACCACCCCGGGCTCCCGGTGGCCGGCGTGTGCCGCATGTGCTTGGTGGAAGTCGAGAAGGCGCCCAAGCTGGCGCCGTCGTGCGCCACCGCGGTGGCCGAGGGGCAGGTCGTGCACGTCCATTCGCCCAAGGCACTCGAGGCGCGCAAGGGAGTGCTCGAGCTCCTGCTCATCAACCATCCGCTCGACTGCCCGATCTGCGATCAGGCAGGCGAATGCGAACTGCAGGACTACACCTACCAGGAAGGGCGAGCCGAGGGCCGGCTGCGCGACGGCAAGCGGTTCAACCCGGTGGAGGACTTCGGCGGCGACGTCATGTACGTCACCAACCGGTGCATCCTCTGCACGCGCTGCGTGCGGTTCATGGACGACGTAGCCCACGACGCCGCGCTCAACGTCAGCGAGCGCGGCGACCGCGCGCTGATCGGCAAGTTCGAGGGGAAGGACCTCACGCACCCGTGGGCCGGCAACGTGATCGACCTCTGCCCGGTGGGCGCCCTTCTCTCCAAGGACTCGCTCAACAAGGTGCGCGCCTGGGAAGTGGATCGCACCGCGTCCATCTGCCCCGGCTGCTCGCAGGGGTGCAACATGATCATCGAGACGCGCGACAACATGGTCGTGCGCCTGCGACCGCGTCCCAACGACGCCGTGAATCAGTACTTCATGTGCGATCAAGGGCGGCTCGACTATCGCTGGATGAACCGGCAGGACCGCGTGGAGCTGCCCATGGTGCGCCAGGGAGCCACGCTGGCCGCGGCTGACTGGGAAGCCGCCGTGTCAGCCGCCGCGTCGGTGCTCAAGGACAAGCGGGCGTACCTACTGGCCTCCCCGGGGCTCCCCAACGAAGCGCTGTTCCTGCTCTCTCGGCTCGTCAAGAAGACCGGCGGGGCGGGGGCGTTCCGTGTGCGTCAGGGCGACGAAGCGCCGCTGCCGGGCGTGCCCGATCTGGCTCGTCGCGCCGATCTCGCCGCCAACGCCCGCGGCGCCGAGATGCTGGGCCTCTCGCGCCGGCCGGCGCCCCTGGCCGATCTGCAGCCCGGCGACGTGCTGATCGTGGCCGATGAAGAACTGGCCGGACTGGACGCGCCTGACGTGGCCAGGGCCGGTGCAATCATCGTCATCGGCACGACGCTCCCTGTGTGGGCGCGTCATGCCGCTTCGGTCGTGCTGCCGATCACCAACATCGCGGAAGAAGAGGGGACGTTCACCAACCTTCGGGGTCGCGTACAGCGGTTCCACCAGGCGAAGTCGGGCCCTGGCTTCTCGCGTCCGAGTTGGCTGGTGGTCGCCGACCTGCTCGCCGCGTTGGGCGAGTCCGCCAACTATCGGCAGGCCCAGGACGTGTTCGCCGCGCTGTCGGCGTCGCACCCGGAATTCGCCGGCATGTCCTACGATTCGCTGGGACTCAAGGGCGCGCTCGTGACGAGCGCCGCTGCAGGGGCGGTGGCATGAACGCCTTCATCCATCCGCTGCTGCAGGTGGCGAGCCCGCAGCTTCCACCGCCGTCGATCACGGTGTACCTCGTGGCCACCGCGATCAAGATCCTGGTCGTCTTCACGGTCTACCTCACGGGCGTGGCGCTGCTCACGCTGGCCGAACGCAAGGTCTCGGCCTGGATCCAGGACCGGCACGGGCCCAATCGCGTGGGACCCGGTGGCCTGCTCCAACCGGCAGCCGACGGGCTCAAGAATTTCATGAAGGAGGAGACGTACCCGGGACAGGCCAACCTGCCGCTGTTCGTGCTCGCGCCCGCAATCGCGTTCATTCCGGCGCTCCTCACCTGGTGCGTGATCCCGTTCGCGTCGCCGCTGCCCACGCGGTGGGGGCTGATCGACATGGTCGTTGCCCCGCTGCCGGTGGGCTATCTGTTCATCCTGGCCATCTCGTCGCTCGGCGTGTACGGCATCGTGCTCGCCGGGTGGAGTTCCAACAACAAGTACGCGCTCCTGGGCGGGTTGCGGTCCAGCGCTCAGATGGTGTCATACGAGATCGCGATGGGCATGTCCACGATCCCGGTGCTGCTCCTGTCCGGCAATGTGGCCCTCAACGACATCGTGCTCCAGCAGGCGCGCGGGATGTGGAACGTGCTCGGGCTCACGATCGCGTTCCTGATCTTCCTCGTGGCGGCGTTCGCCGAGACCAACCGCCTGCCGTTCGATCTTCCCGAGGCGGAATCCGAGTTGGTGGCCGGCTATCACTCGGAGTACAGTGCGATGAAGTTCTCGATGTTCTTCATCGCCGAGTACGCGAACATGGTGACGGCCAGCGCGCTGATGGTCACACTGTTCTTCGGCGGGTGGGATATTCCGGGACACTGGGACGTCGCGCCCTGGAGCGCCTGGAAGACCCTGGCCACGGGCGGATTCTTCGTCTTCAAGGTGCTGTTCTTCCTGTTCTTCTACATGTGGATCCGTTGGACGCTGCCGCGGTTCCGCTACGACCAACTGATGGCGCTGGGCTGGAAGCTCATGCTCCCGCTGTCGCTGGGCTACATCGTCGTGATGGCGAGCGCCATCCTCGGGCTCGACGCCTCGGGCGTGGCCCGCGGGTCGTGGGCGTTCGGTCTGTCGCTGCTGGCCCTCAATGTGGTGCTGGTGGTCATCCTGTTCTTCCTGATCGATCGCGGCCGGCTGATCAGTCCGGCCTATTCCAGACTCGAGAAGCGCGACGTCGACAAGCTGCAGGCCGTCGCATCGCGTTCGTCGTTGACGACGGAGGGCCGTAACTGATGGCAATCGGCATCAAGGTCGTCGACCGCCCGATCGAGCAGACGAGCTACATTCGCGCCACGCTCAAAGGCATGGCGCTCACCGCCAAGCACCTGCTCAATCCGCAGAAGGTGACCACGCAGTATCCCGAGCAGAAGAAGTCCCTCTCGCCTCGGTGGCGGGGGACGCATCGGATGCTGACCACCGAGGACGGCAAGGCCAAGTGCGTGGCCTGTGGGCTGTGCCCATCGATCTGTCCGGCCAACTGCATCAAGCTCGTGCCCGGTGAGGATGAGAAGGGCAACCGGTATCCGCTCCTGTTCGAGATCGACGAATTCCGGTGCATCTTCTGCGGGTACTGCCAGGAGGTCTGTCCGGAGGAAGCGATCCACGTCGGGCGGCATTACGAGAACTCGGAATACAGCCGGGAGGGGTTCGTGTACGACCTCGAGCGGCTGACGGCGCAGACGCACCCGGTATGCGAGATGTGGGATCCTGCCGACCCCAAGGGGGAGTGATGCCGGACGCCCCCTCGCTGTTCTACGCGTTTCACTTCTACCTGTTCGGCCTCATCGCGATCGTGTCGGCCGTGGTCTTCGTGACGCGCCGCAGTCCCGTGGCGGCCGCCATGTGGCTGGTGGTCGTGATGTTCTCTCTGGCGGCGCTCTACGTGATGCTGGACGCCCAGTTCATCGGCGTCATCCAGGTGCTGGTCTATGCCGGCGCGATCATGGTGGTGTTCCTGTTCGTGGTCATGCTGCTCAACCTCGGGCAACCATCCCAGACGGCCGACGCCCGCGGATTGGGCTGGAAGCTCGCCGCGGGCGCGATGGGCATTGGGCTCGTCGCCGAACTGTTCACGCTCGTCCACGGCGTATCGGCCGCTCCGTACACGCTCCCCGAGGGCTACGCGGCCACGCAGGTGGCCACCCAAGGCGCCATCGCGCCGTTCGCCGGGGCGCTCTTCCATCAATATCTGCTCCCCTTCGAAATCACGAGCGTGGTGCTCCTTGCCGCCATCGTCGGCGCCGTGGTCCTGGGAATCCGGAGGACCGATGCTCGCTGAGTCGCTGTTCTTCTCCGCTGTGCTGTTCGCGATCGGGGTGGTGGGCGTGCTCACGCGCCGCAACGCCATCATTCTCTTCATGTGCGTGGAACTGATGCTCAACGCCGTGAACCTGACGTTCATCGCGTTCGCGCGCGAGTACGGCGCCGGCGGACAGGTCTTCGTCTTCCTCGTCATGACCGTCGCAGCCGCCGAAGCCGCCGTGGGCCTCGCGATCATCATCGCGCTCTTCCGTCACCGGCACACGGTCGACCTTCAGAACATCAACCTGCTGAAGGGCTGATGCTCCTTCAAACCGCCGTCTCCCCGGGCGCCCATCCGCTGGCCGGCACCATCGCCGCCTGGATGTGGGCCATCCCGCTCCTGCCGCTCCTGGGATTCCTGATCAACGGAGCGCTGTCGCTGTTCGCCGTGGCGCGATGCGGGCCGGCCGATCCGAGCGCCGCGTCGCACGACACGCACGGCGACGCCGGGGCCGACGCCCATCCCGCCGTCCACGACGAGCACGCGGCCACGCGTCATCGCTTCGCCGCCATCACGAGCGTCGTGGGGCCGGGCGTGCTGGTGGCCGCCTTCCTGCTCGCCTTCTCGATCTTCCTCACGATGCGCGCCGTACCCGACATGACGGCGCCCTTCGTGCAACGCTACTTCTCGTGGATGCCGGTGGGTGACCTGTCCATCGACGCGGCGTTCCGCCTCGACCAGCTCTCGATGGTGATGGTGCTCGTCGTGACTGGCGTCGGGATGCTCATCCATCTGTTCAGCGTCGGCTACATGCGCGAAGACCCGGGGTATCCGCGGTACTTCGCGTATCTGAACCTGTTCGTCTTCTTCATGCTCGTACTGGTCCTCGGCGCCAACTACCCGATCCTGTTCATCGGCTGGGAGGGCGTGGGCCTCTGCTCATATCTGCTCATCGGATTCTGGTTCAGCGAGAAGGCCAACGCCGATGCCGGCAAGAAGGCGTTCATCGTCAACCGCATCGGGGACTTCGGATTCCTCATCGCGATGTTCCTGCTGTTCGCGAACTTCAAGACGCTGGACTTCAGCCAGTTGCAGGCCCAGTCGGGGCAGATCGTCTTCGGGGGCGCGCTGATCACGGCCATCTGCCTGTTCTTCTTCCTCGGCTGCGCGGGGAAGAGCGCCCAGATTCCGCTCTACATCTGGCTCCCCGACGCGATGGCCGGCCCCACCCCCGTGTCGGCCCTGATCCACGCCGCCACCATGGTGACGGCGGGCGTGTACCTGATCGCGCGCAGCAATTTCCTGTTCGCCGCGGCGCCCGTGGCCGGGCTCACCGTGATCGCCGTGGGCGCGGTCACCGCGCTGTTCGCCGCCACCATCGGCCTCAAGCAGTGGGACATCAAGAAGGTGCTCGCCTACTCCACCGTCTCGCAGCTCGGCTACATGTTCGTGGCCGTCGGGGCGGGGGCGTACGTGGCTGGCATTTTCCACCTGATGACGCACGCCTTCTTCAAGGCGTTGCTCTTCCTTGGTGCCGGCTCGGTCATCCACGTCATGCACGAGGCGTACCACCACACGCACAACCACGACGACGCCCAGGACATGCGCAACATGGGTGGCCTCAAGCAGTACATGAAGGTCACCTGGATCCTGATGTGGATCGCCACCCTCGCCATCTCGGGTATTCCCCCGTTCTCCGGCTTCTTCTCCAAGGACGAAATCCTGGGCACCGTGTTCGCCCGCGCCCAGGGAAGTACGCTCGCCCAGGCCAGCTGGCTGGGCGTGCCCGGCACGGCGGTGCTCTACGGCGCGTATGCCCTCGGACTCGCCGCGGCCCTGCTCACCGCCATCTACATGACTCGCCTCATGCTCTACACCTTCCACGGCCCCAACCGGACCGGGGAGAAGGAGCGCGCGCACCTGCACGAAGCCCCGTGGATCATGACCGGGCCGCTCGTCGTGCTCGGCATCCTCGCCGCAGTGGGCGGCTGGTTCAATCTGCCGGAGATCATCACCCGCGCGATTCCGCTGGGGCCCTCCGGCCTGCTGGAACACTGGCTCGACCCCGTGGTCGGGGCCGGCACTGCCCGGGTGATCGGCACCGGCGCCCAAACGGCCCCGAGTACCGAAGGAATGCTCATCGCGGTGGCGGTCGCCATCGCCATCGCGGGCATCGCCACCGCCGTGGTCGTGCTCAAACCGGCGGCACTCGTTCCCAAGTCGCAGGCCAAGCCCGAGGAAGGATTCGACCTCGTGCTCGCCAACAAGTATTACGTCGATGAGATCTACGATGCGACGGTAGTCGAGCCCGTCTACGCGGTCTCGCGCAATGTGCTCTGGCGCGGAATCGACGTTGGGCTGATCGACGGACTCTTCGTGAACGGCAGTGCCTGGGCGGCCCGCTTCGCCGGCTGGGTCGGATCACAGCTCCAATCGGGGCAGCTCGGCACGTACGCGTGGGTGCTCGTGCTGGGCGTGCTGCTCGTGCTCGGCGCCTTACGCCACTCGGTGCTGCCATGAACGAGTTCCTGACCTCCATCGGCTACATGCACTGGGTGCTCCCGGTGTTGCTGGTCGTGCCGACGCTGGGCGCGATCGCGATCTGGCTGCAGGGTCTCCCCGGCGGCGCCCCCGGCGACGACGACGTGGTCTCGGGCACGGCCACGACGCCGCGCATGATCGCCCTCGTCACGTTCGTCATCGAATTCGTGATCTCGCTCGGTCTCTGGTGGTCATTCGTTCCCGCGGCCGTGGGGTGGCAGGCCCTATACAGCATTCCGTGGATTCCGTCGTGGGGCATTCGCTTCACCGTGGGGATCGACGGGATCTCGCTGATGATGATCCTCCTCACCACGTCCATGATGGTGCTGGCCGTGTTGGGCAGCTGGACCAGTATTCGCAAACGCGCCCATTCGTACTACGCCTTGCTGCTCATCCTCACGGCGGGCATGCTCGGCGTGTTCATGGCGCTCGATCTGTTCCTGTTCTACGTGATGTGGGAAGTGATGCTCGTGCCGATGTACTTCATCATCGGCGTGTGGGGCGGGGACCGTCGCCTCTACGCGAGCCTCAAGTTCTTCCTCTACACGATGGTCGGCTCGCTGCTCATGCTGGTCGCCATCATCTACCTCGGACTGGCCGCCAAGTCGCGCCTCACCGGCATCCCGAACTTCGGCTACGACGCGGTCCTCGCTACGGCCACGTTCTCACCGACCGTCGGGCTGTGGCTGTTCGGCGCCTTCTTCCTGGCCTTCGCCGTGAAGGTGCCGATGTTCCCGTTCCACACATGGTTGCCCGATGCGCACGTCGAGGCGCCGACGGCGGGGTCAGTCGTCCTGGCCAGCATCATGCTCAAGCTGGGAACGTTCGGATTTCTGCGCCTCGCCGTGCCCCTCTTTGCCGGCGCGGCCACCAACCCGACGGTGCGGGGCATCGTCCTCACGCTGGCCGTGGTCGGCATCGTCTACGGCGCCCTCGTATCGCTGGTGCAGCCCGACTTCAAGAAGCTCGTAGCCTATTCGTCGGTCAGCCACCTTGGGTTCGTGATGCTCGGCATCTTCGCGCTCACCGTGCAGAGCGTGCAGGGCGCGCTCATGGTGATGATCAACCACGGCATCTCCACCGGCGCGCTGTTCTTCCTGATCGGCATGATCTATGAGCGGCGCCACACGCGCCTCATCGAAGACTACGGCGGGCTCGCGCGCGTCGTCCCGATGTTCGCGACGGCGCTGACCCTCGTCGCCCTCAGCAGTATCGGCGTGCCCGGCACCAACGGCTTCGTCGGCGAGTTCCTGGTACTGATCGGCGCTTTCCGCAACTACCCCGGGTTCGCCTTCATCGCCACCACCGCCGTCATCTTCTCGGCCGCGTACCTGCTGTGGGCCATCCAGCGCATCCTGTTCAATCGGTTGGATAAGCCGGCCAACGCCCACATTCCGGACCTCAACCGCCGTGAAATCGCCCTGCTCGTGCCCCTGCTCGCCGCCATCGTCTGGCTCGGCATCTACCCCCAGCCCGTTCTCCGGCGCATGGAACCTACGGTGGAGCGGTTCGTGCAGACCGTGCAGACGCGGGCCATGATGAGTGACGATACGGGAGGGATCAGGTGATGCCTCCGTTCGATCTCTCCGTCCCGTCGCAGCTGATGGCGGCCCTCGGCCCCGACCTCGTGCTGATGGGGGGCGCCATGCTGCTCCTCCTCTGGGCCGCGTGGCGGCCGGCATCGGTGGCCCACCAGCGCAGCGTGGGAGTCGCCAGCCTCGCGCTCACCGTAATCACCGGCGCCTACGTGGTGTGGAGTCTGTACCAGCAGCGCACGGCGACCGCTGGGCCGATCGCCGTGGACAACTTCCGCTGGATGGCCGACCTCGTCATCCTGCTCGGCACCGTATTCGCCATCGCGCTCACGATTGACGACAACGACCGGATGGGGCTCACGGTAGCCGAGTCGCACGTGCTCATCCTCCTCGCCTCCGCGGGGATGATGCTGCTGGCCGCCGCCCAGGATCTGATGATCGTGTTTCTCGGCATCGAGTTGATGTCGTTGTCGGTGTACGCATTGGCGGGCATCAACCGGCGCAGCGCGCGCGGAGCGGAAGGCGCGCTCAAGTACTTCCTGCTGGGCGCCTTCGCCACGGCCTTCCTGCTCTACGGCATGGCGCTCGTGTACGGCGCCACCGGAGCGACCAACCTGATCGACATCGCCGACCGCGTGAATACGCTCGGCCTCGCGCACAGTCCGCTGCTCATCATGGGCATCGGTCTCATGCTCATCGGGTTCGGCTTCAAGGTAGCAGCGGTTCCGTTCCACATGTGGGCGCCCGACGTGTACGATGGTGCGCCCTCCCCGATCACGGCCTACATGGCCGCGACGGTCAAGGCGGCGGCGTTCGCCGCGCTGCTGCGCGTCTGGACGGAGGCGTTCCCAACCGTCTACCACGCCTGGCATCCGGCCGTGGCCGGGCTGGCCATCGCCACAATGGTCGGGGGCAACGCCATCGGGCTCGCCCAACGCAACATCAAGCGCATGCTCGCGTACTCCAGCATCGCGCACGCCGGATTCCTGCTCGTCGCGCTCGCCGCCGGCACCACGCAGGCCACCGGCGCCGTGCTGTTCTACCTCCTGGCGTATACGCTCGCCACGTTCGGCGCGTTCGCGGTCATCATCG
>Ga0307372_10002034_pt1 | contig 34203 bp, 39 predicted proteins | sample OX1MG_FD_202533 | JGI IMG/M metagenome (GOLD analysis project Ga0307372, IMG submission 202533) | Soil microbial communities from Risofladan, Vaasa, Finland - OX-1 | ecosystem: Environmental > Terrestrial > Soil > Coastal area > Acid sulfate soil | place: Finland: Risofladan, Vaasa | collected... | reverse complement strand
CGGCCGAGAAGATCCTCGAGACGAACGTCGCGGAATTGACGAATGCTGACGCGTCCGCTGATGATTTCGCCCAAGGCGGGAACGGTCCGGAAAGCCACGCCCGCCTGCTGGCAGATCTTGATGAACCTCTGCATCTGTTCGCCGGTGGCCGAGGGGACCGCAATAATGACTTCGTCGGCCGGATAGTGCGGCAAAAGGGTAGGCAACTGGTCCACCGTTCCCAGCACGGCTACACTGTGTATGGTGATCCCGCGTTTCGATTCGTCATCGTCCAAGCATCCCAATACGGCGTAGCCGCTTCCGGAATGAACGATCTCCCGGATCACCATTTCCGCAGCGAATCCAGCGCCCATGATGATCACATTCTTCAGATTTTTCGAATCCCGGCGGATTGATTCGGCCAGGACGAAAGGCGAAGTGTCTGCAACAGCTTTCACGATCTGGTCAGTGTGCCCTTAACAACAAAATCTATTTAGTCCTGGCAACTTCCTTGTCGCGAAAAAATGTATTTCAAAGTCCCAAAACGGAACTTTATGCGCGACAATCCATGTAAGTGCAACTCGGTTGCCATAGTGGTGCTCCGCGCTGGTGCAAGCGATCTTTAGGTCAGTCCACTTTCGGTCGGAAAATGGTTGGGAAACGCACACGAAGAAATCGTTTGAATTTCGTCTGTCTTTACGGTAGCCTGCGATGGGAATTGGGACGGGTGAATTGGTTGTTGCGATGCGGCACGTCTCCATTTTCCTCTTTTCTCGTGGTGCGAATCTCGCGTGCTGGTTGCGATGTCTCTGCGGCCTCCGGTACAACACGCCAGAGGTAAAACGGTAAGACGCGGTCGGAACGCTAGGTTATCCGCTGGGTGTGCGAAGCTTTTGAGCGAATTCAGGACGGTCGCGGGGAACTTGAGGTTCATTCTCGTACTTAGCGGAGCATCAAGCCGTCGTAAGTCCGCAGTAACCCATAAGTTCCAGTGTGCAATTTAGTACAGTTTGCCGCGTATCGCCTTTCGTATGATTCGCGGCGTGGGAGGTATGCCCAGCGAGCATCGGCTCAATGCGGCACGCATGAAGGTTCACCTTATCAATCCTAGCCATGTTTCGTTTGGTACCGCGGTCATCACGCCCCGTTGGCTCTATGTGCTTGCCGCCGCTACGCCAGCATCCTTTGGCGATCCAATTGTTGTCGACGAAACGCTTAGCCCCGTTGATCCCGAGCGCATCCAGCCCGGAGACGTTGTCGGGATCGGTATTCATACGGGAAACGCTCTGCGCGGGTATGAGATTGGCAAAATAGCGCGCGACAGAGGCGCCTATGTGGTCTTCGGCGGAATTCATGCCACTCTCTACTCGGAGGAAGCCGAACGCCTGGGCGGCGCGCACGCGGTGGTCAAGGGCGATGGCGACGTCGTTTGGGCCACGGCGCTCGCGGACTGCGCCAAAGGCACCCCGCAATCCATCTATTTAGGAGGCCGCGTCGAGGCTTCCCAATTCCTGAAGGCCCGCTGGGATTTGATTCCTCGGGGCAAATACATGTGGGCGTCAGTGCAAACCGTCCGCGGCTGCCCGAAGCATTGCTCCTTCTGTTCCGTCTGGCGAACGGATGGGCAGCGCCCTCGCCAGCGCGCGTCGGACGCCGTCATCGAAGAAATCGTGGAGTTGCGGCGCCTCGGGTTTCGCTTCATCGCTCTTGCCGACGACAATTTTTATCCCGTGACGCTTACCGATCTGAAATTGGCCCAGCGGCAAGGTAACGAGCCGCGAATCGCCGAGCTTAAGTCCCTTCGCGCGGAGCGCTTTGAATTGATGGCTCGCCTCGCTCAGCTTCCCAAGGACATGATCTTCTTCACGCAAATTACGATGGAAGCCGCCGAGGATCCCACCTATCTCGACGCCATGCGCGAGGCGCACATCAAAGGCGCGCTCGTCGGAGTGGAATCGGTCACGCCGGAAGGATTGAAAGACGTCTACAAGGATTTCAATTGCGCGGGGGAAAATCTCGTCGAACGCTTGCAGACGTTCCGCAAGCACGGCGTGCATGTGCTCGGTTCGTTCATCTTCGGATTGCCCAGCGACCGGCCAAGTACGTTTGATGCTACGGTCGACGTGGCTCAGCGCGCGGGCGTCACGTTCGCGCAATTTGTCATGCTCACGCCCTTTCCCGGAACCATCGATTTTGCAAAATGGGAAAAGACGATGGAATTGGACCCCAAGAGCATCGGCGGCATTCCGTTGACTCGCCACTGGCTGATTCCGCAGGAACTTCGGCCCAAGCTCTATTGCCCCCATCCGGCAATGTCAGGCGACGAAATTCGCGAGCGCACGCAGGCCGTGTGGGACCGCTTCTACAATCTGAAATCCATCTGGAAGCGCTCGAGCTTCATGACTTCATCCAAGGGTCGTTTGGCCTTCGTTCTAATCTCGAAACTCTACCGGCAGATGTACGCAAACACCGGAATCGCTACCGACAGCGCCCGGGTGGCGCGTTCGGCGCGCAGGGCGCGCTGGCTCGCCAAGCCGTGCCGCTACCTCTTTGCTGCTAGGCCCATGCCCCATCTCGAAGTGCCGCAACCCAGGGTCGAGACTATGACTGTTCCGGAGCTTATCTCCTAAGCGAAATCCGGCGCGAACGATCGGGACGTTGTGTGAAGGAATTCCACACAAATGAGCGGGGGAATTTCCTTGTTCAGGTCCGCTTGAACGAGGAACCGCGCGGACCGCGCAGGATTCTCACCGGAAGGAAAATGATCGCACGGATCAGCTCAAGCGCGCCGCCCACCGCGATCCCGGCCAGGCGAAACGGCAGCAAGAGCAGCCACACAATCGGATACAGCACCAACGCTAGAATCGCCAGCGGCCAGCACAATACCAGCAGGATGCACCATAAAACAAAAGTCATCATCTACCAGCTCCCGCACGGTCGATCCGATTCGCTGGCCCGCACTTTTTAGATGGCTGCTGACAGGATCAGTCAATTTGTGCGTCAAATTCCGTCAGCGCCGCGGAGAAGATGATGGACGTCTGCGAGGATTCGGCTCGGCGAATTCCACGCCCCAGAAATGCGGTGCCGGAGACAGGAATTCAAGACCGACGCGCTGCCCCTTCTCGGAGTTGTCGCCGAGATACACGACCCGGCACTCCTGCTCTTCATCACTCGCCGGATTGGCGACCTGCAGCTGCGTCCCCATCTCGACCGATTCGTTCATGTAGAGCAGCCCGCCGTGAGCATTGATCACGATGGTCTCGCACGCTTCGCGGAACTTGCTCCCGTCGCTATTCACTCCCCGGATCTTCACGGGGATGCGCGTGAACACTCGGGAGCTTCGCCTGCGATTATCAGTGTCTGCCGAAGACATCGTGTGGCTATCCTGCATCAACCCCGCAGGTGAGTCAACTGAATCAAAGCTCCGCTTTCCCCTTGCTGCAACCCTTCCCGATTCGTACAATGCCCTTTCTTGTCGGGCCCTTGGCGCTTTTTTTGCGACCCACTCGCCATATGGCTGCGGACAAAACGCATTCTCAGGAGCCATGAATGGACTTTCTCGATTACATCGAGAGCCGTCGCCAAGAGAATCTCAACGAACTGAAGGATTTTCTCCGCATTCCGAGCGTCAGCACGAAGAACGAGCATAAGCCAGATATTGATCGTGCCGCCCGCTGGGTTGCCGACCGCCTCCGCGGCGCGGGCCTCCCCACCGTCGATATCATTCCGACGAAGATGCATCCCCTCGTTCTCGCCGAATCCATGGAAGCCCCAGGCAAGCCGACAATCCTTTTTTACGGACACTATGACGTCCAACCGGCCGAGCCGCTGAATCTTTGGACCTCTCCCCCTTTCGATCCTACCGTCCGCGACGGAAACCTCTATGGCCGTGGCACGGCCGACGACAAGGGTCAGGTACACATTCACCTGAAAGCACTCGAAGCACTGAAAAAATCCGAAGGCAAACTGCCGCTCAACGTGAAGGTAATCATCGAGGGAGAAGAGGAAGTCGGCAGCGTCAATCTCTGGGATTTCGTTATTGGGAATAAAGGCCGGCTCAAAGCTGACGCCCTCGTGGTTTCCGACACAGCCATGCTCGCGCACGGCGTTCCGTCCATCACCTACGGGCTTCGCGGACTAAATTACTATCAAGTCGAAATCATCGGTCCCGCAGTGGACCTTCACTCTGGCGCCTTCGGCGGCGCGGTCCCAAATCCCATCACGATTCTTGCTGAGCTCATCGCCAAACTCCATGACAAGAATTTCCACGTCACCGTCCCGGGCTTTTACGATGACGTCGCCCCTCTTTCCGCAAAGGAGCGCAAAGCCCTTAATTCGCTCCCCTGGAAAGAATCCGAATTTCGCAAGACCGTCGGCGCGCCCGGCCTCTGCGGTGAAAAGGGATTCACCAACGTCGAGCGCCTCTGGTGCCGCCCGACACTCGAGCTCAACGGAATCTGGGGCGGTTATACTGACGAAGGTTCCAAAACCGTGATTCCCTCGAAGGCTTTCGCGAAAATCTCCACGCGCCTCGTGCCGAATCAGAACCCGGCGAAAATCGCCAAACAAGTCGAACGGTACATCCGCAGCCTACTGCCCAAAACTGTTCACTGTAAATTCGAAGTGCTCAGTACCAGCAAACCCTGGGTCGCTCCCTACACACATCCCATTTTCCAGAAGGCCATTCATTCACTCGAAAAAGGCTTCGGCACGAAAGCCGTCTTCATCCGCGAAGGCGGATCGATTCCATTTGTCACGCAGATGCACGACACATTCAAAGTTCCATGCGTGCTTCTTGGCTTCGGTCTCCCAGATGAGAACGCCCATGCGCCGGATGAGCACATCTCGCTCGAAAATTATTTCGGCGGAATCAAATCCGTAGCGTCGTTTTACTCCGCGCTCGCGCAGCCCTGAACACTCTCCGTGCCTCAGATGCGGGGAAACCCCGATTTTCTGCGGGTTTCTTGCGTTTTCCCTTGCGTTACCGGGGCGGTACAGCTATAGTTCCCCCGGCCTCCCAGCAGCTTTACAACGGGAAAATACTTCTACAGAGGAGATAGCAACACGATGGCAACCCCGATGAGCAAGTCCAAGATCATCGCGTACATGGCCGAAAAGGTCAGCACGAAGGACAAGCCGGTTTCAAAAAAACAAGTGGCTTCGTTTTTCGATGAGCTCTTTAATCTCGCGGTGAAAGAATGCAAGAGCACTGGCAAATTCGTTATTCCAGGAATCGGCCGCGCGGTCAAGGCGCATCGCAAGGCGCGTATGGGCCGCAACCCTGCTACCGGTGAAGCAATCAAAATCAAGGCCAAGACTGTTGTACGCCTTCGCGCCGCTAAGGCTTTTAAAGACGCGGCACTTAAGTAAGGCGCGATTGTTGGAAGTTTCGCGACGAGACCCCGGCGACACTTGGCGCATCGCCAAGCTTGGGCGCTGGGGTTCTTGTTGTTTTTTCTTCCGAGTCGCCCGCAAGCGGTTTCTCGCTTTTCCTCTGGAATAGCCTTCATGGAGATGCCTGTACCTCGCCAGCACTCCGGCCTGCTCACCGATCTTTACGAGCTGACCATGGCGGCTGGCTACTTTCAAACTGGCTTCGCCGCGCGCGCCACGTTCGAGCTGTTCGTGCGCAATCTTCCGCCCGAACGCAATTTCCTCGTCGCCGCCGGCCTCGATCAGGCCCTCGAATTCCTCGAAAACATCCGTTTTGCACCACACGAAATCGATTACGTCCGCAGGCATCCCATTTTTCGCCATGTCCGCGGCGAATTTTTCGATTATCTCGCGAGCTTCCGCTTCACGGGCGACGTCTGGGCCGCGCCCGAAGGCTCGCTCGTTTTTGCAGGCGAGCCGCTCTTGCGCGTCACCGCTCCCATTATCGAAGGCCAGGTCCTTGAAACGTGCCTCCTCTCCACGATCAATTTTCAGACCATGGTTGCAAGTCGCGCTGCCCGTGTCGTCGCCGCCGCAAAGGGAAAGCCCGTGGTCGAATTTGGCGCGCGCCGCGCCCACGGACGCGAAGCTGGAATTTTCGCGGCTCGCGCTGCCTGGATCGCTGGCTGCCAGGGCACTTCCAACGTCATCGCCGGCCAGCTCTTTGGCATTCCTACCTACGGCACGCAAGCGCACTCCTGGATCATGGCTTATGAAGATGAATCGCAAGCCTTCGACGGATTCCTCGATGTTTTCCCCGAGCAGGCCACGCTGCTTCTCGACACGTACAACGTTCGCGCGGCGCTTCGCAAAATCATCGCGCGCGGCCGCAAGCCCGCTGGCGTTCGGCTGGACAGCGGCGATCTGGCCGCTGATAGCCGCTGGGTCCGCGTGCAATTGCACCGCGCGGGGTGGGACGACGTTCAAATTTTCGCTTCCGGCGATCTCGATGAGAATAGAATCGCGGCGCTTCTTCGCCACGGCGCTAAAATTGACGCCTTCGGAGTGGGCAGTGCGCTCGTCGCTCCCACCGACGCACGCAATCTCAGCATGATTTATAAATTGGTTGAACTCGAACGCGGCGGAAAAGTCCGCGAAGCGGCAAAGCTCAGCGAATCAAAATCTACATATCCTGGCACGAAGCAGGTCTTCCGTTTCGCAAATGCGTCTGGCAAATGGAAAAGCGATTTGATTGCGCTCGCCAGTGAATCTCATCCCACCGCCGCGCCGCTTCTCGTTCCGGTGATGCGCGCAGGCAAACGAATCGCTCCACCCGAACCTTTAGCGACCGCGCGGACTCGCTGCATGGAGGGTCTGAAGAAACTCCCCGCGCCTCTTCTTTCCATGCGTCACGCGCCACCGTATCCAGTGCGCTACAGCAAGCCCCTCAAAAACCTCCTCCAAAAAGTTCGCCGGCGCCTCCGCCAGCGCCCGTGATGCCGCGCTACCGCGGCCTACCAATTCGCATGTTTGTCGCTGGCGCGATAGAATTGCGTGGAGGCCAGATAGGACTTTGTTAGCGGCAAAGACAAATGACGCTGTCTTCTGGGAAGTGGATACCCAAGCCGATTTCATGCTTCCCGGCGGCAAGCTTTATGTTCCCGGCGCCGAAAAACGCATTTTCAACATGCAGCGCCTGGTTGATGCCGCCCGCGCGGGAAAAGTCTTTCTCGTCTCCAGCGCTGACCAGCACGCGCCGAACGATCCCGAATTCGCGCGTTTCCCGCCGCACTGCATCCGCGGAACGAACGGCGCCAAAACTCTCGCGGAGCTGAAGACGCCAAGAATTCTGGCCGTTCCTAACGACAAGAAATTCCAGTTTCCCGCGGGCACGGATCAATTTCAGCAGGTAATGCTTGAAAAACAAACGCTCGACGTATTTGATAATCCGAATACGGAGAAGCTGCTGAAGCAATTTCCGGTAACGAGTGAATTTGTAGTCTTCGGCGTGGTCACGGAACTTTGCGTGCGCCTCGCCGCCAAGGGTTTGCTTGACCGCGGCCGACGCGTCACTATCGTCACCGACGCAATCGAAACGCTCGACGCAAGGGAAGGCCGACGCACTCTCGAGGAACTCTCAAGCCGCGGCGCGCGCCTCATCACCACCAGCGAAGCCCTCGCGCTCGTCGATTTCTCTGCTGACCACGCTTAGATGTTTTGGGGGGCTGCTGCGGCGACTACGCTCGGCAGAGCGCGCTACAAAGTCTTCACATACGCAATTAATTCCCGGAGCTGATCATTTTTCAGAGAATCGCCGGCTCCGGGCATATTTTTCCCGCCGCGCTCGATCACGCGCCGTAGGTTCTCGTCGTTTGCCTTCATTCCATTCCTGAATTTCTCACGCTTCATTAGTCCCGCAAGCCCAGGCCCGATTTTCTTCGTCGTGCTCGCGCTGTAATGGCATATTTTGCATTTTTGCTTATAGATTTGTTTGCCCTTCGTCACTTCGACTGCTTCGGGATTTTTTGCGGTCGCTTCCGTTGCAGGGCGAGCCACTGGGAAGAGCGCGAACGCGCTAAAAATCAGCACGGCTGAACAAACGTTCATCCGCTTTTGCACGAGTACTTGGCCTCGTCCGTCGACAATTTCAATTTGCCGGAGAGTTCGCCTGCCCCGGCTGGAACACCCGGTCATAAATCAGCATAAATATCGTCCCCACGACGCCCACGGCCGTCACGACCCACCACATTTCGCGCGGCCGGTGCAGCACGCCACCGAAATAGTGCACCAAATATCCGCCGAGCGGCCCCGCGATGAAATATCCAATAGCAATCGGCAAGAACGCGTAGCCCATGAACAGCCCTTGCTGTCCCGTCGGTGCCAGTCGCGAAATATATTCGTAATATCGCGCCGACTGCGTCACTTCGCCAAGTGCCACGACGATCAACGTCAAAATCACCGCAAACGTGGAAGTATCAAACGTTAAAATGATCCACGCGAGGCTGGTCACCAGCAGTCCCAGCGTCATCGCGGGAAACGGCGGAATTTTTCGTGTCAGGTAACTTACGAGAATCTGGCAGCAAATCACCGTGATGGCTTCTGCCGAAAGCAGCAAATCGACATTCGCGTTAGGATTCACGTACCCCCGCAGAAACAACGGCAGCGATACATATTCCTGCCAGAAAACGATATAGAAGCTTGAAAAAATCAGCAGAAATAACATGAAGCGAAAATTGCCCATCACGACAAACATGTTTTTGATCGCCGCCGCGACGCTCGACACGTGCTTTTCGCCGGAACGCGCCGGCTCGCGGTAAAAAAACATCGTCGCAAAAAACATCAGGGCCACGCTCAGCGCGGAAACGCGAAATACGTTTTCGATGCCAATCGACCTCCGCACGAGAAACGCAACGATGGGTCCGAGCGCGCCGCCGATATTCACGATCGTGTAGTAAATCGAGTAGCCGATCGACCGCACTTTCTCCGTTGACGACCGCGCCGTCGTTCCCGCCACGCACGGCTTCACCACCGACGGTCCCAACGCTGGCACCATCAAAATGATCAGCACCAACCAATAGAGCGATATCGACTGCCGAATCGGCGCCATCCACGGAGCCGACAGCGAGCCCAGCAGAAAATATCCCAGGGTCATCACCGCATAAGCGAACATCAGCGCGCGGCGAAATCCAAAGCGATCCGCCAGCGTTCCGCCTAGCACCGGAAGGAACCACACGACAAAACCGAAAATCCCGAGCAAGCCGCCGGCCTGCTCGACGGTGAGGTGCAAGTTCTCGTGCAGATAAATCGCCAGGACAGCCGTCGTCGCGTAATAGGCTAGCCGCTCGAAGAGTTCCGTCCCATTCGCCACCCAGAACGCCGGCTCGAACCCTTCTCGAATCTCTTTAACGCGTTCGCCGAATCCCACGTCCCCTCCCGCCGCAGCCTGGGCGCATTTTGCCGCTGCCATGTCCCCCAGCTTGCCGCGCGATTGTAGCGAAACTCGCGCCAAATCTCGCCCTTCTTTTTATCCTGCTTGCGTGAATTGCGTTTCGCGGCCGCATCGAGCAGCACGAAGGATCTGCTCGGCGCCTGATTCCGGCTGGCAACAGAGGGAGGGCTCGCCGCCGTGAAAAATCATCGCCTTGCCACACGGCGGTGCGGTAGAATAGGCGCAACTGGTTTTCGCGCTGCCGCATCACCAGTGTATCGCGAGGCGACTTATGATCCGCGCTACAAGACTCGGGTTTCTGGCGTTCGCACTACTTGCAATTTCCTCCACCGCTTTGGCGCAACGTGGTTTCAGCCACGTCCAGCTCTACTCGGCGCCCGCGCGCGTGATCCCCACCCACATGATGACCGCGCGCCCAATGATTGTGCGGCTTCCCGTAAGCCCTGCGGTTAGACAAATCGTGACGACCCGGAGCGCGTCAGAGACTTCCGTGCAGACCATCGGGACCGGTTCCTCCTTCAACTCCTCGAACCCGGATCAGTTCGGTGGCTCGCAAATAGCTCTTGGCCAGCTTCTCAATCCGGTCCCGGGCCTGGGCTTTGACTTTTCAAATCTGGCCGTGATCAATCGTGACCTCGCCGTCCGCGCCATCATTGATCCGATCACGCAGCAAGAACTTGCCCTAACCGAGCGCCTGCTACAAGAGACACCCGCTGCGCCGATGAGTTTCCCATTTTTTGGCTCCGAGTCCCAGCCCGTGGTGATGATGGAACAGCCGCCGCCGCAAGTGATTTTTGTACAACAGCCGCAGCCCGTCCCACAGCAGGCAACCGAAACTTCCTCGCCCGTTGCGTCTTCCTCACCCGCGGCGGAGCAGCCACTGCTGCCGGACATCGGAGAATTCATCCTCGTTCTGCGCAATGGCACTCAAATTAAGGCTGTGGCCTTCACGGAGCAGAAAGATCGCATTGTCTACATCACGAAGGACGGCCTGCGCCAGTCGTTCGCCGCCTCTGATCTGGACACCGTGGCCACGCAGCGTCTCAACGAGCAACGCGGCACGCCTCTCCAGCTTCCTTTTTAGGTTTGTAAAATGCGCCGCAGGCGCTTCGACAACCTCTCCCGACGGTATCCACCCACACTATCCGGCGAAAGTGAATGGCAACGATTCCTTGGGAACACGTCAAGGGTTTCACAGTCCGCGCCGCGTGCCGCGATCGCGGGTCGGAGTATCACAAAATCGGCTTGTAGGTTACAATGCTGCAAGAAGTTAGTTTCGGAGAGGTGGCCGAGAGGCTGAAGGCGGCGGTTTGCTAAACCGTTGTAGGGCCAAAAGCCCTACCGGGGGTTCGAATCCCCCCCTCTCCGCCATATGTTTAGTCCGCCCGATTTACCAAACGACGCGCAATCGCCCAACTAGAAATCCTCAATGGAAAATTCGATTTTCCCGCTGGCCCCTTGCGAGTCTGCGTGCGAACGGCAAGATCGATACTTCAGCAGCCAAAGCCGCGACACACCAAAATTCCTGAGTTGCCGCACAGGTCCTTTCGCGCCGCCTCGAATCGCTAGAATTGGTATCGGAACGCGAACTGGAAGGTTCGCGGCCCATTCAGCTGGCCGATGGACTCGAGCGTCTGGAATCCGCCAGATCCGGTATTGGGCACCAGGAAACATTGTTGATTTACGGACGCGCCATCGCCGCAAGTTGTCCCGGCGGGATTGTACTGAGCCTGAACCACTCCCGAGCCATTCTGTACATAGAAGTTTGGATGGTTGAACAGGTTGAACGCCTGCGCTTCGATTTGGAAGCTCTGCCGCTCGGTGATATGGAACGTGCGCGCTAGCCCGAGGTCGATTTCGTCAATCGACGGGCCATAGAAGCTGTCGAGCCCGATTCCGGGAGTTGGTCCTGCTCCGTTGATTCCCAGTGCTGTGTTGCTCGTCGATTCGTTGAAGGCGCTGTCATTCAGATTGTCGCCAGAGGGTGCCGCATTTAGCAGGCCCGCATATGGACGCCCAGAGTTGAATTGCATCACCGTGCTGATCGTCCAGTCGGAAAGTGCACGCCGCTCAAGCAAATTTGAAAGACCCGAGGCGTCCGGGGCGTAGACAGCAGCAATCGAAAGCCGGTTCCGCTGGTCGAGCAGCGATGGCCCGTGCGTGTCTTTCAGGTTGAACTGGTTGAAGAAATCAACGCCAGTCTGCAGATTCTTCGAAAAAGTGTACGAGGTCATCACGGAGAGTCCCCGCGCGACGCGCCGTTGCAGTTGGACGTAAAACGAATTGTAGTTATTGACGCCAGGGCTAATTAGCGCGTTGATCTGGCCTACAGCCGATGTGAGCAGGCCCTCGGTCAGCAAGCCGCTGTCGAGGTTCGGCCCGGTTGTTGTCAGGCCTGCGGTTCCGATGCAACCTTCCGGCGTCGGTGGGGTTCCAGACGGATTGGGTGGCTGATAGCCGCCTGGGCAGACCGTATAAGTGGTGGTCCCGGTAGGTGGAATCAGATTCTTGTCGTAAGCGCTGGACGCCAGCAAATGAACACCGTGCGTCCACATCGTTCCGATCGTGAGTGTTGTGCTGGGCAGCACCTGGCGCTGAATTTCGAGGCTCGATTCAATAATGTAGGGGGTCTTGAACCCCGGGTCCACAATCGAAATGTTCGACGATGCCCCGAACGACGAAGTGCTCGAGAAAAAATTCGGGAACACAGGCGTGCGCTGATTGGGTACCGCGCATCCGCTAAAACACGGGACGAACGTACTGGCCTGCTGCGTCGCCAGCCCGTTCGAAACTACCGAATTTTCGTAATTGATGCCGTCGAGAATTTCGCGGAACAGTCCAAACCCGCCACGGACCACCGTCTTTGAGAAGGGTTGATACGCAAATCCGATTCGGGGAGACAGCCGGTTGTACTGGTTCGGAAACTGACCCGTCAATTGCGCCACCAGCGGATCGCCCGTGGTCGTATTTGCCTGTGGTTGGGGAAAAACCTGAAAATCCTCGCGCAGGCCGAAGTCCAAAGTAAGTTTCTTCGTCATTTGGAACTTGTCCTGACCGTAGAAACCGTAATACGGATAAGTGAATGGAAATGTGGGAGTGCCTCCGGCCTGTGAGAAAAAGGCATAATTCCCCAGCGCAAAATTGGTGGGATTGCCGAACGCGTAAGTTCCGTTGAAATTTCCGGGGAAGAAATCCGTAACGTGTGTGCGATCAAAGTCGAAGCCGAAATTTAAGGTGTGCCGGCCCTTGATGTACGTGACCTGATCATTGAGCTGCCATTGAAATTCCTTGTTATCTCCCCGCGAAAATGTTGGATTGCCCAGTTCAAAAAATCCCGGAGTGAAAAATTCAATCTGACCCAGCGTGGAAGGAGCCAGACCGGAGGGCGTCGACAACTGTTCATCCCGCAAGAAACTGACGTGAGCATCGTTCAGCAGCGCCGAGCCGAACGTGTGCGTCCAATGCACGGTCGCGTGGTGGTCGCGAACAAAGTTATTGGAAAGCGCTTCGTCGCCGGCAAAAGCAACGGGATTGAAGGTAATCTCGCCTCCGGGAGAATTGAATCGATTGTAGTTGTAGACGAACGTCAGATGGTCGGAATTCGTCGCCTGCCAGTCCAGCTTTGGAAAGAACGACACGTCATCAGCTCGTCGCGCCCGCTGTCCGAGATTTCGCGTGATGGCCCCGAGCGCGTTCGACACTTGCTGGAGATAAGCCGGATAATTCGGATCGGTTGGGGCCGGCGGTGTGCTGAAGCTCCCGGGAACCGGATACGGAGCATTCGGCGCAGGCAGGACCGTGCTTGCCGGCAATGGATTGCCGTTCACGTCGTTAAAGAACGTCACATTTATGCCCGTGTACGCGGGATTGATGACCGAAATCGGCTGCTTCCGCCGTTGCTGCTCGTAGTCGAAGTAAAACCACGCCTTATGCCGGATCACTGGCCCGCCGAGATCGGCGCCGAATTGCTGCAATACATCGAGCGGGCGAGAGAGGCCGTTCGCTTTATCAATCGCGTCGTTTGCGTTGCCGACGCCCGAGTTCCGGTTGTAATAAAAAGCGTCGCCGTGGAATATGTCCGTTCCGGATTTCGTCACCGTGTTCACAAACCCCGCGCCGGCCCCGCCATAAGCGGCATTGTAGGGATTGTCCGAGACCTGAAACTCCTGGATCGATTGTTCGCCGAAAACATACGGCACGCGAGTGCGGCCACGCGCATCGCCGAAATAATTGCTGGTTGCATTCGCGCCGTCGACGGTGAAAGAATTCGCGCCGTTGCCGTTCGCGTATCCCGAATCGCCTCCGCCCTGCTGGCCGCCCATGCTCACCAGACCGAATTGGCCGTCCGCGTTCGCGTTGGGAGTCAGCAGCACAAAGTCCGTGTAGCGGCGTCCGCTCAGTGGTAGGTTGCTGATCAGATTCTGATTCACGACTGTGCTGACCGTCGACTCGGTTGTCCTCAACAGTGGTGTTTGCGCTGTGACCGTCACCGATTGCGTTACTTCACCCACCTGCAACACTGCGTTTTCCGCGGCATTTTGGCCAACTTGCACGAGGACACGGTTGATCACGGTCTGCTTAAAGCCGGACCGGCTGACTTTAACCGTATAAGTTCCCACTCCCAATGACGAAAAGTTGTAGAACCCAGCCGAGTTGCTCTTTGTTGTTGCCTCGACGCCGGTCGCCGCGTTAGACGCAATCACCGTTGCCCCGGGGATGGCTGCGCCGCTCGTATCCGTCACTTGGCCCGAGATTGAGCCGCCGGATACCGCATTCTGAGGCCACGCACTGGGACAGCAGACAAATAACACCAGCAGGGAAATACCAGCGATAAATGATTTCTTCATGAACCACCCCTGTGAGGCTTGAATAGCTCGGTCGTCCTGACTCCTGCCCTGTATTTTGCGCCCAGTAATCACTGGAACGCACGCCCCCGGCAATTCAGCGAAATCTACCGGGCGAATCGACCGCGGAATCTTATTCTCGGCGGTTGAAGTTGTCAAATTTTGTGTTCGTTGGTGTCGCCACAAAGGGAGAATGTCCCGGCGAAGGGTGTCAACGCATTGTGGAAATGTCCGGGGAAGGCTTGACATTCTGGGGCGGCGCGGCCATCTTTAGAGGCTTTATTTGCTGTGGAGTTTATGGCTGTGGGCGAGGGCTGACGAGCGATGAAAGTTCGGGTTTGTTTCCACGACAAATGTTTTGACGGCGCGGTTTCTGCCGCCATTTTTTCGCGATTCTATCGTGAGCGTATCCGCGCGGACGCACAGTTCTCTTATACCGGCATGACGCACAAGGCCTCGCAGCCTTTCGAAGCGGGGACGTTTGACGGCGATGAAAATGCGATTGTCGATTTCAAGTTTTCGAGTTCGCCCAAGCTGACGTGGTGGTTCGATCATCATCAGAGCGCTTTCCTCACGCCCGAGGATGCCGAGGTTTTCCGGCGAGATCATTCCGGGAAAAAGTTCTACGATCCAACGTACAGGTCCTGCACGAAATTCCTGGCCACGGTGGCCAGCGAGAAATTTGGATTTGATGCGCGGCCGTTGGCGGAGCTGATTCAATGGGGCGACATCATCGACGGCGCGCAATTCGAGTCGCCGGAAGTTGCCGTGGGTTTGCGCGAGCCTGCTCTGCAACTGGCTCTTGTGATTGAAGCGGCGCCCGAGCCGAACCTGGTTCCGCGGCTGATTCCGGAGCTGGCGGCGCGGCCGCTCGCGGAAATCATGCACCTGCCCATGATCGCGAAGCACCTGGGGCCATTGCTCGAGCGGCACCGTAAATCCATCGGCATTTTGAAGGAGCGCGCGGAAGCTCGCGACGGCGTGATTTATTTTGATGTGAGCGATCTGGACCTCGAGGGCTATAACAAATTTATTCCCTACTATTTGTATCCGGATTCTTTGTATACCGTGGGCGTGAGCGCGTCGGCCACACGAACAAAAGTATCCGTGGGCACCAATCCCTGGAAGGGAGCGGCGGCCGATGTAAATTTGGCTTCACTGTGTGAAAAATATGGCGGCGGTGGTCATGCGCGCGTTGCCGCAATTTCGTTGGCGCCCGGGGACCTGGCGCGAGCACGGCAAGTGGCGCAGGAGATCGCTGCGAAGCTGCGTGGCTGACGCGGTTTTTCGCAAATTGCCGCAGTCCAGAAAAACAGCAGGTTCCGTGATAGAATTTTGGTTTCGCAGTGCGTTTTCGCAAGCACCGGGTATTTCCGCCCGGCGTTCCCTGTGGGCCGCTAGCTCAATGGTAGAGCAGCTGACTCTTAATCAGCGGGTTGGAGGTTCGAGTCCTCCGCGGCTCACCACTTATTCTTTAGCAGGTGATGAGGTTACAGGCTGATTGTCCGACGCAGCCAAAAGTGCCGGTTGGTCTGTGTGCCCAATTTTGTGCCCAGCCAGCCGTGCAAAGGCCCGTTCGATAGCATCTGCCTGTGGATGGACGTACCGCTGAGTGATCGTGATGCTAGAGTGCCCGGCTATGCGGGCAAGTGTAAAGGTATCGCAGCCAGACGCCCCAAGCCGTGTGAGCGCCGTGTGTCTGAGACAATACGGCTCGAAAGGTTTCACTTCGGGGCATTCTAGCGGTTTTGCGTTGTGAACCTTTGCGAGAGTGGCAAGCGCCCGCGAATGCTGGCCTTTTGTTGTCCCGCCTTCCAGATGCCCGCACGTTGACGCAGAAGGGAACACCCAACCACTTTCCGATTGCCCCTGTGCCTCCCAGCGGGCCCTTAGGGCTTTGTAGACAGCGGGCAACATAGGCAAGAGACGCTTTGCGGCTTTGGATTTCCCTCCGATGACTTGAATCAGTCCGCCGTTTCCGTTCAACAGTATGCGCTCCCAACTAAGCGCAAAGACTTCGCCGGGCCTCATCCCAGTTCCAAGCATGATCGTGGCGACATCGCGCCAGGGCTGGTCACAAGCAGCGAGATAGGCGTCAATCTCCCGGTCTGTGAGAACGCGCTCGCGTTGCCGTTCGCCCTTAGCAAGAGTGATTTTGGGCCTGCGGTCGAGTTTGCCCCATTCGGTTGCTAGGTAAATTGCTCGGCGCAGCGTGCGCAAGCCGCAGTTGATTGTAGAAGGTGATAGGTGCGAGTGGCGCGCAGCAAATTGCTGGGCGTGCTGGTCATTGATTTCATCAAGGCGCATCGTTCCAAGCGAAGCGATTAGACTAGCCGCACCGGTCTTATAGTAGCGAAGGGTAGCGGGTTTAGCGGCGTGCTTCGTCTCGGCAAATGGCAGGAATTCTTTCTTGAGGAATTCTGCGAGCGTCGGCGCGACTTTCTTTTCACGGATTCCCACTTCGCCCTTAGCAAGCGACGTGCGATGAGCGGATTCCATGCTACGCGCCACTTTATCGTTGCCTTGTTTGGTGGATTCGCGCACAAGCCTGCCGTTCCACATGAATTTGTACCAGTAGAATTTGCCGCGTTTGTAGATCATTGCCGTGTCCTCCGTTTCGTGGATTTTGCGCGTTTGTTGGCGTGCTGTTTTCTCCATTCCGGGCCGTGCTTCTTCCACCAAGTCCTACGCCATTCCTTCTGCGCGGGTTGCGTGCATTCCTCGGAACAAAACTTACGCCGAGGATCGGTTGTCAAAAAGTACGGCGCAGGACAATCAGGATTGGCACAGACGCGGGTTTGCCGCGAATGTTTCAGTAGCTCATAGATGGCGGCTTGGAAATTGGTTCGTGGCTCGTAGCGGAAGCCGGAGCGACGCCAATCCGGGGCGATGCGGTTCTCAGTGCGCTCCTCTTCAATCCCAACACGTAAGAGAATCCCAAGAATAGTTTCATTGCCGATCCATGCCTCACGAACCAAGCCGCGAAACTCTTCAAATAGTCTCCACATTGGCCAAACTTCGCGCTGCGCCGAACGTTCCAAATCGGCGGGGTCAGCGCCCGGAGGGCCTATGGAGATTTTGTAGCCTGTGTACACGAGATCATCCAGGAATCCGGGCCAACGATTGCGGAAGTATGTGACTCGCTTCGGCTCAGTTCCACTATTAGCGAACTCCTGCAAGGCTGACAGAAGCGTTTTGGGCGCTAGAGTTTTAGCCGCTTCTTTTTTGCTAGAGTCTGATTGGAAGTTGACTTCTTGCATGACTATCAGCATACTCGATGATGTTGATGGCGTCAAGAGCCAATTTTTTGGAAGAGAGGCAACTATGATTCGGACTCCAAAGAAAGTATTGACGGTGAGACAGGCTGCGGAAGCCCTCAGCGTGGGAATACGGCACGTGCTGACGCTACTTTATGAGGGCAAACTGCCCGGCTCCTACAAGCTGGGCTTGCAATGGCAAATTCCAGAAGAGGCGATTAAGGCGCGACAGGCGGCGATGAGACAGTGAACGAACTCTTAACTATCCCCGAAGCGGCGGCGTTGTTGCGGATCAAACCTTCGACGTTGAGGGCCTGGATTCTCCGTCGCAAGATTGCATTTTGTAAAATTGGCCGTCTCGTTCGCATCCCCCGCGAGGCCGTCGAAAAGTTTGTCCTCAATAGCACGATTCCCCCGACAGGAGCTATATCCGATGCAAATATCCGTCAAAACCATCACCACGCCGCTTAAGCCTACCCGCCTCGCCGACGCGACCGTCGAATTGAGCGACGGCAGCGGGCATTCGGTTGAGATTAGCGACATCCGCATTCTTCGCAATCAAAAGACCGGCGAGTTGTGGATCGCGCCGCCGACACACTCGATCGCACACCCGCAGAAAAAATGGGACTACGCCAAGACTTGCGAATTCAGCCGCGCCCTGTTCCGGGACATCGAATCCGCCGTACTGGATGCGTATGCCGCGTGGCAACAAGGTGGTGGGCGATGAGCGAACTCAATCTGGTCGAAAGAATCGCCGAATTCATCAAGCGGTTTGTATTCGTCAAAGACCCGCAGATTTATCGTTTGCTCGCTCTGTGGGTGATTCAGACACATTTTTACAAAGAGTTCGAGTACACGGGCTATATTTTTGCTCACTCGCCAGAGCCAGAAAGCGGCAAGAGCCGTTTGCTCGAAATACTCGACCTGCTTGTAGCTGGCTCTTCGGGGCTGCTTTATCAGCCTACGGACGCGATTCTTTTCAGAACGGCAGACGGCAAGACACAGCTTCTCGACGAAGTTGATAACTGGACAAACGGCGAATCTCTGCGCGGCATCTTGAACGCCGGTTTTCATCGCGGCGGAATCGTCCAGCGAAATGAGCAGCAGAAAAGTGGCAAGTATAAAACCGTTGGTTTTCCGGTCTATGGCCCTCGCGCAATGGCCGGAATTGGACTCGGAATCTTGCACGGCACCACTAGAGATCGCACCTTCATCATTTCGATGGTCAGACAGACGCAGGCCGAGAGGCGAGAGAGGTTTCGCTCGCGGAAGGTGAAGCCCGAAGCCGACCAATTAAGCCGGGAAATCACAGCATGGGCCGGGAAAAATTCGCGCCGCATAGGTGAGTTGTACGACCGCTCCGAAGAAACACTCGGCTACCTGGCGCATCTCCGGGATCGCACCATAGACATCGTGGAGCCGCTCGCCGCGATTCTCGAAGTTGCATATGCGGCAACACCGGAGCTTGACGTTTCCCGAATGGGGCTACTCGAAGCCGTCAGCCTGACGCGAAAGGATGGAGGGGAGTTTGTCGCGGATCACCGGATTTTTCGGGAACTTGAGCGGGTGGCGGCTGCCGAAGACCCGCTTGTGGGGAGTGCATCGGAATTGTCGCAGAAGTGCAGTTTCGATCTAAAACCCACGGAGTACGAGATGGCCGGGACTCTGCGCCGCCATGGATTCGAGAATCGAAGCATCCGCATGGGCCAATCTGTGCGTCATCGCTACGAGTTGCCATACTCACAGTTGAGCGAAACTTGCCGCCGCTTCACAGTCGGGGAAACAAGCTGCATTGAGAGCGAGTCTGTAGCAGGTTTGGAGCCCGCTCCAGCCCCGATGCCGGAGAAATGAGCCGTGTGCGGATTGATTTGTAGTAAGTGTAGTGAGTTATATAGGGGTACGGAAGGGGCAACGGCGCTTGCGGTTCGCTCCGGCCCGACTGTTTGCTCCCGACTCCGAATCCCTTCCCCCACCTCTTCCCCTACCCCCTTAAAACCCCCTAGACCTACTACATTTTTCTGCTACCCCACTCTAAGGCCCGACTTGAAAACCGGGAAGGAAGCCTATGAGAATTCCGCCCCCCTTTACGGGACGTGGACGCCCGGAGGCAGCCCGTGAGCAGAAATAGACAGCTATTCCCGACAGGCACAGTTCGTCCTTGCACGTTTTGTGCAGCCGTTTTCACCGTCGAAGCGAATCCGAATCGCACCGGCGAATTTTGCTCGGCGAAATGCGCTCACACGTTCGCCGGTCGCAAGCCGCGCCCCAAAGCAACGAAGGCATGGCGTTGTGCGCAACGGGAGGCCGAATCGGCTGCATGGAAGAAAGACTTGGCAGACCGGGCCGCCGCAGAGGAAGCTAACGTGGCGGCAATACTCGCTGAATGTCAACGGAAAGCTGAGGAAGCCGAGATTCGAGCGGCGAAACGGGTCGCGGAAAAACAGCGTCGCAGCGAGGAAGCGGTAAACAAGTTAATTTTAGAGTGCCTGGACGCTGACCTCGACAGCAATTTGCTTTTTGATTACAAGCAGCAAATTGAGGAAGAACCCCGTCGCGCTCCCCGGCCCGTCAGATTTTGGAGGCGAAAATAGACTCACGAACTCCAAACTTTTAATGCTGGGAACTTCGAGCGGAACAAATCACTCCCCGTCCAATTTGAGATTAGAGCCATCCAGAATGCAGCCCGTTAATCCATCAGCAAGCTGAATCTTGGCTCCGTAGTTTCCGTATGCTCCCCATTCGTAGCCGAAACGCAGCACGGTTACTCTATCCCGGTCCGGTACAGATGTCAGCACATGGTCTGTGCTCCCCATTGCGTCGCAGCTATACAAAAGAACAACAGCGCCACTATTTATTGTCGTCGCATTACCCTCTCCAACGCCCCCCGACTGCTCACCGTATGCGATGATTTCTTCTTGGGTCGCGTCATGGCATTCTCTCCCCGGCCCTGCGGTATCACAAACCTTACTAGCCCACAGTTCCGCTGCTTTCGCTTTCTTATTAATGGTCGTGGGATTCTTTCTGTTTTCGGAGTCATATTGATTGGCCTTCGCAATTCTCGCGTTTTGAACTGCGTCATCAGCGGCGAGAGCAGTCCGTTTCGCGGCGTCCTCCACGCGACTGCGATGCCAGAGATAAAACCCGCCAGCAACCGCGCACAGCAGGCACGCGCTCCCCACCCACAGCACAACTTTACGGAATCGCTTATGCGTGACTGCTAGGTACAAAACGACCGATGCGAATATTGCAAAAGCAATGTCGCTCATGCCTTTCCTGCCTTCTTGCTTTTCAATTTTCGCCTCAGCTTGCCGACGAGCCAGACACCGAGCCAGATCACGCCCACCCACACCAAAATTACAGGTAATGCCTGTCCTACTGCCTCGGCTCCCGATAAGAGTACGACTGCCTCCATGCTTCACCTCCTCGTCACATAATTCTCAGGGCCACAGCCGTGATGTCGTCCGCTCGTCCAGTGCGGCCCGCTGCTTGAAGAATCGCTGCCGGGACTTCCGAGAAATCACGTGTTGCTGCGCTCGCCACGCCCAGTGAGAAAGGCATCCTCATTCTGAGTGCGGCCCTGCTGAGGCAAGCTGGCGGCGAAAGTTTCACCTCGCATATTGCACAGTGCTCGCAAGGCGTTCTGCCGCATGTGAATCGAATCCTCGTTGGCCGTCTATTAAAATCAGATTCGCAAGCGGCGGGTAGTGTGACGATTCATCGTCGAGGGCGACCCACGGGACGCCAGACTTCCCGTTCCGCTTCATGTAGGCCAGCACTTCTCGGTAGCGATAGTGATCTTCTTGCCGCCGGTCAATCGGCGTCACGCCAATAATGCGAGCTGAAATATCAGGAGAGAATAGGCCGCGCATCCGTTCGAGGGAGAATGCCTCGCGCCAAGTCGAGGTGATTACAATCTCTGCGTCTGGCACCTTCCGTACTGCTTGCTCGAAGGCGCTCAGGCAATCAGCGTCCAGTCGGTAGAGTGGCGATTGTTTGCGTCTCAGAACGCCATCGAAATCGAGGAAAATAAGCATGGCTCCAACTCAATGCAGACTATTTTTCTCCGCTGGCGCGTGCTTCGCCCTCAGCCTGTCCAATTTACCCCGCTGCTCTGCTTCATATTGCTCGATCAGATACTCGTTTGGGACTCTCTTGTGGCCGATGTATCGACGATGAAAGTTACCGATGTTCTAGCGTAACTTGCATCAAGCTAATCTGCTCGTGGTGTTATTGCTCGTGTGTCGTTAAACGAAGGGTGTGATCCAACACACCAAGTTCTTCCGCGCTCTTGGCCTGCGCGTTAAGGAGTTACGCAAAGCAAAACACTGGACTCAAGAAGACATGATTTCGCGTGGATTCTCCGCACGGCATTGGCAACAGATTGAAGCAGGACGACCTATCACGATGACCACTCTACTGCGAATTTGTGAAGTATTCTCTGTTCGACCGGATCACCTTCTTAGAGGTTTGTAGGTCGATACTCCTCTTGTTTCCTGCAAGAAGCTGAACGCCTCGCCGGGCTGGAACTGAAGTCACTGCGGAATCTGGCACACGGCTTGGGTTCAGGATAGCGCACGGGTAATGGTCACTAGGCTCTCCTCGACATCGAGTCGGGCCACTTTGCATCAATTCTGCGCATGATTTTCTCTGCGTCTGAGATCGCGTCCGCGATACACGACTCTATTGCTGGAGAAGGTTTTCGGTCGAGTTGAGCGAGCCTGCGGGCTGCAAGAATACTCGCAGCAATCAACAGCACTCGTTTGCGTCCCTCGTCCACGGCGGGATTCTAGCACTCTTCGCCTTTTGTTCGCTATAACAACGGAAGCTTATGACGGCGTTGCCGAGTGCCTGACTGAAAAGGCCTATCGCGATAGATTCAACCGAAACTTGCAACGTTTACGGTTCTGGCCATTGCTTCCACGATTAGCGTTTCGCAGCCTTACGCGACGGATACCCGATCAGGGAAGCGTGTGCCGCATCCACGGCACTGGCCGAGTCTCGCGAAACTCGCAGGAGTGTCGCGCTCTTAGGAGGATTCCAAATCGTTCCCAAAATATGCTGTGATGAGAAGTAATTGGCATTCACAACGTCGGGGTCTTTCGTATAAGATTCGCACAGTTAAATGAACTCCTGGGTGAACATGCTTCGTTTCCGCACAGCAGAATCTCCTTGTTCGCTCGCAGCTCGGATATTCAGCCCATGAGCCACCGTTTGGGCTCAGGGACGCGAAAGCGCACTCGCGCGGAAATAAGCTTCAATATGTCCCAAGTTAGGAGCACGGGTTCCGAGATCGAGCGTCTATTGGAAGAAGCTTTGTTGGCCGAAAAACTGAGACCGGTTAAGCACGCGGCGATGCTCGGGCATCCTGATTTTATTTTCAAGTGTATGAAAGTGGCGGTCTTCTGCGACAGCCATTTTTGGCATGGTTTTAATTGGAAGACTAAGAAGCGAGAGATCCAGAGAAATCGTTCATTTTGGTGGGCAAAAATCTCTGGGAACATCCGGCGGGACCGATTGGTCAATCGGCGCTTGAAACAAGATGGGTGGAGTGTCATTCGTTTTTGGGAACACCAGATCCTGAAGTCTCCAAAGCGTTGTGCCGCACGAGTAAAAGAGATGATTATCGCTGCGAGGAACAGGACTTGACGGTGTCCATAACGGCATTCGACGTGTTCTGCGGAGCCGGGGGCGTGACCTACGGCCTGAGCAAGGCTGGGATCAAAGTCAAAGTCGGTGTCGACAAAGATGAGGATTGCCGACTGACATTCACGCAAAACAATCCGGGTGTGAAGTTCCTCGCTTCGGACATCAGCAAGCTCTCAAGCGGAACATTAATTGGAAACGCTCCGGCAATCAGCGAAGATGATTTCCTACTGTTGGCAGCTTGTGCTCCGTGCCAACCCTTCTCCTCCCAGAACCGATACCGGGCAGACTCGAACGAGCGAACAATTCTTCGCCACGTGGAACGTCTGATTCGAGAAATGCGGCCAGACTTCCTTTTCATAGAAAATGTTCCAGGATTACAGAAGGTACCAGGACAGAGCGCATTTCGGCGTCTGATCGGTACGCTTGCTTTCTTGCGTTATAGGACCAGGTTTTCGGTAGTCGATGCCGCACGTTACGGTGTTCCCCAGCATCGAATGCGACTTGTGCTGACTGCCACGTTGTATGGGGATGCCCCTTGGCCCGCGTGGCTCCATGGCGTTGAGCCAGGCCTCCTACCCTTCTTGACCGTGCATGACGCGATTGCAAAATATCCGCCAATTAGGGCGGGGGAAGAACACTACACAGTGCCGAATCACGTCGCGGCCAAACTCGCTGAAAACAATTTAAGACGCATCGCCGCAACTCCAGGCGACGGCGGTAGTAGGCGTGAATGGCCCGCAAACCTTGTACTAGATTGTCATAAGAAACATGAAGGACACTCGGATGTCTATGGCAGACTTCGTTGGAATTCCCTCGCGCCTACACTAACCACGAAGTGTACGAGCCTGTCGAATGGAAGGTATGGGCATCCCGAGCAGGATCGGGCGATTTCCGCGAGAGAGGCGGCGGCGCTTCAGAGTTTCGAGGATTCATATATCTTTTACGGCGGCATCCAACAAATCACCCGCCAGATCGGCAACGCAGTTCCACCTCGTCTGGCTGAACAGTTTGGCGTGGAGTTTGTCGCACACGCGAAAAACATTCGAGGAGTTAAGAAAACTGCTCCGTGGCGGTCGCTCTTAACGAAGGCTCGCCTGGCAAAAAACAAAAATCTGAAAAGGAATCAGAATCTCACAACAAGAAGGGACTAAGATTTTGGAGCGCATTGTCGTGAACGGACTTTATTACATCGTTGATTTTGTTTTCGACTATATCGAATGTTAATTCCATCCCTTTCTTTTCCATCGTGTGCAACGCTTCCATTACAATGATGTCCACGAATCTTTGAAAATGGTATTCGCGCCAGCGAGGCGATTCTGCCCCGTGGCGTTCAAGAATAGCCGTGGCTAGTGGACGTGAAGTGTTGATCCAATAAATGCCGTGCTCCACATCAATAGGACGCTGGTAGACCGGGCTGTGGCGCGGACTCAAATGAAGTGATTCGCCGTTTCCGAAAGGATCAGGATTCAAGCTGGAAAGAAGGACAACGGGGTGTTGATGGCCTTTCTTCGGTTGGTCACCTTCCCCACCACCTTTTCCTTGACCCTGCCCGCCACTGCCGCCTTTCGAATCCGATTTGGGCTTGACTCCTCCACCGGTGCCGTCGTCGCCAGCTCCGCCAACGGCTGAACCAACTCCCAATCCGCCCAAGACTTCACCGAGCACCTTGTCCATGAACTGATTCTTCCAAGTGTTCAAGATGTTGTTGAAACTATCGGTCAGCTTGAGATTCTGTTGTTTTCTTGCCTGTGCTTCTTCCTTTTCGATCGCCCTTCCAACGTCATCCACTTTCTCGGCTATCCAGCGCAAGAGTGCCCGCGACTTCGGTCCATCAATCAGTTTCTCCCGGTCGTTCTTAACGCAGTCTTCATCGGGGTCTTCAAGAATCGGGCAATAACATTCACCGAATATGAATTCCGCCTGTGCATATTGCTTAATGTGCGGCAGTTCGTGTATTCGATAGGAGGCAATTACACCAATCTCGCCAAGAACATCAATGCAGTTTAGTTCGGAGATTCGACTGTTTCTTCCAAAGGGTTCCTTTGACACCATGAGCTTGAGGTGCCCGGCAGGATATTTCTTGTTTGCGAATTCAATTTCGTCGATGTGACCGTCCTCTTCGTATGGCAACAGGGTCGGGATCGGCACCTGCGGCAAATTCTCAAACCCGGTCCTCACCTCAACTCGTTCTGATTCCAATCTTTCCAAGACAAGCTGCCCGTTGTGCAAAATGCGAATAGGTTTCCTCTGAACAATCTTCCTCGCTTGGGGATGGAATCGAACCTTTTCACACAGTCTGGCAAAAGCAATCGCTCCCTTGATCTTAGATGGATGAATCCCGCGGACTACCGTAAAGCCGGATTTTCCCTTGAGGACCTGCTCTATCACAGCTTGCGGCACCGCAAGGCCACTGATCCCAGCCAATCTCAGCGCCTCGCTCGGTGAGCAAGGCTTGTCTTTGAATCCCTTAGCGAACCCGTACTTTCTATTTTCGCTGAATCCGAAAATGCTCAATTTTCCGTTTTGGTAGGTAATGAAGTGGGATCGTTCAAACATCTGACGCATGTAGAATTTTCCGCCGTTCCCATGGCCTCCGAATACACGTTTGTTTTGACCTCTGGAGGCGGCCCTCGGGTCACCCCATCGTTTGAATGCTTTGTCGATATCCTCCGAGGTCATCCCACAAAAATCAACACACTCAAAGATCGCCGATTCCCCCTTTTGCCCATCTCGGAAATTGAGGACGACGTATTGTTCGTCATCGGCTATGGGAGGATCACGTCGAATGTAAGCATCCACCGAGTTTTTGATCCACTCAGGCAACCCTTTCTCATGACTGAATTTAAATTCGTTCCCAATTATGTCGAGCAGGTGGTCGTCGATAACATTTCGTTCTTCGACGATAGAGACCGCTGGTTCCATGATTTATGCTCCCTTTTCGAGCTTGGCTCCACGTCTGGATTTCGACGCAATTGATTCTGCAAACCGGTTTAGTAAGAATTCGTGGAACTGACGAGACGCAACTAAAATGGGATCCTTCAGACCCGAATTAGCGAGTGCCGTGATTGCGGACTTCATTGTTTCAAGTCGCCCGATAAAATCATTCTTTGTGCTGCGGACGCTGACGCCCAGGTACTCGAAGAGATCAGAATCAATGATGTCTTCTTGCTTGCCAGCCAAGAAAAGCCTAAAGCCTTCCAGGTGTTTAATCCGTTCAATTTCGATCTGAGCGTCCCTTTCGAGTCTGTGCCGAGTTTCTGTTGGTTTCGGTTTACCCTTTTCAAGTGCCTCAAGTCTTTCAGCTTCGGTTACACCCTGTGCAGTCAACGAAAACATTTTATTGGACGCGACTACCATGCCTTTCTTCCTGTAGTCATAGAGAGGTTTGTGAACGGCGTCGCCGGTGTCCGGGAAGTCTGGGTACCCTTTTAGATGGAATTCGCCAGGGTAATCGTTGAAGACGCGGACAACAACGTCCTCGTATCGGACTTTCTTTCGTCCCTCATTCCAAAGGCGGAAAAGTGCCAGGAGTACCTTTTGTTCCTTGGAGAGTTCGAGAATCATTATCGCAATACCTCGATACCTATGGAGTATACTCGCGGATTAATATAGCCCAAGTTCGTCTCCAATGGTGTGACCAGATACGCGCGTCACGCATTGGAAGTGACTCTTGAGCTAGCGAAGAGGGATTCGTTTGGCGGTCAAAATACCAAAGGAATTGGCTCGGATTCGAGTCGAAGATTTGGGGCTTTCGGTTCGCTCCAACAATGCTCTGCGATCCCACCACATCGAGACATTTGGTCAACTCGCGCAAACTCCAGAAAACGAGCTCATGGGAATTTACGCATTCGGCAAGAAGTGCCTGGAAGAAGTGCGCGATGCCATCGCGAAAGTATTATCGTCGCCTGGATTGACTGACGTATTGCTGAATGAAACGGAGGGTGTTGAACCTGAAGTAGAACGTACCGAAATTCGAAGCCCGGGGAGATGGCGAATTCCACCGTACCGAGACGAAATGCTTGATGCTTCCGTCGATCTCTTGGACCTCTCGGTCAGACCCACGAACGTATTGAATCATCTTGGAATATCGACGGTACGGCAACTCTTGAATTATTCCAGGGATGAATTTTATCGAACTGAGAATATTGGTAGAAAGTCAATTGCAGAAATTGAGGCTAAGCTCCTCACTTATCTTGCGGGCACGTCGAGTACAAACCCGGAAGAAGCTGGCGCAACAGACCATACCGGAATGCCGTCCGATGCTGCAAATCTTCGGGAATTTGTTAACCAGATGCTTGCCTTTCTGCCTGACCGCCAGCGAAACGTCCAGGAAGATCGCTACGGCCTTTGGGACGGCATAGCCGAAACGTTGCAGGACGTCGGGGACAAACTCGGCCTTACGCGGGAAAGAATTCGCCAAATTGAAGCTAAGGGTTGGAAGCGCATTCATCGTCGTTATAGCTATGGAGCCGTCAAGAGGTACATCTGCAGCAAGATCTGTCTTGAGCTTGAGACCAAGTCCGAGAGTTGGGGTGTCATTGGTGAAGATGAAGCTATTGCTGCCCTTGGGGCTGGCTGCACAGTCGGCGAAGTGGAGCTCGCGATCGACTTTTTGCAGGACATTGTTTGCCCCAGAACGAGTCTACTTGCTTCCAGTTTGATTGAAGTTGAATCGGGCGTCTATTGTGTGGATGAAAGCACTTCGCAGAAATATCAGAAAATGCTTCGTCTCGCGGAGCTAACTTTGCGGTCCTCAGACAAGCCGATTACGGAAGGACACCTCATAAAGGATGTTCAGTCACAAGCGGACGACGGTGATCTGAGCTCCGATCAGCTAGGACTGGCGCACAGAGTCTTGGCCATTTCGCCCAAAGTATCGCGATTGCGAAATGGAACTTTCGCCCTTTCAGAATGGATCGAATATCGCGGTCGCGACAAGACGAGTTTGGCAGAAGCAGCTTTGCGGCTTTTGGGCAGACCGGCGCATTTCCGAGAAATAACAGAAAGAGTGAACGCCCTGCTGCAGGACCAAGAGGGATACAGCGCGGGTTATATCCTTAATACACTAATCGCCGAGCATGATAAGTTCGTTCGGGTCAAGGGTGGGACCTATGGCCTTGTTAAATGGGGTTTGAAGAAGCCGCCATACGTTAAGGATCGCATCATCGAATTGCTCTCAACAGCGGGTTATCCTCTACCTCTATGGCACTTGGAGGAAAAGGTTCTTGAGGTATGTAACTGTAAACCGGCGTCAATTCCAATGACTCTGAACCTGAATCCAAAATTATTTAAGAGGTTTGAAGGGGACCAATACGGGCTCCGCGAAAAATCCGCGAAGTGAAGCGAGGCGTTCGCACGGTCTGTCAGCAGGTTTTATCGAGTGGGTGCCCTCGGCCAGTCTGCCATGAAGCGCCGGTAGGGTACCTTCGTATACTTGCCCCGTTGCAACGCGAATCAGGGTGTAGCACTTTTCCCGGCTCTGTAACCTAACCCCTTATGTAATTGAGGCCCACATTCTGCGGCCCTATACTGCTGGGCCTCACTTGTTTCACGGGCGGCCTGTGATTTTTGTCAAACAGGTTCAAGCCGATTCGTTGCCAGCCCCCTGGGGCGACCGCACCCCGGTCTAGGCTCGGCTCCGGGAGCCTCAAGTTTTTTCGCCGCGCTCCACGCCGGACGCAAAAATAGAATTGTCTACCTTGCGTCAACTGCCGCTTTTTGCGTTTTGCAGTCAGCATCGGCGCAGGCCGTAATTGGAATTTCTCGCAAGACACTGCCGCCATTGTAAAAATCAAACACTTTTCCCGTGGCAGTATCGAGCAGCATATCTTCGTTCGTTTTTAGTTTTATCAGTTGAAATCGGCCCTGTGTCGCTACGGTCGTCACTGCCTCTTGCGCCCGGTCTGAGCCAATAATTTAGTTCGTACCCGAAACTGAAGAGGAACAAACAAGCGAACGTAAACGTGCCTGCCTTCCAATAATTCATCTTCATGCGCGGCCCTCCTCGGAGCCTTGCCGAAAGTTATAATCTTTCCGCTAGACTCTGCACCGATTTTCTGGTGTTCGGCTGGCGAATTGTCAAACATGGTTGGAGTCCCGTCTACCGGCACCCTAGGGGCGACCACGCCGGGGTCTTGAAAAGTCTGTAGGAGTCCCAGACTTTCCCAAGTTTCAACGAGGCTGCCCGCTTCGCAAAGCCCGCGTCGCATCCTATCCGCCGTCCGTTGCAAATCACCTGCAAATCTATCGAGAATTTACACTGCATTTGCGAGCGATCTCGCGTCGCGTTGCGCGCCGTGGCATTGCGCGCCGCTTCGGGCTTTCAATAAACGACTGTTTTCTGTAGCGGCAGACTGGCCGAAAGCAGGCACGCGGAATCAATCACTTGCGGACGCGGCGCGAACAGGGTTTTTTGAAAGACTCCTCTTGACACAACTCTGCGTTCGTGATATATGTCTGTATCATGCGCCGTTATTCCACAGTTCAGGCGGCCAAGATGCTGGGAATCCACGCGCCTAACTTGCAGCGTTTAATCAAGCAAAAGCGGATACCGTTTCCGCCGATGCAGCGGTTGGGCAACGTAACCGTGCGGCTTTGGTCTGTTCAGGACGTGGAGCGAGCGCGCAAGGCAATGAAACCGAAGTAAGAACAAAACGGGCCTGCCGACTGTTCTAAGCAGCCGACAAGCCCTAACTCACATGACGGATAGGAGCCGACATGCAAGCTAATTCCAATTCTACCGTAATTCCAATCGAACAAACCGAGCTAGAAACGTGGTTTGAGCGGGATCGCGCTCACGTTGAGCTACGGAACACGCAAACGGATGCCGCAATCCTAGAATTCTGGGATGAGGATGTTTCCCAGCTAGTCGAAGATGGATTCCTGAATCCGCGCGACTGGCACGGTTCACTGTATGAATACGCGGCTTATCTTGGCGTGCTTCCGGGCACAGAGGCAGGTGCCCTGTGAGCCGACAAGACTACATCCGCATCGCTCGCGCTCTAAACGCAACGTACCGCAGTGCAATCGAAACAAAACAATCCGCAGACGTGCTCGAAGCGATTCTCCGCACGGCCTACAGCATCGCTTCAGAACTGGCCGAGGATAACTCCCGTTTCAACGCGCATCACTTTATGGACGTGGTACGCGGCTGCAAAGAGATAACGTCCCATCCTCCCCGCAACGATTCTCGCTCGATGCAGTATGGCCGGTTGCCAAAGGTAGGTGCGTAATGCAGCCATCCTTAGCGTTTCCGCAATCGCTGGCAGAAAAGTACCGTCCGCGTAAGGTAGCGGATTTTATCGGACTCGAAAAACAGCGCCGGATTCTCGCTAAATTAACTGCGCATCCGTTCGCGTCCGCGTGGCTTTTCGTAGGCGCATCGGGCACGGGCAAGACAAGTCTTGCTTTAGCAATCGCTACAGAACTAGGCGCAGAAGTCCATCACGTAGGCTCGCAGCAATGCAACCTTGCAACGCTCGAAACGGTAGTGCGGCAGTGTAACTTTGTGCCTCTTTCCGGCGGATTCCATATCGTGATCTGCGACGAAGCCGATGCGATGTCGGATGCCGCGCAGAAGTATCTGCTATCGAAACTGGATTCGAGCGAACCCGTGCCTAACACGATCTGGATATTCACCTGTAACGCTACCGATAGGCTGGAAGCGCGGTTTCTGTCGCGTTGCCGCGTGCTGGAATTTTCGAGCTACGGACTAAACGGCAATCTTGTTGGCTTGCTGCGCCGGATATGGCAAGCCGAATCAAACGGCGCGCCGGAACCGAACGTAGACCGTCTGTCCCGCGAAGCCCATAACAACGTGCGCGAGTCTCTGATGCGTTTGGAATTAGAGCTAATGGGCGCAGACGGTGAGGTGTCGGAATGAAAGCCGCAATCTACGCGAGAGTCAGCACGTCCAATCACGGGCAAGATGTCGGAATGCAGACGCGGGAGCTTCGGGAGTATTGCCAGCGACGCGGTTTCGAGATCGCCGGAGAATATCTGGACGAGGGAATATCTGGCGCTAAAGACTCCCGGCCAGAGCTAAACCGTCTGATAGCGGACGCGCATCGACGCAAGTTTGACGCGGTTGTCTGTTGGAAGTTCGACAGGTTCGCTCGCTCGGTTTCTCACTTGCTGAGGGCGCTCGAAACGTTCAATTCCCTGGGTATTGCGTTCGTGTCGCTGTCCGAGCAGATAGACACGACCACGCCAGCGGGCCGGATGATTTTCACTGTGCTTGGAGCCGTTGCCGAATTAGAGCGCAGTCTGATTGCCGAGCGCGTGCGGGCAGGGCTTCGGAACGCCAGGGCAAAGGGAAAGAAGCTAGGCAGGCCGCGCGTTGCCGTGGATGCCACTCAGATCGCCCGGCTGCGAGCTTCCGGGGCATCGTGGCCGCAGATCGCGCGTGAGCTGGGCGTGAGTGTGGGAACTGCCTACGCCGCACGCCGTTAGCTGTGACCCCACCTGCAATCCTCACACCTTGCTGCGAACCACCACGCGATGTTGTCTCTTTGGTTGTCCCTGTCCGCAGGGCCAGCTATTCAGGCCGTACAGTTCCTCATCACACTATCTCTATCTGGCCGAACTCTTAGGAGAAACGTCATGGCTAGCACACCGAAGTACCGATGTCCCGTATGCAATAAACCTCTGACCAAACGCGAATTTGAACGCGCCTTCAAAATCCACGAGGGACAAAGGCAGCATCTTGAGGCGCAAGAGCGCGCCCTAGAAGCAAAGAAACAGCAATTCGAGAATGAGAAGAAGCAGATCAAGAAAGCAGTGCGTGAATCAGAACGGGCTAGGACGCAGCGCATGGTTAGAGGGTACAAAGCAGATGTCGCCAAGTGGAAAGAGAGAGCCAGACTGCTAGAACGCGGACAAACGCCCCAAGAGTATGGCCCCGAATTCGAGGTCAAACTGTTCAAACGGCTCAAAGACGAGTTCCCCAGTGATGATATTCAACACAAGGGAAAAGGCGGCGATGTTCTGCATATCGTCATGGAAGGCGGCAAAGCTGCGGGCATCATTGTTTACGAATGCAAATGGACTCCCCGAATCCACCAAAGTCATGTGCGGCAAGCGGCTCAGGCGAAAATGACGCGCCGCGCGCAGTTCGCAGTTTTAGTCACGTGTGGAACCAAGCGGGGATTCACCGGATTTACTGAGATGGCCGGTGTTCTTGTCGTTGCACCGGCTGGCGTGCTCGCGGTGGTCGGGCTGCTCCGCAATCACCTGACCGAGATGGCTCGCGCCGGAATCGAGAAAAAACGAAGAACAAAAATTGCCCATCAGCTTCTTAAATTCATCAAGAGCGCCGAATTCAAAAATCCCATCGAAGAGATCGTCCGTACTTCTGAAAGCCTGCGCGAAGGCATTATGGAAGAGTTCAGATGGCACAAGAACGATTGGGAGAGAAGGTGGGGCGCATACGGCAAGATTCGATGGGACGGATTCGCAATTCAGGAAAATTTACGGAACGTTCTGCACGGCGGAACACCGAAACCGTTGACACAGCCACGGGAGAAATTGGCGCTTCCGGCATCGAACTGACAGACCGAGCGGCGCTAATTCCAATGCCGCAATCTAATTCTTCCAAAAATTCCACAAGGAAGGTACGATACGGCCCGATGCCGACACGCGCCCTCTTCGGACAGCCCAAAATCTCTCATTCGGTGCATGATCTCGTTCCACGGTACCCATTGCCTACAGGTCTAATTGTTCGATTGTCGCCATTGACAGAAAAAGTCGGTTTGGGATTCCGGGCAGTTCGAGGAATCCGTATTTTTGGTAAAAACCCTTTGCCTGAGCATCCTTCGCGTCCACAACAACGGCACACGATGCGATTTGTCTGCTGTGAACAAGACACCGTTGGAGAGCATCCAGCAATAATTTTTCCCCAAGCCCTTGCGCCCGATATTTGTCGTCAACTGCGAGACGGCCAATCAACGTAGCGGGAACGTCCGGGTACCTTGCCAGTCTGCGGGCCGTATCGGGCGGAATGTCATCGAGTTTGATAGAGAATTGCGACAGTGTGTAGTAACCAGCAATCGTCTGGCCATCGGGAGTCAGAACATATACGACTGCGGCGCGTTTCCGAGTATCCTGTTTCCCCTGATTGCGTAGATACCTTTGAAGTGGTTCCGAACTGCACGTAAACGCTTCGCGGTCGTGCTTCGAGCCGAGAGATTCGATCTTAAAATCAGGCTCGCACACTTAGATGACGTTCCGCTGCGGCTCGCAAGGCTGCGTTCGGAGCAGGGGGGTTGAGCAAAACTTCCGCGAAGGCTCTCGCAGTGTCGCCGTGTAGGGCCATCATTTCATAATCCTTGATAGTCTCTACGGCTGCTCGCTCGACGGCTGCCAGCACGAAGTTCGTTGTGTTCATCCCGCGCAGACTTGCGGCTCGCTCAATTAGTTTCTTTTGCTGAGGAGCGATTCGCGCTTCCAGGCGGCTCAGTTTGTTTGTATGAGTTACGGTCATGCCTCCCTCCAAACGTTACGAACGTAATGTACGGCAATCTGCCGGATTTGTCAAGTCCGCGCAAATCCAGCGAGAACCAGACAGTTATTGCCCCCGAATTTCTTGCCTCTCAGACAAGAAGGCTGCCCCCATTTTGCGCGTATGAAAACAAAACCGCGATGATGTCTCACACAACGTCACGTCGCCCGGTCGCCCGAAACGAATGCCTCGGCTCGTATCTCATTGTTATTGAGCTAGTTGATGGAGGAGAAGCAAGACGGTGGCGGTCCTTGGGGATTTGTTGGCCGGGGTGGGGATTCGTCAAAAGGTCTCCCTTCTGGTCGCCCATCGTGGGGCTTCATTTGGGGAGCGCAGCAACGATTCGGAGATTCGAGTGGGAGTCGGAACCGTCCGGCGAGTGTGCCCAGATTTGTGCCCACTGGCAAACCCTACCACTTGCGACGGAGTGCGATGCGAACGGCGCTAAGTGCTGCTAGAGCAGCAATCTATCGCAATTCGTTTCAGGTACTCACCATTGCCATAACTTGTTGATTTACCGTTGCTGCGGAACTCTTAATCAGCGGGTTGGAGGTTCGAGTCCTCCGCGGCTCACCACTTATTCTCCGTAAACAAAAGCAACACAATCAGTTGACCCTACCGGACTCTTTCGAGTCCGGGCTGAACTTGGGAACATCT
>Ga0307372_10002032_pt1 | contig 34209 bp, 32 predicted proteins | sample OX1MG_FD_202533 | JGI IMG/M metagenome (GOLD analysis project Ga0307372, IMG submission 202533) | Soil microbial communities from Risofladan, Vaasa, Finland - OX-1 | ecosystem: Environmental > Terrestrial > Soil > Coastal area > Acid sulfate soil | place: Finland: Risofladan, Vaasa | collected... | reverse complement strand
GGGAGATGAGGTGGGGGTGGCGGCGCCAGTCGGAGACGGCCAGGTCAGGCTCGTTCCGGGTCATCCAGGCCAGCAGCCCGATCAGAAGGCCGGCAGTGAGGGTGAATCCGAGCTGGCTGCCAACCGGGAGGCCGAACCAGAACCCGGGACCGGCGTAGTGGAAGAGCCGGCCCAGGAACCAGCGGTTGCCCAGACGGGCCACCGGGTCGAAGGTCCAGATGGCCCATACCGCCAGGACCAGGGCCATTAGGTACTCATGTCCCCAGCTCCGGCCCCGCGTCCTCCACGGCCCGGAGACGACCAGGCGCCCGGTGGCGAATGCGAAATAGCCCATGAAGGTGTACGACAGCGGCACCATGAGCGGCACATCGCCCAGGAAGACCTCTTTGCCGCGTAAGGCCGAATTGAAGGCGTAGCGGGTGTAGGGGACACCCAGGTGGACGGAGCCGTTTTCGGCCAAGGCTCCGATGGCCAGGGCGGCCACCGTATAGAGGCCGGTCTTCCTCCAGCCGAGGTGCCGGACGGCGGCCACCAGGTAGACCACCCCCAGGACCATCACGTACCAGCGGCCGACCACTGTCCCGTAGAGCTCGCGCACGACCATGAGACAACCACGCCGGCGGCCGCTGTGTAGGCATCACGTGCCGGGGAACGGGAATGTCAATCCGCCGGAGCCGGGAATGTACGCAGCTGGGAAGCGTTGTACTACTGCTATGGCTCGAACTGTCTCCCGCTCCGCATACGGCCCAGAGGACCAGGACCTGGTCCGCCTCTATCTGGATGACATCGCCCGCTATCCGCTCCTGACCAAGGACGATGAGGCCCGCCTCGGCGCCATCATGGAGGTCGGCGCCGCCGCTCGGGCAAGGCTGGAACAGAAGGGCCTGCCCTCTTCCGAGCGGGCTCGACTTCGCCGTGCCGTCCGGGCTGCCGACCAGGCCGCCGACACCTTCGTCCAGTCCAATCTCCGCCTGGTCGTGTCCGTCGCCAAGCGCTACCAGTGGTCCGGCCTGCCCCTGCTCGACCTGGTCCAGGAGGGCAACGTGGGCCTGATCAGGGCCGTGGAGAAGTTCGACTACCGCAAGGGCTTCAAGTTCTCCACCTATGCCACCTGGTGGATCCGCCAGGCCATCGGCCGGGGCGTGGCCAACACCGCCCGCACCATCCGCCTGCCCATCCACGTGGTCGATCAGCTCGACACCCTGCGCAAGGCCACCACCGCTCTGGAGTCCGACCTGGGCCGGGCCCCCACCGCCCCCGAGCTGGCCACCGATCTGGGTTGGCCCGTCCTCCTCGTGTCGGATCTGATGAGGCTCCCGAGCGAGCCGAGCGCTCTCGACGCTCCTCTGACCGAGGACTCGGACGAGGCCGTTGGCGACCGCATCGCCGACCGGGGCGCCCTGGACCCGGCTGCCGCTGCCGCTGCCGCCCTCCTGCCCGCCGAGGTGGAGCGTTATCTGGCCGTCCTGGACGAGCAGGAACGTGACGTGGTCCGCCTCCGCTACGGCCTGGACCAGGGCGAGCCCCGGACCCTCGGCCAGGTCGGCCTGGTCATGGACCTCACCGGTGAGCGGGTCCGCCAGATCGAGCGCAAGGCGATGGCGAAGCTCCGGGCCGCCTCCCCCGAGTTCGAGGCCCGGGACCTGCTGGCCGCCTGAGCGGACGGTATCTCAGGCCTTCACCGGAGCCCCGGTCAAGGCCTTCCTGGACTAGGCCCTGGCCCGGGCGAAGACACCCGGGTGGACCGCGGGACAATCCTGCTCAAGCTCTGCCACCTGCGCTCCGAGAATCAGAACAGACAAAGCAATCCCACGAAAGGGCAACCCCGGGGAAACCCGGGAGACGCAAAGTCACGGGCCTAAGGGTGCAGCACCTAGGGCGGCCGGGCAGCCGAATGGGGCGGGTTTCCGCCTGCGTGGGCGACCCCCTTGGAGCAGACGAGATGTCCAGTCGAATCGGTTTTGCCGTCGCAGGAGCAGCCTTAGTCGGATTGAGCGGATTGGGGATGTTGGTCGACTCGACGCCGGCCTTCGCCGCATCCTCGCCTTCCTCGGCCGAGCAGTTCATAGCCGACATCAATGCCCTGCGGGCTCAGGTCGGGGTGGGGGCTCTCTCCGAAAGCTCGGCCCTCGACTCCATCGCCGCCGGCTGGACCGTCCATCTCGAAAGCGTCGGGACCCTCTCCCACAACCCCAACCTGGCCGCCTCGGCCCCCTCCAACTGGCGGGTCCTGGGTGAGAACGTCGGGGCGGGCCCTAACGTGGCCGACCTTCAGCAGGCCTTCACCAACAGCCCTGAGCACTACGCCAATATGGTGAACAGCTCCTACAACCAGGTCGGTGTGGCCGTTCAGATCGACTCACGCGGGGTCATGTGGGTGACCGAGGACTATATGGACCTGCCGGCCCCCACTCCGGCCGCGGCGCCCGCCCCGGTCCGGACCACCACCCCTTCGACGGCACCGGTGGTCAGGAGCACCTCGCCCGTAGCCAGGTCCACGCCGGCGGTCCAGGCGCCCGCCCCGACCCCGGTGGTCCAGGCGCCCGCCCCGGTATTGTCGTCCGGCGCGGCTACGAGAACAACGGTCGCGGTCTCCAGCCCCCTGGCCCCCGCCTCCAGCCCAGTCCGGGCCACGACGTCCAGCGCCTCCGCCGCCTCCTCGAACCCGCCGGCCCCGGCCCCGAGCGACCAGACGACGCAACCAGCCGCGGCCACTGGCCCGACGGGCGCCGGTCTCAGCACGGCCGGGGAGGTACCGGCATCCGCATCCCGGCCCCGCCCGAACTCGGCCACCAACGCGTCGATTAACCCGTGGATGGCCAAAGCCGCTATCCCAGGCGCCCTGCTAGTCAGCTTCGTTCTGTTCATCACCCGCCCCCGGCACCCCCGCCGGCGGGCTGTAATGGCCTGAGACCCCCGATACCCACCCCGGCGGGAGTCCGAGAGGTCGGGTGGAGTCCTGGGATACCTGAGTACGCCAAGCCCGGGTCCCCGGGAGGCTTGTCCTCGGAGCGCCAGGCGAAGATGGCGGCCAGGATCATCGCTCAGGTGAGCCCGACGTCAGTCCTTGTTGTCGCCCTTGCCAGCATTGCCACCATTTTCGCCATGGTGTCTGTTGCCGCCGTTACCGCTATGGCCGCCTTCGTCGGTCCCGGTCCCGCTGTTGCTGCCCGAGTAGGTCGGGGCCGGGATCGGGGAGGTGGAGCTGGCCGGGGAGGTGGAGCCGGACGCAGCGGTCACAGTCGGCGGGGCCGCCGCGGTCACGGTCGGCGGGGCCGGGGCCGGGGCGGGAGCAGGGCTCGGGTTGGCGCCACCCGATCCGCCCGAGGGAGCCCCATCGGCCACCGGCCCCGAGGCGGTCTGGCCTGCGCTGGCGGTCAAGGTGCCCCCGGAGGTCCCATTGGAGCTCACGGAACTGGCCGGCGGGGTGGATTTGACGGGGCTGGCCGAGTTGTCCGACGTGGATGAGCGGGGCCGGGTGGCTCTGGGCAACCCGGCCAGGGCCAGAACGCCCTCGGCGGAGGCAGGGCTGGTCACGGCCGAGGCGGCTGAGGGGGCGCCGGCGGTGACCGGGGCCGCCACGCCCGGCGGAGCCGAGTGGTTCGAGCCGGACTGGGCCGGGAGGACGATGCTGGGGGTGCCGGCCCGGAAGGCGATCTGGTCGTTGGACGGGCCCGAACCACCGAATCCGAGGATCCCGGCGCCGGCCAGGACCGTCACCGCGGCCACGGCGCCCAGCCTGGCCGCCATGGTGGCGGCCAGAAACCGGCGACCGGCCAGTCCCAGATAAGCGCCGATGAAGCCCATGCCCCGGTCTCTTTCAACTCCGAGGCGACAGTAGATTGCTCTGCGGAACTGTCGCCGATCTGGAACCACCCTACGTGGTTGCGCCTGTCTTGGGAAGGGGTCATGAGCCGATGCGCCATCTGTGAGTGCCGGTTCGGCCCGGCATGAGTCCTGACCCACGCCGACCCGGCGATGACTACGGCCTCGGCTACGCCGCCGGGGCCCGTCAGGCATTGGATCATCTTGGCGATGTCCTGCGTCCGGGCGAGACCGTGCGCTGCGCCGCCACGGCTTTCCTCGAGGGACATTCAGGTCTGTTGGCCGCCACCACCGAGCGACTCCTGTTCGTCCACCGGGACGAAACACCCATAAATTCGTCTTATCCGGACATCGCTCGGTTCCGGGCCAAGGCCGGCGTCCTGACCGCTGATCTCGAGGTCGAGGACCACAACGGCCGGGCCGTTCTGCGCCAGATCCACCCCCGCAGCCGTCTGTATGACCTGGTCGGGATCCTTCAGGATCGGCCCGGCACGGAGGTCCAGGCGCCGGCGCCATCCCCGCCTCCCTCACCGGATGCGATCCCGGGAGCGCCGGCGTCCCCGCCTGGGCCGATCGGAGGGCGTCCGGCGGGGCGCACCCCGGCCGGGCCCCGTGAGCCGGTGGCCCTGCCGCCCGGAGGCTGGCTGGGCCCGGGGGAGTGGTTGGTGTCCACCTTCCCCGGGGTCACCGCCGACCTGGAGGCCGGCCGGAAGCTGACCGGGAACGCGGCGGTGACCAACCGACGTCTGCTGTTGTTGGACCCTTCCGGGTCCGTGGCCGCCGACTGGGCGTTGGGACGGGTGCAGTCGGAGGGGGCGGCTTCGCCGAGGCGGGTGCGGCTCAGTCCGGCTGTGGAGTTCGAATTCCTCTCGGCCGAGAGCGCCAAGGAGTTCTCCAGGGCTCTCATCACCGCCGGCTTTCTGGCCGGCCCTCGGCTCGGCAGCGACGGTTGACCTGGGTGATCATGGGCTGGGCGTCATGGGCCCGGGGCCGGCGGGTGACCATCCCGGCCCGAATCGCTGCCGAGCCGATCACCAGGCGAAGCGACATACCAGGCTCGGGGGAGCGGTGTCTTTCACGGCCAGGCGGAGCAGAGCCAGGCCAGCACCGCCTCGGCCACGGCCGCGTCCCGCCGGCGCAGGCTGTGATCCCCGCCTTCGATCCACACGTGAGTGACCGGCTTGGGGATGGCAGCGGTGGCGGTCGTCAATTCTTCGGGGGTGGCGAAGGCGTCCCGGGTGCCTGAGATGAACAGGCAGGGCACGGTTATGCCGACGAAATGGGCGGTGCGCAGCTTGTCCGGGCGTCCCGGCGGGTGCAGCGGGTAGCTGATGAGGACCAGGCCGGCGGCCGGCAGCCCGCCGGCCACTACCTGCGAGCAGATGCGCCCGCCCATCGACCGGCCGCCGAGCAACAGGGCGCCGGTGTCCACGCCGAGACGGTCGGCCAGGGACCGGGCCGCGGTCCGGATGGTCTCCTCCAGAACAGCCGGTTGATCCGGGCGGAAGCGACCCGCCAACCGGTAGGGGAAGTCGACCCGCTCCACCGTCAGGCCGGCGACGGTGACGGCCCCGTCGATGGCCACCAGCGCCGGCTGGTCGGATCCCGCGCCGGCCCCGGGGGCGAGCAGCATCCCTACCGGCCGGGCGGGGGAGACCTTCTTCGGCACCACGGCCGGACGCTAACTGGGCCCAAAGGACACTCGCTCAGCGCAGCACCGGGATCAGCAGGATCAGGAAGAGCGTGGCGTTGAAGGTGGCGTGGGCGAGCATGCCGGCGGCCAGGCGACCGGTGCGGTAGCGGAGGTAACCCAGGATCAGCCCGGAGGGGAAGATTAGGAGTGGCGCCGCCGGGCCCTCGTTGAAGATGTGGGCGAAGGAGAAGATGAGGGCGGTGATGAAGATGGCCGGTACGGCGCCGGTTCGTCGGCTGAAGGCGCCCTGGATGAGACCCCGGAACAGCAACTCCTCGACCAGCGGCGCTCCCACCACGGCCAGGAGCACCACCACCGCCCAGCCGAAGTCCCCCTGGGGTTGGGTGCCCAGGATGGTCGGGGCCTGCCGAGAGGCGGAGCTGCTCAGTCCCCCGGCCAGAGCGATCAGGAGGGCCAGCACCGTCGGGATCATCCGTCCAGCCACCCCGCCAACCACGCCGAGGCCGAGGTCCGACAGTCGGGGCCAGGACAGCCCGTAGTCGGTGGTCAGGCTGGAGGTCCCGTTTCTCCTCGACGCCACCACCACCGCACCCAGGAAGCCGATCCAGAGCCCGACCTGGCTGGTCAGGAGGAGCCCGGGATCACCGAGGCTCAGGTGTCCCGAGGAGGCCACGGCAAAGGTGATGGCCACGACCGTGCTGAGGGCATAGCCCACCGCCGCACCCACGGCAGCCACTCCGCCGCCTTTGATGCCTGGTCCCTTGGTCCGGAACGGCGCCGGCGCCGGAACCGGCGGTCGGAGCGGCGCAAAGAGGGGCCACGCCTCCCCGTAGGGACCGCGCAGGATGGGGGTCCAGCGCTGCCCGTCCCACCACCGGTGTGGCGCCACCCGCCAGGGATCGGGGTACCAGCCCGGTAATGCTCCGGCCCGGCTCTCTCCGGCCGCCTGATCCTCCGTGCTCAACGGACGGAGCTAGGGCCGCAGATCGATGACCACGGAGTGCGCCACCTTGTCATGCCAGGACTGCCGGCGGCCGTCCCACAGCGGACTGAGCGAGTCGAGGACATAGGGGATGTAGAGCATCAGGGTGAAGAGCATCGTGATCCAGTAGCGACCGAAGGCTCGCCAGAAGCCGATGGGCTGTCCCGTGCGCGAATCGCGCACTGCTATTCCCATGGCCATCTTGCCCACCGTCTGGCCCCGCTTCGAGCCGTTGGTGAAGCCGTAATAGAAGGACAGGGGCACGGAGGCGAGGAGGAAGAGGATCACCAAGGCGGCGGTCAGGGCCCCTGGGGAGACCGGGTTGGTGCTGGCGTTGCCTGAGGCGGAGCCGCCGTTGCGGCCGACGGCGGCCCCCACGATGCCGCCCAAGATGGCCAGGCCGAGGCCCAGCATGAGGCCGTCGATCATGAAGGCCACCAGCCGCTTCCACCACGGAGCCAGGGGCAGGCGGATCACTGGGTCGACCGGGCCGGCGTGGAGAGGTGGACCGCCCCAGCCGGCAGGCGCCGGCATCGGTGGCGGCCAGTAGGAGGGCGGCCCTCCGTAACCGGGGGCCGGGGCGGGCGGTCGGAGCGGAGTGGGCGGTGGCCAGTACGCCCGGGCCGGCCCCCCCGGCGGTGGCCAGTAGCCAGGCGGTGGCCCGTAGCCGGGCGGGTATCCGGGATGCGGCGGAGGCGCGGCCAGGGGTTCGCCCTCAGGCGGTGGAGCGGTTGAACCGGTGGCGCCGGGCTCGCCGGGTGGAGGGGGAGGCAGGTGGGGGTGGAGATGGGGCGGGTACCACTTACCGTCCGAGGCCATCCACCAGCCGGTGCCCTCAGACGTTTCGCTCATGGCCGGCCTCCGCCCCCAATAAAAAGCGTTCGTTCCGTAACCACTCTGCAATATAAAACGGGCAAGTGTTCAAAAGTCATGTGCCTGTGCGTGGCCCCGGCGGCCTTCCACCGGGCCGGCCGGTCCGCACGTGCGTACTCCCGGGCCTCGCCCCCGCACCCTCGTAGGCTGTCCGTGGTTCCAGGAAGGCGGGTCGCCCGTGATCGAGATCAGAGAGCTCAGCAAGCGCTTCGGGGCAAAGCTGGCCGTGGATTCCCTCAGCTTCGATGTCCACCCTGGCATGGTCACCGGCTTCCTAGGGCCCAACGGGGCGGGTAAGTCGACCACCATGCGCATGATCGTCGGCCTGGACCGGCCCACGGAGGGGACGGTGATCGTCAACGGTCGCCCCTACGCCGAACACCCCGACCCTCTGCACCAGGTGGGGGTTCTTCTGGAGGCCAAGGCGGTGCACACCTCGCGCTCGGCCCGCAACCACCTGCGCGTCCTGGCCGCCACCCATGGCATTCCGACTTCCCGCGTCGATGAGATGATCAATCTGGTCGGCCTGGACGACGTGGCTTCCAAGCAGGCCGGGGGTTTCTCCCTCGGCATGGGCCAGCGCCTGGGAATCGCCTCGGCTCTACTCGGGGATCCGTCTGTGTTGGTGCTGGACGAGCCGGTCAATGGTCTCGATCCCGAAGGGGTCCGTTGGGTCCGGGACCTGCTCAAGTACAAGGCGTCCCAGGGCTGCACGGTGTTCGTCTCCTCGCATCTCATGAGCGAGATGGCCGTAACGGCCGACCATCTCATCGTCATCGGCCGCGGCCGCCTGCTGGCCGACAGCCCCACTTCCGAGCTCATCCGCTCGGCGTCCTCCAACCGGGTGATGGTGCGCACCCCCGACGCCGGCCGCCTGGAGACCGCCCTGGCCGGCCCGGACGTGACCGTCACCGTGACGGCGCCCGATGTCCTGGAGGTGGATGGTCTGGCCTCCGCCCGCATCGGGGAGATCGCCTTGGCCGAGCGCATCGTCCTACACGAGCTGGTGCCTCAACAGGCATCGCTGGAGGAGGCTTTCATGGAGATGACCGCCGACACCGTGGAGTTCCACGCCGCCGCCGGCTCAACCGGCGGCCCGGATCGGAGTTCGGTATGACCGCCGCCGCCGTCGCCCCGGTAACCATCGTCCCGCCGGCGGGACCGGCGGGGATGCGGGTCACCCAGGCCCGGGTCATCCGGTCCGAGTGGCTCAAGTTCCGGACCCTGCGGTCCTCGTGGATCACCCTGGGCGCAGGCATGGCCGGCATGGTGGGGATCGGGCTGCTCGTGTCCTGGGCCACCAACAACCACTGGTCGCGGATGGATCCCATCGAACGGCTGACCTTCGACCCGGCCAGCCGGAGCCTGACCGGCGCTTTCCTGGCTCAGCTGGCCGTCGGGGTGCTGGGCGTGCTCATTGTCAGTGGGGAGTACGGCACCGGCATGATCCGATCGACCCTTGGCGCCGTCCCCAAGCGGCTGCCGGTGGTCTGGGCCAAAGTCAGCGTCTTCGCGGTGGTGACGTTCGTATCGACACTGGTCGCAGCCTTCGCCGCCTTCTTCGGAGGCCAGGCCCTCCTCAGCAGCCATGGAGTGTCCCTGTCGGCTCCCGACGCCCTGCGGTGCGTCATCGGCGCCGCCCTGTACCTGACCGTGGTAGGCATCCTGGCCACCGGGCTCGGGTTCATGATCCGCAACACAGCCGGAGGAATCGCCGCCCTCTTCGGCCTCCTGCTGGTCCTTCCCGGCCTGGCCCGCGCTCTGCCCAGCTCTTGGCAGAACTGGGTCGTCCCGTACCTGCCGAGTCAGGCGGGGATGAATCTCTTTGCCGTTATCAGGGACCCATCCACCCTGGCGGCCTGGACCGGCTTCGGCGTGTTCTGCATTTGGGCTGCGGCGTCGGTTGCCCTGGGCGCCTGGGTGCTGAGTCACCGCGACGCCTAAAGACTGCCTGAGGCTAAAGCTAAGGAAGCGGACAGGCTTCATCGACACAGCCGGCACACAGGAGACTCCCGTACCGCGCTCAGGTAACCCGGCCACCATGTGACAGTGTCCGTGTCGGTGCGAGGTCTCGATTCGCCCGGGTCGCCCAGTTCGATCCGATCCGGCCGGTCGGCCCCGGGACCCAGGCGGCGCCGGCCGCCCCTGACCTGGGCCGTCATCTGGCGATGAGCCCCCGCCGCCACGCCGAGGAGGTGATGGGAACCGTCTTCTCCTTCGCCGTGGTTGGGGGAGACGACTCGGCGACTGAGGAAGCCTGCCGGTTCCTTCACCAGGTGGATCGGGACTTCAGCACCTGGATCGAAGACAGCTGGATAAGCCGCCTCCGTCGGGGTGACGTGGAGTTGGCCGCCGCCCCGGCGGTGATCCAGGAGGTGCACGGGCTGTGTCTGGAGGCCCTCCGGGCCAGTCGTGGCTGGTTCGATCCCTGGCGCCAGCCGGGAGGCTTCGACCCCACCGGTCTGGTCAAGGGCTGGGCAACGGAACGGGCGGCGGAGATGTTGCGCGGCGCCGGCGCGGCGGCCGCCATGGTGAATGGGGCCGGGGACATCGCCTGTTTCGGCCGGCCCCGCCCGGATCGGGATTGGCGCATCGGGCTGGAGGATCCCTTCGACCCGAGCCGGATAGCCATGGTGGTGCAGGGTTGGCCGGCTGTGGCCACTTCGGGCACCTACCAGCGGGGCCCCCATCTCATCCATCCCACTTCGGGCCTCCCGGCGCTGAGCGTGCGGGCGGCCACCGTCATCGGTCCCCGCCTCTGGCTGGCCGATGCCCTGGCCACGGCGGCGGCGGTGGCCGGAGCCCGGGCCGGCATGGAGATGGTTGAGGAGGTCGAGGGCTACGAGCTGCTGGTGGTGGGCGAAGACGGCCGGCGGTCGCGCACCTCGGGGTTCGCGGCCGAGGCCGCTTAGGCCCTTCGGTCTCGGCGCCCGACGTGACGGCGGTCCTCCTGTAGAGGAAGGAGGCCCTTGGCGCGGAGGGCACCGACGGGTTTGCGACCGCCGGCCCGGAGCGCGACCTTGTCCCGGTGACGGCACCCCTGAGCGGGCTCCGGGTGGTGGAACTGACAGAGGGCTACGCCGGGCCGTATGCCGGAAAGCTCCTCGGCCTCCTGGGGGCCGAGGTGGTCAAGGTCGAGCCCCCGGGCGGGGACCGGACCCGCCACCAGGGCCCGACTGTTGGAACGGCAGGACCGGTGTCGGAGAGAAGAGCCGCCTTCCTCCATCTCAATACCAACAAGCAGTCATTCCTCCCCGATCTGGACATCCCCCAAGATGTGGAAGCTTTGGACCGGCTGCTGATGTCGGCCGACGTGGTGCTGGAGGGCGAAGGGGCCTCGAGCCTGGCCGGCTGGGGGCGGGATGCCGCAACGATCCGGCGGGCCAACCCTGGCCTGACCGTGGTGACGGTCAGCGCCTTCGGGCGCAGCGGCCCCTACGCCGGCTACCGGGGGGAGGAGATCGTTCACTACGCCGTAGGCGGCACCATGTCTGCCACCGGCCTGGCCCGGAAGGAGCCGGTCAAGCTGGCCGGCAGCGTCGGCGCCTACCAGGCCGGCAGCGCCATCGCCTTGGCTGCTCTGGCCGGGGTTGCGCTGGCCGAGGGCGGCGCCGGAGGAGCGGCGGTGGATTTCGCCATGGTCGAGTCGCAGCTGATCTCCATCGACCGGCGCATGACCTATCTGCTCTATTACGCCTATACCGGCCGAGACGCCCCCCGCAGCCCCGGCAGCCAGATCGGGGTGTTCCCCTCCGGGGTCCGCTTGGCCGGGGACGGATATATATGGACATCGACCATGCCCCAGTGGGTTCCCCGCATGTTGCGGGTCCTCCAGGATCCGGAGCTGACAGCCCGCTACGCCGAGGGCCCTTCGCCCGTCGATTTGGAACTGGCCGAGATGGCCGACGCCGCCATAACGACCTGGGGAGTTACCCGCTCCCGTCAGGAGGCGATGGACGAGGCCCAGTCCGAGGGTTGGGCCGTGACGGCCGTCAACGCCCCCGCCGACGTCCTGGGCGATCCCCAGTTCCAGGGACGGGGCTTCTTCCATCCCGTCGAACACCCCATAGCGGGCACGGTTACCCAACCGGGCAGTCCCATGCGACTGGCGGATATGCCCGCCCTGTCCGGCGCCCCGACGCTGGACCAAAACCACACCGAGGTCGTCGACCTGTCCCGCCGGTGGGCCGCGGCCAGGGCCACGCCTGCCGGATCGACCACGCCTGCCGGCTCGGCCCGCGCCGGCCCGGGCCCGGCTTCCCAGCCGGCGGCTGGTGGTCGCGGCCTGCCCTTGGAGGGCATCCGGGTCCTGGACATGACCGTGGTCTGGGCCGGTCCTTATGCCACCATGCTGCTGGCCGATCTGGGAGCCGAGGTCATCCGGGTTGATAACCCCTGGGTCTGGCCGGCCAGCACCCGGGGGTTGTTTCCCCGGCCCCCGGCCGGGCTGGTGCCGGCCTTGGGCCCGATCTTCGGTGGCTACCCCGACGCAGATGCCGGTACCCGTCCCTGGAACCGGGTGGCTCTCTTCACCGCCCATGCCCGGGGCAAGAAGTCGGTCACCCTTGCTCTTCACAAGGAGTCCGGCCGGGAGGCCTTCCTCCGCCTGGTCGAGCATTGCGACGTCTTGGTGGAGAACAACTCGGTCGACCTCATGGACAAGCTCGGCATCGGCTGGGATGCCGTCTCGGCTCGCAACCCCCGACTGGTGATGGTGCGCCTACCGGCGGTCGGCTTGGAAGGCCCCTACCGGGGCTACCTGGGCTTCGGTATCAACTTCGAGGCACTCTGTGGTCTCATCGCCACCAGGGGTTACCCCGACGAGGAGTTGTCCGAGACCGACGCCGGGTTCCACATGGATACCGCCACGGGAATGTCGGGCGCCCTGGCCACCCTGGCCGCTTTGCGTCAGCGCCGCCTGACCGGCGCCGGCTCCCTGGTCGAGGTGTCCCAGTGCGAGAACATGCTCAACCACATCGGGGAGATGCTGGTCGAGGCGGCCGACTCCGGTGTGGTCCATGACCGCCTCGGCAACCGGCACCTCGATCGCGCCCCTCAGGGCGTCTACCGGTGTCAGGACGCTCCGGCCGGAACCGCCGGCGCGGGCGGCGGCGGGGCCCACGGTGTGGACCGCTGGGTGGCCATCTCAGTGGGATCGGACGACGAATGGGCCTCACTCGTCCGGGCCATGGGTGATCCCGAATGGGGCCGGGATGAGAGCCTGGCCACGGCCGAGGGCCGTCGGGCCCACCATGACGAGATCGACGTCGGGATCACGGCCTGGACGGCGGAACTCGACCACTACGACGTCTTCCACCGCTGCCAGGCCGAGGGAGTGCCGGCCGGGCCTGTGCTCACCGAATCCGAGTGCTACGCCGATCCACACTTCCGGGAACGAGGGCTGTTCCGGACCAACGGCAGCGCCGAGTTGGGTGAGCACGAGTATCCCGCCCACCTGTTCCGGTGGGACGGCCCGGACCTTGGCTGGGGCCCCATTCCGGTGATGGGCGAGCACAACCGGGAGGTGTTCCGTGGCCTCCTGGGGCTGAGCGAACAGGAATACGCCGCCCTGGCCGAGGACGGGCACTTCTCCGGGGACTACCTGGGCCCCGACGGCACCAGTCTCTGAGGCCGCGCCGCCGGCGGCGGCGCTTCAGCCGTTCTTCGGCAGTTGGTTGAACGGGACCTTGGCCGGGTCGCCCGGCTCCTTGGGCAGGCCCAGGGCCCGCTCGCTCACGATGTTGCGCTGGATCTGATCCGTGCCCCCGAAGATGGGCAGGGCCTGGGCTCCGAGGGCCTGTGATGTCACCGCCACCGCCGCCGCACCTCCCGGGAGCTTGGCCAGCTCCTCCCGGTCGGCGTCATCGTAGGAGTGGATCATCCCCCTCGCTCCGAGGATCTGCATTCCCAGATCCCGGTTGTGCCGGATGATGTCAGCCATCAACAGCTTGGAGAAGTTGGCGATCCCGGGGATGTCGCGGCCCTGGGAGCGCACCGCCTTGTGCCGCTCGGTGTTGAACTGGGCCAGCGTTCCGAGGATGTGGGCCTTGGCGATGCCCTGGCGGATGCTGGCGTCGTTCAGCTTGCCCAGCTCGCGAGCGAGGTTGATGTGACTCTGAGCCGGCGAAGACTGTCGTCGCCCGGCTCCCTCCCTCGGCTCCCTCGAGGCTGTTACCGCTCGGGCCGGCGGGGCAAAGTCCCCGGCCCGCTTGTCCAGGTCCCCGACCACGGTGCCGGCCCGAGCCATTCGCCCTGGCACGGCGCCGCCCGGTCCCCCGCCGCTGCGCGCCCCCATGCCCGACCGCTCGTGGAACAGGGTGGTGTTGGCCACCGCCCAGCCGTTGTGGATGTCCCCTATGCGATTCTCGTCAGGCACCTCGGCGGCGGTCAGGAAGACCTCGTTGAACATGGCGTGGCCGGTCATCTCCTTGAGCGGGCGTATATCGATGCCGGGCTGGTGCATGGAGATGGCGAACCAGGTGATGCCCTGGTGCTTGGGAGCGTCGGGGTTGGTCCGGGCCAGGAGCATGCCCATGTCGGCGTATTGGCCGCCCGACGTCCACACCTTCTGGCCGTCCACATGCCATAGCTCTCCATCCTTGACGGCCCGGGTGGAAAGTCCGGCCAGGTCGGATCCGGCCCCCGGCTCGCTGAAGAGCTGGCAGTAGGCCACCTTGCCTGTCACCGAGTCGGGGATAAGCCTGTCGATCTGTTCCCGGTTGGCGTGGGTGGTGATGGTGGGGGAAGCCAGCCCGATGGCCATCCCCATCGGCGCCCCCAGGGCCCCGAAGCGGGCGATGGTGGTCGCTACCACCAGCGAGTCACCACGGGACAGCCCACGTCCGTAGCAGTCGGCGGGCAGCATGGGGGCCGCCCAGCCGGCCATGCCCAGGCGCTCCCACCACTCGCCCACCGTGAGGTCCGGGTTCCAGTTCTCCTCCAGCCAGCCCTGCAACTCATCGACCAGGTCGGTGCTCGAATGGACGGCTTGGTCGGCGATGGCCATGTCGGATCCTTCCTTGTCCCGTAGGACTCCCCCGCAATTGAGGTAAAGGTAAGTTCTGGCGGCCGGTTCCGGCAACACCGGGACTGGAAGACTGCCCGGCGTGAGCCGCCCCAACATCGTCTTCATCCCCGCTGCCAGGTTCCGGAGGGCGAAATCCCGGTGGGTGGGACATGGCCTGGCCCGGCCGGAACCGGCGGAGTAGGACTCCGCCCTGGGTTTGGCGAACTTTAGGTTGGGCGGGGACCGATGGGGCCTCTGTTCGGATCGGGGGATCAGTGTCAGCTGCCAGGCGGGGGGCCGGTGGTGTGCCGGGCCTGGGGCGGGTTCGGGCGGGTTGGATCGGGTTGCTCACTATCGCCTTGGCGGTCGTGTCAGGCTGTGGCCTGCGCGTCGGCGCGGGGCAGGTAGGTGCCGCCACCCTCCAGGCCGAGGGCAGCGGATCCTCGGCCCGGGCCGCGGGCGGTGGTGGGCTGGGTAGCGGAACGGCGGCGGCCTCCTCGGGAGCCGCAGGCGCCGGCGCGGCTGGGGTGGCTTCCGGGTCGGGCCCCGCGGCCGCGGCCGCGTCCGGGTCCAATGGGTTGGCGGGCTCGAACGCTTTGGCGGTCTCCTCCCAGGTGGCGACGGCCACCCCCGCCCCGGCCGGAGGCAATGGCGGGGCCACCGCTCCCGGGGTGACTGCAACGACCATCACGGTGGGGAACGTCTCGGATCTGGGAGGACCGGTCCCCGGGTTGTTCCAGGGCGGGCCCTACGGCACCGAGGCCTACTTCGACTACGTGAACAGCCTGGGCGGGGTCTACGGCCGCCAACTCAAGTTGATCAGCTCCGATGACCAGCTCGAATGCAGCCAGAACGAGGCCGACTACCAGAACCTCGTCGGCTCCGTGTTCGCCTTCGTGGGCAGCTGGTCCCTCGATGACAACTGTGGAGCCCAGGTCATGGCGGCCCATCCGGACGTCCCGATGGTGCAGGAGGCGCTGACTCCCCAGTCGGCGGCCCTTCCATCCGCTTACTCGGAGGCTCCCTTCGGGCAGGGGGCGAGCCTGGGCCCGTTCGAGTACTACAAGTCGGTCGCCCCCGGGGCCATCACCGCGGTGGGGACCCTGGTGGGCAACCAGCCAGCGGCGGTGCAGGCGTGGAAGTACAGCCAGGCCGCCATGGACTCGCTCGGCTACAAGGTGATCTATGAGGACGACTTCAACCCGGCCCAGTCGAACTTCACGGCTGATGTCGTCCGCATGCGGTCTGCGGGCGTCAAGATGGTTTACCTCATCGCCCTCAACGCCCCCGACGCCGCCATCTTCGCCTCCGAGGCCGCCCAGCAGGGGTTCCACCCGCAGCTCTGGGCATGCGCGGTCTGCTACTACGGCGGCTACGTGTCCCAGTCCGGCGGGGCGGCCAATGTCGACGGGCAGTACCTGAACGTCGGGTCCGCCTTGTTCCTCGGGGATCCCAGCGTCCCGGAGGTGCCTCTCTACCTCAAGTGGTTGACCGACGCCGCCCCCGGGTTCAATGCTGATCAGTTCTCGGCCTACTCATGGGCCGACGCCGCCCTCTTTGTGCACGCCTTGACCCAGGCCGGACCCCATCTCACCCAGAAGGCGGTGGACGCCGCTCTGGCCGCCACCCATCAGTTCACTGACAACGGGATGATGGCCCCGGCCGACATCGGCGCCAAGAAACCGTCCAACTGCTATCTCATGCTCCAGATTCATAACGGGAACTTCGTGAAGGTGGGCGATCCCGCCTCCGGCTTCCTGTGCAACGCGCCGTACTACTCGGCCGGATGAGGTACTGAGCGATGAACCTCATCCTCTCTTACGCGGTGGTCGGGTTGGTGCTGGGGTGTCTGTACGCCCTGACCGCCTCGGGCCTGGTGGTCACCTACACGACTTCGGGGATCTTCAACTTCGCTCACGGCGCCATCGGCATGTTCATGGCCTTTACCTACTGGCAGCTGGCGGTGGGCTGGCACCTGCCCGTGCCTCTGGCGCTGGCATTGGTGGTCCTCGTCCTCGCTCCCCTTTCGGGGGCGCTGATCGAGCGCCTGATCGTCCGGCCCCTCTACGGCGCATCCCTCGGTATAACCCTGGTGGTCACACTGGGCCTGTTGCTGCTCCTTCTGGGCCTGGCGGATGCCATCTGGCCGCCGGTGACCACCCGGCAGCTGCCCTCCGTCTTCCCCGGCCAGATCCGGGTGTTCGGAGTGGTCGTCACCGTCTATGAGCTCATGGTCCTGGTCGTGTCGGTGGCCATCGGTCTGCGGATCCTCTTCACCCGCACCCGGGTCGGGATCACCATGCGGGCGGTGGTGGACGACCGCGACCTGACAGCCCGGGCCGGCGCCAGCCCGGTGCGCACTGCGCAGCTCAGCTGGGCCCTGGGGGCCTCGCTGGCCGCCTTGGCCGGGATCCTGATCGCACCCCTGCAGTACCTCGACCAGTTCAACCTGACTCTCCTGGTGGTGACGGGGTACGCGGCGGCGGTGGTCGGCCGCCTGCGCAGCCTTCCGCTTACCGTGGCCGGCGCCTTGCTGCTCGGCCTCGTCCAGTCCTATGCCACGGGCTATCTCCCGACCAGTCTGTTGTCCGACATCGGCCCGGCCATACCGATGGGGCTGCTGTTCATTGCCCTCTTGGTGCGCCGCCAGGAGCGCCTGGCGGCGGCGCGCCTGAGCGGCCGCCGCTCCCGGCGGGTGCTGGAGCTCAAGCCGTCCCTCGCCCTGGCCGGCGCCTTCATCGTCTTCTCCCTCGTGATGAGCGAGCTCCTCTCTCCGGGCAACCTGCTCACCTACGGGCAGGGGATCGTCCTGGGGGTGGTGATGCTCTCACTGGTTCTGCTCACGGGCTACGGCGGCCAGGTGTCGCTCTGTCAGATGAGCCTGGCCGGGCTCGGTGCCTTCTGCATGGGCAAGATTGCCGGGGGGCATTCGATTCTGGGCCTGGCGGCCGCCGTTGCGCTGCCCGCCGCCATAGGTGGGCTGCTCGCCCTGGTCGTGCTTCGCCTCCGGGGGATCTACCTGGCCCTGGCCACATTGGCCTTCGCCTATTCCATGGACTACCTGTTCTTCAACCACTTCCTCGGCTTCGGGGGCATCCTGGCCGTGGGCCGGGTCCTCGTGCAGTCCCAGCGGGGTTTCCTCGTGGAGGTATCGGTTCTCTTCGCCGCCCTGGGGGTCGGGGTCCTGGCCCTGCGCCGCGGGCCCTTCGGGCGTCGCCTGGCGGCTCTCAACGACAGCGAGGCTGCCTGCGCCTCCATCGGCATGAACATCACCGCGGTGAAGGTCATCGTCTTCGTCGTGGCCGCCGGAATCGCCGGCCTCGGCGGGGCGCTCTATGGGGGCTGGCAGGGCCAGGTCGGACCGGACGACTTCCAGATGCTCACCAGCCTGATCCTGCTCCTGCTCGTCACCCTCGGAGGGATCGACACGGTGGGCGGGGCCTTTGCCGCCGCCATCTTCTACGCCTTCTCCCCGGTCATCCAGAGACACATACCGATCAGCAACTTCCAGCTCCTGGCGGTGGGAGCCGGCGCCATCTTCCTCGGACGCAATCCCGGAGGATTTGCCGGGCAGTTGACCATGGTGGCCGACCGCCTCCGATCCCGGCCTTCTCCCGTGGTTGGGCAGGAGGCTCCGGTCCCGGCCGAGGCCTCGACTGGGACAACGATTACATCCGGCGTAGAGGCGGTGAGCCTTGTCGGTAGTCACTGAGTCGCTGTCCACGCCTGAGGAGCGTCTGGCCGCCATTCCGGCCATAGAGCTGATGGACCTGCGGGTCGGATACGGGCGGGTAGAGGTCCTCCACGACGTGACCCTGGTGGTGCCCCGCGGTTCGGTGGTTGCGCTGATGGGACCCAACGGCGCGGGCAAGACCACGCTGCTCAATGTGGCCGCCGGTCTCCTCCGACCCACCGAGGGCTGCGTGCACGTATCGGGCATCCACGTGAATGGGGTCGCCCCGGAAGTCTTCGCCCGCGCCGGAGTCTGCAGCATCCCCGAGGGCCGCGGCGTCTTCCCCAACCTGACGGTCCGGGAGAACCTGCGGGTCTTCAGCCACGCGTCGAGCCACTCCGTGGGCCAGATCGAGGCGGTCGCCTTCGAGCATTTTCCGAAGCTGGCCGAACGCCGCAACCAGCTGGCGGGGACGTTGTCGGGCGGGGAGCGCCAGATGCTCTCGATGTGCCGGGCGTTCACCAGCGAGCCGGTCATCCTCCTGCTGGACGAGATTTCCATGGGACTGGCGCCCATCATCGTGGGCGAGCTGTACGAGAAGGTGGGCCAGCTGGCTGCCTCGGGCATCGCCATCCTGCTGGTTGAGCAGTTTGCCGCCGCAGCCCTGGGCGTGGCCGACTATGCCGCCATCATGCGTCAGGGCCGGATCGAAACCATCGGCCAGCCAGCCGACGTGGTCGGATCTCTTTCCGAGGCCTACCTGGGCCGGATGTCAGCATGATCCGCCGCCATCCGCCCCGGCGCGCCGGTCGAGCGGCGTTGGCCGCCCTGATGCTGGGCGCCCCGCTGACCCTCGTGGCCGTCGGCGTGACCGCGGCGGCTCCGGCCGGCGCCGAAGTGGCCGGCGCCCCCGCATCCTTCCTCGCCTTCACCACCGCCGCCCAGGCGCCGATCGCCCAGATCACCGAGGACGAGCCGAGTGCTTCCTACCATCCCGAGGGCGAAGGCGAGTACGGCTACACGGTCGCCACCATGGGCCTTGATGCCGCCTCGGCCCTCTCGGCCACCGTATGGCCCGGTTCGGTAGCGGGCAATGCGGGCTCCCTGGTCGGTGTCCTGGGCGGACCGAGCGCGGCCAGCGTCCTCAACGATCCGGTGCGGGCCCAGGCGATCAGTGGCACCGACCAGACCCAGCAGACGGTGAGCTCCCCGACCGGAACAGTCATGCAGGCCGAGGTGGCGTCGGGGGCGTCGGGCGCAGAGTCGGCCACCGCCGGGGGGTCCCTGGCTGGGGGCACCTTCGGCGCCGGCGGCTCGGTGGGCAACTCCACCACTTCGAGCTCGTTGGTCTTCGACCCGGGTGCCGGCACGCTGACCGCCGCCGCATTGAGTCACGCCGACAACGTCGATCTGGCCGCCGGCCTCGTGTCCATCGGCTCTGTGACGTCCTCGGCCACCGCTACCTCTTCGGGGGCAGCCGTTCCGATCGAGTCGGGCGGGACCGACTTCCAGGACTTGAAGATTGCCGGGCAATCAGCCTATGTGGACGGATCGGGCGTACACCTGGGCAGTCCCGGCCACCCAGCCCCCCTGGCCGAGCAGCAGACCATCGACACCGCCCTGGCCGGCACCGGCATGCAGATCTACTTCACGGACCCGCACCGGATAACCGAGGGCGAGGTCTCCTACTACTACGCCGGATCGGTGCTGTTCTACTGGGGCGTGCCCCAGGATCCGAGCGCCAACAGCTTCACTTACAGCATTGGCGGGGCGGCCGTGGCGATGGCAGTGACTCCCGGGACCCCTGGTGTGACCGGCCGACCACCAGTCGCCATCCCGCCGCCGCCGAGCGTTACCGGGCCCGGCATCTTCACCTCCGGCTCGGCCTCTCCAGCCGGCACAACGACTCTCTCGCTGCCGACCGCCAACTCCCCCGGGGCCGCCATCAGCGCAGCCATCGGGCGGGCTCCCTCCGGGACACCCCAGCTCGGGATCCTGGCCGCTCAACCCGACCTGCCCGGCGGTCTGGGAGCCGGGTGGTGGCTGATGATCCTGCTCGGCGGCCTCCTGGGAGCCTTCCTGCTGCCACTGGTACCGGGTCTCTTCGGCTCGGCGGCCGCCGACTGTCCCCGGCAGCGCCGGCCTTGATCCCTCGGGAGGTACGCCCATGACCATCACTGCAGTCGGCCCCAGCCGGGCCCCGGCCGGGCCCGCATTGGTCGGCCCCGAGGAGCGGATGGTGACGATCCTCGGGCGGGCGGCGGGACGTTTCCGACTCGCCTTCACCGAGCGGACCCTCTTTGCTGTCGGGGGGGCGTTGGCCGTGGCCGGAGTGCTCTGCATCCTGGTCGGCTGGGAAGGCACCTCGCGCACCGTTCTCGTCGCCGGCCAGATCCCCTACCTGGTGTCCGGCGGCCTGCTCGGCCTCGGGCTCATATTCCTCGGCGGATTCCTCTACTTCGGGCACTGGATGGCTCTTTTGGTCGGGGAAAACCGCGAGCGGTCGGCCGAGGATCGAAACGACCTGGCTCGTATCCGGGAACACCTGGACCAGCTCAATGAGACCCTGGCCGGTCTGGTCGGTGTCCTCGGGGGCGCGTCGACCGGCGGGTCCGCGGTGAGGACTCCGGTCCTAGTGGGAACGCTGACGGGGACGATGATGCACCGTCCTGATTGCGCGGCCGTGGTGGGACGGGAAAACATTCGTCGGGTGCGCGCCGGGGACGGTCTGCGCCCCTGCGGTCTGTGCCGGCCTCTGGACTCCGACGCACGGTGACTGCTCCTCACCCCGCGCCGGCCATGTTGCCCGCCCCGGGAGCGCCCCTTCTCGAGGTGTCCGAGGTCGATGTGCGCTTCGGGGGCATCCATGCCCTCCGGGGCGTTGACATGACTGTGCCGGCCGGGGTGGTGACCGGCCTGATCGGGCCCAATGGGGCGGGGAAGACCACCTTCTTCAACGTCGTCTGCGGTCTGCAGGAGGCCCATGCCGGAAGAATCCGCTTCGCTGGGGGCGACATCAGCGGGCGTAAGGCCTACCAGCGGGCCCGCTTGGGGATCGCCCGTACCTTCCAGAGGCTGGAGGTGTTCGGCTCCATGACGGCCCGGGACAATGTGTTGGTTGCGGCCGAAGTCCACCGACGCTGGGCGCGGGACGGGTCCGACCCCTCGTCCGAGGCCGATCGGATCCTCGACGTAGTCGGCCTTACGGCCATGGCCGACGAGCAGGTGGACGCCATGCCGACCGGACTGGCCAGGCTGGTGGAGTTGGGCCGAGCGCTGGCCACTAAGCCCCGGCTGCTGTTGCTGGACGAGCCGTCCTCGGGACTGGACGAGTCCGAGTCCGAGGAGTTCGGGGGCCTGCTCACCCGCTTGTCCGGCGACGGCCTGGGCGTCTTGCTGGTCGAGCACGACATCGAGTTGGTGATGGCGGTCTGTTCCCGCCTCTACGTCCTGGACTTCGGACAGATCCTGGCGTCGGGAACCCCCGCCGAGATCCAGAGCGACCCTCTGGTTCGCGCCGCTTACCTGGGCGTGGGCGACCAGGCGGCCGAGGAGATAGCCGGGGTGGGATAGCCAACTCCCCTGCGCGCCGAGCTGTGAGTTGGGTCAAACAGAATCCGTACTGACCCAACTCTCGCTGCGGGCCCAGAGCTCGGCACCCAGTTCCGGGGTGGCAACCGGGTTGGGCTCTCTCTCCTGACAGTTGTCATAGAAGCGGCCCGAGCTGTCCGTCACCTCGGACGATGTGGCGCAATAGAGGGAAGTTTTGGCCCCCTCGGTCGTGGACTTCATGAACAGCTTCATCGTGAATCGCAGAGGAGCCGGCATCCGCCGCCACGCATCCGAGGCGATCACCCCAGGATGGAGTGCGTAAGTGGTGATGCCGGAGCCGGCGCATCGGCGGGCCAGCTCCTGGGCGAAAAGCACGTTGGCCAGTTTGGAGACGGCGTATTCAGGCAGGCCGGTCAGGCTCCGGGTAGGACGGCGGACCGCCTCCCAGTCGATCCCCTTGGCCTGGTAGTGCGACCCACTGGACACCATGACCACGCGGCCCGGCGTGCTCTCTCCAAGTCGGCCGAGCAGCAGGGCAGTCAGAAGGAAGTGACCGAGGTGGTTGATCCCGAAGGAGAGTTCGAATCCGTCAGCGGTGAAACCGCGCTGGCCGGCCACGCCGGCGGTCTTGGCTTCGGACCGGCACGCCAGATGCACCCGGCCGCCCCGCCGGGCCAGCTCGATGGCGGTGGCTCTTCCGATGCCCGTGTTGGCTCCGGTGACCAGGAAGGTCTGGCCGGCCAGCGGTCCGGTGCCGGTGTTCACCGCCGGCCCCGAGCAGCCGGCCCGGGACCCGGATCGGGTATCCACCTCATCGGTTTACCACCTGCTCGATCGGCGCTCCCGGCATCAGTGGCAAGACGCTCTCAAGATCGAGCTGGGCGAGGGTCGGCGGCACGACCCAACTGGTTCAACGGGGAGGTAGTATATAGGTATGGCAAAGAGGAAGATAACCGTCACGGTAGATGAGGAACTGGTCGAGGCCATAACGGTTCTTGGAAACGAGTCGGTGTCCTCCGTGGTCAACGCTGCTCTGGTCACCGAAGTGGAGCGTCGATCCCGGGCAGCCGCGCTCGACCGCCTCCTTATTGGCTGGGAATCCACGTTTGGGCCGGTCAGCCAGGGAGCCATCGAAGCCGCTCGAGCGGCCTTCGATGACCTGGACGCCACCAGCTCGGAGGCAATGCGGGCCCCGTCCTCCAGAGGCCGCGGTGCGGCGTGAGCGGCCCTCCCCTGGTACTCGACGCCGGGGGCCTGGAAGGACTTGCCGCAGACCGGCCGTCGGATCACCTCCGAGCCCTGCTGGCTGAATCACGCCGCCGGGGGCGGGAGGTGATCGCCCCCACCATTGTTTGCGCCGAGGTGGCCCGAGGCCTAGCCCGTACCCGAGCCGTGGAAGCGGCGGTGGCGCGCCATGATCAGGTTCGGGGTGAACGCCCCGCCCTTAGGCTCGTCGACACCGACTTCAGTCTCGCCCGCCAGGTCGGCGCCATCCTCGAGGCATCCGGCGTCGGCAGCGAACGCGTTGTGGACGCCCACGTCGTGGGCGTCTGCGTGCCGGAGGGAGGTGGTCTAGTGGTCACCACGGACCCAGGCGACATTGTCGAATTGGCAGGAGCCGTTCCAGCCGTCCGAATCAGAACGACACATCCCTGACCGACCGCCTTTCTGTCCGCGGCTGCATGGGGCTCCTCCTCTGCTTCTACCCTGTGAGAACGACAGGAGAGGGAGCTCCGTGATGCGGACAGGTGAATGGCTTCACAAGACCCGGCGCGCTCGGCTCGCCGCGGTGATGGTGGCCGGCGCCACCCTGGCGGCGTGTGGCAGCAGCTCCGGCCCAACAGCCAGCTCGACCACCTCCTCGGCGGCCAGCGGCGGCCCCTCGACTGCTCCCGGGGTGACTCCCACCGCCATCGACGTGGGTGCCATCTCGACCCTCACTGGCCCCATCGCATCCAACTTCGAGTCTCTCGTGCCCGGTGTCCAGGCCTACTTCGAATACATAGACGCAAAGGGTGGGGTCAACGGTCGCAAGCTGGTCATGGCCCACAGCCTTGACGACGGCGGGAACCCCAGCCAGTTCAACCAGCTGGCCAACACGCTGATCAACCAGGACCATGTCTTTGCCGTCGTCGGAGTGGCGACTGCGTTCTTCTCCCCCAACATCTTCCTGGAGACCGGTACCCCGGTCTACGGCTACAACGTCACGGGCAACTGGTCACCGGGCCAGAACCTGTTCGGGGCCGGGGGCTCCGTCCAGGTGTACGCCGACGGGGAGCCGTCGATCAACTGGTGGGCGCAGCAGGTTCACGCCACCAATGTCGGCCTGGTGGCCCTCGGGGTGACGTCCTCCAACGCCTCTTGCGAAGCCTTCGGACACGGTCTGTCCCAGGCCGGGATCAAGGTCGGATATACCGACTACAACGTGGCCTACGGCGGCAACGTGGACCCCGACGTCCAGCGCATGCAGCGAGCGGGAGTGAACGCCATCGTCACGTGCATGGATGTCACTGACAACATCTCCATGGCCCGGGCCATCCAGCAGTACGGGTACACGGGGGTGAAGCAGCTATGGCTGAACGGAGACGACCAGCCCACGCTGAACCAGTACCAGAGCCTGATGCAGAACGTCTGGTTCAGCATCGCCCACGTTCCCTTCTCTTATGGAACCACGGCTCCTTCCAAGTACCCCGGTCTGGTGACCTACCTGGAGGCCATGAAGAAGTACGAGCCCCAGTGGGTGTACGACGAGGTAGCTATTCAGGGCTGGGAGTCGGCGGCTCTGTTTGCCGAAGGGGTGAAGCTGGCGGGCCGCGACCTGACCCAGGCCAACGTGATTGCCCTCACGAACAACATCACCGACTTCACGGCCGGAGGCCTGACCACCCCTGTCAACTGGACTCAACTCCACGCCGTTGCCGATGTCACGCCCCCCTACTGCAACGCCTTCATCGCGGTGAAGGGTGACGGCTTCGTACCTGCCTTCGATCACAACAACCAGGCCTTTGTGTGCTTCGGGGCCGATGTGGCCAAGCCCGCCACGGTCACCCCTCCGCCAGGCACCCCGGGGTCGTGAGCGCCGTATGGGCGGCCGCCCGATGACTCACGAGTAGCCAGGTCGTGGAGCAGTTCGCGGGATTCGCCATCCCGGGCATCCCCTTTGGCTGCACTTACGCGCTCTTCGCCGTCGGGCTTGTCCTCACCTACCAGGCCACCGGAGTGTTCAACTTCGCATACGGCGCCCAGGCGTATGCGGCGGCCTTCGTGTACACCTGGGCCACCCAGGTCCACCATCTCCCGGCGTGGGCGGCGTTCGTCCTGACCGTCCTGGTCATGTCTCCCGTGCTCGGCCTCCTATTCGACCGGTTGCTTTTCTCGCGCATCCCCGCTACGAACAACATGGCCAAGATCGTCACCGGGCTCAGCCTATTCGTGGGCATTCCGGCCCTCCTACCGGTCATCTTCGGGAACCAGAACCTCCTCAATGCCCCAAGCGTGTTCTGGAACATCGACCGGGTCTACTTCCACCTCTTCGGGACCCCGATCAACGGGGCCCAGCTGGCCGTGATGGTGGTGACGGCCTTTGTCCTGGTCGCCCTGGTCGCGCTGTTGCGCTTTACCGAACTGGGCCTCCAGATGCGCGCCGCCACGGAAAGTCGCCGGCTGGTTCAGCTCGACGGGATCAACGCCGGTCAAGTGGTGGCCGTGGCGTGGGTGGTCTCGAGCGTGCTCGCCGGTCTGGCGGGGGTTCTCCTGGCGCCGCTGTTCGCCCAGGTCCAGGTGCAGGACTACACCACCCTCATGGTCGCGGCCATAGCAGCCGCCGGTTGGGCGGCCCTGCGCTCGCTGCCCGTCGCAGCCGGGGTAGCAGTGCTGGTCGGAGTCATTGAAGCCGTGTTCCAGGGCTACCTACCGACCTCGTCGTGGCTGTACTCGGCGGTATTGCCATCCTTCCCATTCATCGTCCTGGCCGTGGCGCTCCTGGTCGTCCCCGGGTTGCGGATCCTGGACTCAGAGCGCGACCCACTGGCGTCAGTCGACCCACCCCCGCCTCCGTCCCTGCGCGCCATAAGGCTGCCCGCGATGGATCGGGCCATCCGCTTGGCCTGGTACACCCTGCTGGCGGCCTTCATCCTCTCGATGCTGACCTGGATGCCTCGGACCTGGGAGAACGTCTTCAACTCCGGTTTGGCCTTCTCCGCCATCTTCTTGTCGATCACCCTCATAACCGGCATGGGTGGTCAGCTGTCGTTGGCCCAGGGCACTCTTGCCGGCGTCGGCGCCTTCACGGCCGCCCAGCTGGCCCGCCACCTGGGCTTCAACCTCCTGGTCGGCGGCCTGGTGGGAGCGGGCCTGGCCGCGGCGGTGGCCGTGGCCCTGGCCATATGCTCCTTGCGTCTGCGAGGGCTCGGACTGGCGCTGATGACATTGGCCGCCGCACTGTTCTTCGACAACACCGTCTTCAACCAGACGTCGATCACCAACGGGGCCACCGGCCTGTCTCTGGAACCGAAGTGGGTCGCGCCGTTCGGTTTCTTCAATCCCAACGGGCATGCCCTCTTTGTGCTCGCCATGGTCGTGCTCGTCATCGGCGTGGTGGTGGTGAATCTGGTCCGCAAGGGCACGACCGGACGGTTCCTGGCGGCCATGCGGGGCAGTGAGGCCGGTGCCGCCGGCATCGGGATCAACCTGACCCGGCAGCGGCTAACGGTATTCGCCCTCTCCGGGGCCTTAGCCGGGATAGGCGGCACGGTGTTCACCATCCAGCAGCAGGTGGGCAATGCGCAGCAGTGGAGCTACGAGCTGTCGGTGGCCTTCGTCGTAATTGTCGTCACCTCCGGTGTCAACACGGTTGAAGGGGCCATCCAGGGCGGCATCGGCTTCGTGGTCAGCCAGCAGCTACTGACATACCTCCCCGCGCGCTTCGGCGGGTCCAGTCTGGTGTTCGTCGGCTTCGCCTTTGGGGCCCTGACCTACGCGGCTCATCCCGAGGGCGTGGTCGAGTACCAGAAGGCGCGGTCGACGCTGTGGTGGCAGAAACGGATCTTCGAGCATGCCTGAGGCCTCGGCGCGCGTCGACCAGGGCCAGGCTCCGACCCGACTCTCCGGCGCGCTGCTGACGGCAAGGGGGCTGCGCAAAACCTTCGGCGGCGTAATGGCCGTCGCGGGGGTGGATCTGAACGTCGGTGCGGGTGAGACGGTAGGACTGGTCGGACCGAATGGTGCCGGTAAGACCACCCTGTTCAACTGCATTTGCGGTCAGGTGCGACCCGACTCCGGTACGGTTTCCTTCGACGGGATGTCTCTGGCTCGGATGCCGGTCTTCCGCCGAGCTCGGCTTGGCATCGGGCGCACCTACCAGCGCATAGAGCTGTTCCCGGAGCTGTCGGTGCGAGACCACCTGATCGTGGCCGAGCGGGCAAGGAGCGGCCAGGGCCGGTTGTGGAAGGACCTGTTGAACAGGGCGGGACCGCGGCCCGACGAGCTGTCCCGAGTCGAGGCCGTGCTCGAGCTGGTCGGCTTGACCGACCGCGCCGACACCTCGGTGGCCGCCCTCGGTCTGGGCACGTGTCGTGTGGTCGAGCTGGCGCGGGCGCTGGTGGCCGAGCCCCGGCTGCTGATGGCGGATGAGCCGTCGTCCGGCCTCGACGTCCACGAGACCCGCCAGCTGGCCGACACTCTGCGGGCCGTCCAGCGTCGGCGCGGGATGGCCGTACTCCTCGTCGAGCACGACCTGGCGATGGTGGGACGGGTGGCGGACCGCGTGGTGGCGATGGATCTCGGGCAGGTGATAGCCGAGGGTTCCCTCGACGCGGTCATGGCCGATGGCCGGGTCCGCCGCGCCTATCTCGGGACCAACACGTGAAGGCGCTGGCGGAGCCGGCCGGGGGCCCGGCGCCCGACGCGAGAGCTCCGGTCCTGGAGTTGCAGGGAGTGAGCGCCTCGTATGGCCCGTATCGCGCCCTGTTCGGGGTGAGCTTTGCAGTCGGCCGCGGGGAGGCGGTGGCATTGCTCGGCTCTAACGGAGCCGGCAAGTCCACAGTCGCCCGGGTCGTAAGCGGCCTGCTGGCTGTCACCGAGGGTCGGATGACGATGGAAGGCGTGGATCGGACCAACCAACAGCCATACCGGCTGGCCCGGGCCGGGGTGGCTCACGTCGTCGAGGGCCGCGGTGTTTTTGGCCGGCTCAGCGTGGAAGAGAACCTGACGCTCGCTTTCCGCCAACGGGTGAGCCGCGGAGGTCTGGCGGCCTGCCTGGAGCAGGCTTACGAAGCGTTTCCTATCCTGGCCCTGCGTCGGCACCAGAAGGGTGCCAACCTCTCCGGGGGGGAACAGCGCATGCTGTCGCTGGCCAAGGTCCTGGTCGTCCCGCCCAGGCTTCTGGTCGCCGACGAACTGTCCCTCGGGCTGGCCCCGGCAGTGATCGACGTGGTCTACGAGAACCTGCGGCGCATCCACTCGGCGGGTGCGGCGCTGCTGGTCGTCGAGCAGCATGTGGACCGCATCGTCGGGTTGGCAGCCCGGGCGATCGTGCTCGAGCACGGATCCGTCGCGTTCCTAGGGCGGGCCTCCGACGCCGTTGCTGCCGTCGAGGCCCTGCTCGCGGCCCGAGGTAAGGATCGGTGACGCCGAGACGAGTCGAGAGAGCTCTTCACCTAATCTAAATCTAAATCTAAGGGTCTGACCTGGTCGGATGGTCGGTCCTGCGAATGGTCATCGCGGGCTTAGCGGCGCTTGGGGCGCGGTTTATCCCCAGCCCGTCGATGGTCGGACTCCAATGCGGCCAGACAGGCCTTCTCTAGCTCGCCGAGCAGCTCACGTAGGCGTCGGGCGTTGTCGAACCATCCCCGGTAATCGGCGTACTCCTCCTCGCTCAGATAGCGGGTCACGGTCTTGTTGGCCACCTTGCGGGTCCAGGACCAATAAGGCCCATGGGGCTGGGGAGGATCTGCCATGCATCTACAGCCCGCCCGCCCGCAGCGGGTGTAGCGCTGGGTCACGGTCCCGGGCAGGACCGGGCCGATGCGGGCCAGTTCGGCGCGGATGGCCCGGGCCTCAGGAGACAGTCTGGGGCCGGCCATGGCCCCAGGTTCGCGCCCAGGGTCCACCATTGATGCCCGATCGTACAGTATTAATACTCACCGATGAACCGGAACGAGCTGGAGGCCAGCATCGCCACCTGGGTGCCGCGTGGGCAGGGAATATCCCCCGCCGTCGCCGACGCCGCCCGGAGGGCTGTGGCGGCGGCGGCGCCTCCGGCCTCGCGCACCCGGGCCCTTCTTTGGTCCGTGTCCCGGCTCGGTGCTTGGGCCCAAAGCGTCGGCCTGGAGACTTGCCCGGAGGTGATCCTTCACCCCTCGGTGATCGAGCGCTACGTGGCGGTGGGCATGGGCCCCTGGCCGGAGACGACCCGGCGCAGCGTGCGGACCAATCTGCGCTTCGTGGCGCGGCGTGCCGTGCCTGGCCTTCCGCATCCCCCCGCTCCCCGGGGCCTTCCTCGGGCCCGACTCAAGGCCCCCTACTCGCCCGGCGAGGTGGCCACCCTGCTGGCCCAGGCCGCCACCCAGCCCACCGTTGCCCGGCGCATGGCGCTTTCGGGGCTGTTGGGACTCGGTCTGGGCGCCGGCATTGTCGGTGCCGAGCTGAGAGGCATCACCGGTGCCTCGCTGCGGGCGGCCCATGGTGGGCTGGTCCTCGACGTGGGCGGGGCCCGGGCCCGGACGGTGCCGGTGGATCCCGCCTATCACCAACTCCTAAGTAGCGCCGCCGGCTACGCCGGGGAGAGGTTCATCTGCGGGGGCGTGACTCCCGCCCGCAAGAACCTGAGCGCCGATCTCACCGCCCGGGCCAGAGGGATCAACCAGCCCCGCATCGAGGGCGGCCGGCTGCGCTCCACCTGGCTGGTGGGCCACCTCGCCCGGATGGGGCTTCGGGCTCTGCTTGTTGGGGCCGGACTGGCCAGCGCCCAGGGTCTGTCGGATCTGGTGGGCTTCCTCACTCCGTTGGATGAGGCCGGCCTGGTGACGGCGTTGGGGGGCAGGGCCTGAGACCGACCCTGGCGGACCTCGAGGCCATCCTGGACGCCTCCGGGGTGGCCCAGGCCGCCGAAGCGGCCATGCCCACCGGAGGCCGGCCCCGCCAGCTCTGTGTGCGTAGCCTGTTGGTCGGCATCCTCCTGGCTCTTGGCGATGACCGCCCGGCCCAGCTGGTGCGGGTGCACGAAGCCCTCGTCGGCTTGGGGCCGTCCGACCAGGCCCGCCTGGGCGTGGTCGTGGCGGTCAAGAACGGCCGCCATCTCCTCACCTACCGCCAAGTGGAACGGACCTTCAACACCTGGATAAAGGCCATGGACGCCACGGCGGGCGATGCGCTGGGTGTCTGCCTCGATGCCATCTTGGAGGCGACCATCCCCGCCGAGGTCGCAGCGGCCAGTGCCAGTGTGGCGGTGGACTGGACCGATCTGGCCTCCTGGGCCCGCCCCCGACCCGAAGGGGAGAGCCCCGCCGATGCCGACGCCTCGTGGGGACACCGAAACGTCAATACCCCCGGCACCAAGACCGAGCTGTTCTTCGGCTACTACGCCCAGGTTCTCACCATGGTCCCCGAGGAGACCGGACCCCCCATCGCCAACCTCATCCGCCGAGTGACCCTGTCGGCACCGAACATTGATCCCGTCGGAGTCATAACCGGACTGATCACCGCCATGGCCGGCGCCGGAGTTCGCATCGCCGATGTGCTGGCCGACGCGGGTTATGCCAGCCGGGTGGCGAGCAAGTGGGCCGGACCACTGCGTGCCGCCGGCGCCGGGCTGGTGGTGGACCGCACCCAGCGGATAGAGGGCCCAAGGGCAGCTTCGAAGGAGCCATCCTCGCCAACGGTGTCAACGGCAACCTCTACTGCCCGGCGCTGCCCAAAGGGTTGGCGGAGCTGGGGCCGCCGGGGCGGGGATGGGGTTCCGACCAGCTCGCCGCCCATGACCGCGCCTGTGTGGAACTCGGCCTCTACAAGCTGGGCCGGATCAGCTCCGATGACACCGAGGGCTATCACCGCGTCGCCTGTCCGGCCTCGGCGGGAAAGCTGCGCTGTCCGCTAAAGCCCGCTTCCATGAGCGCGTCCTTCGAACACCCCGAGATCCTTTCTCCCCCCGAGTCCCCGCCCCGCTGCTGCGTGCAGGCGACCATCACTGTGCCTCCGTCGGTCAACGCCAAGACCCGCCAGAAGCACGACTATCCCAGCGCCGCCCATCGGGTCTCCTACGCCCGGAGAACGGCGGCGGAACGCTCCTTCGCCGCCACCAAGGACTCCTCGCGGACCAACATGGCCCGGGGCTGGTGTCGGATGATGGGTCGGGCAAGAACCTAGTTATGTGGGCGGCAGCTGCGGTGGTGACCAACCTGCGTCTGCTCGCCTCCTTCCGAGCCCGCCAGGCCGAACGGGCCGCTCGCCTGGCCGAGGGACTCGCTCCCCGGAAACGCCGACGTCGCCGGAGCGAGTAGCACCGTCCACCGCCGCCCAACCACTGCGCCCGGTCATCGAGGGCCCCTGGCGACGGTCCCCAGGCGCAGGCCCTTGCCGGACCCAGCATGGGGAGCTCCAGCCCCGTCACAGCTAGCTGGTTAAGTAGTCGCCACGGGCACCTTCGGTGAACCCGAGAGGTGACTTCGGTGAAAATGTCCGAGAGCGGGCGACGAGAATCGAACTCGCGTTCTCAGCTTGGGAAACAGCACACCAGGGCTTTTGTCGAACGCGAGCGAACGGCTGCGGAGAGAAAGCCCAGCTCAGCCGGGGTGCCCGAACAGCGGCGAACCCCCATGGAAGAATATGGATGCGCCATAAATGCGCCATGGCGGGCTTTTGACCTATCGATCGAGCTGCCCGGCGAGGTGGCCGACCGGCTGGAGGAGCGGGCCGCCGAAGCCGGCATCACCATTGGCGAGGCCGTCGCCTCTGTGCTCATGAGCATCCTGGCCGACGGCTAACCGGCGATGTCGCTCCAACTGCCACGCCACCGGGCCGGGGGTACGGGCTGTCCCGTAACGAGGGAGTCCATCCTGTCGGCGGCGGCGCGCAGCTCCTGTTGCCAGCGCTCCGGTGTCTTTGCGTCGTGGACCAGCGCGGACCAGACCCAGACTGCGTCATCCCCGAGCTTCTGGGTGCGTACCGCTCCGCCGATCGCTGCTTTCAGCTGGGACCTGACCCGGCGGCGGAATGACTCCAGCCGAGGAACCGGGACCTCCTCGACCAGCGCCTCACCGAACTCCAGGACCGTCTCGACGGCCCAGGCGACCACCTCATCCTCGCCATCCGCCGGAGCGGGTGGCACGAGCCATCTCTCCACCCTCCGCCAGCAGGCGCGACAGACGAGTCCACGGTGGAATCCGAAAATGTCCAGCTCCAGGTCAGCGACCATCGGACCCCGATCCCGGCCGCAGAGCGTGACCGGCCCCCAGGCAGGTTCTTTCAGCGGATCGGCGCCGGCGCCACCGGCGAAAGGTGGTCGTGATGGGTTCCGGAACTCGGCCAGGCCCGCGCTTCCAGCCAGCTCCCCGGGCCGAGCCCATTCTGCCAGGTGGACGGTGCCTGTCCAGCCCTCGTCAAGCTCGACCGGAATCAGGTCGTGAGAGGCGACCCGCAGAGGCCAGTCCATTGGAGTGGAGGGTACGCCCCGGGCCAACTTGATTCCCTCTGGCGTAACCGTACCGTTTCTAGTACGGTTGTGACACAAGGAGGCCCTGATGGTCCTGGCAGACACCTACCGCCGACGGCTCTACCCCCGGGCGCTCGATCAGTACGGCTACGTCACGACCCGCGATGCCGATGACCTCGGGGTGCCCGCGGTGGAGCTCCGGAAGATCGCCCAGCGGGGCGGCGTCGAGCACCTCGCCTACGGCCTCTACCGGTTCGATGACGTGCCGCGCACCAGTCGCGACCAGTTCATGGAGGCCGTCCTGCGCGTCGGACCGGAGGCCTACCTGACCCATGACGCCGTCCTGGCCCTTCACGACTTGGGACTGGTGAACCCCCGGCGCATCCGGGTTGGCACACCAAGGCGGGCGCGTCCACGCCTGCCCGAGTACATCGAGGTCGTCCAGCGGAGGCTCGGCCCCCAAGACCTGACCGTCTATGAGGGCATCCCGTCAGCGAGCATCGCTCGAGCGTTACTCGACTGCCGCGGCCTGGTCATGGGAGAGCGCCTGGCTGACGCCGCTCGCGAGGCTGCTCGGAGCGGCCTGCTCCGGAGAGGCGAAGCCGACCGGGTCCTCACCGAGCTGGGCTCCGCAGCGTGAGCCCAAAGCGGCAGGAGCCGCCGTCGAACCTGCGGTCGCTCGAGACCCGGATCAGCAACCTCGCACGGGCTGAAGGCCGACCGGTGCGGCGAATACAGCGTGCCGTGGCGAACGCGGTCGTCGGCCAGATGCTGCCGCCTGGCGTCGTCAAAGGCGGTACGGCGATGAAGCTCCGCGTCGGGGAGGCCGCCAGCCGTTTCACACCCGACTTCGACACCTCTCGCTCGGCGAACATCGCCCTTGATGCCTACCTCGACGAGCTGGCAGATCGACTGGCTACCGGATGGGGTGGCTTCACCGGCACCGTCGAGGTGCTCGAAGCGCCGCAACCGGAGGGCGTCCCGCAGGAGTACGTGATGCTGCCCTTCGTCATCCGACTCGCATTCCAAACCCGGCAGTGGCTGACTGTGCCGTTCGAACTTGGTCGCGACGAGATCGGCAGCACAATTCGCTTCGAGCTTCGCATGGCCGACGATATCGTCGAGCTGTTCCACACGATCGGGCTCGAAACTCCGGCCCCGATCCCGGTGCTGGCCCTCGACCATCAGATCGCCCAGAAGCTCCACGCCTGCACAGCTATCAACGCGAAGACGGGCGGGAACGAGCGTGCTCACGATCTGGTCGACCTCCAGATCCTCGACCAAGAGGAGACCATCGACATGTCCGCCGTCGGTGCGACCGCCGAAAGGTTGTTCGCAGCCCGGCGCGGTCACCATTGGCCGCCGACCGTCGTTGTCCACGAGGGTTGGGACGCGATCTATGCCGAGGCCGCCGATGGTCTCGACGTGATCGACAACGCCACCGACGCCGTCGCCTGGGCGAACGACTTCATCGCTCGCACCGTCCGCTGAACCGGCGGCGGCCCTGATGTAAATCCAGTGCAACCGGGGATCAAGCCGCCGCGTCAGACGGACGCAGGCGGACGCATACAGATGGGTTCGGACAGCAGGTCAACTCGCTGCTAATGAGTCCGGCCCCAGCACCTATTACCCTCGCTGACCAGGGACTTTAGCCTAAAGCCGCAGGTCGTAGGCCCTTTCGGTGTCGGGAGACCCTACTCAAGGCTCATCATTCCTCATCACTGTGCATCAGTGGAAATGTAAATCCAGTGTAAATGACCATGGGGCTGCGCCCCACCCTGGAGTAGTGAAATGCTGTTGGCGGTGGGAGCCGACGTCGATTTCGATTGGCGCTGTTGAGCTCGTTGTAAATATGACGCGGGGATTCCGGGGGACCCTGTAGTGCGCTGCGAGCGCGTATCCCAATTTCTTATGGTTGGGTCCCTGCTCCCGCCGCTTAAACAGAGCGACGAGAGGAGATCAGGTGCAACAGCAAGCGGCGCGGGTAGCCGGGCTG
>Ga0307372_10002031_pt1 | contig 34213 bp, 24 predicted proteins | sample OX1MG_FD_202533 | JGI IMG/M metagenome (GOLD analysis project Ga0307372, IMG submission 202533) | Soil microbial communities from Risofladan, Vaasa, Finland - OX-1 | ecosystem: Environmental > Terrestrial > Soil > Coastal area > Acid sulfate soil | place: Finland: Risofladan, Vaasa | collected... | reverse complement strand
AAGCCGAGGCCAACGCCCCCGAGCGCCTGGTAGGCGAGGGCGCGGATCGGCTTCTCCCGCGCCCAGAGGAAGACGGCAGCGATGTAGCTGATGATGACCACGAGCGATATTTCGTTGAGGCGATAGACGAGGTCGACGAGAGACTTCACGTCCTTCATGTGGTTAATCTCGCGGGTGTTGAAGAGGGCGACCTCCTGGCCGTTGCGGGTGACGAGGATATGGAGCGCAGTCGCATCATCTTCGAAGTAATTCACGATATCCTGGCCGGCGCGGTCGAGCTGGGGCAGTGAGATTCCCGTGGCGGCGGCGGCATTGTATTCGCGGAACCCGTGGCGATAGAAGCCAACGTTGCTCGCCAGCAGGCGCACGTTGGTGGTGATCAGGAAGACCGGGATGGCAAGGATGAAACAGGCGGCGGCCAGCCTGGAGACAACCTTCATACGGAGGATACCGTCCTCTTCGAACCCTGCCAGCATACTGGGTCGATGCGCAGCGGGAGTCAAACGCCTTTACGGCGGCGGCGCGGGGATGGGGATGCGGGAGGCAAAGGCCATCTTGCTGTAAGCTGGGCACACCACCTGACACAAGCCAGCCGCGCGGGCCGGCCCCGCTGCAGCCTGTCTCGAAGCAGAGAATCCGGCCACCATCGGCCCCGACGGAGAACTCACTGTGTCCACCGCGCAGGCGCTTGCGCCCGAACTCGACTTCATCTTTCATCCGCGATCTATCGCGATCGCCGGCGTTTCGGCGAAGGAGACCGGTGCCTTTGGCGGGGGTGGCTTTGTCTCCTCGCTGCAGGAGATCGGCTTTCGCGGCCCGATCTTCCTGATCCACCCGACGGCGCCGGCGATCCGCGGACTGAAGTGCTACCCGAGCCTCCGGGACATCCCCGATGATGTGGATTATGTCATCTCATCGGTCAATGCCCGCAACGTGCCCGCACTCCTCGAAGACTGCATCGCCAAGGGTGTCAAAGTCCTGCACCTCTTCACCGCCGGATTCACCGAAACGGGCGATGCCGAGCGCGCCAAGATGGAGCAGGCGCTCGTTACACGGGCGCGTGCTGCCGGGATCCGACTGATCGGGCCAAACTGCATGGGTCTCTATGTGCCGGCGGCGCGGCTGGCGATGATGGGCGGCCAGATAGCCGAGGCTGGCCCCGTGGGCATGGTCTCGCAATCGGGGATGAACGCCGGCGAATTCGTCCGCTACGCCATCCCGCGGGGGATCCGCTGCTCGAAGGTGATCAGCTTCGGCAACGGTGCCGACCTGAAAGCAGCCGACTTCTTCGATTACCTCACAGACGACCCCGAAACGGAAATCATCGTCGCCTACCTGGAGGGCATCCAGGATGGGCCCCGCCTGGCGCGGGCGATCCGCAGGGCGGGCGCCGCCAAGCCCCTCGCCATCCTCAAGAGCGGGCGCACGGAAGCAGGCTCGCGGGCCGCGAGCTCGCATACGGCTTCGCTGGCAGGGTCGCTCCAGATCTTCGACGGCCTCTGCAGACAGGCCGGGGCGTTGCGGGTCGAGAGCCTGGAGGAGCTGGTGGACGTGGCCGTCACCTTCCGGTTCGTGAAGCGGCTGGCGGGGCCGAACATCGTCGTCGTTGGCGGTGGCGGCGGGGCGAGCGTGCTGGCCGCCGACGACCTGGACGCCGCCGGCCTGAAGGTGCCAGCACTCCTGCCGGAAACGCAGGAAGCGCTGGCAAAAGTCACACACGAGGCCGGCACGAGCGTCCGCAACCCGATCGATACCACCAGCCTGTGGGAGGAGCAGGGGTTTGAATCGACGCTCATGCCCTGCGCCACGGCCCCGAACATCGACGCCTTGCTCTACCACACCAGCTTCGGCGGTGGCCCGGTTGCGCGCATGGTGGATGCCCGCGGGCGGCTCACCCGACAGGCAGAGGGCCTCCGCCGGGTGCAGGAAGAGAGCGGCAAGCCGGTCATCGTCGCGATCCGGCCTGCCACCGAGGCAGCGGCGTTCGAGCATTCGCTCGAGTTCCAGGAGCAGTGCTGGCGCAACGGGCTGGCGACCTATCCCAGCATCGCGCGCGCCGCTAATGCGCTGGCACGCCTGCTCGAATGGCAGAGTCTGCGGGCCTGAACGGCTCGCGCCTCAACGCCGCCCGAACTGCCGCTCGATGAGCTCGGTGCCGACGTGCACCAGCGTAGGCCGTCCGTGCGGACAGGTGCGCGGCGATGCCGTGCCCTCTAGGTCCTCGACCAGCCGCCGCATCTCCTCCATCGCCAAAGCCGTCCCCGCACGGACACTACCGTGGCAGGCGACGGTCGCCGCCACGCGCGCGAACGGGTCGGCCACGCCGCGTTCGGACGCGAGCTGATCGAGCACTTCGCGGATCGTCGCGGCGAGATCGCTGCCGCCGATGCCCGCGGGGACTGCTCGGACGAGAGATGCCGAGTCGCCGAAGGGCTCACTTTCAAGTCCGAGTGTCCCGAGGTGCAGGCGGTGCTCCTCGAAAGTCGCCGCCTGGATTGGGTCGACTTCCACCAGCACTGCTTCGAGGAGCGGTTGCGATGGCGGGGCGGCGCCGCTTGCGCGCCCGGCAACGATGCGGTCGTATACCACACGCTCGTGGGCGGCGTGCTGGTCGATCAGATACATGCCGTCCGGACCTTCGGCGACGATGTAGGTGGCACCCATCTGGCCGACGACCCGGAGAAGGGGCAGCGTCTCGCGCTGGCTGCGCGGCGCCGTATCCTCGCCGCCGGCGGATGGCCCGGCGCGGGAGAGCGTGAACGCAGCCTGCGTGGGCTGCATGGCGCGGAGCGCAGCGGGGATCCCCCCGCGCCCGGACTCAGCTGCGGTCGGAGCAGGCGCGGCGGACGGCATGAACCAGGCGACCGGGCGTGAGCCTTCCAGTGCGGCCGCCACCGCATGGCGCACGGCGCGGCTCACGACGCGTTCGTCGCGGAAGCGCACTTCGGCTTTGGCCGGGTGGACGTTGACGTCGACGTCGTCGTCGCCGATAGCGATGGCCAACGCAGCGATGGGCGCCCGTCCCGCAGGCAACTGCGACTGGTAGGCGTCGACGGTTGCGAAGATGAGAGGGCGGCTTTGCACCCAGCGGCCGTTTACGAAGATCGAGATCGCGGCACGATTGCCGCGGTGCAGCGACGAAGGGCTGACGAGGCCCGTCACGTGCACGCCCTCTTCGTCATGCGAGACGTCGAGCATCGCGGAGCCGTTCGCTGCACCATAGATGGCCGCGAAAGCGTGGCGGAGGTCGCCGTCGCCGCTCGTGGCGAGAATGCGGCGCCCGCCGGAAGAGAACTGGAAGGCGATGCCGGGGTAGGCGAGCGCATAGTGCGACGCGAGCACCGTCACCTGGCGCGTTTCACTCACGACCGAGCCAAGGAACTTGCGCCGCGCCGGGAGACGGGCAAACAGGTCGCGGACCGCGAAAGTCGTGCCCTCGGGGGCCGGACGCGCGCCGCGCCGCGCGACTCGCGCATCGAGGATGACGAGATGCAAGCCGACCGGCTCCGTCGCCGCGCGCGTGATGAGTTCGACATCCGCGGCGGCCGCGATCGATGGCAGCGCTTCGCCACGGAAGCCGAGCGTATGGACGTGGCTGAGGTCGTCCAGGGCCGCAAGTTTGCTCGTGGCGTGGCGTTCGAATGCGAGCTCGACCTGTTCCGGCGGGATGCCGCGGCCGTTGTCGGTGACACGGATGAGGGCAAGGCCGCCCTCTTCGATTTCCAGTGAGATCCGGTCTGCGCCCGCATCGATGGCGTTATCGAGCAGTTCACGCACGACGGACACCGGCCGCTCGATCACTTCGCCGGCGGCGATACGCGCAGCCACCTCCGCCGGGAGGATGCGGATCGAACCGTGCTGCTCCGCCCCCAGCGCCGGGGTCGGCCCGGTCTCCACGGCCGTCATCGGCCGGTCGCGCCCGCGGCCAGCAGGGCGCGCAGCTCGTAGAGCTTCTGGATCGCTTCAATCGGGGTGAGGCCATCGACGTCGATCACGCGCACAGCCTCCTCCACGGGCGACGGCCCCGCAAAGAAGGAGGGCTGCGCAGGGCCCGCGATCCCGGTCCCCGCGGCAGGACGCCGGCCATCTTCGAGCTCCGTGAGGAGGTGCTCGGCACGCGTGACGACGGCGCCGGGGAGACCGGCCAGGCGCGCCACATGGATGCCGTAGGAGCGGTCGCTCGGGCCCGGCACGATGCGGTGTTCAAAGACGACGCCCGAACCCTCTTCGTGGACCGCGACGTGGGCATTGCGCACACGCGGCAAGACATCTGCGAGGATGGTGAGCTCGTGGTAGTGCGTGGCGAAGAGCGTGCGCGCGGCCACCTCTTTGCGGTTGTGGAGGAATTCGACGACGGCACGGGCAATGGCCATGCCATCAAATGTGCTCGTGCCCCGGCCCACTTCATCGAGGATGACGAGCGAGTCGGGCGTCGCCCGGTGCAGGATCTGGGCCGTTTCGACCATCTCCACCATGAAGGTGGACTGCCCGGCGGCGAGGTCGTCGGAGGCGCCGATACGGGTGAAGATGCGGTCGAACAGGGGCAGAGAGGCTTCCCGGGCAGGGACGAAAGAGCCAGCCTGGGCCATGAGCGCGATCAGGGCAGCCTGCCGGAGGAAGGTGGACTTGCCACTCATGTTCGGGCCCGTGAGCAGCATCACCTGGAAGTCCGAATCGAGCACGCAATCGTTGGGCACGAACCGGCCATGACCGAGTGCGGCTTCGACGACGGGATGTCTCCCGGCGATGATGCGCATCTCGCTGCCGCCGACCGATGGACGGACATAGCCGCGCTCACTCGCAACCTCGCCGAGCGCGAGAGCGAGGTCTATCAGGGCGACCGCTTCGGCCACCTGGTGGAGCGCGGAAAGGCTCGCTGCAAGCGTCTCCAGGAGCTGCGCGAAGGCGAGCTTCTCCAGTTCGACGAGGCGGTCACGTGCACCCACCAGGCGGGATTCGTGTTCCTTCAGCTCCTCGGTGACGTAGCGCTCGGCCCCGACGAGCGTCTGGCGGCGCTGGTAGTGCTCCGGCACTGCCGCGGCGTTGGAGGCCGATACTTCGATGTAATAGCCGAAGACGCGGTTGTGTCCCACCTTGAGCGACCTGATCCCCGTGCGTTCGCGTTCAAGACGTTCGAGCCCAAGGAGAAAGCCACGGGCGTCGTGGGTGAGCCCCCGCAGCGAATCGATCTCCGGGCTGAAGCCGCCACGGATCACGCCGCCTTCATCGAACGAGGTGGGCGGGTCATCGTCGAGTGCCGCATCGAGTGAGAGCAGTGGTTCGGCCGCCCCGGCCAGCCGCGCCCGGGCGTCCTCCAGCAACGCCGGAGGATGGCACCGCGAGAGGACGGCGCCGAGGTCGAGCGTGGCCCGCAGGCCAGAGCGCAGCGCGGCCAGGTCCCGCGGGGTGGCCGAGCGCGCGCCCACCCGCCCGGCGAGCCGGCCAATATCGCCCAGGCCGCGGAGCACAGCCTGGGCCTGCTCCCGTTCGATGGGCTGCGCGACCGACCAGCCGGTGGCGTCGTAGCGCGCGGCCAGCGCCTCCGCATCGCGCAGTGGGTGCGTGAGCCACTGGCGCAGGAGGCGCGAGCCCATCGCTGAGCGGCAGACGTTGAGTACGCCCAGGAGCGAGTGCTGGCGCTCTCCAGCCTGGTCGCGAGCGGGGAAGACGTCGAGATTGATGAGGGTGTGCCTGTCGATCGTGAGGACACGCGCATCGCCCAGCGGCCGCACCCGCTGGAGGGCGCCGAGCGCCGCCGGGTAGGTCTCCCGCAGGTAGGCGATGACGTGGGCGAGGGCGGCAGCCTGGGCAGCCCCATCGACAAGTGCCGCCGCATGGTCACCAAACTGCCGCGCCAGCTCCGTCTCGACGGCGAAGTCGCCCAGCTGGAGGCGGCGGCAGCGGTTCCCGGTCAGCCCGGCGGGGATGCCCTCGTCGTCTTCGAAGAGCAATTCGGCGGGCGTACTGCGCAGGAGTTCGAGGAGCGCCTCCTCGCCCTTCGCAAGGCGGATTTCGCCCGTCGTGATGTCGGCCAGTGCGGCTGCGGGCTCCCCTTTGCGGATGACGAAGGCGGCAAGGTAGTTCGGCGCGGCGGAATCGAGCGAGGCGTCGGCCGTAACCGTGCCCGCCGTCACGACGCGGACGACGTCGCGCGGGACGAGGCCCTTTACCTCCGCCGGGTCGGCAAGCTGCTCGCACACGGCGACGCGGTGGCCCCTGGCGACGAGCTTCGCGACGTGGCCATCGATGCTGTGGTAGGGCACGCCCGCGAGCGGCACGCGCAGGTCCTTGCCCATCGGCTTCGATGTGAGCGTGATCTGGAGCTCGGCGGCCACGAGCTTTGCATCGTCGTCGAACGTCTCGTAGAAGTCACCGAGGCGGAAGAAGAGGATGGTGCCGGGGTAGCGCTGCTTCAACTCGAGGTACTGGCGCCGGATGGGGGTTGACACGTCCGCATTCTAGCGGATGCGAACGCATGTGCGCCGAAGCTATTCAAACGCGCGCGGACGGGAGGCGACGTCCGTCAGGATCTGGCGAAGCTGCTCGATGTCGGAGGCGAGTACGTGCGGGGCCAGGACAGCGAGGATCTGATCGGTGTCCAGTGCGAACGCGTCCAGCAGCATGCGCAGGTCGTTCTCATAGAGCGCAATGCGCGCCACATCTCCCTGGCGGTAGAGGGAGGGAAGAGCAAACAGCTTGAGCAGCATGAGCCCTTCCGGCGTTGCGCAGGGGAGGGAGCGTCCGCTGAAGGTCCGAACGGTGGTGTAGTCCCGGCGAACCGCTTCGAAAAGCCTGTTGGTCGTCAAGAGCAGATCAACCTGGACGCCTTCGAAGGTCGCTCGGGCGAAATCAGGCTGCTGCGCCTCGACTACAACTTCGGGCAGCCGGTCCAGATCCGCAACGGCCATGATAAGGTCGATATCTCGCGTATTGCGGCCGCTGACGTACTGCAGCACGGCGAGGCCCCCCACCACGACGAACCCGGCCTTGCGCGCCTCGAGCAGGTCGAACAGCCGCCTCGTGGAGGCGGCCAGGTCCCCGTAGGGTGCCCGGTCCTCCGCCAACAAGCGCAAATCGCCGAGCCGCGCGTCGCGCAGGACTGTGGCGATATCGATCGAGCGCTGGCGGGATTCGGACACAGCCCATTTTACCACCCCGCGCGCCGCGGAGGCGGAGTCTGCTATCCCGCAGCAGCGGCAGCGGCAGAGACTTCCAGCGCGAAGCGGTGGCGTACTTCGATGGCGTCCGGAGCGATCTCTTTACAGGCGTTGCAGCGCACGCACAGTCGGTCATCTATGGCATAGCTCCCGGGCTCGCCGCTGATTGCCGAAGTCGGGCAGATGGCCTGTGCTTCCGGCATCGCCGCATCGTTCTGCGACCGCACGGTGTATGCAATGAGGCCGTGGCAGACGCCCGCGCGGCAGCGCTTGTCGATGATGTGCTCGTCCCACTCGGCCCGGAACTCCTTGAGCGCTGTCTTGATCGTCGTCATGGCGAACTGGCCATGGAAGCAGTTCGACCAGACGAGCGTCTTCACAAGCTGCTCGAAGCTCTCGATGTCCGCATCGCGGCCGCCACCCATCTGGATGCGGCGGATGACCTCAACGGCCCGCTGAGTGCCGCCGTGGCAGGTGGTACAGCGGCCGCAGCTCTCGTCTTCGCAGAAGCCGAGGAAGTACTTGCACATGTCGACGATGCAGTTCGACTCATCGAAGAAGACGATGCCGCCGCCGCCGAGGAACATGCCTTTCTCGCGGTAAGGATCCAGCGTGAGGGTGAGGTCGAGTCCCCCGGCGACAACGCCGGAGAGCGGGCCACCCGGCTGGAAGCCCTTGAACGTCTTGCCCTCGCGCATGCCGCCGGCGTAGCGCTCGAGGCATTCGCGGATGGTGGGGCCGAAGGGCACCTCGACGCAGCTGGCATAGTTGACGCTGCCGGAGAAAGTGAACATCTTCGTGCCCTTCTCCTTGGCGGGGCTGACACCGCCCCACCAGGCCGCGCCGTTTCGCATGATCATGGGCGCATTGGCATAGGACTCGACGTTGTTGACGTTGGTGGGCTTGTTCCAGAGACCCGCCTGGGCGGGAAACGGCGGCTTGATGCGGGGCATCCCGCGATAGCCATCGACGGAGTTGATGAGGCCTGTCTCTTCGCCGCAAACATAGGAGCCCGCACCGCGAAAGACGATCAGTTCGAAGTCCTTGCCGGTGCCGAGGATGTCTTTGCCGAGAAGCCCTTTCGCGTAGGCCTGGTCCACTGCCTTCTGCATGCGTTCGACGCAGAGGGGGTATTCGTAGCGGACGTAGATGTAGCCTTCATCTGCTTCGGCGGCGAGGGCCGCGATCAGCATCCCTTCGATGATGATGTGCGGGTCGCCCTCCATGAGCACACGGTTGACCCAGGCGCCAGGGTCGCCCTCATCGGCATTGCAGACGAGATAGCGCGGGTGCGTGGTGGCGTTGCGGAGAAAGTCCCACTTGCGGCCGGCGGGGAACCCGCCGCCGGCCCGGCCCCCGAGGCCGCTATCGAGCATCTCTTTGACGATGACTTCGGAAGTCATGTCGAGCGCGCGGCCGAACCCGGCATAGCCATCTTTCGCGATGTAGTGGTCGATGTTCTCGGGGTCGATGGTGCCGATGTTGGCCATCACGCGCCGCACCTGGCCCTGCATGAAGGGGTGGTCGCTGAGGAGCCCGATGTCCGGTGTGGAAGTGCCTTCGATGACGCCCAACGCCAGCGCGGGCACGGTTGTGCCCTCGACCACGACCTTCTGCAAGAAATCGTCGACTCTATCCGCCGTGAGGTTGGCGTAGAGGATGGTTTGGGTGCCGGAGGCGTTGCGGACGGTGGCGGTGGGCTCCATCCAGCAAAAGCCCCAGCTCCCGGTGATGCCGACTTCGGCGTTGAGCTTTTTCTCGGCGATGGCACGCTTGAGCGCAGCGATGGTGGCTTCGGCGCCGCGCGCGATCGAGGACGTGTCGAGGCAGACGTTGATGCGCACCTTGCCGCTGCCCTGCTCGGCGGCCCAGGCAGCCTGAGACGCGGCGATCACTGCTTCCAGGCGCGCATTCATTCGGCATCGCCCTTCAAGGCGCGCGCCAGGCGGATGGCCGAGGAGACCGTGAGATTGCCTTCGACCTGACCGTTCACCCAGACCTGGGGCGCCTCACTGCAGGTGCCGTTGCATTGTCCGAGGTGCAGCCCGACTCGGTGGTCTCGGGTCTGGCCGCCAAGCGGCAGTTCAAGCGTTTGCTGGATTGCTTCGCGGATACGATCCCCGCCGAGCACCCGGCAGGCGGGGCCGCTACACCAGGCGATCTCCGTGGCAGGCGCCGGATGCGTGCGGTAGTCGTCGTAGAAGGAGACGGTGCCATAGACCAGCGCCGGCGTCGTGTTCAACTGGCGGGCGATAACTTCGATAGCGTCGCGGGAGATATAGCCATAGGTATCCTGCACCTTGTGCAGGGCGGGCATGACATGCCCCCTGCCGGGCTGGAACTCGGCGACGAGCGCGCGGAGCTCTGCAATCGAGGGGTCGGGCCGGGCGTCTTGCCCGTTGGCGTCAGCCGCCATGGCTGTCTCCTCAGCTTGTGAAATGCAGCACTACTCTATCAGCGCGGCGCGCAACGCGGCAACGAAACCACCGCCCTTCCCGTGGACGCCGGCCGCAGGCCCTTTCGCGCTCCCCTCAGACGGGAAAGCGGGCGGGCGCGTCGCGGTCCATCATGTCGGCGACCGTTTCGCCCAGGATCAGGCTGTAGTTTTGCCCCCGGTCTTCCGGGTACACCTGTGTCGTGTTGGAGAGGTAGAGGCCGGTGACGCCGGTGCGCATGGCGGGGATGGAACGCGAATAGTGCGTCGTGATGACTGGCTGGCCGCCCGGATCCTTGAAGAGCCACTTTTGGCGCACCCATTCGCGGCTGAAGGCGGGATTGATGGCACGCAGACCGGGAAGATAGCTTTCGAACACCTCTTCGGCATCCATTTCGAGGACGGGGTGCCCGGGCGGCACATAGTTGGAGAGGTAGACCACGTGGTTGCCGCCGTAGCGTTCGAGGGGCATGAAGTTCGTGTGCTCGACGCACGCGACGAAGGGAAGCTCATCCCCGATGGAAAGCCAGTAGTAGTCAGAAAGCGGCCGGTCCAGGGCGAGCACGAGACAGGTCGCCCACTGGTAGCGGACGCGGTCCAGTACTTCGACGTACGCCGCCGGGAGGCCGGGCGCGATCTTCCGAGTGATGATGTTCGGAGTGGTGAGCAGGACCTGGTCGAAGGGATGAAACTGCCCGCCCGCGCGTATCCCCGTGACGAGGCCGGCTTCGATGACCACCTCCTCCACGGGAGTGTTGAGGCGGATGGAGACACCGCGCCCGGCGAGCAGGTCGGCGAGGGCCTGGTAGTAAGCCTTGAATGACCCTTCCAGGTAGCCCAGCGACTCCTTCGTGCCGGACCCCTTTCGGGAGGCAAAGCGGAGGTAGATCTTGTTCCAGAGCCAGACCATGCCGACGGAGTCGGCCTGGCTGGCGAACTTGCCCCGGAGGAGCGGCCCCCAAAATGCCGCAAACGCTTTCTTGCCCACGGCCCGTTCCATCCAGGCACGCGCCGTGATGCCTTCATAGCGCTTCACCCCATCCGCCTGGCGCCGAAGCCACACAGCGGCGAGACCGAGACGGATGCGGCTGGTGAGGGGGATCGCCCGGAACCTGAGGAGGTCGAGTGGCGTCACGAAGGGCCAGGGGCGGCCACCGACAAAGTGGGCGTTACGGGGTTCGATCCAGCGCAGCTGTGCACCAAGTCCAAGCTCTTCGATATAGCGGATCACGGTGGTGTCGTTCGTGAAGATGTGGTGGTAGAAGCATTCAAGCGGTTCGCCGCCGACAAGGAAGGTGACGACCTGGCCACCAACCTCCGGGCGGCCCTCAAAGATGGTGACCTCGTGCCCGCGTTCCTGGAGGACCTTCGCAGCGGCGAGGCCGGCGACGCCCGCCCCAACGATGCCCACCTTCATGGGACGACGACTTCCGGCGCTTCCGCCTTCATCCCCGTCATGCGCCGGAAGGAGACGCCGAAGCTCCAGAGCAAGATCAGGCCGAGGATGGTGGTAGGCACCAGGACGAGGGCATGCGCGATGATCGCGTAGGCGCCCGCCACGCTGTTGCTGACGCCGGCGCCGACCAGTGTCAGCTTGGCCGCCCATTCAAACGGCCCTGTCCCGCCAAAGAACGTGGGGATGATGATGGCAAGGTTCGCGGCGGCGAGGAGGAGCACATAGTTCGGGAAGCCCACGCCAAGATGAAACCCCAGGCCGACGACGGCATAGGCCCCGGCCTCAATCGTCCAGGCGGCGGTGCTGAAGATGAGGACGAGGACGAGGGAGCGAGCGTCGTGCACCGAGCGAACGCTGAGGACGAGTGCTTCGGCAATGCCCTCCGCGCGGTGTTCGAAGCGGGCGGGGAGGAACGCCACCAGCCGGTGCACAACGCGCTTCGCCCGCGCTTCCGAGAGCGTGAGGATGTAGAAGGCGACGAGCGCGGCGAGAAAGAAGACGGTCGATGCCAGGGCGATGATGCGAAGCTTGTTGTCGTTGAATCCGACATACGAGCCCGCGATGAGGAGCATCAGCACGAGGATGCAGCCATCGAAGAGCCGCTCGACGGCGATCGTGCCGAAGGTGCCCAGCTTCGACACGTCCTCGCGGTCGCCCAGCACGTAGGCGCGCACCACCTCCCCCGCGCGCGCAGGCAGGAGGTTGTTGGCCATGTAGCCGATGATGGCATATGGGAGCAGACGCAGAGGGCTGAGCGGCGCCACGGGCCGCATGAGTACCGACCAGCGCACACACCGCGCCGAGATAGCGCAGAGCAGCACGCCAAAGGCCGGGAGGAGGTACCAATAGTTGGCGCCCACCATCGCGTTTTTGATGGCCACAGGGTGGGTCGCCCGAAGAAAGAGCCCGATGAAGACCGCGCTAATCGCCAGGCTCGCCCAGAATCGAACGGAACGGATCACTGCTGAGACCGCCTGTGGAGGATCGATTGCTCAGGGTATGGGGAACTCTCGCACCCGGCCGGACCCGCCTTCCACGATCCAGAGCTTACCATCCGAGGTCTCTGCAATCCCGTAAGGGTGGCTGAGTGGATCATCGGCCGGTGCGATGGTCCCCTGCAGCTGCCCGCTGCGCGTATAGATGCGCACCTGGTTCAGGGCAGGCAGGCTGAGGGCGATACGTCCGTCCGTTAGCGCGCGAATGTAGGGCTTGTCGTTGACATCCCGCCCGCCCCAGCCTTCGACCGGGAAGGAACTGCGGAACGACCCGTCGGCGTTGAGAATGTCTACGCGCGCGTTGTACATGTCCGCCACGAAGACCGTGCCGTCGCTGGCGATGCTGATGCCGACGGGCTCGTCGAACTGGCCGGGCGCCGATCCCTTGCTGCCGATCGTGCGCACGAAGGTGCCATTGAGTGTAAAGACCTGGATGCGGCCGTCGCCAGTATCCGTGACCCACATGTTGCCGTTCGCATCAAACGCCACCGCGCGGGGCCCAAAGAGGTCCAGCGGGCCGAGGGGCTTGCCCTGCGTGGGTGCGTTCCCGAACGTGAGGATCGGTTTGAGCGCGGCGTCAAACACCTTGATCCGCCAGCCGAAGGTGTCGGCGACAACGACGTCACCGTTCGGTGCCACGGCCACTCCCCACGGCTCGGACTGTTCGGCGGGGTTCTTCGGATCGGTGCGGATATCGACGCTGGCGATAAAGTGGCCGCTGGAATCGAACTTGGAAAGTCGCCGCGTCTGCTTATCGATGACATAGAGGTTGCCCTGGGCATCGATATCGATATCGGTGGGATAGAAGAACTGCCCGGGCTGGGGGCCGATGCCGCCAAACATCGGGCGGCCGGCTTTGTCCACCCCCGGCTTGGGCGCCTGAAGGGGCTTCGCCGAAAGCATGCCCGTCTTCACATCGTATGCCGCAGGAAAATAGGCGTAGGCATCGACGGAGCCCGGCGGAATATGCGGGTCGTGGTCGCGCCAGTAGTCAAACCAGGTCCCAAGCCAGTCTTTGTGCGCGATGCCGTTGGCGATCGTCTTCCACGTCGCGAGCCGGAACGGCCCGCAATTGCCGCCAAGGTCGGTGCAAAGCACACCTTTGGAGGTGCTCATCGCGTTCTTATAGGTCTCATCGAACCACCAGCGATGGGGGTACTTAATCGGGGCCGCGTACTGCGTGGAAGCGGACTGGGCGAGCTGGTCGTTGACGCGCGGCGCGTTGCTGGCATTGACGAGCATCACGTCGAAACTGCCCTGTGGGATGCCGCTCGTGAAGTCGACGTAGCTCACCGCCTTGTAGTCGCGGAGGTACCAGGCCCACGGCCAGGCGAACGAATCGGTCGTATCGACCGCGATAGTGAGCTGATGGCCCTTCCCGGTCGCCGCCGCTAGCTGGTCTATCTCGTGGGCGATATTCGCAAGCTGCGGCGATGTCTGGGTATAGATCAGCATGTCCTTGGGGATATCACCGCGCACAAAGGAGGCCATGACCATCGTCCGGAAAGAGAAAAAGGCGAGGGCCCCGATTACGGTCGCCACGAGGACGGCCGGGAGGGCGCGTCGGCCGTAGGGCCAGGCGGCGTAGGCGATGATCCCGAGGGCGGCAGCGCCGATGATGGCGTTGAGGGCGATGAACGCGGCACCGGAATGCGGCAGGAATGCGATCGCCCCCAGGGCACCCCCAGCGACGACGGCGATGCTGCCGAGCAGGAGCACGACCTTCGAGACCGCGGGGAAGGCATCTGGCTCCCGCTGCCTCTGAAGGGGGACTGCGGGCTCGAGCGCTATCTCAGAGCCGACGCTGGAATTCGGATCGGCCTTGCTCTCCGCGGGTGGAGCTGCGGCAGCGGCCGTCGCGGGCTGCCGCCACGCCTGCCACGCGCGGTTGACGACCCAGGCAGCGAGCAAGCACGCCGGCAGCGCGATGTGCGTGTTGTTCCAGGGCATCTTTTCGGATGTCCATGAGAGGACGAGCCACATGCCCACGAACCAGGTGACCAGGAAGCGCGAAAAGGCATCGCCACGCACGGTCGCCCACCAGATGCCGCCGATGCACAGCACGAGGGGAAGGAACTCATACATGGGCATGAGCATGTCGTAGTAGAACCAGGGCTGGTCACCACGGGCGACGTTTTGTTGGGTGATCCAGTAGTCGAGCGAGCCCCAGGGTCCGCTGACAAGCCCGTCGAGATTCGTCCAGAACGACGTCATCAGGGTCAGGTAGACGAGGGCGCAAGAGAGGAAGGCAATTGCCCACAGCTTCGGCTTCCATTGGAGGCCGGCGAACGCCGCGATGCTGGTCGTGACAGCAAACAGCCCCGCGAGCGCGACGCCGTCACGGACGGGGATCGGCCCCTGCAGGTTCTTTTCCCAACTGAGCTGGTCTTTGGTAACGATGTGCAACGGCTCCAGCAGATACACCCGGCTGAGTGGGGTGAGCAGCGGCAGCGTGAGTGTGCCGAGCAGGATGACGAGGTCGCCCGCGCGCGGCAGCTCGTCCCACTCCATGCGACGCTTGATGGGGCCGATAAACGGCCAGAGCGCAGCAAAGGCCCACGCCACCAGCGCCAGGCCGGGGACGAGCGCGAGGCGCCGCAACCCGCTGTCGATCCCACGCGCCTGGAGCGTCGTCTTCGCCAGCGCGGTGGCGAGATAGACATCGAGGTAGACGAGGAAGATGCCGACGGTGATGAATGCGCCTTCCTTCGTCAGCATCGAACCGACCCAGGCCGCCGCGGTGACGAACAACCAGCGGTTGCGCCCCTCATCGAGATAGCGCCAGATCCCAACGACCGTGAGGAGGGTGAAGAAGGCCAGGTAGATGTCTTCCCGGAAGAAGCGGCTGTAGTAAACGATCGTGGGCGAAAAGGCGATGAAGGCCATCGCGGCGGCGGTGCCGACTGGCGTCAGCCGGCGGCGGAAGAGCAACGGTAATGCGACCAGCGCGCTCCCGAAGAGCGCCGCCGAGACACGGGCTGTGTAGTCATTGGCGCCGAAGATGAGGAATACGAGCGCCTCGGCGTGGTAGTAGAGCGGGCCGTGGAAGATCGGGCTGTGATGATAGGCGCCCTGCAGCAGGCTCCACGACCACTGCGCGTGGATGCTCTCATCGTGATGGAGCGCGCGGTCGCCAAGCGCCCAGAAGCGCAGCACGACAGCGGCTGTGAAGATCACGAAATACAGCGCCCACTCCCAGTTCACAGCGAGCCGGCGGGTGAGCAGGCGATCGAGCGGACCGGCCCGGAGCGTTGGTGGGAGTTCGAGTGGACGCGTCGTCATTGCTTCGCCTTCACATATACGGCGATGAGCTCCGACGTGCTCTTTACCGTCCCCCGGTCGGCCAACCAGCGCAGGTAGGTCAGGAAATCCGTGGTCGGCGGCATGACCTGGCGGATGAGTGACCACTCACCGGCGACGGCGGCGTAGCCCGCGGGCTGGGGTTGGGCGGCCGGCCAGAGGACGAAGGCCGCATCGGGCGGCACGCGAGACGCGATCACGATGGTTCCTGAGTCGCGGAAAGGCCAGGTGATCGCATCAGCGAGGGAGGGATGCACGACGATGGAGCCGTGTCCGCCAGCCGCCGTCTGGAGGGCCATGTCCCGCAGCTCGTGCGCCTGCGCCGTGATGATCGGTGAGGGTGCGGGTTCGCCACCTGCGCTGAAGCCGACGCCAAGTCCGCCGGCGAGGAAGGGCACAGCCGCGACAGCGAGCGCGGCCGCGACGAGCGTCCCGCGCGAGTCGCGTTGCGTCGCCAGCAGGCCAAGCGCCGCGACTGCGATCACCCCGAGGCCTGCAACGAGGACCTGCTCGGCCGTCCCGCCCACGGCGTTGGCGTGTGCCCATTTGAGGGCGACCGACAGCACCAGCGCCGTTGCAAACGCGGCAAATGGGAGCAGGTAGCGGGCGTAGCGCCAGTCCGCCACCACCAGGGCGCCGATTCCTTCCGCCAGCAGCGGGCCGACGAGGAGAGCAAGTGGCGTGGTGAGGGCAACGACGGGCACCGCAGAATGAGCGTTTGCCGACGAGAGCAGCCAGAGGAAGGCGCCAGCCGTCCACGCCAGGAGAACGAGGTCCCGCGGGCGAAATGCGTGCGCCAGGTAGAGCCGGTTGGCGTAGATCACCGCGGCGGCCACACCCGCGAGCACGATCGGCGTCGCGTAGATGAGGGCGATGTCGAACGCGCTCGCCGTGGACCAAAGCTGGTCGTAGCCCCGCGCGAACAGCAGAAACGGCGGCACGCGCAGGCCGTCGACGCCGAGGCCAAACTGCGCAGTGGCAGCGAGAAGCCCGGCAACGACTCCGACCGCACACCAGGCGGACGCCAAAAGCTCCGGATAGTCGGCGCGCGCCAGGCGCGCGGCGAACCAGCCAGCGACGAGCGGAAGCGCAAGCGGCCCGGCCGTGACCACGCCGAAACCGACGATCGGGAAGAGCCAGCGCGGGAGCGGCTGGCCCGCGCCAGCACGGTCGATGACGACAAACAACCAGAGCGTGATCGCGAAGTCGAACCCCATCGCGGAGGCAGAGGTGCCGAGCGTGATCGCCGGCCCATCGAAGGCGAGCAGGAGGAGCGCGAGCAGGGCGCCGGCGCGCCCCAGGCGGCCGCGCAACAAGAACACGGCAAGGGGGACCGTCGCCGTCGCAAGAAAAGCGCAGGTCCGGGCCGGGAACGGCGAGCTCGAAAGGTGAAGGAGGAGCGCCGAAAGTGCCTGAAAGAGCGTGGGGACAAAGCGCTCATCGGCGACGCCGAGGCGGGCCTGCCACGCGCCCGAAAGGCCGAAAATCTCCGCACCTGCGACGGGAGCATGCCAGACCGTGCCGAGGCGAAGCAGGATGAAAACGGCCGCAGCACCACCCCAGGCGATGGCGGAGATCGGCACGGCGATGCCGTTACGTTGCTGAACCGCCGGCAGCGGCGCCGGCTGTGCGTCGCGCGCCACTTCAGCGCCTTGTCCGGCCACCGGTGTGGGTCCGGTCACGAGGTTGCCACAGCCTGATAGACGGGCAGGGCATAGACGCGCATTCCACCAGAGTCGAACACCAGGTCGAGGAACGAGGCAAAGTCCGGCATGGTCTGCGCGGGGTACTTTGCGCGCTCGACGCTGCCGACGACGACGTAACGGGCGCCGAAATGGTGCATCACGTCGAGCACGTTGGCGGGGTCCTTGTTGGTGTAGACGCTATCCGCCAGAGCCTGGCGGTTGGTGAAGTCGGCGCGGTTCGCAGCGGTATCGCCGCGCCACTGGATCTCGTGGAAATACCAGCCGATGGGGTCGGAGCGGCCGGTGCGGGCAGCGACGCGGCCGGCATCGGTGTAATCGACGTTCGCATCGGTCATCACCGCCTGCTGTTTGGTATCGAGCGTCCAGGTACGGCCCGAGGCCTCGATCAGGGTCGTGTCTGGAGGGGTATTGGCTAGCACCCAACGTACCAGAGCGTATTCGCCCGGATTGTCACGGGCGAGTCCTGAGAGGCCGTCAAGGCTTGTCGCTTTATGAAACCCTTCCGTGCGGTTCGGGAGCGCGATGACGGCATAAAGGAGCCCGGCGGCGCAAAGCAGGGCGGCCGGCGCGGCCAGCCATGCGGACCACGAGCGCCCGGCGAGCGCCCTGCGGGCAGCCACGGCGAGGATCACGGCGCCCCCGACCGAAAGCAGGATCCACGCCTGGTAGGAGAGCTTGAAGACCGTGTTGAGCCGCGGGGTGGCGTTGAAAAAAAGGTCGCGGATGAGGAAGAGTTCGGCACCGTAGAGCAAAAGGGCTGCGACACCGCCGAGCATCACGGGCAGGGCGGCCGCACTGCGCCGCGCGGCGAGGACGCCGGCGGCCGTAAAGAGCGACCACGTGGTAGCGGCATAGAGGAGGAGCGTGACCCAGCCGCTGGTGGTGCGCGCATCCATCGCGGACCGGAGTTCCCCGTGATACGCCGTGAGCCCGAGCCAGAGCGCGAACGGGACGAACGGCGCCCACAAGGAGAGGACGGCGCTGTTCGAAAGCGCGCCCCGCTCACCGCGACGGAAGGCCCACGTGAGCGCCAGCAACGCCGCGATGAGCAGCGGGCCAAACTGCAGGAACGCGTGCACCGGACGAGTGCCTGCGCCCACATAGGGATAGAGGCCCGACGCCTGCGAGCGAAAGTCCACATACCACGGCAGGTAGGCGGCAACCGCGAGCACAACGATCGGCAGCAGATACTTTGCTGCGTCCAACAGCGACCAGGGGGACCAGCGCAGGCGCAAATTCCGGGCTGCCACCGCCACCGCCAACACGGCCGTGAAGGTGAGGATGTCCCAGGCGTTTTCGAACGCCAGTGCACCGAAGACGAGGGCGAGCACCACGCCCATCCAGGGCTGCTTCCGGTGCGTCATGAAGGACAGGAGACGGCGGCCACGCCACACTGAGGCACTGAGCCCCAGCGAGAGCAGCACTAGCGGGATAGACATGACGTGGGGGTGCATATCGCCGAGCAGAAAGCTGAAAAACGGGAACTCCGTGATCGTGTTCGGGATGATGCGGCTGCCGCGCCACCAGAACCAGAATTCGGTGGGATACCAGCTGGTCGTGCGCGGGTTAAGCGGACCGCTAAAACAGTCGGTGGTGACCCCGGGCTTGCAGGGGATGAGCCACTCGACGCCAAATTTTCCATAGAGGCCGGAGTTATAGAGACCGTGCGCCGCGGCCAGTTCGAAGATTGCAGAGAGCGAGCCCAGGAAGAGGAGAAAGCCCACGGCCAGGATGGCGGCAATAAAGGCCCAGCGCCGGGAGCGCGGGCCGAGCGCCCAGCGCGCGATGGCGAAGGCAAGCGACGCGATCCCGGCGGTCGCGGCGGCGAACGTGAAAGCCAGGCCCAGGTTGTAACCGGTGGAGGCGGGTATCCCGGATGTGGCCGTAAGGACGCCGACCTGCAGGTAGCCGAAATAGTAGTAGCTGGCGGGCTCACCGGCGAGCCACGGGTCCTTGGGCGGGTAGGTCGTCGAAGCGAGCGTGGCGTTGAGGTACATGAAGTCCATCGGCTGTTCCGTGCCGTTGATATCGGGCTGATAGGAACGGAAGGCCGCGTAGCTGAAGAAAAAGCAGGTGAAGATACCGGCCGCAACCACCCAGCCCATCCAGGTCCGTCGCAGAGTCGCCACGAAACGGCGGTCGCGACCGGCGACGGTGAGCGAGACGAGCGCGAGGCCGGCGAGCGCGAGCAGGTACCCGCCACGCCCAAATGGCAGCACATTGAGCGTGCGCAGGATGAAGTATCCGTAGCCGGTGAGTACCAGGCCGAGAGCGAAACTGAGCCCGGCGCCGGCATCGGGGAGGCGGCGAAAGAGCACGAAGGCTATCGGCAGCACGCTGATGGCGATGAGCAGGGAGACCGCCCAGAACGCAAGCAGGTGGCTCATTACCTAGCCTCCCGGGCCCGGCCCGCGTTCAAGCGAAGAGCGAATCGACAAAGTCGCGCGCATCAAACGGAGCGAGATCGGCGATCTGTTCACCCGTGCCAATGAAGCGGACAGGGATGGCCAGGTCGTGGGCAATGGCGAAGGCGATCCCACCCTTCGCAGTGCCGTCCAGCTTCGCCAGGATGATGCCCGTGATGCCCACCGCCTGGGCGAACGTCTTCGCCTGCATGAGGCCGTTCTGGCCGGTGGTGGCATCGAGCACGAGGATGGTTTCGTGGGGGCCGTCGGGATGGTTGCGCTTGATGATGCGGTCCATCTTTTTCAGCTCTTCCATCAGGTTCGTCTTGGTGTGCAGGCGGCCAGCGGTATCGATGATGACGAAGTCTGCCCCGGCATTTTCACCAGCGCTGAGCGTGTCGAAGACGACCGCGCCCGGGTCCGCTCCGGCCTGATGAGCGACAACGCGGACACCGATGCGTTCGCCCCACACCTTGAGCTGGTCGGTGGCGGCGGCGCGGAAAGTGTCGGCCGCCCCCAGCACCACCGTCGCCCCATCGCGCTTGAACGCGTGCGCGAGCTTGGCGATGGAGGTTGTCTTCCCGGCCCCATTCACGCCCACGACGAGGACGATGATCATCGCCGGCGCATCGGGACGGGCCCATGCCGGGGCCTCGCCAGCGGGCGCCTCGAGGATGGCGACAAGCTCTTCACGCAGGAGTTCGCGCACGCGCGCGGACTGCTTGATGCCACCCTCCCTCACACGTCCGCGCACGGCCGCAAGGACGGCGGTGGTCGTGTCAAGCCCGGCGTCGGAGGCGATGAGTATCTCTTCTAGTTCGTCCCAGAGCGCGTCGTCGAAATCCGCACGCTCGAAGATGCCGCCCAGGCGGGAGAAGAATCCGCGGCGCGTGCGCTCCGTCGCGCGCCCGGTCTGTTCGCGGACCTCTTCGGCTTCCTGGTGCGTGACGGGGAGGCCGGCCACGCGTTCGAGCGCGCCGTCCTCCGCGGCGACGGCAACTTCGCCGCCGGCGGCTTCTCCGTCGAGAGGCTGATTGGTGGGACTCTTGCGCCAGAACCGCACGCCGGGGCGCTCCTTTTGGTGGTCTGTGGATGGTACCCGCCCTGCCGGCAAGGGTCAGTTTCGGGTGATTGCCCGGCCGCTACTGGCCGGTCAGTTCTGATCTGGCAGGTCACTGATACGGAGCGAAAGCACCTTCGAGACTCCGTCCCGCGCCATCGATACGCCGTAGATGGCATCGGCCACTTCGATGCTGCGGCGGTTGTGGGTGACGACGAGGAACTGGGTACGCTCGGCGAGCGTCGCGAGCGCGGAGGTGAAGCGGCCAACGTTCGCCTCATCGAGGGCAGCATCGACTTCGTCGAGCACACAGAACGGCGCGGGATTCGCAGCGAGCAGCGCGAAGAGCAGGGCTACGGCCGTGAGCGACCGCTCCCCACCGGAAAGCAGACTGAGGCTCTTGATCCGCTTGCCCGGCGGCTGCGCTTCGATTTCGATGCCTGCCTCGGCGATATTCTCAGGGTCGGTGAGGATCAGGCTCGCTGCACCTCCGCCGAAGAACGCGGTGAAATACTCGCCGAACGCTTTGTTGACCTTTTCGAAGGTCGTCCCGAAACGGCTGCGAATCTCGGTGTTGAGCGTCGCAATCGCGTCGCGAAGCTGCTCTTCGGCCTCTTCGAGGTCGTGCATCTGCGTGGTGAGGAACTCGTGGCGCTCTTTGGACTCCTGGTAGTCCTCCGGCGCCTCTTCGTTGATTGCGCCGAGGCGGCGGATCTGGCGACGCAGCTCTTCGATGCGGCTTCGCGTCCGTTCGATGTCGATGATCGCGCCACCCTGGACTGCTGGCTCCGCGTCCTGTGGGCCTTCGAACATGGACTCCATCTGCATCGCCTCATCGAGCGTGACGATCCGCCCGTTGCGATCCGGGGCGAGGCCCTCGCGCTCCATTTCACCCCGGAGGTGTTCGATGTGCTCGTTCGTGCGCGCGACCTCGGCTTCGAGGTCCAGCCGGCGGCGGTCGATCTTGAGCAGGTCGGCCTGTGCCTGGGAATACTCTTCCTGGACGCTGCGTTCGTGCGCTTCAAGGCGGTGCAGCTCGTCGCGGTCGGGTGCAGCGTCCTCGGTATAGCGGGCCTGCTCGGCGCGCACCGCTTCGAGCTCGTGGTTGAGCTTTTCGAGGCGGCCCTCGATCACGTCCGCTTCAAGCTCGAGGTTGCGGGCCTGGAGCCGCTTGGCATCGATCTGATTGGCAAGGCGTTCGACGGACTTTTCGTGCTGTTCCCGCAGCGCAGAGAGCGTGCGCCGCTCCCCTTCGACGATAGCCTGCCGCGCCGACGCTTCGGAGACGGCCTTCAGCGCGGCCTCGCGCCGCTCGGTGGCCTCGCGAAGGGCGTCCTCCATCTCTGCCATCTCGGTGCGCCGTTCGAGACCACGCGCCTCCAGCTGGCCGGCTGCGAGGTTGGCCTGGGTGATCTGGCGCTGGCGCTGGTCCTGCTCGCGGAGGATGTCGGCGCGCTTGGAGCGGACGCCGTCGATATCGCGTCGAAGCCGGTGCAGGCGGTCGCGTTCGCGCTCCAGTTCGAAGCGAAGCCGCTCCACCTGGTGGCGCACGGCATCGTAGTTGTCCTCCGCTTCGTGCGCACGCGCCGCGAGCTGTTCGATGTTGGCACGCGCGGTCGCCAGGCGGTCGTTGCTGATGTCCGTACGGCGGCGCAGCTCTTCGATCCGCTCGGGCAGTTCATCCAGCTCACGTTGCCGGGAGAACGCACCTTCTTCGGCGCCAGAGGTGCCACCGGCCATGACGCCCGTGGGCTCGATGTAGATGCCATCCAGCGTGACCACCGAGCCGAGCGCGCGGCGGATCATGCGCAGCCCCGTGGGCACGTCCTCGACCACGATGACGCGGCCGAGGAGCGTATCGATGAGAGGCCGGAAACGGTTGTCGCATCGCACGAGCTTGGCCGCAACGCCGACGATCCCGCGCTCTTTCTGCAGGTTGAGCGGGTAGACGTGCCGCACGGACTCCAGGGGCAGGAACTGGGCGCGGCCCTGCTGGCGCCGCTGGAGGATGTTGATCGCTTCGATGGCCGTCGCCTCCGTTTCGACGACGACAGCATGAAGGCGCTGCTCGAGGGCGGCGTTGATGGCGCGTTCCAGGCCAACAGGCACCTTGATCTGCCGCGAGAGCAGGCCGACCACGCCCGGCAGTTCGGGCGGCTCGCCGAGGGAAGCGGGGTCGACGTCATCGAGCAGGGCCTGGCCCATGACGAGCACATTACGGGTGCCCGCGGCTACGCCGTCGTGTTCGGCATGCACGCGCCGCAGGGCATCGAGCCGGCCTTCGAGGTGGTCGAGTTCACGCAGGTCCTGGTTGCCCGCCGCTTCATAGTTACGCACTTCGTCCTGGACGCGGGCAAGGCGATCACGCGCTTCGTCCGCGGCTGCCCGCGCGGCGTCCAGTTGTATCTCGGCTTCGATCGCTGCAGCGCGGGCGTTGGCATAGCGGCGGCCGTAGCCGATGAGCTCCACAATCGCCGCCTTGCGCCGCGCTTCGGCCTGTTCGAGCTCCCCATCGAGCTCGGCGATGCGGCGCGCCGCCGCCGCGCCATCGGCCTGCATCGCCCCCGCGCGGCGTTGATCCGCCTCGGCACCATCGCGCAGCTCCTGGACCTTGCTCCGGAGACGGGAGTATTCGCGCTCGGCGACGTCCAGCGCCTGGCGGCACTTCAGCGCATAGGCTTTCGCTTCTTCCGCTTCGCCGACGACTTCGATGCCCCTGCGGCCTTCGTCCAGCCCGGTCGAGCCGAGCGCCAGCCGTTCCGCTTCCAGTGTCTCAACTTCGACCCCGAGCTCTTCGCGGCGCGCGGCGATCATGCTGTACCGTTCCCGGTCGAGCGCGGCGGCGTGCTCGGTGCTGCTCTGCCGCTGCTCAATCTCGGTGGTGCGGGTATCGCGCCGGGAGATCGCCTCGCGGCGCTTGCGGATCTCGTCGTTCAGGGCGCGCAGCTGCTCCCGCAGCGCAGCCACGCCTTCGGCGGCGGCGGCCGCTTCGGCGGCACCCTGGTCGAGCGCCGCGCGGGAGCGGACGATGGAGTTGTGCGCCTCGCTCCAGAGGTGGCCATAGTAGTCGCGCAGGAGATCGCGCAGTTCGGCGGAGAGGCGGCGATGTTCCGACGCGCGCTCCGCCTGGCGGCTCAGGTGGGCGAGCCGCGGCTCGATTTCGCTGACGATGATGGTGACCTTTTCGATGTTGTCGCGCGTGGCCGCGAGCCGGTCCTGTGCATCCTTGATGCGCGTCCGGAAGCGCTTCACATCGGCCGCTTCATCGAGGAAGGAGCGGCGCTCATCCGGCGACATGCTGAGCACTTCATCGACGAGCCCCTGGCCCATGATCGAGTAGCTGTTCTGGCCGACATCGCCCTTCATCAAAAGGTCGAGGATGTCGCGGAGACGCACGCGCGAGCCATTCAACAGGTATTCGGAATCGCCGTTGCGGTAGATGCGGCGGCCGATCTCCACTTCCGCGAAATCGAGGGGCAGCCAGCGCTCTTCGTTATCGAGGGTGAGGATGACTTCCGCCATGCCAACAGCGGCGCGGCCGGCGGTGCCGGAGAAGATGACGTCTTCCTGCTTCTTCGCACGGAGCAGACGGGTACTCTGTTCGCCTAAGACCCAGCGGATCGCATCGGAGACGTTGCTTTTGCCCGAGCCGTTGGGGCCAACGATCGCGGTGACGCCGCGGCTATAGTCGAAAACCGTGCGGTTCGCGAAACTCTTGAAGCCCTGGATCGACAGCTTCTTGAGGTACACGGGCTACACCTCATCCCCGGCCGGCACGTCCGCGCCAGCAGCACCCAGCGTTGCCACCGCCTCGCGCGCGGCCCTTTGCTGTGCCTCGCGCTTGCTTGCTCCCTCGCCGCGGCCGAGGGCAGCACCCGCGACCCGGACTTCGACGGTGAACCGGCGCCCCGCGCCGCCGGCAGCCTCCTCAACCGTCACATATTCGGGGGCTTCGTGCCAGCGCGCCTGGACGAGGTGTTGGAGACTCGATTTGGGGTCGATGCGTGCGCCCTCTTTGCGGATCTGCGAGAGCTCGGGCTTGAGCAGGCGAAGCACAAACGAGCGCGCGACGCGATAGCCATGGGCGCCATAGACGGCGCCGACCAGCGCCTCCATCGCGCCCGCCAGGTTGCGCTCGCGCGCCCGGCCACCGGCAGCTTCTTCCCCACGGCCAAGGATGAGATGGGCACCAAGGTCGATGCGGCGCGCGGCCTCAGCGAGTGTGCTGCCGCGGACGACGTCGGCGCGCATGCGGGTGAGGTCGCCCTCGCCCGCTCCCGGATAAATGCTGAACAATTTGTGGGCGATGATCATCCCGAGCACCGCATCGCCCAGGAACTCCAGGCGCTCGTTGGAGGGCGCGTTGGCGCCCGATTCGTTCAGGTAGGAGCTGTGGGTGAGGGCCTCGATAACGAGAGCCGACGGCAGCGGCTTGACGCCAAGCCGTTGGGCCAACGCTTCATGAGCAGGTGGTGGGGCCAGCGGCACAGAACCTCCGGCGCAAACCCTCGGCCGGTCGCGGGCCGAGCGAGGACGTCTGATGCGATTCGTGCGGCCGACCACAGGCCCGCCGCACGAATTGCTAAGGCGCTATGATCATAGAGATGCGATTCCGCTCGCGTCAAGGTTAGGCTATCCTGCGGCGAAGAGTTCCATGACAGAAAGTCCAGATCTCGCCCGCGCGTCCGAGTCGTGCTGCGTCTGCGGCCTGCCGATTGCCGCCCATATGCTGGCATGGTGCAACGCCTGCGCACGGCCATATCACCTGAACCAGCGCAGCGATATGCCGGGCTCAGACTGCGGCGAGGTCTGGATAAACGAAGACCACCTCGGCCTGGAGTTCGCCTGCCACACCTGCCTCCACCCTGAACCAGACGTTGCGGGGGGTCTCGACGATATCCTGGACGTGGCGGAGGCCGCACTCGTCGTGGGGGTAGCCGAAGACGCCATCATCGCCGCCGCCCACGGTGGTCTCGTGCGGCACCGGCGCACGGCGAGCGGGACATATCTGTTCGAACGGGTAGACCTTCTCGATTTCCGCCGGGGGCAGCAATGATTGGCCGCTGCTGTGAATGCAGGCAACCCCTGGCAAAGCGGAGCAGCGTTGTCTGCGCCGATTGCGCCGGACAGTTCCATTATCCAGACTCGCGCGTGGGCGAGTCTGGCGAAACGTGTGGTGTGCAGGTGATTGGCTTTCGTGACCTTCTCGGCCGGGACATCGTCCCGCTCTGCCGGCGCTGCGATATGGCGTTCCGGCTGCGCTTCGGGGTGCCATCGTGACGGCTACGGGCAAGCGGCGCACGCAGCGGGCGCGCGCCCGCGAGGCGGGCGAAACCCGGGCAGCGGCCCCCACCATCCCGCGCCCGGTGTTTGAACCCAAACCGTTGCCGGACTGGCGCTGGAAGACCTTCCCGGTCTTCTTCGCCCTGGCCGCCGGCGGGTTCATCGGCCTCTACGCCGGGATCGTCGTGCAGGCAGCGAACAACGCGGCCATTTCGACGCTCGTGTTTGTTGCATTTGCGCTCCCCCTCGGATTTGGCTTTTCGCGATTGAGCACCCGCTGGCTGTTGAGCCGGCGCCTGGTCCGGGCACGAGCGAAGAAATAGGCGAGAGCGGCTGCCAGGCCCGGAGCCGTCCGCCAACGGCCCCGAAAAAGAGACCCTTGCGTTCGCTCCGCGGCGGTGGCGATTGGCGCTATACTCGGGCAAAGCCGCGAGGGGGTACTGCTGTCATGCGAGTAGTGGTTGCCTACGATGGGGGCGAGGCAGGTGAGCGAGCCATTGCCGCCATCGCCTCGTGGGTCCAAACGACCGACGCTGACGTCCACATGCTCACAGTGCTGGACCCGTCAGAAGTGCACGAGACGTCGATGCCGCCCGGGGTGCACGGCTTCACGCCCGCAGCGACGTGGACAGGCGAGCCGCTGCACGTCAGCGAGCCAATCCCCGTGCTCGCGGAGAATCGCAGCCAAAGATTCGAGAGCGCGCGGAACGAAGCAGAAGAGCGCCTGCAGGGCATCGGGCAGCGCAGCTTCGGAAGCGTCTCGGTGGCCGTGCACGCAGAAGTTGCCGAAGACGCCGCGGAGGCGATCGTGGCGGAGGCGCGGCGGCTGGGAGCCGATGTGATCGCGATGGGGACCCACGGCCGGACGGGGCTCCGGCATGCGCTCATGGGCAGCGTCGCTGAAGCCGTGGTGCGCAACTCGCCGATCCCGGTGCTCATCGTGGGCCCGGGCGTGACGATGCCTACCCCGCCTGCCTAGCCGGGAACACAGAGCCTGTTAGGGGTCGCGCGTGTCGCGCGATTTGTCGAGCAGGCGCTTGAGGCGCTCGGCTTCGAAATCAATGGGTTCGCGGATGAGTGCGAAGCGGCGGCGGCGGTCGTGCAGATCGTCGTCATAGGTATGGATGCGGTCTGACTGTGCCATGGGGTTATGTTCGGCTGGATTGGGTCATCCCAACAATGAGCAACTACCCTGCCTCTTTCGTGGCCGCTCTGGGAGCCTCGGCGGCCAGGTATCCGAATCGTCCCTGCCGCCTCTCCTGATTGCCACCAACACTCCACTCAATCTTCGCGGCGGTGCGTCAAGGTATGGGACACGAATCCCGATCTGATAGGCGCGGGGCAACGGGCCGGGAGTCCCGCCGCCACTCACGGCGTTTTGCGCAATGAACCAGATGGGACACAATGATCGCCCGCCTGCTTCACAGCGCGGACGCCGGTCAGCCTTCGGGCCGGCGCATACCCGGGCACCTTCAGCATGGCGCCGAGCCGCCAAGACCAGAGGAGCGCAATGGACGCTGGCGAATTCGAAGGCGACGAACTGCTCCTCGGGAGGCTGCGCGAAGCCACCGGTGGCGACGCCGGCGTGCGCCAGCTCCGCAGGCGCTACGACGCCTTGCGGGCCGACTACGAGCAGCTCCTCGACCGCCTGGGAGAGATCGAAGACCGGCTGGCGGCCCCGCGCCCGCAGCCACCCGCCCGGCGCGCAGTCCTGGCAGAGCCCGAAGCGGGCATCGTGGAGGCGCTCGCGGCGCCACTCATCCGCCTGCGCGATGAATACGCCGCGGCCGCGAACCGCATCCAGGAGATCGTGACTGGCCTCGAACGCATCGCCGCCGGCACCCTCAAGGGACAACACGGTGCCGAGCCGGCACGCGCCCCGGCAACCGCCGGTGGCAGCGGCGACGAGCCCCAGCCAGAGGCAGGCAATCCTCCCACACCGGGCCGCCCGCGCCGCGTCCACGTCGATGTGAAGGGCCGCGGCTTCGGCGAGCTGCTCGACTTCCAGGAGCGGCTTTCCAGCGTCGCCGGCGTCGCACGTGTCACGATCAATGCGATCGACGGCGAACGGGCGACGCTCATCGTCGAACTGGAAAACGGCGGACAACAGGCCGACTGACCCATCCGCGACCTGCCTCGAACACCTTCATTGTCAGCAGCGTAGACTTGCGCGATGGACACTGCGGCAATCGCGGGTCCCCCAATCGGTGGAGGGAAGCGGATGGACATCGCGAAATACAACGGCGATTGGCTGCAGGCCTGGAGCGACAAGGACACTGCGCGCCTCCTCACCTATTACCATCCGGAAGTGGTCTATAAGGACACCCAGGTCCCGCGCGGTGTCGTTGGACACGATGCCCTGCGGGCCTATCTCGACAATCTCTTCCGCGTCACCCCACCGATGCGCTACGAAGCGGACGAGGTCTGGCCGATAGAGCAAGGCTTTTGCGGCCGCTGGATCTGCACTATCGACCTGCCGGACGGCACGAAGCGTCACCTTCGCGGGTTCGACCTGGTGATTCTTCGAGACGGACAGATCGCCCTGAACGAGGTCTACACACACAACCTTCCGGCCTGAAACAGCGGCAGCTCTAGGTGATAGCCGCCGGACCATTGCGATGGGCAACGGCGCGTCCGGTAGCGAAGTAGACGATGAACGCGCATGCCACGCCGGCGATCAGGTCAAGGATGTAGTGTTCGCCGAGATAGATGAGCGAAAACGCCATCACCGCGACGTAGGCGAGGCACGGCCAACGCCAGGCGGGCGCATACTGGCGCACCCAGAGGTACACGACGAAGGTGATCGCCATGTGCACGGAGGGCATGGCCGCGACGGGGTTAGCAGCGCCCAGCGACTCGTAGGCCGACTGATATGTCGGCGCGTTGAGGCTGGCACCAACGAGGTCCATAACCCGCGACAGGCCCGGTGCGGGCAGTTCCCCCCATTGGCCCGCCAGCCACGGCGGCGCAGTGGGGACAAGGAAGAAGAAGATGAGCGCCACATACATGGTGGCCACCATCGCGAGTGCGTAGCGGGAAAAGTGGTTGCGCCGAAAGAGGAAGATCCCGATCGCCAGGGCGTGCGGGACGACGAAGAACGACCAGTGCGTGGCGACCGCAACATAGTCGACCTTGCTCAGGCCCGTGGGCGGGTGGAGGTGTTCCTGGAGCCACACACCGGGCTCGACCCCGGAGAACAGGAGCCGGTCCAGCCGCAGCGGATAGAGCGACTGGACGGGGACGCCGGTGACGTCGGCAAGGGCGCGGAGCAAGGAATAGGCGAAAATGCCCGCAACGTAGACGAACCACCAGGACCGCATCCGGCGCAGTCGCAACTCGGGGAGCCACGCCAGGCAGGCGATGAGGAGCAGCAGCGGCCCCGTCCAGGCGTGCTCTTCCCAGAGCCGCGTCATCTCCGCGAGGGTGAGGAGCAGCAGCGAGCCAACCTCCGCCGCCAGCTGGAGGTCGGCGCTGACCGCGCCCTGGGTCGCACGCGGGAGCGCGGACGTCGAGGTCGCCATCGTGCGAGACTATCACCTGTCCCGGCGATCAGAAAGACGCGTCGGCGGGCCTGTTTTGGATAGCGGAGCGAGCCGCCCGGCGCCGAAGCGCTCACTCTTTCCCGCCGGTACTGAGCGGACGCGCTACACTCTCAGCGCCGGTCGCGGCCTGCGGATAACCGCAGACAAGCCATGTGTGGATGCCAGCGCGTCCGCGCCCGACGGTGCCAGCGTTGCGGAGGGCTGCCTGTGTCACTGTCCAACCGAGCGGGGAGCGAATCGAGAGCGCACACCGGCAGCACACATGCGGAGACCAGTCTCACGCAGTTCGCGAAGGACTGGAGCATCCTCATCGCGGCTATCCTTGTGTACTTCTGGCTGCGCGCGCTTGTGCCCGTGAACATCCCCAACGCCGTCGACGTGACCGTCCATCTCATCGACTTCGAAAAGGCGCTGCACATTTTCTGGGAGCCCCGTCTCCAGGCCGATAGTATCCGCTACGATTGGCTAAAAGAGGTTGCCAACTACACCTATTCATACCTGCACTTTCCCGCCCTGGCGGGAATGGGGCTGTTGCTCTGGTTCAGGAATCGGCGCCAATTCGTGCTGGTGCGCAACACCATGTATGTGTCGATGGTGATTGGGCTCGTGTTCTACTACGTCATCCCGGCTGCACCGCCACGGCTGATGGCAATCAACGGGCACAACTATGGGTTCGTCGATACGGTCTTTGGCAAGAAGAGCGGTGTGCTCTACCCCGAGCCGCCCTTCTATGTGAACGACTATGCGGCCATCCCGAGCTTCCACTTCGGCTGGATAGCACTGGCTTCCTGGGGACTCTGGACGAGCGGCCCAAGCCGCTGGGTGCGGGCGCTCGCAATCGTCATTCTCGTCTCGATGACGTGGGCGAGTGCCGCTACCGCCAACCACCTCTTCGTGGACATGGCGATCGGCGGAGCAGTGCTCATCGCCTCGTGGGCGATCGCCGCCTACGTTGTGCCAGCGGTATCGAGCCGGCTGGTGCGGCCCCGCCGGCAACTGGAGGCGTATCCCGGCCATGAGCCGGGCGGGCCGCCCGGATGATCCGTTCGCCGGGCGCAAACCCACTTCCCAATCAGCTGGAGTGAGCGTGCACGGCCGCTTCCAGCGCACGCCGATCCAGGCTCATCGGGAGGTAAGCGGCGGCCCCCGCGGCGAGGTAGGTACGCTCCGCCACCGGCGATGGGATCGGCGCCAGGACGATCACCGCGCCCGCGCGGCGGGTGAGGTCGCCACACTCCACCGGCGAACAATCGGCAGCGGTGGTGATCACAATAGCGTCGCCATCGACCGCATCGAAGGAGGCGGCAGCCGGGCCCGGCGCGAGTTCCAGATGCGCTTCGCACCAGCCCCGCAACGAGCGTTCGAGCGCCGCGTCAGAAGTCAGAATTACGAGTTGTTGCACGAGTGTCCCCTTATGGGAGTTTCGCGCAACGAGCGGATGGCGCGAAGGCCCGGAGGGCCGTTTGGCCGGGGCCGAACGGCCCTCGTTCAGCAGCTCCTCGATCCCGCCGCCGATGCGCTTACGGCGGCAAACGACCGCACAGAGGCGTAAGCTCCTCGCTATCGCACCTCCAGGAGGGGAAGCTGCGTGACGCAGGCGTTCGATGACATCCGCATCCTCGACTTCACGGAGGGCATTGCCGGGCAGCTCGCCTGCGGCCTCCTCGCCCAATTCGGTGCCGACGTCATCAGGGTCGAACCTCCGCACGGGGTCCGCATCGACAGCCGCCCCGGGGCCATCGCCTGGAACTGCAACAAGCGCCGGTTGCTGTTGGACCTGGCCACTGAGGGCGGTCTGGAAGCCGCCTTCCAGCTGGTGGCGACTGCCAGCGTGGCCGTATTCGATGGCGCCCCTGGCCGACTCGAATCGCTCGGCCTCGACCCCGCCCGCCTTACCTCCCTTCACCCGGGGCTGATCCACGGCTGGCTGCCGATGTTCGGCATCGCCGGGCGCTGGAGAGATGTCCCACCTGAAGACTCGCTGCTCGCCGCTGCGACCTGCATCTCGTTCGCGCAGGCAAGTTGGGACGACGTGCCCGTGCACCTCCTGACGCCCCAGCTGAGCTATGGCCACGGCATCCTCGCCGCTGGCGCCATCGCGGCGGCCCTCTTCGAACGGCGCCGCAGTGGGCGCGGGCAGGCGGTGGTCTGCAGCGGCGTGCATGGCTACGGTGCGGTGCGCTCGGGCGGCGCCATACGTGCCGCCACGATGCAGCGGCTCGGCGCCGGACGAGGGAGCCGCGGCGGGAGCCCGAACTACCGCCTCTACCAGTGCGGCGACGGCCAGTGGCTCTTCCTCGCGACACTCACCATGCCCTTCTTCCTGCGCGCGCTCACCGCGCTGGACCTGCTCGACCTGCTTGCCATGGACGGAGTCGAAGGCGAAATCGCGAACCTGCAGCGCGCGCCCACCAACGAAGAAGTCATCCAGCACCTCGACGCCCGCTTCGCGGAAAAGACTCGCGAAGACTGGCTGGCAATCCTCCGCGAAGGTGGCGTGCCGGCGGGTCCGGTGGGTGAGCGAATGGCGTGGTTCGAGGGGGAACAGGTGGCAGCCAACGGCATGCGCATTGAGCTGCCGCATCCCGAGCTCGGAATCGTGGCTGTGCCGGGCGTTTCGGCGAAGCTCAGCGAGACTCCAGGGCGAATGGACGCGGTTATGTCTGATGTAACGCTGGAAGAACTGCTCGCTGGCCCGCCTGCCACTCTCCCACCGCCCGCGGGCGCGCGACCAGCCGGGGGGCCACTGGCAGGCCTGCGCGTGCTGGACCTCGGGGCGGTCATCGCAGGCCCATTCGGCCCGACCGTGCTGGCCAATTACGGCGCTGACGTGATCAAGGTCGAGCCCCCTGAAGGCGACTCCTTTCGGACGGCGGCCCTGGGCTTCGCAGGATGGAACCGCGGCAAGCGCAGCATCGTAGTCGACCTCAAGGCGGCCGGCGGCATGGAGACGTTCAATTCGCTGGTGCGGAGCGCCGACGTTGTGGTGGATAACTTCCGGCTCGGAGTGACAGCGCGGCTCGGCATCGACTATGCCAACCTGCGCACCATCAACCCGCGAATCATCACGTGCTCGGTGCTTGGCTTCGGCCGGGAGGGTCCGTTCCGTTCGGACCCGGGATATGACCCCGTGCTGCAGGCACGAAGCGGATTGATGGCGGCCCAGGGCGGCGACGGCGAGCCTGTCTTCCACACCATACCCGTGAACGACGAGGCGAGTGGACTGATGTCGGCGTTTGCCATCCTCACAGCGTTGAATGCCCGCGAACGCACCGGCCGCGGCCAGGAGATCTGGACGGCGCTCGCGAACCAGAGCGTCGTCTGCCAGTCCGACGAAGTGACCTCGTATGCAGGGCGGCCCAAAGCGCTCCAGGGCGGACGCGATTGCCCTGGGGTCTCAGCGTTGCACCGGCTGTATCGCTGCGGCGATGGCTGGCTGGCGCTCGCCTGCCTGGAACCGGGGCAATTCGGCGCGCTCGCCCGCGTATTGAACCAGCCGCTGTGGCCGGAACGCTGGAGCGATGCAGCAGCCCGAGCCGAGCCCCGCGACGGAGAACTGGCGCGCCTCCTTGAAGGTGCATTCGGTGGCCTCCCGCGCGACTCGACAGTCGCAGCGCTGCTGGCACACGGGGTCCCGGCGGTGGCAGCCATCACCGCAGAAGAGGCGCATGACGACCCCTGGCTGCTGGCCAACCGCTTCTGGGAGGAATACGAACTGCCCGGCCATGGCCTCGTCGCCGGCGTCCGCAGCTACGCAGACTTTTCGCGCACGCCGGGCGGCTTCCAGCGCGCGGCACCGCTCCTCGGCGAACACACGCGGGAGATCGTGGAGAGCCTGTTCCCCGGCGGGCCTCACGGGAGCGTATTATCCGGCTGAACTTAACTGCCGGGGGATAAAGGGGAAGCCATGAAAGCCGCAGTCTTCCACGCGCCACACCAACCACTGACGATCGAAGAGATCGATATCGACGAGCCGCTTTCCCATGAGGTGCGTGTGCGGACCGTGGCCACCGGCGTCTGCCACAGCGACCTGCACTTCGTGGACGGACTCTACCCGCTGGCCGCCCCTGCAGTGCTGGGGCACGAACCGGCGGGGATCGACGAGGCCGTAGGCGACCAGGTCTCCTATGTGAAGCCCGGCGACCATGTGATCTGCTGCCTTTCCGTGTTTTGCGGTCACTGCGAAATGTGCCTGAGCGGGCGGCCCAACCTTTGCCGCAACCCCGAACTGCGGCGCTCTCCCGGCCAGAAGCCCCGGCTCTCGTGGAGAGGGCAGCCGGTCGGCCAATTCGCCAACCTCGCCAGCTATGCGGAACAGATGCTGGTCCACGAACACGCCGTGGTGAAAGTGCGTGAGGACATCCCGCTCGACAAGCTGGCGCTCATCGGGTGTGGCGTGACCACCGGCGTCGGTGCCGTGCTCAACACGGCGAAGATCGAAGCGGGCAGCTCGGTCGCTGTGTTTGGCTGCGGCGGGGTGGGCCTGAGCGCGATCCAGGGTGCCCGTATCGGCGGTGCACGCATGATCATCGCCGTCGATACCGTGGAGTCGAAGCTGGCGATGGCGCGCGAACTGGGTGCTACGCACGTCGTCGACGCCTCATCGCATGACCCGGTGGAGGCGATCCGCGAACTCACCGGCGGCGGCGTGGAGTATTCCTTCGAAGCGATCGGGCTGAAGCGCGCTGCGGAGCAGGCCTTCGAGTCGCTCGCGCCCGGCGGTACCGCGACGGTGATCGGCATGATTCCTGTGGGCCAGAAGGTAGAACTTGATGGGCCAGCGTTTCTCTCGGAAAAGCGTTTCCAGGGAAGCTCCATGGGCTCCAACCGCTTCCGCAAAGACATGCCGCGGTACATCGATTTCTACCTCCAGGG
>Ga0307372_10002030_pt1 | contig 34223 bp, 27 predicted proteins | sample OX1MG_FD_202533 | JGI IMG/M metagenome (GOLD analysis project Ga0307372, IMG submission 202533) | Soil microbial communities from Risofladan, Vaasa, Finland - OX-1 | ecosystem: Environmental > Terrestrial > Soil > Coastal area > Acid sulfate soil | place: Finland: Risofladan, Vaasa | collected... | reverse complement strand
TCAATAACCGCCAGCAGATCCTGCGCCTCGCTGACCTGGACCTTTCCCAGCCGCTTGCGGCCTATGCTTACACCTCCGAAAAGGTTTTCTACTTGCGGACGAACCTGGCGGAAAACTTCCCGATCTCGGCGTTTGAGATTCTGGGCTCCAGGGAGGAAAACGTTCCCAATGTTTCGCAAACGTTTCTCAACCAGCGCGCCCCCACGGTTCGAGACATGATTCAGGAAATTCGCGACGTGGAGCGCCGCGAGGGCATCCGCGCTCTGGCGTCGAAGCCGGACGCCGATCTTCAACAACTTTGTGGGCGGCTCATCGCCTTTGATAACGCCCGATCCATGCTCGATATCGGCAAGGTGTTGCCGCGCGATCGCGTCTATGTGAATCCGCTCGAACCCCTATGCCTGGCGGCCGTCATGCTTCTGAAGCGTGACGCCGGCGACCCCACAGTTCTGAACCATGTTGAGCTCGAAGCCTTCATGGAGAGGCTCCTGATCGGCGAAACGCCTGACAAGAAACGGGAAACGGCTTACAACGCCTACCGCGCGGTGGATGACAAAGCGGAGCGCACCTTTATCGAAACCTTGGAAAAGCAGGCCACGGCGGACCGTCCCCTCTATTCACTTTTCGCGGCAGACACTGGCGCGCCGCAATCACTGGATGAAGAGTTCGAGCTTTTCCGCATTATGTACCACGCGGCTCGAACCTTCGACCTGAACACCACACTGGAGAAAGATCCCCTGGTGAAGGATAAGCGGGAAGCCGTCCGCCGCACGCTGGCGATCATTGGGCGAACCGTCGACGAGGAGCCGAAGGGGATTCACCTGACGATCGAGAATTACCGGGATTACATCCGCCCCGTGACGCAATCGCACCGGGCAAAATGAACGGGGTGAAGCCGTCAGCGGTCAGCTTTCAGCCACAAGGAACCCAGCCTGCCGGCAAATGACCGCCCGGTGCAGCACGCTCCAATATCCTCACAGCGCATAATGGCTGGCGCGCTTGCCGGTCAGGATGTGGAGATAGGTTCCGGCTTGGGCCCGGTGATGGGCGTGATGCTCGTTGATGCCGTAGAGCATCACCGAGACTCTTCTGCGGATATGAAAAGCATCGTTCACGCGTTCCTCATCCCAGTGTTGAATGGGAAATTCTGCAACTTTGCGTAAAGTGTCCTGGTGGACCCGCTCCAGATACCGCAGTTCTTGCTGAATTGAAGTGATTTCACCCAAAATCCCCGATAATCCTAAAGGGACGCGTTTCTCGTAGTAAGACCAATCGCCGAGAAGCGCCACTTGCCGGACCCCTTCTTCGGACATGCCGACGTGGCGGACCAGTTGGCCGAGCGTCAACATGCCTTCGGCCGGGCGCCAGTGAATGTGTTCTTCCAGGATCATGCTGAAGACCTTGAGGTCGCTCTGGTAAGCGGCCTCGTTTTGTTTCAGCCAGAATTCTTTCAGGTCCATGGAGAGTTTACCTTTACGACAAAAGGAATAGGGCGGCGGGTGAGGGGTGCCGGTTCGAAGATGGAACAGTTATTTCTGAACGGGCCGTTAGTCCGTAATCAGCGCCACGCCGCCCAGCCTGCCGATGTCAAGCAATACTTTACGCCAACTAACGTCTTGCAATCTAGTGTCCTGTCACACCTAATTCTTGACAATGTAAGGTAAGGCGGCAGCTTCGCAGCCGCACTCCAAGGCGCCTGTGGCGCGGCCGTGAACTTGCGGGCGAAGCCCGCCGTGGACTGCGGTAGCGGCAGCTACCGCCTTCTCTCGTAAGCGGCGAGCAAAGAGTAGACATCACCCACCCGAGCACTGAGCGCCTGTAAACAATTAAGTGGGACAGGACACTAGGACGCGGCGGCGGCCGAACCGGCGGCCAGCTTCATTGCCACCTCCAGCACTTCCCTCACATCCGGAAGCTGGCCAAGCTCGTAGACTTTTGACCAGGCGATCTTGCCCTCTTTGTCGACCACAAAAATGGCCCGTTCATTGGCGAACGCAACGGGGTGCGTGGTGGGAGGGAAGATGCCGTAAGACTTCGCAACTTCGGCATAGGGCCAGCGGTCGGCAACAATGGGATAGGTGATGCCTCCCACCTCTTTCTGAAACGCGATGTGCGAAAAAACCGTGTCCGTGTTGATGCCCACCAGCTCGGCGTTCGCCGCCGCGAAGTCCGAAACGTGCTGCTGGAATGCGGGCAGCTCGTTCTGGCACACCGGGGTGAAGTCGAGGGCGTAGAAGAGCAGTACCACAGTCTTGCCCTTGTGATTTGAGAGTTGAAATTCGCCCTGTTGATTGCCAATCGCCGCTTTTAACTTAAAGTCGGGTGCTGTGTCTCCGGCTTTTAATGCCATGGTGAAACCTCCTGAAGGAAATGGCGCGCTGCCGGGTGAACCCGGCGGGCGCCGGACCAAACGGAAGCCGAGCCTGGTCTTGACCGGGGCTGGTCATTCTGACCCAGCGAAGGTCAAATGATGATCAAAAAATCATTACAGTTTAATTATCGCACGGCGGTGGGCAATTGAGTGAACCGCCTGGTAGTGGCGCAGTTTGGCTGCTGAGTCGGCGCTCTATGAGCGCCGACTCAGAATCGTCAACGGTTTTCGGCGCTCATAGAGCGCCGCTACAGCAAGCCGGAAGGATGCCGGCTGCTCATTTACGGGGCAGCGCCCGCCTCGCCGGTTGAACCGCGCAGGAAAGAAGCCCAGCGGTATTCGCGGAACGGCTGCTCATTGCCACGTGCCTTCCTGACCGCAAGCTCCGCCACGGCCTGCACAATCCACTCGAAATTATCAGAGCCCACCGAATGCAAATCAGCGTCCGGGGCGGGATTCAGGAAGTCGATGGCGTAAGGAATTCCGCTTTCCACCGCAAACTCCACGGTATTCAAATCGTAGCCGAGGGCGCGGCAGAGTTTCAGGGCGTCGCCCACCACCCGCTCATGAAGCCTGGGAACAACGGGCGGAGGATTCTTGACGTAACGCTCGTGGTGGGGCCGCCGCGGATCGTAGTGCATCACGTGAACTTTCTCCTGACCCACCACATAGCAGCGGAAATACTCATCGAACTCGATGCCTTGTTGCAAGGTCATGCACAAATCGCCGGTCTCATTGTAGGCGCTGAATAGCTCCTCCGGATTGTGAACCTTGTAGACGTTCTTCCAGCCACCACCGCTGAAGGGTTTCAGGAAGGCTGGGAAACCGACGTAGCTGAATATCTCTTCCCAATTCAGGGGATAGATCAAATTTCGCATGGACTTTTCCGTGGTGCCCGGCGGATGGGTCTTGTGCGGCAAGATCACAGTTCGCGGCGCGGCCACGCCGATCTTTGAGGCCAAGGCATAATTGAAGAATTTATCGTCGGCGCTCCACCAGAAGGGATTGTTGATCACCAGCGTCCCGGTGAGGGCAGCGTTCTTCAAATAGGCGCGATAAAAGGGAATATCGTGAGAGATGCGGTCAATCAGGACGCGATAGCCGCTGGAGGCAGCCATGCGCACGCCACCCAGCTTCACGGCTTCCGCATGAACTCCTTCCTGGCCAAAGGAATTGATGCGGTCAATGAGCGCCCACGGAAAAGTGTCCTCCATGCCGAAGATGATGCCGATTTTGTGCATACCGTTTTCCCCCTGTTCAAGCGGGCGCCGCTATCCCCAAAATTTCACGGCCATGCGTTGCCACCAGGGCCAGTCATGGCCCGTGCCGTCTCCCCACACGTCGAGCCAGTGGGGGATGCGTTGCTCTCCCAAAATTTTCGACAGCCGCCGGTTTTCACCTAGGCAGATGTCGGTCTCGCCTGTGGCCAGAACGATCCTCAAATGGCTGCGGAAACTGCTGAGATACCAATCGTTAGTGAGATTGGCCAAATAATCCGGCGGACAATTGAAATAACAGTCCTCATCATAATAGCCGTTCAGGAACGGGTGGATGTCAAAAGCTCCTCCCATGCTCACGGCGTGAGTCACCAACTCCGGGTGCCGCAGCGCGAAGTTCATGGTATGGTAGCCACCGAAACTGCAGCCGGTCAGCACCAACTCCGGCGAGTTATTGCGCGAGCGAATTGACGGAATCATTTCCTGAATCAGGTATTGCTCGTATTGCAGGTGGCGGAGGACTCGGTCGCGGGGATGGATGCTTTTGTTGTACCAGCTTTCGGCGTCCATGCTGTCCACACAGAAAGCTTGAAGTTGACCGCTTTCGAATTTATGGGCGACGGCGCCGATCATGCCCCGGTCCTCATAATCGTAAAAGCGGCCGCAGGAAGTGGGGAAAACCAACATGGGAATGCCGCCGTTTCCGAAAACCAGAAACTCCATGTCCCGCTGCAACGGATGACTATAAAACTTGTGATATTCCCGGTTCATACCCAAGTGTTATGGTGACCTCCGGCCGCCATGAATTGAAATGGAGCGGGTTCACCGCTGTTCCGGCCTCCTTCTCATGGGGGTTATCGAAAAACCTTGCGGACCTGCTATCCTGGGCCCTTCGCTTGTCATGCTGAGCGCAGCGAAGCATTTTGGCAATCCGCTTAGGGTAAACTCCGCGAAGGGATCTCTGTCATTTCTTTTTTGGTGCCATGCCAGGATGCATCGCTGCGCCCGGTATGACAATGTGGCGTTTTGCAGCAGCCCGTTAGAGTTTTCCGCCCGTTTTCCGCGCGCCCGCCATCATACCCTGGCCTATGAATGAAAGCAATCCAAGCTGGGGAGATGTGCGGGGAGAGGGTTGGGGTGCGGGGGTCACGCCATAGGCGTTAAAATAAGGCCCTGGAACAACGGCAAAGCCCGCCTTGGCGGGCGTCATCCTATGGCCCACGGCGCAAGCCGTGGGAAAAGAGGGAAGCGCAGACTTCCAAGCCCCGTCAGGGGCGGCATCCTGTGCGGCAATCATGTCGCCCCTCGCGGGGCTTCGGAGAGGATTTTCGCAACTCTACCGAGGTGAAATCTCGCCAAAGATAAGGATTCCAGCACCAAGTTAGCAGCGGGCGTTCCTTCTCTATGCTCCGGCATTTCCAACTCCCCTACGAAAACCGCTTGTCGACGTCGCGTGTTACCTGCAATCATGTTTGCCGGAAATGAGTTCAGATCTTATCAGTCCCGCAACGGGCGAGCTTAGCCGCCGCAAGTTCCTCATGAGCTTGACTGCCGGCCTCGCTGCTTTGCCGCTGGCGCGGAGCGCCAGTGCCGAGCACGCGAAGGGAGACCCTATGTATGCTGCTTCATCTCAGGTCAATACATTCCAGATCGCTGTACCGGATGCGGTTCTGACCGATCTTCGAACGCGCCTTCAGCGAACACGCTGGAACGATGCGGTCCAGGAAGGGTGGGCATATGGTACGGATCGAAATTTCCTCCAAGCCCTTGTTCGCCATTGGGCGACCTCCTACGCTTGGCAAGCGCGACAGTTGGCGCTGAATCGGTTGCCACACCGGCGAGCAACGATAAAGGGCTTCGGCGTTCATTTTCTTCATTTCAGGGGGCCGGGTTCTTCGCCCCAGCCGCTTCTCCTCATGAATGGATGGCCGTCCAGTTTTGTCGAGTACCAGAAGCTGGGACCGATGCTGGTCGATCCCGCCCAGGTAGGAGGCGATCCAGCCGATGCCTTCGACGTGGTGATTCCAACGTTGCCGGGGGATGGTTTTTCGGACAAACCGACGCGGCCTAACCAGGTGGATAGCGTAGACCTCTTCTTCCGGCTCATGACTGAAACACTGGGCTATTCCCGTTTCATGGCTGCTGGTACCGATATTGGCGCGGGCGTCGCGACGCGACTTGCCCTTCGATACCCAAAGAAAGTCAAAGCGATTCACGTCACCGCAGTGGTCGATCCCCCGCTCACGGAGAACTCGCCCCCGCTAACACGAGATGAGCAAGCCTATCGCGAGCAGAACCGAAAATGGGATGCGGAAGAGGGTGCGTATCAGGCACTCCAATCCACGCGGCCGCAGACCCTGGCCTTCGGATTGACGGACTCTCCGGTGGGCCTCGCAAGCTGGATTTCCGAGAAGTTTTACAACTGGAGCGACTGCCAGGGCGACTTGCTCAGCGTCTTTCCGATGGATACCTTGATTGATAACCTTATGGTGTACTGGGCTACAAATACGATTGGGTCCTCCGTGCGCTATTACTATGAATCTCAGCACTTTCGGCCACCGCTGGTGCTGGGTGACCACGTTGTCGTACCAACCGGTGTTATGGTGCTGCCGAAGGATTTGGGGCAGCCCCCACAAGAGTGGGCGTCGCGCTTCTACAATGTGCAGCGATACACAGTGCTGGACCATGGCGGTCACTTCCCGGCGTGGGAGGTCCCCGACCTGTACGCGCATGATTTGCGTGCCTTTGCAAGAGATCTGGCTTAGTGCATCAATTTGACCGGCTAGCCACCCGGCGGGTCCTGGAGGGCAGATTCAGGCCGTTACGACCCTTTGCGTCCTCGAATGAAAACGATCCAAGCGTACTACTTTAGCGTAGGCAGTGCGGCCAGCCAATCAGGGGTTGCGAAGTGCCTGCTGTATGGCTTGGGTAATGGCGGTGGGAGACTCCGTGCGGAATTCAAACTCTTTGCCGTTTTGAAGATGAACGTAAAAGATACCCGGGCGAGTACCGTAGGTGATGCCGGTAAGCGCTGCCTGGAATGAGTCCTTCTTGTTGCTGGCGACGAAGCGGATGTTGCCATCCCCAATGATGAGTGGCCCGTGGCATGACCCCAAGCGATGATCGTGCGTCACCTGGAAGGTGACTACGTTGGAGGCTGACGTTGTTCCCTTGGCGGCGGGCGGGGCTTGACCTGGGGGCGCTGTCGCCGGATTGCCGGCCGGTTGACCCGATCCTGATTGCCCCGCTTCGGCATGAACAAAAACGGTCTCCCCTGCTGGGATCGTTACCGGGTACTCAAACCCATTGAATCCGGCGCCTTCCAGTCGGAGCTTGTGATGACCTGTTGCGACACCATTGACCGCTAACCTACCATTCGCTCCAACCGTTCCCGCCATCATTCCGTCCACAAGCACTTGGGCGCCGGGAGAGGTTGTTAGTACAAAACTTCCGTGGGGTCCGCGTGCGGGCCGAAATGGGAGCGCCGATGCCACTGGGCCTGGCTGAGCGCCAGGAGAAGCCTCAGCTTTGGCCACTTTCGGCGGGTTCGAGGTCGCAGGAGTGGCTTTGGCGGCGAGTCGCCTCGCGCTTTTCGCAGGTTCGGATTTCGGCGTCCCCTTGGGAGAAGACTTAGAAGAAGCCCCGGGGGTTGAGGACGTAAACGCGCTGGACTTTCCTGAGCTGCCAACGCCAGGCGAAGATCCCGTACGGCTCGAAGGATTGGCGATTTCCGTTCCTGCCGCCGCTTCGGAAGTTGTGCCAGAAGGGGATTCTCCGGCAGAAACATTGGGATTTGCCGTTGGCGAGCTTGAACCGGTGGACATCGGCGCAGGGGCAGCCGCTGCACTCGGCTGCGACTGGGTTGCGTGTTCGGTCCGGTAGTGCCAATAGGCGAATCCTCCGCCACCCAACACAACCAGAGATGACAACAATACCGCCCAGCGCAGGCCCGCCGAAGGCCCACTGGCCGGAGTTTTGCCCTCCTGAGTTGCCTCCAAGTCTTCGACGGTTGCTTTGCTGGGTTGAACTCTACTTCCCGGCTTGGTATCGGCTGCGGCTCCTTGCCTCACCGGCCCGGTGATGGGTCCGGTAATGGGCTTTGCGGACGGTCCTTTCGGTGGCTTGGCCGCCACGGCAGTTGCTGGGCCGGTGAACATTTGCGTGGCCGCACCGGCTTCCGTCTCTTCTCCTAAGGCAGCATCCAACTCTTCAATCAGAGCGGCTCCATCGCGAGGCCGGGCCTCCGGTTTCTTTTCCAGGCACTTCATCACCACAGCCGCGACGGCGGGTGAAATCTGGAGGTCGGGACGCGCTTCCAGAAGCCGCCGGGGCGGGGTATTGATGTGGGCCAGCAACAGCTCCATGGTGGTATCAGCCTTGAAAGGCAATTCGCCGGTCAGCATCTGATACATGACAACACCGAGCGAATAGAGGTCCGACCGGCCGTCGATTTCATCGCTTTTCCTGCCGGTCGCCTGCTCGGGTGACATATACTGCGGGGTGCCGATCAGGATACCGGTTCCGGTGAGCGTCAAACCCTCGGTGGCTTGGGCTTCCCGGAATTTGGCAATACCAAAGTCCAAGACTTTGGCGACTTCGCCTTGGGGCGTCTGGATCAGGACGATGTTGGCGGGCTTGATGTCGCGATGGACCATGCCCAGGCGGTGCGCGGCATCGAGCGCCGCGGCCACCTGCTTGATAATCGAACAGGTGCGTCCCACCGGCAAAGGTCCATGCTCCTGAATCAGCTTCTTCAGGCTGTCGCCTTCGATGTACTCCATGACGATGTACGGCCGGCCATCTTCCGCTTCGTCAATATCATCGACCCGCACGGCATTGGGGTGATCGAGCCTCCGCGCGATCACCGCCTCCTGCTTGAACCGTTTAATGAACAGTTCATCGCCCAAGATCTCCGGGTTCATCACCTTCAGCGCCCGCAGCTCGTCAAAGGTTACATGGAAGGCCTTGTAGACGGCGCCCATGCCGCCTTGGCCTACCTTGCCCATGATGCGGTATTTGCCGCGAATCACCATCCCTTCCGTCCACGCCCCCACTTCAACCAATGGCGCGCCGTCACGCGGGCAAAGGCTGAAGTGGTTGGGATAGTTGGAATGGCAGGTGGCGCAGGTCTTCATCCGAAAGGCGCTCCGTTAACGATACCCGACGTAGTAAGTCGGCGGCGCTACAAGACCGTAGCGCCGGTCTGCGACCGGCGCATTTCGCCACTCATAGAGTGGCGCTACCGCAAGTGACCGCAGCCGGCTTATGGCGTCTTGTGTAGTTGCGCAGTATATCACGCCGTTCCAAGGACCGCAGTCGCAGCGGAGCTGGAAGCAAGGGACTTCACTCCGGAACATTGTCAACCCGAATGTGCGGCACCCCCCCACTGCGAATTCCATGCCGCAACTTTTCATTGAACAATCTTGGGGACACAACCCAGGCTTTCCAAATAACCTTTCTGGAAGATGGGAGGGGCATTGCCCATATTCAAGTCAAAGCGCAGCCGGACGGGGCGACCTGAAACGGTCATGGGCTGGGTTCCGGTCTTGGGAGTCCATTCGTAGGAATAGCCGCTCCCCGCAGCCTGCCCCCGGTCGGCGCTCAGGAAGAACTGGAAGAGCGCCCAGGGACCCTGGATGTTTATAAAGTTCAACTGCGTCCCTCCCACGTTTCCAGAGACCGAAACGCCGGGAGCTCCCGGGCCGGGCCACACAAACTGCTTGGATTGAGGACTGCTGCCGCTGGTCGTCAGCATCTGACCCTCGATGGCCGCAATCACAGGCATAGTGGGCAAACCTTCCACCGGATAGGCCGTCAACGTATAGCCCAAGTGGGGCTGCGCTGCGCCATTGGGATACACCGCCCCTGAAATCCCTGCAGCACGGTTGAAGAAACGAATGAAAGCGGGATTCAGTTTCACCGCCCCGCCCGGCGAGGCAACATAAGAGGTCCCCTGTTCGACCAGCAAAGCCTTCAAATTCGTATTGTAGAAGGTCCAGAGCGAACCAGTGACCGGTTGAAAGACGGCGTTGACCTCTTGCAAGGTCGCCTGGGTGGAGGAATTCGGGTTGAATGGGTACTTGCGTCCGAGGGCGCTGAATTGGGAGCAAAAGGCTGGCCCTTTGCCGTTCAAGGCTTGACCCGGAGTTGGAATCACCGCTTGGGCATCAATGATGGGCGCCAGCATCAACTGCTTCACGGTATCATCCACGTGCGCCGTGGGGTCCGGCACAAAACCTTGGGCGATCTGTTCGGTCACGGTTCTGGCATTGGCGGCGCTGGCTGAGATTTGGCTCGCGGCCGCGTCAGGGGTTGCGCCGGGACCTTGCGTGGCCTGATCCACTGAAGTCTTGAGGCCAAGAAGAGCATCGACGTAGGGCTTGTTGGAAGGTCCGATATATTGATTTACGGCGGAAGCCGGCACCACGGACTGAACCGGCTGGAATGACTTCGCAAGATCGGGATCCATCGCCGTATTTTGGGACACCAACCAGAACAACTCCAGGATGGGCGACTTGTTTCCAGAGAGGGCGTCAAGCTTGTGCGAGGCGTCGGGAAGGCTCGTATCGCGCAGCATTGACGTATTCCTCAAGAACGACCGCCATTGACCGGTGTAATCGGTTCTGTACCTCGCTGCCAAGGTTTGCTGCAAGTTTTCTCCAGACACGTTGGCGGCGGCCTGCGGCCCCAGTACCCATTCCTCTCCATTGAAGTATTGCTCCGGATGTTGGATCGCATCCTGCATCGCCGCCCATCCCTGTTTGCTATAAGTTCCGGAAATCTCCATGTGATTCACCACCACTGCGGCCGAGCCGGGGAAGTCCCGGTTGAAGTTGATGGGTTTGCTCTTGGCGGCGGCGGCCGACAACATAGTTTGGTAAACGCGCTCCATGCCGGCGAAATGGGAGAGGTATTCGCGGGCGTGAGTGACCGCTGCTCCCTCCGCAGTTGAAGCATAAGGATTCGCCGATTTCAACTCGCCGCTATAGAATGCGAACTGCTTTTGGGCAAGGTCTGCGGTGTGGGGATCGATAGTACGCCCCGCCGTCCAAGTCGCATCCAACACCAGAGGGAGAAAGTCCAGCGTGCTTTTTTCGTGGTGGGAAGTTGTGATGAGGTAAGCCTTCAAGTCCTGATAGGCGGATTTGTAATCGGCGCCCGGCGCTGGGGTTGCCGGAAGCTGGCGCAGCGCTGCCAGCAGGGAGTCTTGCGTTTGCGCGAAGAGCATGGAGTGAAAGCGGTTGAAATAGAGCGCCCGCGCCGCCGGATAAAGCTCGTGACCCGGGAAAATTCCCCAACGCAGATGCCACGGAGCGCCGTTTTGCTCATAGCCGCCAAGAGCTGCCACCGTCTGGCGCAGTTGGTCCAGTTGCTGTAGTGCTTCAAGACTGGGCAATTGCCCGCCGGGTAGCTCCGCAGAGGGAATTACACTGGCTGCCGTCTGAACCTCCGATTCCAACTTGCGGTTTCCGAGGTAAGAAACGATTAATCCCACGCACCAGATGAGCAAGGCGAGACAACCCGCTGCCAGCAGACCTCGCCGCCAGAAGGAAACCTTCGAGCTTGACCCACCTGCGCCGAACGCGGCGCGATCCTGCAGCAGAACATCGCTAAAAACGTGGGGCAGAAAAACCGGCTGGCGGACCGGGCGGCTTTGCGAAGCGGGAGCCTTCAATCCAGCGATCGTACCTTGACCTCCGAGCGAACGCGCGTCAAAGACTTTCGTCGCGCCACCTTGCGACGCCGGCTCCGCTGAATACGCAGCTTGCGCCTTGCCATAATTGAAAACTCGCGTTGCCCCCAGGTCTGTCTCCGGCTCCTCGGGCGCCCGGACTGGAGCGGCGGAAGGAGCGGGAGAACTGGTCATCACGGTTCGCGCCCCTGCGAAATAGAAACCTCGAAGAAACGGCCCGGCGCGGAGTTGACTGGGACGGCACAAGTCCACCAGGAATTGGACGAGTGTATGGCGCAACTTCCGAAACTCGCGGGGAAATTCATAGATCGCCGGGAGCTTTGAGGCATCGTATTCCTGGCGCAGCAACTCCGGTCGCCGGTCGCTGAGGGAAAGATAGAGGCTGTCAAACGAGGCGGTCAATCGCTTGGTTTCTTCTTCGGCGTAGACGCCGCTGCGGTAAGCCGGTTGGGCGGCAAGCGTCGCTCCCAGGACCTGCGCCGCTTCTTCGGCGTTGAGGCTCCCCGCATATTCACCAAAAAAACGGAGCAGGTCGATTTTGGTGAAGAGTACATAGACCGGGAAGCTGTTGCCCAAAACCTGGGCGGCCTCGCGCAGGCGGGTTTGAAGTTGGTTGGCCAGTCCTGCCAAAGCTTCCGCAGCGCCAGCCCTCATAAAATCCTCGCAACTCACCGAGACCACGACGCCTCTGGGAGCTTGTCCCTGGCCGCCCAGAATGGACATTAACTGGGCGGGCACCAGTCGCCGCACCAAACGGACCCAACGGTCAGGTTGGGCGATCACAGGACCCCCCGCTTCAACAAACAACATCTGCCGGGCAAACCAGAAGTTGGCGGAACGGGTCGGGGCCAACGCACCACCCTGAATCACCTCCCCGGCCAGAAGCTCCGGGTCCAGTCCGGAGTCCGATACGGCATTGGTCTTTCCCGAACCCGGTGGACCCATCAGCAGGATCACCGGCAGCTTGCGGAGGCTCGCGCTTCTTCCCAGTTGAGACGTTTGCAGGCGCGACTCCGCTTCCCGGGCCAGCACATCGATTTCGTCCGAGCCTTGTGATGTTGGCAGCTTCAGCGGCGCCGCGGCCGGCATCTTGAGACCGGCCACTTGCGGGACGGGAGGGGCTTTCAGTTGTGCCATTCCCTGAACCGCTTGGGCACCGGCCTCCGCGCCCTTCGGATCGACCTCTTTGGAACTGGCCCACACCACCAACGCAACGCAAACGATGGCGCCCAGGACAAGCAGACCCATGCGGAGAATCCACAAGTTGGTTCCCTGCAAGTGGAGCGCAACCGGGACGAACCAGGCGAGAAGCAGAAAGATAATTGCCGCTGCCACTGCCAGAAGTAGGATCAGTTTCCCCTTCATCCACAACTCCTCACGGCTGACTTTGGGAAATAGCCGGGCTCAAGTTTTGGGAACTGGATGTTAATGAGATATCGAATGCGGCAAAAAGGGCAAGGGTCAAAACAATGCAAGCGATCCCCAGGAATACCAGCCGGCGAATCCACGGGTCGCGAGTTTTGGGTGGCGCTCCTGCCGCCGGCGCCCAGTTCGGAGAAAACGGTGGGAGTGGGCCGCGAATCCGGCGGATTTTGTCTCCAATGGCGTCCATGATCGCCCGTGGGGACTCTGGACCGCTCACTCCATACCGGCCCCGGTATCCCACGAGCAGGCACAGATAATAAACTTCCAGCAGATCGCCCAACTCCGTTGAGTCTTTGGCAGTGAGCAGACGCTCAAGCCCCTGGAAGAAAATCTCTCCGGCCAAATGACTGCCAAACAATTCCTCGCCCAGCGGCCGCCGCGGCCAATCCGCAAAAACTGGGTTGCCGGAATTAAGAATGGATTCGTCCAGGAAGGCGATGACCGCGAAGGACGCAAACTTGATATAGTCCGCGTTGTAGCCCTGGGAAGCGGCTTCGGTTCCGGCTTGCTTCAGAGCCGCCCGCATGTTTCCGCGGAAGGACTCGGCATCGTTGACCACCTGGCGGTTCGCCCTGAGCCGAACGATCACGGTCAGCATTTCCTGGAAAGTCAGCGCCAGGTTACTGGCGTGCCGGGATTGGGAGGACTGCACTCCGGGCGATGCTGGAAAAGTCGATCCCATGAATTCTCCTTTTGCCAAACAATCAGGGGCAGATACCTCAGAACTCGGTAGTGGGTCCGCTTGTTGGTGCGGCGGACTCTGACCGCCGCTACAGCGGCGATAATGGTCCACTACCTAAAGGCCCGTTCAGAAATAACCGTTCGATCTTCCACCAGTACCCCTCACCCGCCGCTTCGCGTCACCCTCTCCCCGCTTGCGGGGAGAGGGCAGGGGTGAGGGGATGTATGGGGTCCGAAATGGAACAGTTACTATCTGATAGACCCTAATTTCGCAACGGCTTCCCCTTTTTCAAGGTGTATTGAATGCGTTCCACGGTTTTTTTCTGCCCGCAGAGGCTGACAAAAGCTTCACGCTCGAGATCGAGCAGATATTGCTCGGGAACCCTCTGCGCTGACGTAAATTCTCCGCCACCGCTGAGGACGCGGGCCAGATGCGTTCCCACCACCACGTCATGGTCGCTCAGGAACTCCGCCCGGCGGTTCAGGTGCAATCCCAACTTCATTTTAGTGAAGGCGGCTTGACCGAGTACCAGAATATCCTCGCGGGGCTTGCCGGGGCGGTAGCCCAAGCTCACTAGGTCAAGGGCGATTCGCTTGGCGTCCGCAATCAGGCGGTCAGGGTTCATGCTCACCGAGTCGCGGGGCGAAAGGTACCCGAGCTTCCGGGCTTCTTGGGCGCTCGTCGAGACCTTGGCCATGCCGATGTTCAGAAAAACCTCTTTCACATGGATAAAGGGATCGGCCTCATTATCGCGCAAAACCTGATCCATCGCACGGGCTAACATCTCCTTGGCGCCGCCGCCCGCCGGGATCAGCCCCACACTGGTTTCAACCAGTCCCATGTAAGTTTCGGCAGCGGCTCGCACCCGGGAAGTGTGCAAGCACACTTCCACGCCGCCCCCCAGTGTCACCCCAAAGGGCGCTGAGACCACCGGCTTGGGCGCATACTTCAGCGCCATGTTGGCGTTCTGGAATTGGCGAACGGCCTGATGAATGTCATCCCATTCACCTTCCTGGATGGCCAGCAAGATCAGCATCAGGTTGGCTCCGGCGCAAAAGTTGGTTGCTTGATTGCCGATGACCAGGGCCTCAAAATTTTCGTTGAGCGCCTTGAGTGCAGCGTGAATCATCTGCACCGCATCGGCGCCGAGGGTATTCATCTTGGAGTGGAATTCCAGACACAGCACACCATCGCCCATGTCGATCAGACTGGCGCCGGAGTTCCTCTTCACTTCTTTTTGTCGATCCTTGAGCGCGGCCAGAAGCAGGATGCTGGGACGGTCTTCCAAACGTTTGTGCTGCTTGCTGGCGAGATCAAAATAAAGGGTAGCGCCATTCTGCCTTTCGTAGAACGATTTCTTGCCGGAAGCCAGCAGGCTTTCAACCAGCGGCGGGATGGGCCGTTTTTCTTCCCGCCAGGCGTTCGCTATTTTTTCAACCCCGATGACGTCCCACAATTCAAAGACGCCGCGCTCCCAGTTGTAGCCCCACTTCATGGCGTTGTCGATGGCCGTGATGTCTTCAGTGATTTCGGGAACGCGGCTGGCGGCATAATGAAAAGTCCCGGAGAGCAGGCGGCGGTAAAAGCTGCCCACGCGGCCCGCATCCTGGAAAAGGGAAGCAACCCTTTGCCTTGGGTCTTCAATGCTCATGGCCATGTCGAGAGCGGCGAGCCTCGGCTTCTCCCTCGCGGCGTATTCAAATGTGGAGAGATTCAGTGTGAGAATCTCATCGCCCTCCGGTCTTGTATCTTTCACTTTCTTGTAGAAGCCCTGCCGCGTTTTGTCTCCAAGCAGCTTGCGCTCCACCATGCTTTGGATAAAGGGTGGGATCTGGAACAGGTCTCGGCGCTCATCATCGGGAAGAGTGATTTGAAGATTTTTGACCACGTGCACCAGGACGTCCAGCCCCACCAAATCCAGCGTGCGGAAAGTGGCGGACTTGGGAAGCCCCAGGGCCGGACCCGTAAGCGCGTCGATCTCCTCGATGGTGAAACCTTCCTCCTGCATGATCTGAAGGACGCTTAAGGTGACGAAGGTTCCAATGCGGTTGGCGATAAAGTTGGGCCGGTCGTTCGAGATCACCACGCCTTTGCCCAGGGCGGCCTCCGCAAAGCGGCTGATGGCGCGGGTCAATTCGGGCAGCGTCTCCGGCGTGGGTATCACCTCCACCAACTTCATAAAGCGTGGCGGGTTGAAGAAATGGGTTCCCAGCCAATGGCGGCGGAAGTCATCGCTGAAGCCCCGCGCGATGGATGCGATGGAAATGCCCGAGGTGTTGGAGCTGATGGCGCATCCGGGAGGCCGATGGGCTTCAACCTTGCGAAGCAGGCTTCGCTTGATTTCCAGATCTTCCGTCACCGCCTCAATGATCCAGTCGCAGTCCTTAAGCCAGTCGAGGTTGTCCTCAAAATTGCCGATGCGGATCAGTTGCGCCTGTTCGGGAAGATAAAATGCAGCAGGACGCGACTTCAAAGCGGCATCGAGTCCGGCCTGTGCCAGGCGGTTACGAACACGGGAATCATTCAGAGTCAGGCCCCGGGCCGTCTCCTCGGGCCGGAGAGACATTGGAACCATATCGAGCAGGACGCTGGGGATTCCGGCGTTGGCGAAATGGGCGGCGATCCGGGCGCCCATGGTGCCCGCGCCCAACACGGCCACTTTACGAACTTCGCGCACAAGTGTCCCCTTTTCTCGTGGAGGATCGTTGCCTTGGCATTATGAGCGACGGGCACGGACGCGGTCAAGCGATGCGGGCAGTGATTTGGGTGTTCCCCAACTAAAGGCTTGCCCTCTCTGGGCCTTTGCCAAGATTGTGTCCGCGGGTGGCGCGAACATTGGTTTTTATGTCAGCGTACCTTTCGGGACTTATAGTTTTCGGCAAGTGGGTAGCACAGCGCTTTGAGCCGCAACCAAGAAAGTGCTAAAGAGACACTATCCGCTCCGCAGATGACTGACCCTTGCAAACCCTCTCTTTATGCCCCTTGCAGAGAGCGAACCGAGAAATGTTTGCTCAAGACAATACTGTTCACTTAAGGCTCGTTGGAGAATAACTGCACGCGGTTGAACCAGAGCCCCTCACCCGCCGCTTCGCGGCACCCTCTCCCCGCAAGCGGGGAGAGGGCTGGGGTGAGAGGTCACGCAACGCCTCTGCCATCAAGATCACAAGGGTCACCCTAACTGAACAGTATTGCTGCTAAAAAACAAGAAGTCACGAGCTTGCATTGCAGAGTTCGCGCCTTTCGCACCATGCCATTCCTGCGCAACATGCTGTTCCCGCGAAAGCTTGTCCCCGAGTAGGCGGGGACGGGAACCCACTCCCTGCCTGAGCGCAACAACATGCCCCTCCGCCTTCGCCGGGGCGACGGAGCATGGAAAAACACGGCAATCAGAGGTAACATCACTCCCCCGAGGTAACCGTCTGAGTGTCGAGGTGCTGGGAAGATTCTGCGGCTACGGAAGGCCGAGCCTCGATTTTCAAACTTCGAGCTGAGGTAACACAGGGACGCAATTCACGCCGGGCGCGGGAGGAAGGTGACGAATTAATGCGGCGGCACAGATTAGGTGTAACGTTAGTCTTCTGTCTCCTTTTCGGTCGGGGTTTCCTGGCGGCTCCGGGTGGTGGGCCGCCGCATCGTTTTCTGCTTCCATTCGGCCCTTGGCGGCGGGCTGTAACTCAACCAATTCTGCGGCCGCAGGGCCACGGTTTTGAGTCGGCGAGCGTATTCAATCCCGCGGTGGTGCGCGACGCGGGGCGGATGGTGATGCTCTACCGGGCGCAAGACCGGCAAGGTGTCTCATCCCTCGGCTTTGCAACCAGCACTGACGGCTTGCACTTTAACGCTTGGGCAAAACCGGTGTTCTTCGCGGTTGCGGCCTATGAAAAAGGCGGAGGAGTTGAAGACCCTCGCATTGTTAAAATCGGCAGAACGTTTTACATGACTTATACCGGCTACCACAATGCCAAGAGCGCCGGGGCGCCTCATCATGACGCGCAACTTTGCCTGGCCACTTCGCTGGACTTGATTCGCTGGACACGCCGTGGAGTCATTATGCCTGCGTACAAAGGCGCGTGGAATGTGGGCTGGACCAAGTCAGGAGCGATTCTGGCGGAGAAAATCAAAGGCCAGTATTGGATGTACTACCTGGGTGACGCCCGCGGGCAGGGAAGCCAGATGGGAGTGGCCACCTCGCCCGATCTTTTGCACTGGAAGGACGCGCTGGATCATCCGGTGTTGCGCAGCCGGCCCGGCAAGTTTGACTCGCGCGTGGTCGAGCCCGGGCCGCCGCCCATTCTCCTGAAGGATGGGATTCTGCTGATTTATAATGGTGCGGACGATCACCTGACCTACTCCACGGGATGGGTTTTGTTTGACCGCCAAGACCCCACGCGGGTTCTGGCCCGGTCAGCGGAGCCCATTTTCACGCCGCAAACTCCCTGGGAGAAAAAAGGCCAGACTCCGAATGTGGTTTTCGTTGAGGGCATGGTCCGACAGGGCGCAAAATGGCTCTTCTATTACGGCGGCGCGGACAAGGTCGTGGGCGTGGCTGAGGCGGACGTTCAGTAATGCGCTGCCATGCCGGCCTGTTCAAGCCCCTTGGCGATGGGGAATTGGCCCTTGTGATCCGGCTTCTCGGTAGTGGTACATTTTCGCTGCTGTAGCGGCGGTCTCTGACCGCCGAACCTTATTCTTCAACAGTTTCCGGCGGTCAGAGACCGCCGCTACAGCAAACTGACCCACTACCGGCTTCTCTAAACGATGGCGAATAAAAAGCGAACATGGTAAACTTGCATTGAATCTATCTCAATCAAGGAGAACCTATGAAGATTAGTGATGCGCTTCTTCCCGAGTTCGATAAGGAAATGAATAGCACCCGGAGGACGCTGGAGCGGGTTCCGGAGGACAAATTGGCCTGGAAACCCCATGAAAAATCGATGACGTTGGGCCGCCTGGCGGGGCATGTGGCGGAGCTTCCCCGATTCGGCACGATCGCAATTGAGACCGATTCTTTGAATCTGTCAGCACAAGAACACAAACCGCTGATCGCAACCTCTCGCCAACAAATTCTGGACGTGTTTGACCAGAAAGTCGCCGAGGCCAGAGCCGCAATTGCCGGGGCAAGCGATGAACACCTGATGAAGCCGTGGTCTCTCGAGTACCAGGGCAAAACGATCTTCACAATGCCCCGCGCCGGCGTGCTCCGAGCTATGATGTTAAGCCACATCATCCATCACCGGGCACAGTTGGGCGTTTACCTGCGCCTGAATGACGTTCCAGTGCCGGCGATCTACGGTCCATCGGCCGATGAGTCGGTTATGTAGCCAGTCGGCTGTTTGTGCGGCCATGGGACAGCTTGCCGTGGCCTCCGCCCACTGGTGCCGTGGGGATCGGCCTGCGTAGGGCCGGGGCTTGCCCCGGCCAGGTCTCGTTCATTCGGCACATTGGCCACGGCTTGCTTTGGCCAGATTTGGTTCATTCCTTACATTGGCCGGGGCAAGCCCCGGCCCTACAACCCGTAGAGGGCGGCGCCGCGCAAGCTGCGCGTTGACCCAGGGATGGCTCACCAGGAACCCGGTCGGGTCGGCCTTGAGCACTGCTTCGAGGATGGTGTTCTCGACGCTGGTATACTCTCCGTCCGCCGGTTCTCCCTCTTCGTCAGCACGATAGACACGCTGCGTTTCGGAAGTGCCGAGCAACCGGAAGAGTTCCTCGAAGTTTCGCTCCTCAACCGCTGCCCGGAGCTTTCGCACCTGTTCGAGGGCGTGCGGCTTGATCTCCATCTCGATCGAGTCTTTGCCCGCGTGCTCGATGAGCGTGTAGCTTGACTCGAAGGTAAGGGGCCGGGAGATTTCCCGGATCCCAAGCACGACCGGCCCGCGAAACGTCCTTGCGCCGCCCGTTAACCAGCGCAGGAGTTTCGGCGCACCTTTGTACTCGGGTTTGACGGAAGACTGAGGCAGGATGATCTCCGCCTCCAGCCGCTCCTCGCTATCGATAGTCTCTTTTAGCCGCAACTTCCATTATCCAAGTTCCGCTGACCCCCAAAAGGGGTTTGCGCCAGCTCCGGTTGTGCTACTCTAAGCGCGTCGGCATCCCATGAAGCTGCGCGTTTATCTTGACACTTCGGTCTTCAGCGCTCTCTACGATGATCGGGTTACGGACCGCCGCGCTGAGACTGAGGAATTCTGGGAGAGGCGGGGCCAATTTGAGATTGCGACCTCGGAGCTGGCTCGCGAAGAACTGGCGGAGACTCCCGACACGGCGCGAAGGACCCTCCTCAGCCAGTTGCTCGATGGCATCACCGTCCATGCCATTTCGCCCGAGATGAGGAAGCTCGCCGCAAGCTACCTCGAAGCCGGCACGTTTACGGCAGTAACTTACAATGATGCGCTTCACGTGGCGGCAGCCGTCTTGACCCAGCAGGATGTCCTGCTATCCTGGAACTTCAAGCATCTGGTTAACCGGCGTCGTCGTGCCCAAATTAACGAAGGCAATATTTCGTTGGGGCTGCCCACCATCGAGATCGTAGCGCCGCCCGAGATATGAAGGAGTTTGAACCATGCACTATTTCGACTACGAAAAGGTGGCTCGCCAAGCTCATGTGACTCCGGAGAAGCTGAATGAACTCAGCCAGGTGATCCGGCAAGACTTCCCCAGGGACGACATGATGTTCGAATTGCATCTCCTGCGGGCCTTCATGGCGATCCGGGAGGGCATTTTGACCTTGGAGGAAGCTCTGCGACCCGAACCAGCCACCAGGATTTGAGCGCCTTCGGCGCGCGCGAGGTGAAAGGCTCGGGCGATTTCGCGAAGGAATGTCTCATCAGCCTCCACCCCCGGCCCGACTGCCTTCCCGAATACAGCGACCAGTCGCTCCTCGCTATCGATCGTTTCCTTTTGCCGCAACTCCCATCAACTAAGTTCCGCAGACCCCGGGAAGGGTTCTGCGCCAACCCCGGGTGTCAAGAGCAATGACAATACTGGGCATTTCCGAACTTGCTTCTCGCTACCTATTGCAATCACCGTGCCAGATGTTCGTGCCCTGGTGATCGCATTGTATAGGCGTCTGCGCTTTTGCTCATTGTCCATCTTTGTGCACAGGTTGTTGTCCCATAGTACGTAAACCTGGTCAAATTCTCTATTCTTAGCGCCATGTACCGTTGTTGCTTCGAATTTGATTGGCTGAGCCGCAACGAATTTTCTTGCCTGGACGAAGGAAGTCACTACATATTCAAGGAACTTCTGTGGTGGCTCAATGTGACCCTTAGCCTTTGAAAGGTACTGTGCGTGCTCGAACAGTTTGCGCCACTTCTCATTTTGCTTCCAAGTTCCTTCGAGTATTGCCTTGGTGAATCCCGCGTGGGTTTGTTTAGCCAGTTCTGCATCACTCACCTGAATACGCCAGGGCAACCTGACGGGATTCTTGCCTCCGGCAAGTCTTTTTTCGCTTTGTCTCGTCGCCGAGTTCGCAAGATTTGTGAAGGTCGGACGAGCGGGGTAGATCAGGGCGGCTGTCCGATCTCCTGTGAGGCGCGGAATGAGTACTTTCCACACAGCGAGATTGTATGTCGGTGCAAGGATGAACGGCAAAGCATCACCACTGTAGGCTGCAAGGCGGTTTTCTAGAAGTGCATCCGCCGCCTCAAGAAGACAATGGCAGTCTGTACGTTCACAGCGTTTGAGGTGTGTAACTTGGACAAACTCCTGCCCCTCGAGTCCGCGAGCCCATTCGCACGCGCTTTCATCTCCGTCGAGAGCCTGAAAAGGGTCCGCCGCCAAGATCAGGTCCACGTACTCCCTCAGATTCGCAATTAGCGAAAGCTGGCTTCCGGTGCAATCCTGGAACTCGTCCACGAGAATGAGGGGAAAGCCGTTCGCCACCGTCTTGGCAACTAGAGAGGATGCGGAAAGGTCGGCAGCGCATTTCATAATCTCGTCGAACGTAGCCCGGTATCCAAGCTCGTCCTTCATGAATGTGCCCTCTTCTCCGGGCACGATCGGGGAATTGTAGCCAAGGGAGAGACGCCACCGATTAACAAGCCGGAGCGCAAAGCTGTCCACAGTAGTAACGATAAGCTTGGAGCGCAAAGACGGTGAGGGGAGGCGCTGGCACAGGCGTCTTCTAGACCCGTGCATCCTTGTCATTGCCAGGACAGATTGGTGCTCTTTTAGCTCGTTCTTATTAAGCCATTCCACCAGGGCGTCCCCCAGTGCATGTGTCTTGCCCGTACCCGCTGCCCCGGTTATGTAATGAAGCCGGCTCATAATGCCGAGTTCCTTATAAAACTGGCGACGTGAAGAGGGACATTGTTCACAGGCAGGGTTGACGACTTCCAGCCACTAAGTTGGGGGTCGACGCCAACGCATATCCTCGCGATGTCGCTCAAGAAGGCTACGATGCGACGGCGACATTCGGCGTTACCATATGCTTCCCAGGCGAGGTTCTCATGCAGTTCCCAGTCTTCCTTGTGCCGTTGTCCCCCTTGCTCGCAGAGCTTAAGTTCCTGACCCAATACCTGGGTGGTCCACGGCTTTTGCACCTGAGCAAGGACTCCGGCAAGGATCGGGCCAGGCGACTTAACCGCAGGCTCCATCGCCCATGCGGCCACATCCTCAATTTCACCTCCGGGACCATATTGGAGGACAGCCTTCGGCCGCGAGGACTCATCCATTTGTGAGATCGCTTGCAGCTTGTTACTGCCTTCAGCATCCCCGTCAATTAGGGCGAAGACATCATTCCTAAAACGGCGTAGTTCCTTCACAAAGGCCGTGACCATGGAATCTTTTGTGTGCACGATTTCGAGCGCCGAAAGAGACCAATCGGGCTGCACACCTTCTAAGGTCTGTTCCTCCGCAGCGGTTGCTTCCGCAACGCGTATCCACAAACGGAGCCACTGCCAGTCCCATTTACCTTCCGGAACTATGAGGTACTGACCGAGCAAAGCCTCGTAAAAGTTGGTGCGTTCCCTCAAGTACAGTTGTCTGACTTGATTAGGCAATTCACTTTCTTGGATGTTCGCTGTGTAAACGATCTCTGGCTTCAGCGTACCAGCATTGTTCGTGAGGTGGACAACTTCAGAGGGCTTGAACATTGATGCAACGTGTTGCGAGTGTGTGGTGACTATCGTCTGACTGCTGTATGCACGGAGGCGGTAGACGAGTCGTCTTTGGAGAGATGGCTGAAGGTGCAATTCTGGCTCCTCGGCGACGAATATTGTGTTCTCAGACATCTTCTTCCGCCGTATTGCAAACTGCAGCAGCAGCAGTAACAACTGCATTGATGCGAAGCCTTCGCCCTGTCGTGAAAATGGGAGAATGGTGCCATCTTGGTTTTCAACGTGCGGGACCAGAGACTCAAGAACGGAGCGAACAGACAGTTGCGTGGACCGATAGACGACCCTGGAAGACACCGGCAGAAGCATGAAGCTGCGCAATTCCTTCTCCAGTTCCTCTAATAGCTCGTTGAGGGGCTCAGCATCCTCGATCTTTGTGTCTGGATTACGCATCGCGTTCTTTAAAGCATTGATTTCCTCGCCTGGCACACCGTCAATCTCGCGAAGCAGCTTTAGAAATTGCCCTGAGCCAAAAGACAGGAGCCGATCCCACTGCCGGAGACCTGGAATCAGAAAGAATCCCACTTTCGACAGTAATTTACTTGGGAAGGGCACGAATGGATCGAGCGTGAATGGGTCTGTCTCGCCATCATAGAAGTACCTACGAAGTTCGAATTCGCAGATACTATCATCGTATCGGCCAGACAACCCAACCTCGACGGCCAATTGAGCACCGGTGGGCGGCTCCGTCTCATATGACACCTTTCGCTTGGACTCATGCCACCAAGCTACCCTCGCCCCGCGTTCCGTGTTGAACCATTCAGGAAACACAGCCGGGTCATTAGTGGTGGGATCGAGCGCGGTTAGCGTGCCAACTATGTTGAACCTTGATTCAGGACCAGGGTCACCACCATGGAAGTCGTGTTCAGAGATGTTCTGATACCAATGCTCCCGCCCGAAAAGCATTGTGAGGGCATTTGCAATCGTTGTTTTTCCACAGTTGTTCGGTCCCAAAAATGCGCAATGCGCTGGTACAGGTATTTCCGCCTTTTTAATGCCTCTGAAATTCTCGATTCGTAGAAAGCATATTCGCATGCGGTATTCCCTCAGTAAAGGCAAGCCACGGCACGGTTTTGGTGCCGTGAGCTTTTCGTTCCTCCGCGATACCATTCCCGTAAAATGCGCGCGGCGAAGATTGACCGCGAGCAAAAAACATTCGGTCCGGCATACGCAGTCGATGGACGTGCGACACGCCTCCATCTTACCACCGGCGACGCCGCACAAAAGCCCACGTCACAAGAAGCGTGCCGCGGCCCGCTTTTATTTTCGCCCTTCCCGTGATACTGTTCGCCCACTTTGCGAGCATCAAAATCCTACATTCAGTGGGTGAATGCTCACTTGGGCTTTGACCCACGCAGCCAAGCCAACTCCGACGCGCTATCCGATTTCGTCGTTGCCGGTTTACAAGAAAGTTGTCCTGCCCTTCGCTCTGCCCTTAATCGCCGGCTGGGGCAGACCTTTAAGGTCTGCGATTCAGCGAAGGGAGATGGGTGGCGAGAAAAGCCGTCCCATTTGCCTCGTTTGTCCCAATTTTCTCATCTACCTCTTGTTGTGAACAGGGCCAGGACCTAGGCGAGGCGGCCAGATTAGAAAATGGCGGAGCAGGAGTTGGAAAGGGTAACAAAGAATTACGGAACCAGGCCTATTCGGTCTTTAGAATCAATGTTTCGAATCTTTCGGGGGCAAATTGGGGCAGCGGCGGACCTGATTCCAATGCCAGCGGTCTTTCTCTCTGGCAGGCCGCAGACCCCAAACATGAGGGTCTGCGCTACGGGGTGCTACGGGAACGACGGTGGAAAAATTTCGGAGCGAACCCTATTGATGATTGAAAATAAGTAGGCTATTTCAGGATTGGGGTGGGAGGCAGAACCAAGAATTGGCTTGACCGGGGCAAGCAGCTAGTGTACTATATGGTAAATACATTTAGGCGATTCGCCCGGAAACCGGGGGCGAACTGGAAAGAAGGGGTGACAACAATTGTCCATGGAGACCATGCGGAAAATGAAGGCCCGGACGGAGTGTTGGCGTGAAAAACAATTATTTACGGAACGAACCCTAAGCGAATCGCATGCCCTTTAGAATCAGCATTTCTAATCTTGGGGGGTTTCCAATGACGGTAGCGCGGAGTTGTTTTGTAACTCCGCGGGGGTTACTCCGGAATGCTGGCAAAGGCCGCGGACTTAAATGACAAGTCCGCGCTACCTGCAACCGGATTTACCCGGAACGACAGTGGAAAATTTCGGAACTAAGCCTGAACATGTATGAAAACAAAGGATCGAGATTTTTGGGCGTCGAGGATCGCTTCCCCGTGAGCGCTGCTTGGGTGGCTTCCCGCGTACGCGGGAATGACCTGGGAGGTGGCATCGATGGCGATCGGGGCGGATCCCTGCACAAGTGGGGTGTTCGCCCCGGGAATCATCATTCGCCGCGAACCGTCGTTGCCGTGCAGGCGGGGTTCGACGCCACTCGTGGTCATAGAGCGCCGCTACAGCAAGCAAGCTACGCCACTACCAAAAAATATTTGCACTTGTTTTTCGCTTTTTATTCGCCTATAATGCCGGATGAGAGTGTCTGATGAGCCGCGCCCGCTGTTTTGGCTCGAGGCCTTGGGACGGAGCAAATTTATCAGGCTTCTGTAGCGCGTTTCAGGGAGGTTGACCACTATGGCTTTGACCCGGCGTCAAAAGCAGGTGCTGGATTTTCTGGTGGGGTTCATCAACCAGAAGGGATACTCCCCGAGTTTTGAGGAGATTGGAGAATCATTGGGGCTTTCCTCCTTGGCCACGGTGCACAAACACGTCGTTACGCTGGAGAAGAAAGGGTTCATCCGCCGAGGCTACAACCAGAGCCGCTCGATTGACGTGGTGGCGCTGCCGGGCCCGGTGCCGACGCTCCGCACGCCTCTGCGGGGCAGACGCAAGGCTGGGGCGCGGGGACCCATTCCAAGCGTTGCTCCGGTCGTGCCCGTTCCCGGTCCGCTTGAGTTGCCGTTACTGGGCCGCATCGCCGCAGGACATCCAGTGGAGGCGCTGGCCATTCCGGAAACCCTTTCGCTTGGAGACTTTGCGCAAGGGAAGGGCAATGTATACGTCTTGCAAGTCAAAGGTGACTCGATGATTGACGATCACATTTGCGATGGCGACTACATTCTGGTGGAAGGCGCGCAGGACGCGGTGAATGGTGAAATCGTCGTGGCTCTCATTGATCGCCATGAGGCAACGCTCAAACGTCTTTTCCGTGAATCGAGCGGCAAAGTACGCCTTCAACCCGCCAATCCGCAAATGGACCCCATCATCGTCGAAGCCGCGAGCGTTCAGGTGCAGGGCAGGGTGATCGGAGTGTTGAGGAAATATTAGGATTGCAGCACGCCTGTGCTATCCCAAGACCTAGTTTTCCAGCTCTACAGCGAAGCAATAACCCCTTTAGTTTCAATATCTAAGTTGACAATCTCCTCAGTTAATCCTATCATGCTTGACGGGCGAACCATTCCTGGGCTTAAGGCATCATTTAGCGTAGGCTCCTCATGTTTGATTCACTGGTCATCACACTCCGCGAAGGGGTAGAAGCAGCGCTGATCGTTGGCATCGTGGCGGGATATTTGCGCAAGACCGGGCGCGAGGCGGCGATGCGCGCGGTTTATTGGGCGCTGGCCGCTGCAGTTTTGGCCAGCATCCTGGCGGCCTTTGGTCTGAGCCGTCTGCGCATCAACGAGGATGCCTATGAAGGCTGGCTGATGCTGGCCGCCGCCATTTTCGTGGCCTCCATGGTTTATTGGATGTGGCGGACCGGAAAACGCATGAAGCAAGCGATTGAACAGAAGCTCACCGCGCTTGCAATCCGCCCGGAGGATTCCTCCAACGCCGGTCTGTTTCTGTTCGTATTCCTCATGGTTTTCCGCGAAGGGATTGAGACCGTGCTTTTCCTTGCCGCCGTATCTTTGCAGACGACAGGCCTTATGAATTTTCTGGGCGGTGTGACCGGACTCACATTGGCAATCGGCCTCGGTGTGGCATTCTTCAAGGGGAGCTTGCGTGTGAACCTGAAGAAATTCTTCAGCGTCACGACCGCCGTGCTGGTGCTGGTGGCCACGCAGCTTTTCATCACCGGTGTTCACGAACTCTCGGAAGCGCGCGTGCTGCCTTCCAGCCGTGAGGAAATGAAGCTGGTGGGACCAGTCGTGAACAATGAGGCGTTCTTTTTCATCGTGGTGGTGGCGCTCTGCCTCTTCATGCTTCTTGCGGACCGCATCCGGTCCATTTCGAGCGCCGGGATAGAATTGACAGGCCCGGAACGGCGCAAAATTCTGGCCGCCGAACATCGGGAGCGGTTCTGGAAAGTTTCTGCCATCGGAGTGGGTTTGGTGATCGTGGTGCTGATCTGTTTCCAATTTATGTACTCGCGAGTGGCGCAGGCCGTTTCTCCGCCCGAACCGCTGGGCATCACCGGGGGAATGGTTAACATTCCTACTTCGGAACTGGCAGACCACAAGCTGCACCATTATGTGGTTTCCGTTGGGGCTGTGAAGGTGAGGCTGATCGCCATCCTGGATGAAGGGGGTACGGTTCACGTGGCTTTGGATGCGTGCCCGATTTGTGGGACTCAGGGTTACTATCAGGACGGCCAGAGTGTGATCTGCCGCAACTGTTCCGCCTCCCTCAACGTGCGGACGATTGGACTGCCGGGCGGGTGCAATCCCATCCCCATTCAATTTAATTACAAATCCGGGGCGCCTTCCGTCCTCATCGCGCCCAGCGCCGTGAACGCCGCCGCCAAGGTTTTCCGCTAAGGATTTTATGCTGACCCGAATTGTCGGACAATCCCTGAACCGCCGCTGGCGCAGAAAGTTGCTCAGCTTATTTGCCGTGACCCTGGGCATTGCGGTGGTGACGGCGGTGGCTGCCATCGCCCTCGACGTGGGCGATCGAGTCAATCGCGAACTGCGCTCAGAAGGCGCCAATATCGAAGTCACGCCTGCCTCCGACGGCCTTCCTGTCTCCGTGGACGGAGTGGACTTCCGGCCTGCCGGGTCCGGCGCGTACCTGGATGAAGCCGCCCTCGTCAAGATCAAGCGCATTTTCTGGGAAAACAACATTCTGGCCTTCACACCCTGGCTCGACGTCGCGGCCACGGCCGATGGCCACAAGGTGGTGCTGGCCGGAGCCTGGTTCGATCATTCGATGCCGGTGAGCCCAGGGGTGAACTTCACGACGGGACTCCGCGCATTGTACCCGGGTTGGCGAGTGCGCGGCCAATGGCCCTCGGCGGGTGACGAAGAAGGCGTCCTGGTTGGAGGGGGATTGGCACGCCAGCTCGGATTGGAGCCGGGGCAGAGAATTGCAGTTTCCGTGGTTCCCGCCGGCGCGGCTCCGGCTGCATCGGGGCATGGTCAACCTGGCGCCGCCAGCGAGTCCAAAGGACCCACGCAGGCCACGTTCGTGGTTCGCGGCATTCTGCGAACGGGCACTGCCGTGGACACGGAAATCGTTGCGCCGCTCATTGCAGTGCAGCGGCTGGCAAGGTTGGCGGGAAAAGTTCGCCGCGTTGAGGTCAGCGCCCTTGCCAAGCCCGATGACGCCCGCGCCCGCATGGACGTGTCCCGCATGACGCCGGAGCAATTCGAAATGTGGAGTTGCACCAACTACGTTTCAACCATCGCCTATCAGATTCAGCAAGCCATTCCCGGCTCGGAGGCGAAGCCGGTGCGGCGCGTGGAGGAAACAGAAGGGACGATTCTTGACCGCGTGGGCATGTTGATGATGACCTTGGCGGGCGCGGCGCTGCTGGCCGCGGCTTTGGCCATGGCTTCCGTCATGCTGGCCAACGTCTTCGAGCGCCGCGCCGAAATCGGCCTTTTCAAATCGTTGGGTGCTACGGACGGGCGGGTCGCTTCGATCTTCCTGCTGGAAGCGGCCATGTCCGGAGTGGCGGGCGGGGTCGCAGGCTATTTCCTGGGGAGCTTGCTGGCTAACCGCCTTTCTGCGGGCATCTTCGGATCGCCCGTCGGTCTGCATTGGATCATTCTGCCGCTGGTGCTGGGGCTGGCCGTGCTGGTATCCCTGGGTGGCAGCGCTGTGCCGTTGGTCAGCGGCATGAAGATTCCCGCTTCGGTGGCGTTGAGAAATGAATGACTTTCCACAAAAGCGGACGGGGCGGTCCCTTTTCCTGCGGCTCTGGATGCGGGCGATGTGGGTGAAGCGTCCCCAGGCCATGCTGGGCACCGGCTCGCTCCTGGTGGGCGCGGCCATCGCGTCGCTGTTGCTGAATCTTTATAGCGGTGTGCAGCGAAAGATGACCCACGATTTCCGCGCTTTTGGCCCCAACGCCATGCTAACCCCCGTGAGCGGGGGAGGAAGTTTGTTGAGTTCGACCCGCCTTCTCGATGAATCCAATCTTGATCGCCTGGCTTTCTTCAGGCAACAGGGCACGGAAGTTGACGCGGTTCCCGTGCTTTACAGCGTCATGCGCGCGGGCAAAGCGGGCACAGAATTCGATTTGCGAAGTTCCAATCTTGTTGTAACGGGGACTGACCTTGCAGGTTTCGCGCGGATGAATCCGGATTGGCAGCCCGGTGCAAACGCTCTCTTGAGCGGTGCTTCCGAATGCGTCGTGGGAAATGAGGTGGCGATCCGTCTTCATTTGAGGGTGAGTGACAGGATGGACCTTGCGCCGGTGGCCGCCGCCGAAGGCGGAACGAACCCGGCAGCCTTCCGCGTTGTTGCCATCGTGGATACCGGCTCCTCGGAGGACGATCAAGTGTTTCTTCCGCTCCCTGTCCTGCAACATATTTTAGGACTTGAAGGAAAGATCAGCGGCATTGAGCTGCGCATTGGTGGAGGCTCGGACCAGGTGAATGCAACTGTCCGCAAGCTCCAGGCGGGGCTTCCGGGCGCCGAGGTGGTTCCCATCCGTCAGATCGTTTATTCGGAAGGAGTGGTGTTGCGGACGGTGCGCCGGTTGCTGTTGCTGCTGACCATTCTGATTCTGGCAATTGTGGCGCTGTGCGTGATGGCGGCGATGGCGGCGATCATTCTGGAAAGACGAAAGGACATCGCCGTGATGAAAGCCCTGGGCGCCAGTGACAGTCTGGTAATGCGCCTGTTTCTGAGCGAAAGCGCAGGCATGGGTTTGGCAGGCGGCTTGGCAGGTTTCCTGGCGGGAGCATTGATGGCTCAGGTGGTGGCGTTGCGGCTGTTCCAGGTGCACTTGGGCATCACCTGGTGGACCTTTCCCTTTGTCAGTGCTTCAAGTATGCTGCTGGCAGCCGTGGTGACGCTTTTCCCGGTGCGAATTGTTCACAGAATCCAGCCCGCATTGGTTCTTAAGGGCGAGTAGAGTGAGGTAAAGTAAAGAGCCCGGGGGTAGTGGGTCAGTTTAGTGTGGCAGCGGTCTTTGACCGCCGGAAACTGTTGAAGGACGCGGTCAGAGACCGCCGCACCAGCAACGAAAGTGTGCCACTACCTGCGGCCACGGCAAGGTTGAGGAGATGAAGGCAGTGCGGTTTATTGAAGTCCAGGAGCTGACGAAGACCTATGGGTCGGGTTTCCATGCCCTCCACGATGTTTCCTTCTCCGTGGAGCGTGGGGAGTGGGTCGCGGTGATGGGTCCGTCCGGCTCCGGCAAGAGCACACTGCTGAACGTTCTGGGCGGACTCGACGCCCCCAGCTCGGGTGAGGTCCGGATCGAGGGTGAAGACATCGCGCGGCTTTCCAAGTCGGGTCTGGCGCGGCTGAGGGCGGAGAAGATCGGGTTTATTTTCCAACAATTCCACTTGGTTCCTTATCTCACCGCTCTTGAGAACGTCATGCTCGCGCAATACTTCCATAGCCTGGTGGATGAGCGCGAAGCGGGTGAGTCGCTGCGGCGCGTGGGACTAGGGCAGCGGCTCGGGCACCTGCCCTCACAACTTTCCGGCGGTGAGCAGCAGCGGGTTTGCATCGCCCGGGCCCTCATCAATCAACCCCAACTGGTGTTAGCCGATGAGCCCACGGGGAACCTGGATGAATTGAATGAGAACATTGTGATGGGAATCTTCACGGAATTGCACCGTCAAGGCCATACCATCGTTTTGGTGACGCATGACCCGGAAATTGGGCGAATGGCCGAGCGGCGCATCGAGCTGCACCACGGCCGGTTGACGGAGGTCTCCATCGCTCCGCCGCAAGAAGGACAATTGGTGGAAGGGTTGCTGCAAGCCATGTGGCGGGCCATGGAGGATGCGGAGCGGGCCGAACTCCCTACGGGAAGCCTTGCGGATTTTGTCGGGAATCGGGCGACTTTTCTACTCATGGCGCAGGATGGGCTGATCCACTTGGTGGACGGGCGGATGTCGTTTACGACGCTTGGGAAGGAGCGAGCCGACCAGCTCATCCGGCGCCACCGCCTGGCGGAGAGGTTGTTCTTTGAGACGTTCGGAATGGACGAAGAGGCTCTGCACGAAAATGCCTCCAAAGTCGAGCCGCTCTGGACGATGGCCGTTACGAACCAGGTGTGTGCATTCCTGAATCATCCCCAGACCTGCCCCCACGGCGATCTTATCCCGCGCGGCGCTTGCTGCCCCAACCCGTGAATTTGTGTTTTCATTTTATTGATCCAAGATAAATATGAATAATCCCGGGTTGATTTTCCGGGTAATTGCTTTGCGAATCGCGCCGGGGTCTCTGGTTCTCCCGGAAAAAGTTGCCGAAACAAAACCCGTCTTCCTACTTGATTTGCCTTTGTCTGGCGGCCTCATAGAGCACAATCCCGGCAGCCACGGAAACGTTCAGCGACTCCACCGGCCCAAACAGCGGAAGATGCGCCAGCTCGTCACAAGTCTCGCGCACCAGACGGTGCAAACCCTGACCTTCGCCGCCGAGGACCAACGCACAGGGCGTCCGGTAATCGAGGTCCAAGTACGATTTTTGAGCCTTCGGCTCGAACCCGTAGACCCAGATATTCCGGCTTTTCAGGTCAGCGAGCGCGCGCGTCAGGTTCGGTACGCGCGCGATCCGCAAATGTTCAAGTGCTCCGGCCGCAGCTCGCGCCACGGCGGGCGTCATTCCCGCCGCGCGCCGTTCCGGAATGATGGCGCCGGTTGCCCCTGCACCGACGGCAGTACGCACCACAGCTCCCAGGTTGCCCGGATCTTCGACTCCGTCCAACGCCACGATCAATGCCGGCGTGGACGATTCCATCAGTGATTCGAGGCTCTCATAAGACTTTGCGGAGCAGACGGCCACGGCGTGCTGATGCGGGACAGCTCCGGCCAGCCTTTCCAGCGCGCTCGAAGGCGCAAACCGCACGGAGATTCCACGCGCACGGCAAGCGTCGATCAAATCCTGAAGACGCCCGCCGTGATGCCCCTCCGAAAAGAGCACGTACTCCACGGGCCGCGCTTCAATCGCTTCCCGCACGGCGTTGATGCCGCAGATGACATCGGTGCGCGGCTCTGCGGGCGGCCGCAGTTCGCGCCGTGTGAATCTCATTGCGGCGCTCCGGTGGCTTGCAAAAATTCCTGCAGCCGCTCGGTGACGCTCTTCACCGGCTTCGCCAGCGCAAGCCGCGAGCCGTCTTCAAATATGGGGACCAGTTTATCCAGCTCGGGACCGGAGACTTCGCCCGTGAGCGCCAGGCGAATGGGATGGAACAGGTCTTTCCCTTTCTTGCCGGTTTCTTTCTGGACGGACTTCGCGGCGGCACGAAAGATGTCATGGGTGATTTGGCTTTCCGCGGCGAGACTTTGAAGAAGGGTGCTTACCACCAGGCGCGTGCCCGCGCTCTGAGCTTCGCTTCGGGTTTGCTCGTTTTCCAAAAGGGTGCGCGGATTGAAATCGAAAATCACGCGTACCGCCGCCGGAAGCTGATCGAGATGGTCTAGATTTTTAAGCACGGCTTCAACAATCCTCTCGATCCAAGGCCGAGCACCAGCCGGCAATGAGCCATCCAGGTACCCCGCTGCAGCAAGAAAGGGAATGGCAAGTTCCGCCAAGCTCGATGGCGGAGACTGCTTCAGGTAATGCCGGTTCAGCCAGTTCAGCTTTTCGTTGTCAAACACGGCGGGGCTCTTGGTGATGTGCTCAAGCGAGAAATACCCGATCAATTCCCGGTCATTCATAATTTCCGTTTTTCCGTCGGCGGGCGACCAGCCGAGCAGGGCCAGGTAATTGCGCAGCGCCTCCGGCAGAATGCCCATCTGGCGGAAACTCTCGATCGACGTCGCGCCGTGACGCTTGGAGAGGCGAGTGCGGTCAGGTCCGAGGATCGTCGAAAGGTGGGCGAAGGCGGGCGGCTCCCATCCAAAAGCGTGGTAAACGGCAATCTGCCGCGGCGTATTAGAAATGTGATCGTCGCCTCGAATGACGTGGGTGATCTCCATCTGGTGGTCGTCCACCACGACGGCGAAGTTATAAGCCGGGTTGCCTTCCGAGCGAACGATGATGGGATCACCGATCACTTCGCTTGAAAAACTGGTAGCCCCGTGAACGATGTCAATCCAGTTGAAGACGCTATCCACAATTTTCAAGCGGATCGCGGCGGGAACGCCCCCGGCAACTTGGCGCGCGGATTCTTCGCGCGGGCGTTTGCGGCAACGGCCGGAGTATTTTGGTTGCCGTCCGGCTTTCAACGCTTCCTGCCTTTCCGCCTCCAGCTCCTCCGGCTTGCAGAAACAGAAGTAGGCGCGATCCTGATCGATCAACTGAGTGGCCAGCTTCGCGTAAATCTCCTTCCGCTCCGACTGGCGGTAAGGCCCGTATGATCCGCCACGGTTCGGACCTTCATCCCAATCGAGGCCGAACCATTGCAGGTCCTCAATGAGCTGCGTTTCGTACCGTTCTTCAGAACGTTCGACGTCCGTGTCCTCAATGCGTAGAACGAAGATCCCACCGTAGTGGCGGACGAATAGCCAATTGAAGAGGGCGGTGCGCGCATTACCAACGTGCACAAATCCGGTCGGACTGGGAGCGAAGCGGACGCGAACAGATGCCATCCCTTGAAACTATCATACGCGCTTGCCGATTCACAAGAATGACGGCAGCTTGGTGTGTCTTTGCGTCTTGGCGTGAGGATTCTTGTGTTTTTCGCGAAAGAGCATCTCGCGCCAAGGCGCCAAGCCGAGGAGAAGAACCATCTTTTGATAGGGGCTGGGTACGCAAAGGAAGATGAATCGGGTAAGCTGATAGCTACCGTACGATGTCTGTGCGGAAAATGTTTCGTGGAGGCGATGGCAATGAAGGCGGTTCGATTTCACCAGCATGGCGGTTTGGATGTCCTGAAATTCGAGGACGCGCCCGAACCGAAGATTGCGGACAACGAAATTCTGGTCCAGGTGAAGGCGTGCGCATTAAATCATTTGGATTTGTGGCTTCGGAACGGGGTTTCGAGCTGGCCGCTTGGGATGCCTCACATTCTGGGCAGTGACATTGCGGGGGTGGTGGCGTCCGCCGGACCGCTTGTGAAGCGCATCAAGACCGGAGACCGCGTTCTGCTGGCCCCGGGTATCAGTTGCGGGCAATGCGAGATGTGCTTCAAAGGGTTGGACAGCGCCTGCCGCAGTTACACGTTGTTCGGTATCCTGGTAGATGGCGGCTATGCGGAATACGTGAAGTCTGCGGAGCCCAACGTGATTCCCATACCTCCAGACTTTGGCTTTGATGAGGCCGCGGCAGTACCGCTGGTTTTTCTGACGGCGTGGCACATGCTGATTACTCGCGCCCAGGTTAAACCCGGAGAAGAGGTGATGGTG
>Ga0307372_10002028_pt1 | contig 34252 bp, 32 predicted proteins | sample OX1MG_FD_202533 | JGI IMG/M metagenome (GOLD analysis project Ga0307372, IMG submission 202533) | Soil microbial communities from Risofladan, Vaasa, Finland - OX-1 | ecosystem: Environmental > Terrestrial > Soil > Coastal area > Acid sulfate soil | place: Finland: Risofladan, Vaasa | collected... | reverse complement strand
GTGAGTCCGCTAATTCCCTTTTTTACTAAAGCTGTAATACAATTTTCGGGTATGCCACACAATCCAAAACCACCAAGCATGATTATACTTCCATCAGAAATATCGTGCACTGCTTCTTCTGCATTTTTAAAAACTTTTTTCATTTAGGAAATTTTTATTTAACAAGTACATGTTCATGTATTAATTTCCCCTTTAACTGAAGGCTATTTCCTCTTTCCTTTTGGGCATAAAGGCTATCAAAGATAAGTTTTAAATCGTCAGGATGTTTCACATACCAATTGTAGCTTTTATTGAATAATGCAGAATCAGTTTTGTGAATTTCAAATATTTTTTGGGATAATAATTTTGTTTCATTAGCTATATCAATAGTTGAATCTTTAAGTGATAATTCCCGGGCCAGTGATTGCGCTCTCATCACATCCCATAAAATACTTTTCATTTCTTGAGGCTTTATGATATCCGATGGCTCCTTATCTCCCCTGTAACAGGAAAAAAGTAAAATTGAAAAAATAAAATAAATAAAGTTCTTTATCATTTTAATTGATCCTGGTATTTTGAGGCTGAAGAAGGATCAAGCCTCACTAATAAATCCAATGCCTTTGCTTTATCCACAGGATTTGCTTTAGAAAATATGGAAATTAGTTCCTGAGATTTAGCCTGGAAAAAAAATTGGAGAATCATGGTATTAGGATATTGTACATTAAAAGTATTGAGCATGCTTAATACATTTAATACCTGTGTTCTCGCGTTTTCTTCATTGTCATAAAGATTATCCATACCTAACCGATAATAATCATACATAGCATCATGAAAAATACTATAAGAACTGTTAAGTAAATTTTCTGCAAGCCAGTATCTGTTCCTGGTGCCGTCAAAGGCATTCCATCCCGTTATAGTTCTATCTTCCGGAGCATTATTAACAATATTCTGCGCCTTTTGAAAATAAGTATTGCCGCCTTTTAATGAAAATGAATCATAATCAAACCCCAAAATCATATCAATCCAATATGCAAATACTGCAGTAAGATTTGAAGCTACCGGATCTGTTCCTGAGACCCTTGCATCATTAAAATCCAATTGTTGAAATTGAATGTATTTGAATGTTACATCATTATCCTGGTAGTTGATAACAGGAGAAATGTATGAAGAATTAAAAACTGGCCTGGCAGACTGAATGGTTAAAGATGCCTTATAAACATTCGCATCACCGGTAGATTCAAGATTTAAGAGGAAATTACAATAAATTTTTTCATTACCACCATAATTATCAGTGGTCCATTTTGTATTATTCACAAAATTATTAAGAACTGTTTGCAAAGTCTGAAATGTTGATTTATCTACATTACTTCCCACCCGGTTACTCAATACAGTCACTGTTGCATTTAGTTCCTGTGCTTTCGAAATTTTTGCAAAAAAAACTAAAAAGCAAATTAAAAAAAATAGGGAGGATTTATTCATTTTCTAAATTGAATAATAGTGTTTACAATATCAAAGGCAACTTCTTTTTTCGTTTTTCCAGGGAATTTATATTCCTTTTTATGAGTATCAAAAATAGTGATTTTGTTAGTATTATGGCCGAACCCCGCTCCCGCATCATTTAATGAATTTAAAATAATCAAATCTGCATTCTTTTCCTCCAATTTTTTTAAAGCATTTTCTTTTTCATTATTAGTTTCTAAAGCAAACCCAACTAAAGTCTGACCTTTTGTTTTTATTTTTCCCGCTTCAAGAAGAATATCTTTAGTCTTTATTAGCTCGAGTGAAAATTCACCGGCCGTTTTTTTTATTTTTTGATTGGCTTTCTTTTTAGGAGTAAAATCCGCCACAGCAGCAGCCATTACAATTATGTTATACGACTTAAAATTTTCCATACATGCCTCATACATTTCATTGGCAGACGTTACTCTTTTTACTTTTATTCCATTCTCAATTTCTATTTCAGAGGGGCCTAAAACTAATTGAACATCTGCTCCTCTCGTAAAAAGTTCTTCAGCAATGGCAACACCCATTTTGCCACTTGAATGATTCCCTATAAATCTTACCGGATCAATCTCTTCATAAGTAGGGCCTGCAGTTACCAGAGCTTTCAATCCTTCAAGATTTAATTTTCTTAAAAAAAAATGAGTAAGGGATTCTATTATTTCTTCCGGCTCGGCCATTCTTCCTTCGCCTATAAGGCCGCTTGCTAATTCGCCATTATTTACATGGAGAAATTGATTCCCATTTTGTTTTAATATTTCCATATTTTTTTTTGAGGCGGGATGATGCCACATATCTTCATCCATGGCAGGGGCTATTAATACAGGGCATTGGGAAGATAAATATACAGCCAGCAATAAATTATCACAAAATCCATTTGCCATTTTTGCAAGAGTATTACAGGAAGCAGGTGCTATCAACATCACATCAGCCCAACGGCCAAGCATTGCATGATTTTCCCAGGTTCCATCATCAAATAAATCAGAAAGAACTTTATTTTTTGAAAGTGTGGAAAAAGTAAGCGGAGTAACAAAATCTTTAGCGCTTTCCGTCATTATTACCTTTACTTCGGCTCCGGATTTTACCAGTAAACGTAGCAATATTACAGATTTATAGGCGGCTATGCTTCCTGTTATACACAACAAAATTTTTTTTCCTTTCAACACTTTTTTACAAAATTAATTTGATTTAAAAATAGTATTTAATAAATAAAAGGCAAATTTATATCAATTCCGTTTCCTGCCTCTATAATGATGAATGGATAAAAAAATGGCCGGACATTAAGCCCGGCCTGAATACCTCACAAATGAAAGATTATTTTTTATTTGCTTTATAGCGCATATCAGGAGTACCGTTTTTTTTCTTGGGACCTTCAGCCTTAGCTTTTGTTTTGTTTTCTTTATACCTTTTGTCCGCAGTACCATCCTTTTTTAAATGTGTAGTACTTTTCTTTTCTTTTGAAATGGTGGTGTGCGTGGCTTTTTTGTGAACGGTTTTGGTGGTTGTTTGCGCATTAGCAAAACTAAATGAGCCAATTAGGAACAGAATGGCAATAATCAATTTTTTCATGTTTTTAGGTTTTAATTTTTGAGATATAAATGTAAGGTATTGACAAGTAGATGATATAATTTTTAATCGTTAAATGACTTCAATTCGCATAAATTTTACAATACTATGATGGAGGGAACGGTTCGGGAGAACAGTTCATAGTTCGCAGTTCAAACTAAAAAATACGAACTACAAACTCTTCAGGCTTCCAATTATTTCCAAAAATTCAGAGGCATTCAAAGAAGCGCCTCCAACAAGACCTCCATCCACATCTTTTTTCCCAAATATCTCTTTTGCATTATTAGCTTTTACACTTCCTCCATATAATATTGAAATACTTTCTGCAATGTCTTTTCCATATTTTTGGTTAAAAACATTTCTGATGTGGGCATGCATTTCCTGTGCCAGATCTGAACTTGCTGTTTTACCAGTCCCGATAGCCCATATCGGTTCGTATGCAATTACAAAATTTTGTAGAGCAGAAGAATCCAAATGAAATAAGCCTTCTTTTAATTGATTTTCTATGTATTCATTTTGATTTCCCTGTTCTCTTATCTGCAGCGATTCACCACAACAAAAAATGGGCTTCAGGTTATTTTTTAAACATGCATCCACTTTCTGCCCTAGCATTTTATTGTCTTCATTAAAATATTCCCTTCTTTCGCTATGACCGATTATTACGTATTCTATTTTACACGATGAAAGCATTGATGCACTTACTTCGCCGGTGTAAGCACCTGATTCTTTTGTGTAACAATTTTGTGCAGCGATAAAAAATCCTTTAGAGTTTTTTATTTTATCTTTTGCTAAAAGTAAATAGGGAAAAGGAACACCAAACACAGCTTGCTGATTTGAAGTAAGTGAAATGTCTTTACTCACTATTTCATCTAATAATTCATTTGCCTGTTGAAGCGTTAAATTCATTTTCCAGTTGGCGGCAGCAATTTGTTTTCTCATGTTTTTTATTTTATTGATAAATGTTTTTTAATGATTGAATTTCAGCTTCGGTTATCTCCTGGTTTTTTAATTTTTTCCAGTTATTGATATCGTTGATCACTTTTTCAAAAATATATTTTTCATTTCCCCAGGTAAAATTGTCAATAAATTTTGAAGGAAAAGAATTTCCAAAAATACTGCAACACACGCCTACAACAGTTCCTGTATTAAAAGAAGTATTGATAGCGCACCTGCTATAATCGCCCATAAGTAATCCACATTTTTCTGAGGCAACTACGAATTTATTTTCTTTCTTACTCCATACTTTCACGGTGGAAGCATTGTTTTTTAAATTCGAATTACTGGTACCCGCACCAAGATTGCACCACTCCCCTATTACTGAATCTCCGAGATACCCATCATGTGCTTTATTAGAAAAAGCCATTAAAACAGAGTTTTTTATTTCTCCTCCTGCAATACAATGTGGCCCAATGGTTGTAGCTCCATAAATTTTTGTCCCCATTTTTATCCGGCTGCCTTCGCCAATTGTTATTGGTCCGCGAAATAAGCAACCCTCCTGTATTTCTGCATTTTTACCGATATAAATAGGTCCGGATCCTGCGTTCAAAAAAGTAAAATTAATGATAGCACCTTTTTCAATAAAAATATTTTGTGGATTAACAACATGGTTGGAAGAAGGGATATTTTCAGAGATTCTACCATCAGTTACCATTTCAAAATCCTGCCGAATAGCCCAATCATTGTACTCAAAAATTTGCCAGGGATGTTCAAGAATTCTACAATCAGAGGTAAAAGGAATATTTTCTTTTTGGATAGAAATTTGCTTTAAAAACGCTAATGAAGGAATAAAATTTGCCGGATATTTTATAAAATGATTAGCATCAAAATTGTCGTTTAATTTTTCGGAGGCGATAAAAATTTTTCCAGGAAAATAGAATTGCCATTTTTCAAAGATGGTAAAAATGCCTATTCTGATGTGCGCCAAAGAACAGACTTCTCCAAAAGGAAACAATGGATTTTTAATAGAAATATCATCAAGCAAAATGTTCATTGGCTAAAAACCTATTTTTTGGAACTACAGGAATGAAAGTAAAAAAAATCCTCCAACAAAGGAGGATAAAAAATCAAAACTAAAAAATTATTTTATTTCTTTTTCTCATAACGCCTTCTGAACTTATCAATACGGCCGGCAGTATCAACCAGCATATTTTTACCGGTATAAAACGGATGAGATGTATTGGAAATTTCCAGTTTAATTACGGGGTATTCTTTACCATCTTCCCATTGAACAGTTTCTTTAGAAGCTGCTGTAGAGCGGCTCAAAAACATGGTGCCGTTACTCATATCGCGAAAAACCACAAACCTGTAATTGGATGGATGAATGTCTTTTTTCATATTAATTAAAATTTAAGCATGGCTTCCTGTTTGCAGTCTCCATGTATTTTTTGAGTGTGCAAAGTTAAGGGAATAAAATATATTTGCAAAACGAAAAAACTTAATTTTTCATATTTATATATTGAAGCGCTAACCCAAGATTCCAGCTCTTTGAAGCCTGAATGACTGCTTGAAGATCATCTATTTTTTTTCCTGAAATTCTTACTATGTCATCCATAATAGAAGCCTGCACTTTAAAGTTGGCATCTTTTATCAATTTTACAATTTTCTTTGCATCTTCCTGGCTGATACCATTTCTAACCAAAACTTCTTTTCTTACTATCTTACCACTTTGGTAGGGCTCTTTTTTTAAATCATAAATTTCCGAAGCCAATCCCTGCTTCATACTTTTGCTTATTAGAACATCAATGATCTGGTTCAATTTCATTTCACTGTCAGCTTCAAGGTTTAATTTAAAATCTTTTTTATTTAAATCAATCACTACATGATTTCCTTTGAAATCAAACCGGTTTTTAATTTCTTTAGACACTGTGTTGATGGCATTGTCCAGAGTTTGTAAGTCAACTTTGCTTACTATATCAAATGAAGGCATAATCAGTATTTTTATTATTTTCAAAGCAAAGGTAAAAAATCAAATCGTTTCATTTTCTATAAAAACTTTCACCAGCTATTTTTTCAATTTTACGTTTCTGAATTCTAAAACCTTTCAAATCTGAGGCTAATTAATAAACCATTACCTGCAAATGATTTAGGTAACTCAAAAGACAAAATTTAATCAAAAATAAATCTCGGGAAGTAGCCTTTTAAAAAAATAAAAACATTTTTTTTCTTTTTTAAAACCTATTACCCTACCTTTGCGGTAGACTATTCAAATTATTCAACATGAAATTGTCTTTTTTAATTCGTATAAAGTTTATGTTTACTCCCTCCTACTCAATGTGTTGCTGTTAATAATTTTTAATAATGCAATACCTCAAATTAAATTACTTTTTCCCAATTTATTATAATCTGTAAAACATAAAAATGAGCCAATATCATTTAGACTACTTAGAACAACTTGAATCTGAAGCCATACATATCATGAGGGAAGTAGCCGGTCAATTTGAGCGACCAGCTCTATTATTTTCAGGCGGCAAAGATTCTATAACACTTGTTCACCTGGCAGTGAAAGCCTTTCGGCCTGGGAAATTTCCTTTTCCATTAGTACATATAGATACAGGGCACAATTTTCCTGAAGCATTGGGTTTTCGGGATAAACTGGTTGCTGAAATTGGTGAAAATCTGATCGTTCGCAAAGTAGAAGATACCATCAAACAAAAGAATCTTACCGAACAAAAAGGAAAATTTGCCAGCCGTAACGGATTGCAAACTTATACACTGCTCGATATCATTGAAGAATTCAAATTTGATGCACTCATCGGAGGAGCAAGAAGAGATGAAGAAAAAGCAAGGGCGAAAGAAAGAATTTTTTCTGTGAGGGATGAATTTGGCGGATGGAATCCAAAATTACAAAGACCTGAATTATGGAACATCTATAACGGAAAAATTCATAAGGGTGAAAACGTTCGTGCATTCCCTATAAGCAACTGGACAGAATTAGATATATGGAATTACATTAAAAGGGAACAAATAGAATTGCCTTCCATTTATTTTGCACACGAAAGAGATGTGATAGAATACCAGGGGCAATTAGTATCCGTATCTCAACATATAAAATTGGATGGAACGGATATCATAACCAGGAAAAAAGTTCGCTATCGGACCGTAGGTGATATGACTTGTACTGCTGCTGTCAAATCGAATGCGGAAGATATTGATGGGATTATCCGGGAAATAGTTGCTGCGAAAACAAGCGAAAGAGGCGAAACAAGAATAGACGATAAAGTTTCAGAAGCCGCGATGGAAGACAGGAAGAAGGGAGGGTACTTTTAATTGAAAATGTTGAACACTTTTGACTTATAATTCATTACTTATTTACTTATAACCTATAACTTAAATGGACATTCTAAGATTTATAACCGCAGGAAGTGTAGATGATGGAAAGAGTACTTTAATAGGAAGATTACTGTACGACAGCAAATCAATTTTAATTGATCAGCTTGAGTCAATTGAGAAACAAAGTAAAAATAAAGCAGATGGTGAAATAGACCTTGCACTATTGACAGATGGTCTGCGCGCTGAGCGTGAACAAGGAATCACCATTGATGTTGCTTATAAATATTTCTCAACTCCCAAACGTAAATTTATAATTGCTGATGCTCCGGGACACATCCAATATACACGGAACATGGTTACCGGTGCCTCTAATTCAGAACTCGCAATTATTTTGATTGATGCAAGAAATGGTGTAGTAGAGCAAACACGCCGTCATTCAATTATTGCCTCTTTATTAAACATACCTCATGTAATTGTCGCAGTCAACAAAATGGATCTTGTAAATTATTCCGAAAATACTTACAACAATATTATCCTTGAATACCGCGAGGTAGCGAAATCACTTGGACTTAAAGATGTGAATTATATTCCCCTCAGCGCTTTGAGCGGCGATAATGTGGTAGAAAAATCAGAAAAATTTCCGTGGTATAATGGCCCATCCTTATTGTATCTCTTAGAAAATGTAAAACTGGATTCTGATATCAATCTTACAGATGCCAGATTTTCTGTACAATATGTGATTCGTCCACAAGCCCCTGAATTACATGATTACAGGGGATATGCCGGTAAGATCATCAGCGGCATTTACCGCAAAGGAGATAAAATAAAAGTACTGCCTTCAGGTGTCGAAAGCACTATTAAGGCTATAGAAATTGCCGGAAAAGAAGTACCTGAAGCTTTTGCTCAGCAAAGTGTGATTTTACATCTTGAAGATGACATAGACATTAGCCGTGGCGATATGATTGTTCCTATCAATAATCAGCCAAAACTGGAACAGGAATTCGAAGCGCTGATTTGCTGGATGGACAACAAGCCGCTAATACCCGGAAATAAATATTTACTGCAAACAAACAGTCGCGTGGTAAGAAGCGTTGTAAAAGAAATTCAGTACCAACTGGATGTAAACACACTCGAGAAAAATGGGTCACCCGCTCAGGCAGTCTTGAATGATATCATAAAAGTGAACATTAAAACAGCCTCTCCGGTGGCTTTTGACTCTTACAAAGAACTGAGACAAAACGGAGGCGCCATCTTGATTGATGAGACAAGCTGTGTAACCGTTGGCGCTTGCATGATTCAGTAATGATTAAATTTTTTTTAAAAAATACCCTACTAATTTAGTGGACTATTTATGAGCAAACAATTAAAAACAGGCAAAGTGATCCTGGCCGGAGCAGGTCCCGGTGATCCGGAACTGATCACGGTGAAAACAGCGCAGTATCTGAAAATCGCAGATGTAGTGCTTGTTGACCGGCTAGTAAGCCAACAAATACTGGACAATTACGTTCACCCGAATACTGAAATTATTCATGTTGGGAAACAATGCCGGCGCGGCATTTCTACTCCACAGGAAACCATCAATGATTTGATGGTCGAGCATGCTTTATTGAGAAAATTAGTCGTGCGTTTAAAAGGCGGGGACGTTTCTATATTCTCCAACATTTTAGACGAGCTGGAAACATTAACCATTAATCATATTCCTTATGAAATAATCCCGGGAGTTACTGCTGCGTTGGGAGCGGCAGCTTTTGCGGGAATCCCTCTGACAGCGAGGGGTTATGCTACATCTGTTCGCTTTATTACAAGTTATAAATCAACTGTTATTTCTGAGAATTACTGGAAAGAATTAGCGGGCACAGATGACACGCTGGTATTTTATATGTCCTCTGAGACGCTGGATGAAGTTGTTGAAAATTTAATCGCGAACAATATCCATGAAGATAAATTGCTTGCCGTGATTGAACAAGCTACTACTCCACTTCAAAATGTGCGCGTAACCAATTTGTATGACTATAAATCGACATTAAAAAGTTGCTCTTTTATTTCTCCTTCTTTAGTAATTATTGGCAAAGTGGTATCGCTTCATGATAAATTTCGTTGGCTTGAGAACAGCAATAGTGAAGAATATTATTTTAAACCAATGACCAACAATCTTAAAACTTTAAATCACACGGAAAAAATATACGAAAATGTTAGTTGAAAGCAGGCTGAAAACTTTACAGGAATTTTTTAGCTCTTCTACCCATGAAGAACTTATCTGGGTAAACGGCTATCTCAATGGTATTCTTTCCAGGAATGAGACAAATGAAATGCAATCTGTTCCAAAAAGTACTGGCGTTAATAAAATTACTATCGCGTACGCAACAGAAACTGGTAATTCCAAAAGACTTGCTACAGAATTTGCAGCTAAAGCTAAAAAGCAGGGTATTCATGCAAAAGTGCAAGCCTTTGATCAATACAAATTAAATGATCTCCCCAAAGAAGAATATTTTTTAGCAATCATCAGTACTCACGGTGATGGTGAGCCGCCGGTAACTGCAAAAAAATTTTATGACCATTTGCATCAAAATGGTTTTAAGCTTTCTAAATTAAAATATAGTGTATTAGCCCTGGGCGATACTTCTTATCCATTATTTTGCAAAGCGGGTGAAGATGTGGACGCGCAATTGAATAAGCTGGGAGGCAGCCGCATTGCTCCTTTGCAAAAATGCGATGTTGATTATAGCACAGATGCTGACGAATGGCTTGACCGTATATTCAAAAATTTAAAAGAAACACAGGCAAGTGAAACTGTAGTTTTACCAGTTCCGACGGTTAAGAAAACAACAGGTAAAAAAATATATTCCGGTAAAATATTAACCCGTATCAATCTCAATGACAGGGGCAGTCTCAAGGAAACCAATCATATCGAGATTGAAGCACAGGATGTAGCCTATCAACCTGGCGATTCTATTGGTATTATTCCTGAAAATAAAAAAGAAATCGTGGAAAATATAGTTGCATTAACTGGTATTGATCCGCAGGAAAATATTGATTACAAAGATGAATTAATTTCCGTGTATGACCTGCTTCAGAAAAAATTAAACATCGTTCATCTACCCGAACGTGTTATAAAAAAATACGCTTCCGTTGTGCAACAGGAAATTCCTGATACCAAATTTGATTTGCTGGATTTGTTGAAAATATTTCCTATAAAAGACCAAAAAGAGTTTCCAGAGATTATAAAGATACTGGAACCAATTTCTCCAAGATTATATTCCATTGCATCCTCACCCGAGGCACATTCGGGCGAAGTGCATATAACAGTTGCGAAAAATTGCTTTGCTGTAAATGAAGAAGTGAAGTATGGCCTGGCTTCTGAATTTTTATCTCTTCTTAATGAGGATAATGAATTGAAATTTTATATTCATCCTAACCACTGTTTCCGCTTGCCGGAAGAAGATAAAAGTGTTATCATGATCGGCCCCGGAACTGGTATCGCACCTTTTCGTTCTTTCATCGCTGAGAGAGATGCAACAGGCGCCGCAGGCAAAAACTGGCTCTTCTTTGGAGACCAACATTTTATCACGGATTTTCTTTACCAGTCAGAGATACAAAGCTGGCTGGAAACGGGCGCACTCACAAAAGTAGATATCGCTTTTTCAAGAGATCATCATGAAAAAATTTATGTGCAGCACAAAATAATAAAAAACGGCCTTGAGTTTTTTGAATGGCTGGAAAAAGGAAGCTACGTATATGTGTGCGGCGCTAAAACACCAATGAGCAGTGATGTTGAAGACGCAATTGTGCAGGTGGTTGAACAATTTGGAGAAAGAACAAAAGAAGAAGCTCAAAAATATGTTGAAGAATTAAAAGAGTTAGGGAGATATCTTGTAGATGTTTATTAAAACACCCGCTTCACCTTTTTTACACGGGCAAATATTGATATAAGTCCGGTAAACAAAGGATAAAACCAAATTTACTTTAGGATTATTGAACTGAATTTATAAATTATTATGTCAGAAAAATTACCACTATTAGAAAGAGTAAAAGTTGAAGGAAATGCCCTTCGCGGAACTATTGTTGAAAGCCTGAATGACGAAATAACAGGCGCTATGCGTGAAGAAGATACATTGATTATGAAATTCCATGGCATGTATCAGCAGGACGATCGCGATCGACGCGAGGAAAGAGCGCAAAAAAAGCTCGAGCGTTTATACTCATTCATGATACGGTTACGCATGCCCGGAGGTATTTTAACTTCAGAGCAATGGATAGCATTGAATAATATTGCGGGGAAAGATTCTACAAATGAATTAAAAATTACCACCCGACAAACGATTCAATTGCATGGTGTTCTAAAATCAAGATTGAAACCAACTCATAAAATTTTTAATAGTGTTCATTTAGATACTATCGCTGCCTGTGGTGATGACAACAGAAATGTAACCTGCAGTCCTAACCCGGTGCAATCACCTTTGCATGATGAAATATTTGGTTATGCGTCTAAAATCAGTAACATGCTAAAACCAAAGACGAGGGCCTATTACGAGATATTTTTGGATGAAGAAAAAATAGTTGATAAAAAGTTGGAAGAAGATCCGCTATACCGGGATTCCTACCTGCCGCGAAAATTCAAAGTAGGCATCTGCATTCCGCCTAACAATGATATTGATGTATTTGGAAATGACCTGGGCTTGATCGCAATCGTTGAAAATAATCGACTGGTGGGGTTCAATTTTGCAGTTGGCGGAGGCCTCGCATTCACTTTTGGTAATCCTGATACTTATGCAAGGTTAGCGACAGAAATTGGGTTTGTTGCGGCCGGAGAAAAAACTTTTAAAGCGATTTACGAAATAGTAACTGTTCAAAGAGATCATGGCGACCGCGTGGACAGAAAGCAAGCCAGGATAAAATATACCCTGGACAAAATGGGCGTTGATAAATTTAAAGAAGAGGTTGAAAAGCGCATGGGTTTTCAATTTGAAGAATCAAGGCCATACGTCTTTACTAAACGGGAAGAGTATTATGGATGGCAACAGGACGCGAAAGGCAATTGGTTTTATACGCTGTTTGTGGAAAACGGAAGGGTAATGGATACGGACCAAATTGCTATAAAATCTGCACTCTATAAAATTGCAAAAACAGGAAAAGTAAATTTCCGGTGCACCGTAAATCAAAAAGCAATAGTGAGTGATGTAAAGCCGGAAGATAAAAAAGAAATCAATAATATCCTGGAGGAATTCAGGATTATAGAGCACACTGAAAATGCTTCCGTACTCAGAAAAAATTCAATGGCTTGCGTGGCATTGCCAACATGCCCGTTAGCCCTGGCTGAATCACAAAGATATCTTCCTTCATTACTTACAAAGATTGAAGTATTACTCTCAAAACATGATCTTGCCAACGAAAATATTATTACGCGGATGACCGGTTGTCCCAACGGTTGCGGCCGCTCTTCAGTTTCAGAAATTGGATTTATTGGCACCGGACCAGGAAAATATAATTTGAATATAGGTGGCGATCATGAAGGATACCGGCTAAACAAATTATATAAAGAAAGCCTTGACGAAGCGGGCCTCCTTTCTGAACTTGATACGTTGTTTGCGGATTTTAAAACTCAACGGATCAATGATGAATCATTCGGTGATTTTACATTTCGCACAAGATTTAATTAAATAAAAATGATTGCACGAAAATATATTACAGGTGCTATTTTGTGTCTGCCATTTCCTTCACCAGGCCAACATGCAGTTCCGCACATCAATATGCTTTGGGCAGGATATTATAATACTACGAGGCTGAGCAATAAATGGTCATTGGCAAGCGATGCGCAATTGCGCACAAAAGAATGGGCAAACAAGTGGTCACAAATTTTAATCAGATCTGGCGCAGCCTATACCTTTAATAATCGTGTATCCATAACCGCTGGATTGGCATTTTTCAAAAATGCGCAATATGTGGATAAAGATTTATTGCTTAAAAATGAATGGCGCCCATGGCAGGAAGTTTCTTATCAACTTTTATTACGCAAAACAAATTTTATTCAGAGGCTCAGAAGCGAAGAACGTCTTCTTCAGCTCGTTAAAAACAATGAATTGAGTAAAAACTATCAATATATTTTTCGGATGCGTTATAAATTTGAATTCCAATTCCCTTTGAAAGCTGATAATATAAAGCTTTTGGCGCCCAACGAAGTAATGGTTAATCCGGGTTACATTCATAGTTCATTATTTTTCGACCAGAACAGAACATTTGTAGGTGCCAATTTTAAACTGAATTCAAATTCCGGTTTACAGTGTCAATACGTGAAGATATTTCAATGGCATAGCAATACATTTGTAATGGACAATCAAAATGTATTTCGTGTTAATTTTATTCAGCAATTGAATTATAGTAAAAAAGGATAAACAGAATCATCTGTGGTAGAAGAAAAAGAAAATATTATAATTGAGGACGGTAATAAACTGTTTCCGGTTTTTTTAAAGCTTGAAAAACTTCGGCTTTTAATAATCGGGGGTGGAAATGTTGCCCTGGAAAAATTACAGGCCGTAGCACAAAACTCACCTTCCACTTCTATTCATTTAGTAGGCATTTCTGTTCAGGATAAAATTTATGAAATTGCTGAAGGACTTACCAATATTTCCATTGAAGAAAGGCCCTATTCAATTACTGATATTGAACAGGCTGATATAGTAATAGCGGCAGTCAACGACATTATAACGAGTGAAATTATTCAAAATGATGCGCATCTTGCGGGTCGGCTTGTAAATGTTGCAGACAAACCGGAACTGTGTGATTTCTATTTAAGTTCCATTGTAAAAAAAGGCAATCTTAAAATTGCCATTTCCACTAATGGAAAATCTCCCACTATTGCCAAACGATTAAAGGAAGTGATAAATACAATGATTCCGGATGAAATGGAAAATGTGTTAGACAATATGCAAACAATACGGGAAGGTTTACACGAAGATTTTGATGAAAAGGTAAAGCAGTTAAATGATATAACAAAAGTATTAGTAGCCAAACAATCTATATTAAACGAAGAAGCAAAATCCGGAACTAAAAAATGGCAGCGAATTGTAAAGTGGAGTTTACTTGCTTTCTTCTTTATGATTTTAGGACATACAGTACTTTCTTTAATTCCTCTGGAAGAAATAATAGATAGTTCGCATAAGATTACTTCGATAATAGATAAGAAATCCTTTTTAATGATGTTGCTTTGTGGTTTCCTTGCTCAGATGGCAGATGGTTCACTGGGAATGGGCTACGGCACAATTTCAACAACGTTTCTCCTGGCGAATGGCGTTAATCCTGCCATAGTAAGTAGTCGCGTACATTCTGCCAGGGTGTTTTCAAGTGGTGTATCTGGCTATAGCCATCATCGCTTTGGAAATTTTAATAAAAAATTGTTTAAGGCACTCGTTATTCCCGGAGTCATTGGATCTATTATCGGTGCTACACTTGCATTTTATGCACAAAAATATTCTTATTGGATACGCATCCCGGTTTCATTATATACTGTGTATCTCGGATTTTTTATTATCAGAAAGGGGTTTAAAAAACGAAATCCAAAAAATAAAGTAAAAAGAGCAGGATGGCTTGCTACGGTTGGTGGATTTACAGATGCTTTTGTTGGCGGCGGTTGGGGTTCCCTTGTTACAAGTACGCTCATTTCAAAAAGGAAAAGCCCGCGTTATGTTGTTGGCTCAGTTTGCCTTGCAGAATTTTTTGTAGTACTTGTCAGCTCCATCACCTTTTTTATTTTACTAAAAAGTATTCCATTTACAGATGTTGCCGGACTTATCATTGGAGGCCTTATTGCAGCACCAATTGCCGCAAGGCTTGTTGGAAAATTGCCTTTAAAAACTATGTTTATTTTAATTGGCACATTAGTAATTCTTACCAGTTTTTCAACTCTCTGGAGAGTGATGTCAGAATTTATTCATTAATCTGACTGTCTCCGGGTAAGATTGATTTAAAATTAAAAATCTCCATTATTTACCTCTTAATTGAAGACAATTCCTAAATTTTATTCTTTACGATACTTTTTATAAATCTTTATTGCTAAAAATAAAAGAAGAGAAAATACAATCAATACCCCTATTGCCCATGCAACACTCAACAATTGCTTTACTACAGCAAGCATAACAATAGCAATTAAAAAAATCGTGGCAACTTCATTCCATATTCTTAAATGTTGGGAAGTCCATTTGAAAATCCCTCTTTGCTGCTGGCGAAAAATTATATGCAGCGTAATATGATAAATAAATAAGCCTGCGACAAAAAATAATTTGACTAAAAGCCACATTGGCAAACTTCCATACAATACGCCCATCCAGGTACCAAAAATTAAAGTAAGAATAGCCGAAGGCCATGTAATGCCGTACCACAGCCGCTTTTGCATAATATCATACTGTTTCATCAGGATAGATCGCTCAGGTTCCGTTTTAGTGTTAGCTTCAGCGTTATAAACAAATAATCTTACAATATAAAAAAGGCCGCTAAACCAGGTAACAACAAAAATGATATGTAAGGCTTTCACATAAAAATACATGGTTTAGAAAATTAATAGTTCAGAAAAAATCAATTTGCTTCTTTGGTAACATATCCTTTGACGGCTTTTATCCAAAGCGGAATCGTATTCAAACAAGGAATCATTTTAAAGGATTCTCCGCCCGCCTTCATGAATGTTTCCTTTCCTCTTATAGCTATCTCTTCCAAAGTCTCTAAACAATCGCTTACAAATGCAGGGCATATTATTAATAAATTCTTTATGCCTTCTCCCGGAAGCTCCTGCAACCGGATATCTGTGAAAGGTGTAAGCCATCCTTTGCCCAGCCGCGATTGAAAGGAAATACTGTATTTATTTTCGGGGATATTCAACATTTCCGTTACCAGTTTTGTAGTGGTTCTTATTTGGTGCCTGTAACAAAATGCATGAGCAGGTGAATCTACTTCGCAGCAATTCTCACTATTCAAACAATGACAACCTGTTATATCGCTCTTTCGAATATGACGCCCGGGAACACCATGATAACTGAATAATATCTGGTCATATGGTTGATTCAAATAAGGCTTAATATTTTCTGAGAGTGCTCTTAAATAATCCGAATCATTATAAAATGGCGGAATAAAAGAAAGTCTAAAAGAATATTTTTTCTTTTGATAAGATTCCTTCACGTTTTCTACTGCAGTTTCATAACTTGACATCGCGTAATGTGGATAAAGAGGTAATACAACAACTTCTTCAATAGCTGGTTCTCTTTTTAATAACGCTTCAAAAGCAGATTCAGGTGTTTGGCTACCGTAACGCATGGCGATTTCAACAGGTTCTTCTATTTCATTTTGCAATGAATTTTTTAATTCCCGGGTATGAACGATTAATGGCGAACCTTCTTTAGTCCATATTTTTTTATAAGCTTTAGCAGATTTTGGCGCTCTAAACGGAACAATTATTCCCTTTACCAGCAAAGCTCTTAATAGCCAGGGCTTATCAATTACTCTTTCATCCATTAAAAATTCATCCAAAAATTTCCTCAGATCTTTGGCCTCTGTTGATTGTGGAGAACCTAAATTTATTAATAAAATTCCTTTTTTTATCTTTGCGGCCATTCTTTAAATTTATTTGCAAATGTAAGCGGTAGTAAAATGAAATTGGCGTATGTTTTTATGATATTTTTGGAAGATCAAAAAGAAATATGATTAAAATCATGCTTATTAATAATTATTTTTCTTTTTTATAAAAAAGTATTCATTGAAATTTGCATCTCATTTTGAATTAAAGGGAATTAAGGGTTTTAATGACTAAGCAATGACTTTTTAAGAAATTTTTAAAAATATTTTTGTAAGAATCGAATGGATGCTGCAAATACTACATATAATAACTCATTAAATAGTTTCTGTATTGTTGGAATTAATTTCCGGAAAAGTGATATGAATGTTCGGGGTAAATTTTCTATTACTCCTGATCAATCAGTCGTATTGTTGAACCAGGCTGCTTCCAACAAAGTTCCCGGATGCCTTGTACTATCCACCTGCAATCGCACAGAAATTTACGGTTTAAGCACAGACCCACAGGTGCTTGTTGAAATGTTTTGTGACAATACAAATTCCACCAGGGAGGATTTTTTAAAACAGAGCTATACCTATAACGGCATAGGTGCGATAGAGCATTTGTTCAAAGTGGCATCGGGGCTGGATTCGCAAATAATTGGCGATTACGAGATTTTATCACAGTTAAAACATTCTGCAAAAATTGCGAAAGAATGCGGCAGTCTGAATAGCTTCATGGAACGTGCTATCAATTATGCATTGCAGGTGTCGAAAGAAATCAAAACAAAAACCAAATTAAGTTCTGGAATTGTTTCTGTTTCTTATGCAGCTATTGAAATAATAAAAGAGAAAATTAAAGATCTCACTAATAAAAAAATTCTCTTGGTTGGAACAGGAAAATTTGGAAATCATATTGCCCACAATCTGGAAGATTATTTGCCAGGAGCTATTATTTCTATTGCCAACAGAACCGACGAAAAGGCTTTGGAATTGGCAAAACAATATGATGCTGAATTTATTTCTTATGAGAATTTGCCTTCTGCGGCAAATGATGCAGATATTATTATCGTAAGTTCTGCCGCCAAAAATTATACTATACTCCCCTCCTTTTTTAATACCGGTAAATCGCATTTGATATTGGATCTTTCTGTTCCTCAAAATGTAGATCCTGACGTGAAAAATATTACAGGAATTACTCTTTTAAATGTAGATGAAGTATCCCAAATACTTGATAAAACAATTGCCGACAGGCAGGCCGAGGTACCAAAAGCTTTGGAAATTATTCATGAAACGCTGGATAGTCTTGAAGATTGGCATCGTCAACAATTTAATAATCCATTATTGCGTATCATAAAGTCCCAGCTTTTTCAATTAAGTGAAATATATTTCGGCGAAAATCATGATGACGAAAAAATTCATAAGGTAGTTTCTGCTCTTGCCGTCCAACTGAAAGAAAAAAATAATAAAGGTTGCCTGGCCCTCCTCGCTTTAAATAGCTACCTTCAAATGAATTATGAAAAAGCTAGTTAAGATAGGCACAAGAGAAAGCGAATTAGCAACATGGCAGGCTTCACACGTTAAACAACTCCTTAAAGATAATGGCGTAGATTCAGAGTTGATTTTCATCAAAAGTGAAGGTGATATCAATACAGTTACACCACTTTATAAATTAGGTGTCCAGGGAATTTTTACCAAGACACTCGATGCTGCTATATTAGATAAACGAATTGATATTGCCGTCCATTCTATGAAAGATGTTCCTACACAGCCAGCAAAAGGAATCAAGCAGGCGGCAGTTTTAAAGAGAGCTTCTTATAAAGATATTCTTGTATTTAAAGGACAAAGGAAACAATTTGAGGGAGATCTTCTTAATCATGATTCAACCTTTACCATTGCCACCAGCAGTATCCGTCGCAAGGCACAATGGCTTCATCGCTATCCAAATCATACGATTGAAAGTTTGCGCGGAAATGTAAATACACGTTTGCGTAAATTAAATGAACATAATTGGAACGGCGTCATCTTTGCTGCAGCAGGCCTGGAGAGAATTAATTTAAGACCCCAAAATTCAATTGATCTTGATTGGATGTTGCCGGCACCGGCGCAGGGAGCCATTACAATTTCATGTAGAAATGATGATGATTTTTCTTTTAATGCAAGCCAACTGCTAAATGATGAAGCAACCTTTATTTGCACAAAAATTGAAAGAGATTTTTTACGCGCATTGCTGGGCGGATGCTCAACGCCGATAAGCGCTCTGGCAATAATCAAGGAGGATACAATTATTTTTAAAGGAAATATTTGTAGTACAGATGGAAAGAAAAAATATGAAATCCAAAAGGAGGTTTCAAAAGTAAACGGAAATGATTTAGGGGAAATTGCTGCTAAAGAATTATTAGAAAATGAAGAAGTAAAAAAGATACTTTACGAAATACGCAATGGAAAATAAAATACAAATATTAAGCACAAAAGCGATAGACGCTGAACTTACCCGCAAAGCAAGCAAGCATCATATTTGTATTGATGAAGTATCTTTTATTAGAACAGAAGAAGTAGTCTCAGTGGAACTTAAAAAAAGAATAGCAGCATTATCCCAACAAAATATTACCGCAGTTTTTACAAGTGCCAATGCTGTTAATGCGATTAAAAAATTACTTCCGGGTAAACCATCCTGGAAAATATTTTGCATTGGTCACCAAACGAAACAATCTGCCTCAGATAATTTTGGCAAAAAGAACATTGTTGGTATTGCAGGTAACGGAGAAGAATTAGGGGAAGAAATCATAAAACAATCTTCTGTAAAAAAAGTTATTTTTTTTTGTGGAAATCAACGGAGAGAAACGCTACCTGAAAAATTGAAGAAGAATGGAATTGAATTGGAAGAAATAGTGGTTTATAAAACGATTGAGAAACCACAAATTATTTCAAAGCATTATGATGGTATATTATTTTTTAGTCCAAGTGGTGTGAGAAGCTTTTTCTCTGGTAATAAGATGAATGAACCGGTTCAACTCTTTGCAATTGGTACCACTACAGCAAAAGAAATAAAAACATATTCGCAACTTCCTGTAATAATACCAGGTCATCCGGACAAAGAAGAATTAGTTCAATTGGTGATAAAACATTTCAGCACAATTAAAAGTTTTTAAATGCAGCCATTAAAAAATGACTTATTACTACGGGCATTAAGACAGGAAAAGGTAGAACGGCCACCAGTTTGGATGATGCGCCAGGCAGGAAGGTATTTACCAGAGTACCTGAAGCTGAGAGAAAAATATGATTTTTTTACCCGCGTGCAAACCCCCGAACTGGCCGCGGAAATTACTTTACAACCAATACAACGGATAGGTGTAGACGCAGCAATTATTTTTTCTGACATATTAGTTATACCACAGGCAATGGGATTGGAAGTTTTGATGGAAGAAGGCAAAGGGCCATCATTGCCAAACGTAATTAAAACACAAAAGGATATTAATTCTTTGTTTACTGATGGAGTTGAAGAAAAACTGAGTTATGTTACGAAAGCTTTGTCCTTAACAAAAAAAGAATTGAACAGGCGGATTCCTCTCATTGGTTTTGCTGGCGCACCTTTTACAATATTGTGTTATATGGTGGAAGGCAAAGGAAGTAAAACCTGGGAAAAGGCAAAACAGTTTTGCTTTACTCAGCCTGAATTAGCGCATCAGTTGTTACAAAAAATTACCAACACTACCGTCAATTATCTGAAAGCACAGGTAAAAGCCGGCGCGGATGTGCTGCAGGTTTTTGATAGCTGGAGCGGCTGTTTAAGTCCGGGCGACTTTAAACTTTTTGCGCAACCTTACTTAATACAAATTGCCGATGCGTTGAAAGATGATGCTCCTGTTATTTTATTCCCCAAAGGAAGTTGGTATGCCTTAAAGGAATTAAGCGAAAGCAGTGCATCGGGGCTGGGAATTGATTGGTGTATCTCACCGGCGATGGCCAGGGAAATGACTGGTAATAAAATAACTTTGCAGGGAAATTTTGATCCGGCTGAATTATTGTTGCCAATTCCGCAAATAAAGAAAGCTGTAAAGGCAATGATTGATGGATTTGGGGTAAAAGGTTACATTGCCAATTTGGGCCACGGCATTACACCAAACATTCCGGTTGATAATGCAAAGGCTTTTGTAGATGCGGTGAAGGAATATAACCTCCCTTAACCCGTCCAAATGAGGGAGATAAAAAATTTAATTATGAGCATCAAAGAAGAATGGATAGAATATATTGAAGAACTTCAAAACATTATTTGTAATTCTTTGGAAGAAGTAGATGGTAAAGCAAAATTTATAGAAGATAAATGGGAAAGAAGCGAAGGTGGAGGCGGCAAAACAAGAGTGATCAGCAATGGAAATGTTTTTGAAAAAGGAGGCGTAAATACTTCTGTTGTTTTTGGCAATGTTACTAACGCTATGAGAACACAATTGAAAATTGATGGATCAAGATGGTTTGCGTGCGGTTTAAGTTTAGTGATACATCCTGTAAATCCTTTTGTACCAACGGTGCATTGCAATTACAGAATGTTCGAATTATACAATGATAAAGATGAAGTAACAGACAAATGGTTTGGAGGCGGCACCGACTTAACGCCATATTATTTATTTGAAGACGATGCCATTCATTTTCATCAAAATTATAAAAATGTTTGTGATGAATTTGATCCAACTTTCTATTCAACGTTTAAAAAAGATTGTGATAATTATTTTGTGAACTTTCATAGAAATAATGAACGTAGAGGAATTGGAGGAATTTTTTATGATTACAAAAGGGCAACAGAAGAAAAGGATGTGAATTTCTGGATCAATTTTGGGAAAGCCTGTGGAAACGCATTTATCCCTTCCTATCTTCCTATAGTAGAAAAAAGAAAAAATTGTTCGTTTACTGCCGCACAGAAACATTGGCAGGAAATAAGACGTGGCCGATATGTGGAATTTAATTTAATCCATGACCGAGGCACTTTATTCGGTTTAAAAACAGATGGAAGAACAGAAAGTATTTTAATGAGCCTTCCGCCCACCGCGAGATTTGAATATAATTATCTACCAAAGCCGGGAAGCGAAGAAGATGATTTGTTGCAGGTTTGTTTGGATCCAAAAGAATGGGTAGATATTTCAAATATTTAGCTACAATAAATGGTTTCCAATTACACGTTTATAACCGTATCGGGTATCAAAAGATTTTAGGTAAATTTGTAAAAAATAATCACCATGGTTCTTACCGATAAAAAACAAGCATTATCAGAAATTATACAGGATGCTGATGAAAAATTATTGGGTTTAATGATTGCATTAGCAAACGAATATAATGATGAAGATTATGTTTATTCGAAAGAGGAATTGACTTTTTTTGAGAAACGCAGAGAGGCTTTTTTGGGAAATAGCAAGAAGGGATATACAGTGGAAGAAGCGTATGAAAAAATTCGTAGAAATTATAAAAATGGATTATAATATTATTATTCCCTTGGAAGCTGAAAAAGATACAAACGATGCTTATTGCTCTTATGAGGATCAACAACCTGGATTGGGAGAAAGCTTTCTTAATGAGTTATCTCTTTTTTATACCCGATTAAAACAACATCCCCAATATTATTCTTTTACTTCTGAAAATAAAACAAGCAGTTCAGTCGCTTTAAGAATTTTCCCCTATAAAATTATCTATGAAATTGATGACAAACAAGTGTTTGTTTATGCTGTTTATCATTTTCGTCAAACCCTGAAGAATTATCTAAAAGATTTTAAAAATGTACTTACAAAAACGATATAGAATATTAAGGAGTAACCCTGCGATTAGGAGTATGGTGGCTGAAACAGTTCTTACTCCCAGCGATTTCATTGCACCCCTCTTTATTGATGAGGGAGAAAACGTAGTTTTTGAAATTCCTTCAATGCCTAGCTATTACAGGCGCTCCATTGATGGCACACTTAAAGAAATTAAAGAGTTGTGGAGCTTAGGGATCAAGAGTCTTTTACTATTTATAAAAGCACCGGATGAATTAAAAGATAATACGGGCAAGGAATCCTGGAATCCGGATGGTTTGATGCAACGAAGTATTAAAGCGATTAAGAATGCGGTTCCCGAAATGATAGTAATGACAGATGTTGCATTGGATCCTTATTCATCTTACGGACACGATGGTATTGTTGAAAATGGTGAAATAGTAAATGACCCAACGGTAGAGGCATTAGTAAAAATGAGTCTCAGCCATGCAGTAGCAGGAGCAGATTTTGTTGCGCCAAGCGATATGATGGACGGTCGCATTGGAGCCATTCGTGAAGCATTAGAAAATAATAATTTTACAAAAACTGGCATCATGGCTTACAGTGCAAAATATGCTTCGTGTTTTTACGGGCCTTTTAGAGATGCATTGGATTCTGCTCCTGGCTTTGGTGATAAAAAAACATACCAGATGGATTATGCCAATCGAATCGAAGCGGTAAAAGAAGCGATGGCAGATGAACAGGAGGGCGCAGACATTGTAATGGTAAAACCTGCGATGGCATATCTCGATATCATCCGTGAAGTTAGAAATAGTGTGCACATCCCTGTTAGTGCGTACCATGTCAGTGGTGAATATGCCTTGATAAAAGCAGCCGCAAAAATGGGCTGGATCAATGAAGAAAAAGCAATGTTAGAAAGTTTAACTTCTATAAAAAGAGCCGGTGCTGATTTGATTGCAACTTATTTTGCAAAAGATGCCTGCAAACTTTTGGCTAAGCGATAAAATGCATTTTATATTTACGACATGAACATAACTAAAAGCATAGAATTATTTTCGCGCGCCCAAAAATCCATCCCCGGCGGTGTAAATTCTCCCGTTCGTGCATTTAAAAATGTTGGTGGTACTCCTATATTTATAAAATCTGCAAAAGGTGCTTATCTTTTTGATGAAGATGGGAATCAATACATCGACTATATTAACTCATGGGGTCCAATGATTCTCGGGCATGCTTACGAACCTGTTGTAAAAGCTATACAGGAAAAAGCTAAAGATTCAACTTCTTTTGGTGCTCCTACAGAGCTGGAAACTCAGGTGGCAGAACTTATAAAAAGTATGGTGCCCAATGTAGAACTTATACGTATGGTGAGTAGCGGTACGGAAGCCTGCATGAGCGCTGTGCGTTTATCAAGAGGATATACCGGCAAAAATAAATTCATCAAATTTGATGGTTGTTATCACGGACATGCAGATTGCTTTTTAGTAAATGCAGGAAGTGGAGTAGCTACTTTAAATATTCAATCGGTGCCTGGTGTAACTGCAGGTGTCGCCAATGATACACTCACCGCTCCTTATAATGATTTGGATGCAGTGAAAAAATTAATTAAAGAAAACAAGAACCAAATTGCTGCAATCATCACTGAACCTGTTGTTGGTAACATGGGTTGTGTCCTTCCTCAGCCCGGCTTCCTGGAAGGTTTAAGAAAAATATGTGATGAAGAAAACATCATATTCATTTTTGATGAAGTGATGACTGGCTTCCGTTTAGCTCCCGGTGGCGCGCAGGAAAAATTAAATATCAATGCAGACCTTGTTACTTATGGGAAAGTGATTGGTGGGGGCTTACCTGTCGGCGCTTTCGGTGGCAAAAAAGAAATCATGGAGCATATTGCTCCATTGGGAAATGTTTACCAGGCTGGTACATTAAGTGGCAACCCAATCGCAATGATAGCCGGATATATTATGTTGAATGAATTAAAAAACAATCCATCCATTTATACAGAATTAGAAGAAAAAGGTTCCCAACTTGAAAGTGGATTGAATGAGGTTTTAGATCGTAAAAAGATACCGCATTGCATAAATCGTATGGGAAGTATGATGAGTATTTTTTTCACCAATGAAAGAGTAATTGATTTCGAATCAGCTTCTAAAACTGATACCCCAACGTTCAACAAATTATTTCATCATTTATTGAATCATAGAATTTATTTACCGCCTTCAGGATATGAAAGCTGGTTTATTAGTAATGCGATCAACGAGAAAGATATCGAAAATACTTTCTCAGCCGTAGAAAGTTTCATTCCTTAATTTACAATCAAAAAGAAAATACAAATTCCCGTTATTTGTTATCCAAAATCCTATTTTTTGTTATTCCTAAAAATACAAATCCCGGGTATTTGTTTGTTTGATGAAAGATTGTCCATTTATTCACAATTACTCATCGAAATAAATTTTTTTTCATTCAAATCAATAGCCACTAAATTTCCCAAATGCTTGCGATTCGTATATACACATCCTCCATCTATATTAATGCAATTTCCTTTTTGATTGAGTATGTGTTTAAGGCTCTTCGGGGTATGGCCATGAATTAAAAACCTATTTCCCAAAACTGGCTGCACCGGTGAAAAATCCCTGATCCACAACATCGCTTCTTCATCTTCAAAAATATTTTCAAAGTCAAAATTCAAACCAGCATGAACAAAAATATATTCCTCAGTTTTAAAATAAAATTCAGTCCGATTAAGGAAAAATTCATATTTGTCCGGTAAATCGTTTAATGAATCAATTCCAAAACTTTGCATCGTAGCTTTACCACCGTTTTTCATCCAAATATCCAACGCTGCTTCATCGGAAATGGCATCCAGCATCATCTGTTCATGGTTGCCCCGCAAAGTATTTATATGATAACCATCCCAATTAAGTTGTAGAATAAAATCAATAACTTCTTTACTTTTTTTACCCCTGTCAATATAATCACCGATGCAATAAATACTATCCGATTTCTGAATTTGAAGTTGATTAATTAGTAATGTTTCAAAAGTTCTCGCACAACCATGTATATCACCAATTGCAAATATTCTTTCCATGATAAAATAAAAAGATTAGATTTAAGGTGTTCGAAATATGATTCAAAAGTCTTAGCTGCCCTGGAATTCAATTATAGTTTATTCCCTTCTTTAGGAAATACGATAGACGGTTTAAATGATTTTGCTTCCTCAAAATCCAAAGTAGCGTATGATATAATTATTACTATATCTCCAACAGTACCTTTCCTGGCAGCAGGGCCATTTAAACAAACAACGCCACTACCCCTTTCACCTTTGATGAGATAAGTCTCCAGGCGTTCGCCGTTATTAGAATTAACAATAGTTATTTTCTCATTTTCTATCAAATTAGCAGCATCCATCAGGTCTACGTCTAAAGTAAGGCTGCCTACATAATTCAGATTAGCTTCAGTAATTACGGCTCTGTGAACTTTCGATTTAAGTATCTCTATTTGCATCTGGCAAAATTAGTGATTAACCTGTTTAAGCCTTGCAAAATTTTAAGTTACCTTACTTTGTACAATAAATGATTTTTGAGATAACTGTTATAAAATATTCGTTTAGACCCTATCTTTGACATCCCTTAAAAATGATAAATCTCAAATTATTATCCAGTTTAGATAGTAGGTAAATAATTAGATAGCATTATAGCGGGATGTAGCGCAGCCCGGTAGCGCGCTTCGTTCGGGACGAAGAGGCCGCTGGTTCGAATCCTGTCATCCCGACTCTACGAGACATGGTAATAATATTTCCTTTTGTCTCGTTTTTATTTTCTTTTAAGTATTTGCCCGTCATTTAGAAAAATTTTCTAACTGCAGGTTAGAATCTTTTTTTGAAACCCGGTAAACAATGATCATTAGAAAGTTTTATTTAAAACAGAAAATCATATCAGTTATTCAAACTCTATTCAATAAAATTGAAATCAATGCGTATATTTGACACAAGAAACTTTATCTTAGAAAAATTCATCTTTTAAAAAAACTCAATGAAATAAAATGTAAAAATCAGTCCAACAAATTATTATTATATTACCCGGTAATAATTTGAAATCCTCCCTTCTTATAAAAGTTGCTTATAGAAGACCACATTGATTTAATTATGGCAACTGAAGAATGATTCTTTCGGCAGTCTTACTTATTATTTGCATCTCTTTAAAACAAAAAATTTAATAAATCAATACAAAAGAAATGATACGAATCTTATACAAATACGTAGCTCTCATAGTGTTCTTCATGGTGTGTATTCATGCCACATCAGTGTATGCCCAGGCATCCCAAAACGGTAATGATCGCGTTGAGCAGCTTCTAAAAAAAATGACCCTTGATGAAAAACTCACGCTTATTGAAGGAGCAACAGACACAGAAGCCAACAGGCAGTACCAGGCCGGTTATGTGCAGGCCATACCGCGGCTCGGCATTCCTTCTCTTAAACTGACTGACGGTCCTCCTGGGGTTGTCACCAAACAAAATTCTACAGGTTTGACTGCGACGATGGGTGTTGCTGCAACATTCAGCAGGGACGATGCATATGCAAATGGTGAAGTGATTGCACAGGATGCGGGGTCTCTAGGTCAAGACGTGGTTCTGGAACCATTTGTGAACATTTATCGTGATCCAACCTTTGGACGCGGGTTCAACACATTTGGCGAGGATCCGTTCCTCACCGGTCAGACCGGCGCTGCCGAAATCAAGGGTATCCAAAGCAAAGGCATCATGGCCCAGGTCAAGCACTTTATTGCATACGATGGTTCCAATAATGTCAATGTCGATGACCGTACGTTACACGAAATTTACCTGCCACCTTTTGCTGATGCCGTAAGAGTTGGCGTAGCCTCGGTCATGAGTTCTTATAACATGATCAATGGTTACTATGCCGGCGATAATGCACATAACCTGATTGATATCCTTCGCAACGAGCTCGGCTTCAAAGGCTGGGTGGATTCTGATTGGGGAGGCAACCACGGCACCACGTTCTTCAATGCCGGGCTGGATATGGAAATGCCTGGTGGAAACGGTATGGGTTTTTTGCATTCTTATTTCTCTAATGACAATATGAAAGCGGCATTAGCAAATGGTACCATCCAGGAATCGGAAATTGATAACTCGGTACGTCATGTGCTTTACGAATATGAAAAATTCGGATTGCTCGATGGCAAATCCAAGCACACGATAACACCTGAACCGGTTGATGCTAACGCTAAAGTTGTTTTGAAAACCGGTGAGGATGCAGCCACTCTTTTGAGAAATGAAGACAATATACTTCCGCTTACCGGCAGCCAACTTCACTCACTGGTTTTGATCGGACCAGGTGCAGGACAGACTATCGCAACAGCTGGTGGTGGCGAGAAGTCGGCAGGTATTGCCTCTCGTCAGATTGGTACTTACCAGGTGCTTTTAAAGGATGAAAAGGATCATCGGGACACTCACATTTCTTATAAAGTGGGTATAGATATGACAGGAACACCTATTCCTTCTTCAGCCTTTTCCCACGAAGGAAAAAAAGGATTACTACGTACCGACACCATAACCAACCAAACTTCTGTTGTATCTCAAATCAACAATACTTCTTCGAAAGGAAATGCGTTGAGGGTTGGTTCTTCTTACAAATGGACAGGAACACTTACCGTTCCAACAACCGGTTCTTACTGGTTAAACATACAGAGTTTGGGCGCCACTGCTACTATCAGCCTTGACGACAAAAAAATTGGCTGTAGCGGTTGCAGTTTTTTTGGGCCTGCTCCCCGTTATGGTAATGTTCATCCCGCAGACGACGGTGTTCTACCAACCCAGGATGGTCTGAATAATAAACGTATTCAGCTTGATCTTACAGCCGGACCTCATGCCTTGAGTGTAGCTGAGATAGCAGACGTATCAGGAGATCCCGTACAGGTTCGCCTGAATTGGGTGACTCCGGAAAAGGCGAAGGCAAACATAGATGAAGCTATAAATGCGGCCAGGCATGCTTCAACAGCAATTGTTTTTGCATGGAGTACGGGAGATCTGTCTCATCCGCTGCCTGAAGAACAGGATTCACTGATTGAATCGGTTGCCAGTGTAAACCCTAATACCATTGTGGTTCTCAATAACAGCAATCCATTGGCAATGCCCTGGTTACAAAAGACAAAGGCTGTACTGGTTATGTGGTATCCGGGTGATGAAGGAGGTTATGCGACTGCAAATGTTTTGCTAGGCAAAGTTAACCCTGCCGGGAGGCTTCCTTTCACGTGGCCCGCAAACCTCAACCAGGGGCCCGCTAATCAACCCGATTTGCATCCTGAACGTACTTCTGCAGGGGTTGACAGTTCCGGCAAACTCTGCTCAGCAGGAGGTGGAGGACCGTTCTCTTCACCCAAATGTATCACCACTTACTCTGAAGGGATCTTCGTTGGTTACCGGTATTACGATGAGTATAATGAAACACCATTATTTCCTTTTGGCTATGGTCTTTCATACACAAAGTATAAATATTCTAAACTCAATATTTCCAATGCAGACGATAGTGGGTTGACCGTAAGTTTTGATATTACTAATTCGGGTAAAGTAGATGGTGATGAGGTTCCGCAGGTTTACCTGGGTGCACCCAACAACCCTCCCAAAGATGTTCCATTTGCATTGAAAGCACTTGCCGCCTATGACCGGGTTAATATCCCGGCAGGAAAGACTGTAAGTGTGAAACTGCAAATACCACATCGTCAACTCCAATACTGGTCATCTAACGGTTGGGCAACGGCAAAGGGTACCCGTACGGTCTATGTGGGTTCTTCAGAAAGCAATATGCAGTTGTCTGGTGGGGTTGACATTTCCAGGTGAAAAGAAAACTTCAAGAGAAGGATCCATTATCCTTCATGGTAAGATAAATGGACAAATTTTTTGGCGACTTAAAAATCCATCTCAACAATCATCTTTAGATAAGGTGGTTGATCAGATGAATTATAAGATTCCTGTTCCTTCGTTAATACAAACCACATAAGCATCTGGTTTTTTTCCGGTATGCTTTTCGTATTGGGCGGATATATCTTTTATTAAACCAGGTATCGCTTCTTCTTTAACTAAGTTAATCGTACACCCTCCAAATCCACCACCCATCATTCTTGCACCAATCACTGCATCATTATTCCTAACAAAATTTACCAGGTAATCCATCTCATCGCAACTTACATCATACATTTTGCTAAGGCCATCATGTGTGGCAAACATTTTTTTGCCCAAAGCCTTTATGTCCCCTTTTTGCAAATCGTCGCAGGCTTTTTGTAAACGATTTATTTCCTGCACCACAAACCGACTTCGTTTATCAATCAATTTATCTTTTGGCAACACAAATTTATCGAGCATGTCTTCTGTTACATCACGCAAAGAATTTACTTTTGGGTCGTATTCTTTAATCCAATCTACTGCCTGGTTACATTCTTTGCGACGGGTATTATATTCTGATGAAGCGAGTGAGTGTTTTACTTTGGTATCAAGTAATAATATTTTTATTCCTTCCAGTTTAAAAGGAACATATTCGTATTCCAATGAACGACAATCCAGCTTGATCACATGATCTTTCTTTCCCATCATGGAAGCAAACTGATCCATGATACCACACATTACTCCAGCATATTCATGCTCTGCTTTTTGCGACATTTTTACCATCTCTACCCTATCTATATTGGAATGTAACAATTCGTTCAAAGCAAAGGTGGTAGCACATTCTACCGCAGCCGAAGAAGATAATCCCGCACCAATCGGCACATCACTTGTAAGCAATGCATTAAGACCTTTTAAAGTAATTCCTTTTTTAGGAAACTGGGCTACGGCTCCCAAAATATAATTAGGCCAACTAATATCACCAACGGGTTTCAGGTTATTAATAGAAATAGAAAATGTTTCGTTTAGATCATGGGCCATTAAATGAATTTCATCATCATCGCGCAAAGAAATAGCGAGATAAGCCGCTTTATCTATTGATGCAGGTAGTACAAAACCATCATTATAATCTGTGTGTTCGCCTATAATATTAATGCGTCCCGGTGAACGAATAATAGTTGGTTCACCGCCAAATATTTCTTTAAATTTTTGGATAATTTCTTTTTTCATTTTGATATTTTAAATGTCTCTTGGGCCAAAATACTTTATATTCACCAGGATGATTTTTCGTTCGCTGCAAAAAGTTTCTCAAAGATTTAGTAGCATATTGGCTTTAATCAGCAGGACAGTGATTACTTATCAAGGAAATTCCTGCATCAATATACTGCCCTCCTCCTTTCTGATGACAATGAATGGCTATTACATTTTTCCCGTTAACAATCAAAGCATTTTTGGCATCTTTACTGATTGAAATAATCTGATATCCTGATGTACCATTGGTTGCCTTTGCTGCTTCTACTCCATTAATATAAACTTCGCAGCCATCATCATGATAAAGATATAATACCAATTTATTTTTATCAATTTTTGAAAGATTACCCAGGGAAAATTCTTGTCTGATCCAGATATCATCAGTTTTCCAAATAGTTCTTACCACGCTTCCGGGTGTTTCTTTGGTGCCAAAACCGGCATCCCCCGATTTCCAACCGGCATCATCAAAATTTTTCGCATACCATTCATCGTTATATGGCTTCTCAAAAGAATACTTCCAGGTTCTTCCTACTTTCTCACTTGTTGGAAGGATATTGGAAATGTATAAATTTTTATGAATTACATCCCAATTCGATTGTCTTATTTTTTGAAGATTCCCTTTTACCAAAGCCCTGTCATAAGTCATTAAGCCATTCAGTTCAGTTTCCACATCTGTAAGTTGAGTATATACCGCAGCGCTTAAACCTTTATTGGTTTTATAAACAACGAGATCGTTTGCAAATTCGTTGTATAAACTATCATACTCCATTTGATTTTGAATCATTAAATATCCCCAGCCTTTGCTCCAGGTATGATTTTTTATTGCGTAACCAATACCACCATATTCACCACAAGCAAGCGCTTGTTTAGTGCTTGAAGGGCAGGCAGGCTCAGGATAACTATGAATATCCAATAAATCGCCTACGCCAAAATATTCTCCCCCACTTGCCTGGTTTACCAAACGCGAAGGATCCAGTTCTTTTACCATTTTTCCAAGGCCAACTGTATTGTTTTGGCCTTGTCCTTCATTGAATAAATCCCACATAATAATACACGGAGAATTCCAGTGAGTTTCAACCATACGTTTTAATTCAGATCTATATTCTGCGGTATCAACAGGTGGGGTGTGCTCTGTGTATGAATTAGCAGATGGCATATCCTGCCAAACCATAAGGCCGATTTTATCTGCCCAATAATACCAACGGTAAGGTTCTACTTTTATATGTTTTCTTACCATATTAAATCCAAATTTTTTCATCATCTCTAAATCATTTCGTATTGCATTATCGGTTGGCGCCGTATAAATTCCATCTGGCCAGAAACCCTGATCCAAAGGACCTAATTCAAAAACAAATTTGTTGTTGAGAAACATTTTTTTATACCCGTTATCATTTTCTATTGAAATTTTTCTCATTCCGAAATAACTGGAAATTTCATCTAAAGTTTTGTTTTCATTTTTTAATGAAATAGAAAGATGATACAAAAAAGGATGTTCAGGCGACCAGAGTTTTTCGTGTGGAATGGGAATCACAATTTCGTTATTCGCATTTCCTGATTTGGTAACAATAATCTTTTCACCATCTTTTACTTTAACAATAATATTTCCATTTTCTGAATTATTGGTATTCACTGTAAGTTTCAAAACTGACTTATCAATATTGGGTACCATTTTTATATTACTAATGAAGGTTTCGGGAACAGGCTCCAGCCAAACCGTTTGCCAGATGCCGGTTGTTGGTGTGTACATAATTCCTCCGGGGTGAAGCGATTGTTTACCTCTTGGAAATCCGCCTTTGTCTGTTGGATCATAAACACGAACGGCAATTTGTTGTGGTCCATTTCTTTTAAGATATTCCGTTATATCATAGCTGAAAGGATCATAGCCACCTCTATGAATACCCACGCTTTTCCCATTTATAAAAACTTCTGACTCAAAATCTACTGCGCCGAAATGAATTAAAATCCTTTCGCCGTTCCAGCTTTTTGGGATAGAGAAAGTCTTTTTGTACCAAAGCCGTTCATGATGTTCCATTACTCCGGATAAAGCAGATTCAACCGGAAATGGCACTAAAATATGAGAAAACAAATTTCCTTTAGGCAAAGATTCATCTTCGGAGATTCCCGGTTGATATTGCCAAATACCATTTAAGTTAAGCCATTTGCTGCGTACCATTTGAGGTCTCGGATATTCAGGTAAAACATTTTGAGGATTTACATCTTTTGCAAAGCGGGTCATTAGCGGTGCTTGCTTTGGCTGCCATTGTTGGGCAAATAATAAAAAAGGAATAAATAGCAAAAATGTTAGTGTGAATAGTTTTTTTAGATTCATGCTTGATGGTTTATTTTTTTTCTTGTTACTCTTTCCTGATTGATTCCAGTTAGGTTCCTCGCCAAATTCTTTAAAACCCTTTTGTATTAAAAAATATATAGTTTGGATGTCAAAAGTAAGTAATAGGAATTATTCATTCCTGATTGATGCATAAAAAGTTGTCGAAGATTGGTGTATTTTCCAAATAAGTATTATCACATTTATGTTAACCATGTAGATTGTATATATTAACTATTCGGTATAAAAAAACCTCTGATTTTAACGTAGGTTTTGTGAACCCATTGATACAAAATTCGAACTTTTTGGAGGCAGATTTGAAGTTATTAATTGATATTTTAGCAGCATAGTTTGTAATTAGGGCTATAATAAATTGCTGTTTATAAAGGATTTATGACAAAGATGAACATTTATTAACTCCTTTATGGCCCCTTTACCTTTCGGAAAGCTATAAAAAGTGCCCTTGCCAATTATGCGACTAACGAAGAAAAGGGAGTAACATTCTTATAGGTGGTTGTATATTCTGCAACTGCGCTTTTGCCATCATCCATCGTTTTTATGCCGGTAACTTGTTTTAGTTGTTCTTCAGCCAGTTTTACCTTTTGTATGTTTATGGATTTGTCCTTTTCGGGGGTTGTTAATAAGTAGGGCTGTGCTTTGTCAGTAAGCTGAATAATAGGCTTTCCTACATCACCTAATTTTTGGTACGCTACACCGTTAAAAGTCCCTGTGTTTCCAGCCCTGCATCCAGCACTTTTCATGCAAATGCAGGGTCGCCAGAAAACAAATCATAATCAACAACTTTAGGATATTCGGTTTGCTGCTTAAGGAGATTCATGGCTTCCTCTCTGCTTAAATCTTTATTATCATTGGAGTAAGCTGTCAATAGCGTGCATACAAATTAAGGGACTATAAAATTACAAATTTTACCGTTTTTAAAAAACAATAAGATAAAAAGGGGGGTTATATGTACCGTGCATCCGTAAACATGGTTTTTTAGTACAGGAAATCGTGTTGATGGCTCAAGGACTCGAAGCTATGGAAATAACTCCTTTACCTTATGCCAATATTATTTTATAGAATAAATCGTTTAAGTCGTGAATGCCATGTGATAAACAGGAGCACTCTTAATCATCCTTACCACGAGGTTGTGAAATATAGTTTTATCAAATCCCCGTCTGTTAAAGCGATAAAAGAA
>Ga0307372_10002027_pt1 | contig 34253 bp, 31 predicted proteins | sample OX1MG_FD_202533 | JGI IMG/M metagenome (GOLD analysis project Ga0307372, IMG submission 202533) | Soil microbial communities from Risofladan, Vaasa, Finland - OX-1 | ecosystem: Environmental > Terrestrial > Soil > Coastal area > Acid sulfate soil | place: Finland: Risofladan, Vaasa | collected... | reverse complement strand
CCCCACCAAACTTCTTCGACAGCACGTGCGTCATCGCCGCCGTCAGCGTCGTCTTCCCATGGTCCACATGCCCGATCGTGCCTACGTTCACGTGCGGCTTGGTTCGCTCAAATTTGCCTTTTGCCATGACGCTTCCTTGTTCTGAGTTACTTCTTGCTGCTGATCACTGCTTCCGCGACGCTGCGCGGCGCTTCGGCGTAATGCTTGAACTCCATCGTGTACGTCGCGCGGCCCTGTGTCAGCGAGCGCAGCGTCGTCGAGTAGCCGAACATCTCGCCCAATGGCACCTCGGCCTTGATCGCCTTGCCGCTCGGTAGATCTTCCATGCCCTGGATCACGCCGCGACGCGACGACAGGTCGCCCATCACGTCACCCATTTTCTCCTCCGGCGTCTCGACCTCGACCGCCATGATCGGCTCGAGCAGGATGGGCGAGGCGGAACGCATGCCGTCCTTGAACGCGAAGATGGCGGCCATCTTGAACGCGTTCTCGTTCGAGTCCACTTCGTGATACGAGCCGTCGAAAAGCGTGACCTTGACGTCCACCACCGGATAGCCGGCGAGCACCCCGTCGCGCAGCGCCTCGTCGACGCCCTTTTGCACCGCGGGAATGAACTCACGCGGAACCGAACCGCCCTTGATTGCGTCGACGAACTCGGATCCCTTCCCGGCCGGCTGCGGATCGAGCTTGAGCCAGACGTGGCCGTACTGGCCGCGGCCGCCCGACTGTTTGATGAACTTGCCTTCGGACTCGAGCGATTTCTTGAACGTCTCGCGGTAGGCCACCTGCGGCTTGCCGACCGAGGCTTCCACGCCGAACTCGCGCTTCATGCGATCGACCAGGATTTCGAGGTGCAGCTCGCCCATGCCGGAGATGATGGTTTGGCCGGACTCCTCGTCGGTGCGCACGCGGAACGACGGGTCTTCCTGCGCCAGACGGCCAAGCGCGACCCCCATCTTCTCCTGGTCGGCCTTGGTCTTGGGCTCCACGGCCTGCGAGATCACCGGATCCGGGAACTCCATCTTCTCCAGCGTGATGACCTTCTTGACATCGCAGATGGTCTCGCCCGTGACCACGTCCTTCAGGCCGACCACGGCCGCGATATCCCCCGCGCGCACTTCCTTGATCTCTTCGCGCTCGTTGGCGTGCATCTGCAGCAGGCGCCCGATGCGCTCCCGCCTGCCGCGCATCGAGGTGTAAACGGTGTCACCCGAGGCCAGCACGCCGGAGTAGACGCGGATGAACGAAAGCTGGCCGACGAACGGGTCGGTCATGATCTTGAACGCGAGCGCCGCGAACGGCTCCTCGTCAGCCGGCTTGCGGAAATCCGGCTCGCCCTTCTCGTTCTCGCCCTTGACCGGCGGGATATCGAGCGGCGAGGGCAGGTAGTCGATTACCGCATCCAGCATCGCCTGCACGCCCTTGTTCTTGAACGCGGTACCGCACAGCATCGGCACGATCTCGTTGTTGATGGTGCGGATGCGGATGCCCTTCTTGATCTCCTCGACCGACAGATCGTTCGACTCGAGGTACTTGTTCATCAGTTCCTCGTTCGCCTCGGCCGCGGCCTCGACCATCTTGTCGTGCCACTGCTTCGACTCGGCAGCGAGCTCGGCGGGGATTTCCCTCCTCTCGAACTTCATGCCCTGGGAGGCGTCATCCCAGTAGATCGCCTGCATGGTTGCCAAGTCCACCACCCCTGCGAACTTGTCCTCGGCGCCGATCGGGATCTGGATCGGAACGGGGTTGCCCTTGAGGCGGTTCTTGATGTGGTCGTAGGACTTGAAGTAGTTGGCGCCAACCCGGTCCATCTTGTTGATGAACGCGAGCCGCGGCACGCGGTACTTGTTGGCTTGGCGCCACACCGTTTCGGATTGCGGCTGCACGCCGGCCACTGCGTCGTACACCATGCACGCGCCGTCGAGGACACGCATCGAGCGCTCGACTTCGATGGTGAAGTCTACGTGCCCCGGGGTATCGATGATGTTGATGCGGTGCACGGGGTAAGACTGGTCCATCCCCTTCCAGAAGCAGGTGGTCGCCGCGGACGTGATCGTGATACCGCGTTCCTGCTCCTGTTCCATCCAGTCCATGACTGCCGTGCCGTCGTGCACCTCGCCCATCTTGTGGGACACGCCGGTGTAGAACAGGATGCGCTCCGTGGTCGTGGTTTTGCCCGCGTCGATGTGCGCGCTGATGCCGATATTGCGATAGCGCTCGATTGGAATCTTGCGTGCCACGGTTATACCCATCCTTGCGTCGCTCAAAGCCCGTTTTAATCTGGGGCCTCAGTCCGAAAAATTCGGTGTTCAGAACCTGTAGTGCGAGAATGCCTTGTTCGCTTCCGCCATACGGTGGACTTCCTCGCGCTTTTTCATTGCGCCGCCGCGGCCCTCGGCGGCCTCCTGCAGCTCGCCGGCGAGGCGCACGGTCATCGACTTCTCGCCGCGCTTCTGCGCCGCCTCACGGATCCAGCGCATGGCGAGCGCAATGCGCCGCACCGGCCGGACTTCCACGGGAACCTGGTAGTTCGCCCCGCCGACCCGGCGGCTTTTCACCTCGACCACCGGCTTGACGTTCTGCACCGCCTGGGTGAAAACCTCCACCGGGTCCTTGCCCGCCTTCGACTTGATAACGTCGAAGGCGCCGTACACGATGCGCTCGGCGGTCGACTTCTTGCCGCGTTGCATGATCACCGTGACGAACTTCGACACGTCGGCGCTGTGAAATTTCGGGTCCGGAAGGATCTCTCGCTTCGGGACTTCTCTGCGACGGGGCATATGCGTCCTCTACAGATTCGCGGTTAGGCGGCCTTGGCGCGCTTGGCACCGTATTTCGAGCGCCCCTGCTTGCGGTCTTTCACGCCCTGTGTATCGAGCGAGCCGCGTACAACGTGGTAACGCACGCCCGGCAGGTCCTTCACGCGACCGCCGCGAATGAGCACCACCGAGTGTTCCTGCAGGTTGTGGCCCTCGCCGCCGATGTAGCCGATCACCTCGAACCCGTTCGTGAGGCGCACCTTGGCGACCTTGCGCAGCGCCGAATTCGGCTTTTTCGGGGTCGTGGTATAGACCCGCGTGCAGACCCCGCGTTTTTGCGGCGATCCTGCAAGCGCGGGGACCTTCGATTTGGGCCGTCTCGCCACGCGACCGTGGTTCACTAACTGGTTGACAGTAGGCATGTTTTCAGTTTCCAGAAACGAACCGGGCGGCCACACGGATCGACCCGTAGCCGCCCAGGACCAAAAAAAGAGGCCGGATTATAAAGGAGTTTTTGACGAAGCGTCAAGGCTTACCAGCGACCACGTAGCATGGCTTTTCGGCCGCGTTCCAGCGGCCGCGACGCCCGGGCCAACACCCGGTGTGTCCGCCAAGGCGGAGTGCGTCTACGGATCGCCGCTCAGGCCGGTGCCGCCAGAAAGACCTAGCGCTGCATCGAGCGCACCCAGGGCGCAAAGCTAGGGGCTCGGCTCCGGGATGAAGCTAAAGCGCGCGGCGAGCGCCGCGCCGTCGATACGCGCCAGGGCAAGTCGCGCGCCATTGCACGCAAGGTACGCCGCCACTCGCCGGTCGCCCTCGAGCAGCGCTGTCAACGGCCCCTCCTCAAGCGGAGCGCCGTGGTCATCGACGATGCAGCCGCATACAGCGCCGAGATCGCGGTCGTCGAGCACGCCAACGCCGCGCTCGCCCTCAAGCAGCAATGCGCCGCCCTCCTCCAGCCATGCGCCGCGCAATGTCCCCGCGGCGCGGCCACAGTGGTCAACGAGGCCGCCGGGCTGGAGCCGAAAAACGAGCGGGGTGCGCTCGAGCCGCACGTAGACCCTCTGCGGCCCATTCTGAAAGTACCAAGCGCCGCTTGGGTCGGCGTCGTAATTTCGTGAAATGTACGCGCGCAGCGCCGCATTGGCGATCCGCTCAAAGGCCCCGCTCGCCGGGTTACGCAACAGCCAGTGGCCGCGCGCATCCAGCGCGAGCCAGCCATACACGTGCGGCACGTTCGGCCATTTGTCGAGGCTCTGGCGGGTCGATTCGTCCATCGACGGGCGCTCTCATGCCGGCGATGCGGCTTGCCGGTCAGGGCTGCGCCGCAGCCTGCGTGCCCAGCAGCGCATCCATCGGCCGCGGCTCATAGATGCCGAACCCTTGGGCGTAGCGCACGCCCAGCGCCCTCAGTCGGACAAGGACATCATGATCCTCGACGCACTCGGCGACGATACTGAGCCCGATGGTCTCCCCCACGCGCAGGATTGCGGTCAGCTTGCTGAGCGCCACCGCGCTGCGCAGGATGTTGCGCACGATCGCGCCATCCACCTTGAGAAAATCCGAGCGCAGCACCTTCAGCGGCGCGAACGACACAGCCCGGCCGCCGAATCCGTCGATCGACACCGCACAGCCGATCGCCTTCACTGCGGCGGCAAAGCGCACCGCGTGCTCGAGGCGGTAGAGTACGTCGGACTCGTCGATCTCGAACACCAGATTCGTGGCCGGTACCGCCGCCGCTACCAATGCGTCCGAGATGAATTTCGCGAACCCCGCGTCTTCGAGCGACTGGCTGGACACGTTGATAATGAGGCGCGGGATGCGCGAGCCCTGCGCGAGCCGCGCGACGACGTGGGTGACCACCCAGCGATCGAGGTCCGCCAGCATGTGGTAATGCTCGAACACCGGGAAGAACTCGCCCGGGGGAAGCAGCGCCGCTTCCTCTTCGCGCAGCCGGACCAGCACCTCGGCCATGGGAAAGCGCGCCCCGCCCTGCAGATCGAGGACCGGCTGGCAGTACAACACGAGCTCGTTCGCGCTCAGGGCCTCGTACAACCGTGCCTTCGGATCCGCCCACCCTAGAAGCTGATGGCCCATCTCGTCCAGGAACTGCGCCTGCTCCCCGGGATCCTTGTCAGACGGTGTGTCGTTCGCCATGCCGCATCATGCCCCTGTGTTCCTGCATTGTGGTTTGAATAAGTGAAATCGCCTCGTGCGAGACTGCGTGCGCTCGGGCGCACACAAATCAGAAACTTCTCACATTGGTCATTAAGATAAAATTCGCCGAGGTCTGGAAATGATTTCCCCCCACTCGCACGTCGAAGCGCTGCGTGCCGACCGCGTCATTGACACCGGCATTCGCGGCGGCCGGTTCAACGTTGCCCTCGATCAGGCGCTGATCGAGGCGCGCAACGCCGGACGCATCCCGGACACGATCCGGTTCCTGCGCTTTCGTCCTGCGGCGCTCGTCGGCCTGCACCAGATCCTCAGCCACGAGGTTCGGCTGGAATATTGTCGGCGCTCGGGGATCGAAGTCGGACGCCGCATCACTGGCGGCGGGGGTCTGTACCTCGACGAAGGCCAGATCGGGTGGGAGCTGGTGCTCGGACGGGGTCGTCTGGGCACTGTGGATCTGACCGAGATAGCGGCGCGCATCTGCGAAGCGGCTGCCGCGGGGTTGAGGCGGCTCGGCGTGCCGGCGCAGTTCCGGCCGAGAAACGACATCGAGGTCGATGGCCGCAAGATCAGCGGCACCGGAGGATTCATCGATGGCGCGACGCTGTTCTACCAGGGCACGCTGCTGGTGGACTTCGACCCCGCGCGCATGATCGAAGTGCTCAAGATTCCTGCAGAAAAGCTCGCCAAGCGCGATCTGGACGACGCGCGCAGGCGGGTGATCACGGTGCGCGAGGTGCTGGGACGGATCCCGCCGCTCGAGGAGATCTACGGCGCGCTGCTGGAGGGATTTCGCGAAGGTCTCGGCCTGCGGCCGCAATGGGGCGCGATCACCGAGTTCGAAGAGACGCTGGCGCTGAGGCTGCACGAGCGCGAGATCGGAACGGAGGAGTTCGTGCATCTGGTCGACGCACCCGAAAGCGAGGACACGCTGGTTTCAGCCACGCTGGTGCGCCGCGGCGGCACGCTGCGCGCCGACGTCCGGCTGGAGGGCCCGGCGCGCGACCGCATCCGCGAGGTGCTCCTCACCGGTGACTTCTTCGTCACCCCGCCGCGGGCCGTGTTCGACCTCGAGGCCGACCTGCGCGGCCGCAGCGTCGCTCAGGCAGGCGCGGCGGTCGAGGCGTTCCTTGCGCGCGTGCAGTGCGACCTCGTCGCGCTGACACCGGCCGATTTCCGCGAGGTGCTCGAGCGCGCCCTGCGGCAGATGACGCTGCGCGCTGCCGGCCGCACGCTGCGCGGCCACTGGCGCGGTCCCGCTCCGGCTCAGGCGCCGACGAGCCTCGTTTTCCTGCACGACGCACTGGGTAGCGCCCGCATGTGGCGAGACTTTCCGGAGCGCCTGGCGCAGGCGACCGGCTGCGGTGCGCTGGCTTATGACCGCTGGGGCTCGGGTGATTCCGAGGCGCTGGTGCCGCCGTACCGGCGCGACTATCTGCTGCACGAAGCGCTTGATTCGCTGCCCGAGGTGTTGAGCCAGGCCGGAGTGCGCAACGCCATCCTGGTCGGGCAATCCGACGGCGCCGCAATTGCGCTTGCCTGTGCGGGCGCGCAGCCGGGCCTCGTGCGGGGCGTCATCGCGCTCGCGCCGCACCTGTTCCGGGAAGAAAGGACGCTGGCGGCAATTCGCGCGCAGATCGCGGATTTCGAGCATGGCGATCTCGAGGCGCGGCTGCAGCGCCATCACGGCGCGAAGACAGCGTCGCTGTTTGAGCGCCTGGTCGAAGTGTGGACCGAGGCGGACGCCGAAACCGGCTGGGGGCTAGAGCCGTATGTCCGCCGCGTCCGCTGTCCGGTACTCGCCATCCAGGGAGAAGACGACGAGTTCTTCTCCGCTGCGCAGCTCGCCGCGCTCACCGCCTTGCTGCCCGGCCGAATTGAAGCACTGCGCATTCCTGGCTGCGGCCATTACCCGCAGCACCAGGCGCGCGCCGCCGTGCTGGCGGCGGCGAGCCGCTTTATTCGCGAGCTGCTGCAGCGCCCCGCCGCAGGCGTGAGCGCGCCACCGAGCTGAGGAGCAAGCCGCATGGACGCGGGAACGCAGCCCGAGCTGTGGTGGGAAGACTTCAAGGTCGGCGAAATCGCGGAGATGGGTCGCTACACGTTCACCGAGGCCGACATCGTCGCCTTCGCGCGCCGGTACGACCCGCAGGCATTGCACACCGATCCCGCCGCCGCGCAGGACTCCTTCTACGGCGGCCTGATCGCGAGCGGCTGGCACACCTGCGCCATCGGCATGCGCCTGATGTGCGAGACCTACATTAATCGGGCCGTGAGCATGGGATCGCCGGGCGTGGACAACATCCGCTGGCTCAAGCCGGTGCGCCCCGGCGATACGCTCACCTACCGGCGGCACGTGCTCGAGACGCGCGCGTCGCGCAGCCGCCCCGAGGCGGGGCTGGTCAAGTCGCGCTGGGACGCGCTGAACCAGGACGGCGAGCTGGTGCTGACGATGGAAGGCTGGGGCATGTTCGGGCGCCGGCCGAAGTGATGCCGTGAGCGCGCGAATCGAGCTGAGTCACAAGATCCATGTCCTCACCAAAAAGGAGGAGCTGGACACCGTACGGATTCCCGGCAAGGTGATCGTGGTGCTCGATGTCCTGTTCGCCACCACGACCATGGTGGCCGCCCTCGCACATGGCGCGCGCGAGGTCATTCCGGTCGCCGACGAGGACACGGCGCGCGCACAGGGCAATGCGCAGCCCGCCGGCGCCTGTGTGCTCTCCGGTGAGCTGCACGCGCAAACCCTGCCCGGATTCGTGCAGCCGACCCCGCTCGCGCTACTCGGGCACGGCGTGAGCGGCAAGACCCTGATCTACTCGACCACCAACGGCACCGTTGCGGTAACGCAATCCGCGGCAGCGGCACACCTGTACTGCGGCGCGCTGCTCAATGCACGCACGCTCGCCGAGCATATCGTCGCGCGACATCCGCGCGACACCGTACTGCTCCTGTGCGCCGGTTCGGGCAACAACTTCAATCTCGAGGATTTCTACGCCGCGGGCTACCTGGTCGAGATCATCGCCGGCCTGCTCGGCAGCGGAGCCGACCTGTCGGACGCCGCCAAGGCGGCGCGCGCCCTGTACCGCCAGGCGAAGGCGCCCGACGTGCTGCACGATTGCCGGGTCGGCCGCATGATGGCCGCGCGCGGCCTGCAGCACGAAGTCGAGTTCGCGTGCCGCTTCGACGCCTTTCCGGTCGTGCCGGCGTTCGCGCGCGGACGCCTGCGGCTCGTCGCCTGACCCCTGCGCCCGCCCGGCCGGAGCACGGTCTCGACCGGGCGACCGCTCAAGCCCCCGTCGCCTAGTGGCCCCGATCAGCCCCGCTCAGGCTCAGCAGCAGCCGCGCCAGGCCGTAGCCGATCCAGTTGCGCACGCGCTGCCACAGAGGCTGGCTTCTCCAGCTCTGCGGAGGCACCGCCTGTGCGCCACGCTGAATCGCTTCCATCAGGCTTGCGCGCAACTCGGCCGCAAAGCCCCGGTCGTCCACGAACACGTTTGCCTCCCGCGCCAGCAGCAGGCTGAACGGATCGATATTCGAGGAGCCGACGCTCGCCCAGCGGGCGTCGAAAACCGCCACCTTAGCGTGCAGGAAGCTGCGCCGGTACTCGTGGATCTCGATCCCGGCGTCGAGCAGCGCGCCGTACAGCGCGCGCGAGGCATAGTGCAGCAGCACGTACTCGACGCGGCCTTGCAGCAGCAGCACCACGCGCACGCCGCGCCCGGCGGCGGCAATCAGCGCCTGCCGGAATCGGCGCCCGGGAAAGAAGTACGCGTTGGCGATCAGCACCTCCACGCGCGCGCCTTCGATTAGCGCCTGGTACGCGTCTTCGATGTCGCGCCGGTGGCGAAGGTTGTCGCGCACAAGCAGCGCGGCGAGCTGACCATCGCCGTGCGCGTGAGCCCGCATGGGCACCTGCGCACGGCTGGTTCCCATCAGCGCGTTGCGGCCGCGCAAGCGCTTGCCGAACGCCGCCCACGCCACGCGCGCCCAGAGCCTCGCTGCCTGTGCACGCACCTCGTGCGCGAGCGGGCCTTCGATCTGCACCGCGTAGTCGTAGCGCGGCGGCGTCTGGTGCGGCGTATCGTAGTCGTCGATGACGTTGATTCCGCCGACGAAGGCGCAGGTCGCGTCGATGCAGGCGAGCTTGCGGTGCAAACGGCGCAACCGGCTGCGGCTCAGCCGCTGGCGAATGAGCTCCGGCCGGAACATCAGCACCTGCGCGCCCGCGCCCGTAAGCATGCTTTGAAAGCGCGGCGCAAAAGCGCGCGCGCCGAAACCGTCGAGCAGCAGGTGCACCGCCACGCCGCGTGCGGCCGCGCGGGCCAGGGCGTCGGCGACCAGGCTGCCGGTCCCATCGTCGGCGAAGATGTAGCTCTCGAGGAACACCTCGGTGCGCGCGATGTCGAGCGCCGCGACGAGAGCGGGAAAGTACTGTTCGCCATTGCGCAGCAGCGTTAGCCGGTTGCCGCCGACGAATTGCATTGCGTCAGGCCGCCTGCACGCGAGCGCCGCGCCTCAGCTCCGCGCTCAGCGCCAGATGATCCGAAAGCAGCGACCAGGGCGCCCCGTGGTGCACACGCGAGGCGAGGACTTCGAAGCCGCGCACGTAGATGCGATCCAGCCGCAGCATCGGAAGCACGCTTGGATACGTGCGCGCGGCGCGGCCATGCTGCGCCACCGCGACCTCCGTCATCCCGAGGCGCGCCTCGAGGATGCGCGTCGCGCGATGGCGCCAGTCATTGAAGTCCCCCGCCACCACAATCGGCAGATCCTTTGCGGTGAGCGCGTCAATGCGCGCCGCGATCGCATCCAGCTGCCTGCGCCGTCCGCGCTCGTGCAGCGACAAGTGCACGCACAGGCAGTGCAGGTTGCGGCGCCACCCCGGCACCGCGACCACGCAATGCAGCAGGCCGCGCCGCTCGTAGCGATGGTCGGAGACGTCCTCGTTCTCGACCGATACGATGGGAAAGCGCGACAGGATGGCGTTGCCATGGTGACCGTGCTCGTAGACCGCATTGCGGCCGTAGGCGTGCTGCCAGCGCTCCTCGGCGAGGTATTCGTCCTGCGGCGCACGCGGCCAGGTGGCGAAGCGCAGCGCATTGCGCTCGTTGAGCCCCTGCACCTCCTGCAGGAAAACCAGGTCCGGATCGAGCAGGCGCAACCCCTCGCGCAGTTCGTGCACCACCATGCGGCGGTTGAACTGCGACAGGCCCTTGTGGATGTTGAGCGTGGCGACGCGCAGCTGCTCGATCATGTGCAAACTTCGGTTTGCGCCGCGGGGCAGGCGCGGCTCGAATCTAGCGGCATCGTCGCATGGCGACAATCTTCCGGGGTGCATGGTCCGCAGATCACGGCGCAACGTTAGCACGCCGGCGGCTGGAGGCCTCGGGCGCGGTCCTAGCGGGCGCGATCCGAGAGCGGCAGCCGGAACCTACCCCCGGGCAACCCGCCAGCGACGGCGAGCGCACCGTCCCAGAACAGGAGGCTTATATTAGGTCCCCGAGCCGGGCGAGCGCTGCGCAAGCATGCGGATCGCATCGCGGTTGGTCCAGGAGAAGCAGCGCGCGGCCGCCTCGGCCCACGGAAGCCAGCCATAAGCAACGTGCTCTTCGGCAGCCAGCACGACCGCGCGCGGGGCGGGAACCTCGAAGCTGAACACGTGCTCGGTGTTGCGGGTCGTGCCCGGCGCGTAGCGGCTGCGCCAATGAGCGTAGATTTCGAAGGTGTTGGTCACGTTCCAGCGCCGCAGGCGACCGCTGGCGGCGGCCATCCCCGTTTCCTCCTGCACTTCGCGCAGCGCCGCGTGCTCGAGCGGCTCGTCCTCGGCGTCGAGCGAGCCGGTCACCGATTGCCAGTAGCCGGGCCGCGCGGCACGCTCGAGCAGCAGCACCTCGAGCGCCGGCGTGTGGATCACCACCAGCACCGATACCGGCAGCTTGAAGCCCACGGCGCTCGCTACCCGAGTCGGCTCAGACTTTTGGAATTTCGCGCAGCCTCAGGCCAAGCTCGCGCAGCTGCTTCTCGTCGACCGGGCTCGGCGCCTGCGTCAGCAGACATTGCGCGCGCTGCGTCTTCGGGAACGCGATCACATCGCGAATCGACTCGGCACCCGCCATCATGGCGACGAGGCGGTCCAGGCCGAAGGCGATACCGCCGTGCGGCGGCGCTCCGTACTGCAGGTTGTCGAGCAGGAAGCCGAACTTGGCGCGCGCCTCAGCGTCGGAAATGCCGAGCGCCCGGAACACCTTGGCCTGCACGTCGGCGCGATGGATCCTGATCGAGCCGCCGCCGATCTCCGAGCCGTTGAGCACCATGTCGTAGCCCTTGGACAGCGCCCGCCCCGGGTCGGATTGCAGCAGATCCTCGTGGCCGTCCTTCGGCGCGGTAAACGGGTGGTGCATCGCGCCCCAGCGCTTCTCGCTCTCGTCCCACTCGAACATCGGGAAATCGACGACCCACAGCGGCTGCCAGCCTGCCAGCGCGTAGCCCTTGTCGTGCCCGATGCGCACGCGCAGCGCGCCGAGCGCATCGTTCACGATCTTCGCCCGGTCGGCGCCGAAGAAGATCAGGTCGCCGTCCTCGGCGTTCGCGCGCTCGAGGATCGCAGCGAGCGTCTCGTTCGACAGGAACTTGACGATGGGCGACTGCAGGCCCTCGGGCAGCTTGGTACGGTCGTTGACCTTGATGTAGGCGAGCCCCTTGGCGCCGTAGATCGCGACGTACTGGGTGTAATCGTCGATCTCCTTGCGCGTGAGATCAGCCTTCGGCACGCGTAGCGCCGCGACGCGCCCGCCGGGCAGCTCTGCGGCGGCACGAAACACCTTGAATTCGACCGTTTTCATCAGGTCGGTGAGCTCGGTCAGCTCCAGCGGCACGCGCAGGTCCGGCTTGTCCGAGCCGAAGCGCGACATCGCCTCGGCGTAGCTCAGGCGCGGGAAAGGATCGGGCAGCTCTTCCCCGAGCACCTCGGCAAACACCGAGCGGACCATGCCCTCCGTGAGCTGCTGAATGGCGCGCTCGTCGAGAAAGGAGATCTCGATGTCGACCTGGGTGAATTCGGGCTGGCGGTCGGCGCGCAAGTCCTCGTCGCGGAAGCAGCGCACGATCTGGTAGTAGCGGTCGAAGCCGGCCACCATCAGCAGCTGCTTGAACAGCTGCGGCGACTGCGGCAGCGCATAGAACTCGCCCGGATGCACCCGCGAGGGAACCAGGTAGTCGCGCGCGCCTTCGGGCGTCGAGCGCGTGAGCATCGGCGTCTCGATATCGATGAAGCCGTGCTCGTCGAGAAAGCTGCGCAGCGCCATTGCGACGCGGTAGCGCAGCCGGAGATTGCGCTGCATCGGCTCGCGGCGCAGGTCGAGCACCCGGTAGGTGAGCCGCGTCGTTTCGGACAGGTTCTCGTCATCGAGCTGGAAGGGCGGCGTCGCCGAGGGGTTAAGCACCTCCACCTCGTGGGCCAGCACCTCGACCTCGCCCGAGCGCAGGTTCGGATTGGTCGTGCCCTTGGGACGGCGACGCACCTTGCCGGTGACCCGCAACACGTATTCACCGCGCACCCGGTCGGCGACCTGGAAGGCATCGGGCCGGTCGGGGTCGCAGACAACCTGCGCCAACCCCTCGCGGTCGCGCAGGTCGATGAAGATCACCCCGCCGTGGTCGCGTCGGCGGTGCGCCCAGCCGCACAGCGTCACGGTCTGGTCGATCAGGGCGGCGGATAGCTCGCCGCAGTAGTGCGTACGCATGAAGGGTCCCGGTTCAGGGGCCGCGGCGAATTGCGCCGAGGCGTGCCTTGCCGTTCGGCCTGGGCGCGACCACGCCCATGGAGATGATGTACTTGAGCGCCTCGTCCACGCTCATGTCGAGCTCGATGACCTCCTTGCGCGCGACGACGACGAAGTAGCCCCCGGTGGGGTTCGGCGTCGTCGGGACGTAGACGCTCAGGAAGTCGCCCTGCAGGTGATTGACGAGGTCGCCCCCCGGGATGCCGGTGAGGAACGCGATCGTCCACATGCCCTCGCGCGGCCACTGCACGAGCAGCGCCTTGCGAAACGCCTGGCCGCCCGAGGAGAACAGCGTGTCCGAGACCTGCTTGACGCTCGAGTAGATCGAGTTGACCACCGGAATGCGCTTCAGGATGCCGTTCCACAGCCTCACCAGGCGCTCGCCGATGAAGTTGGCCGCGAGCACCCCGGTAACGAACACGATGACCAAGGTAAGCAGCGCACCGAGTCCTGGAATGTGGACGCCGAAAACCGCCTCCGGCCGCCAGCGCTCGGGCAGCAGCAGCATGCTCTGGTCCAGCGTGTTCACGATGAGCCGCAGCACCCAGATCGTGATGACCACTGGGATCCAGATCAGAAGCCCGGCGATGAAGTACTTCTTCAAGGCGCTCGACAAACAAAAAAGCCCGGCGCGGGTCGGCCCGCCGGGCGCGATTGAGGTGACGGGCTGGAAGCCGCGCGGCGCGGCGCGCTCAGCTGCACGCCGGGGAGGCCCCTTGCCCGCGCGCGGGAGCCGCCTCGCTCTTGGTTTCGGATTTGGTTTCGGATTTGGTTTCGGATTTGGTTTCGGATTTGGGCTCGGATTTGGTTTCGGATTTGGGCTCGGACTTGGGCTCGGACTTGGCTTCCAGCTTGGCCTCGCCCGCTTTCGCGGGCTTTGCGCCGCTATGCTTGAAATCCGTGGCGTACCAGCCGCTGCCCTTGAGCTGAAATCCGGCGGCGCTGAGAAGCTTCCGCAAGCTCGTCTTGCCGCATGACGGGCATACCGTCAGCGGGGGCTCGGAGAGCTTCTGCAGGTACTCGTTCTGAAAGCCGCAATCCGAACAGCGATATTCGTAAATGGGCATCGCGACTCTCCCTAACCGCCTGAATGTGAAGAATTATACCGCATGGGCCGCCTAGGATACTGATTTTGGGACGAAAAGCCGACTTTCAAGCGCCCGGCGACGTGCGGATCAGAACGGGATGTCGTCTTCCATGTCGTCGAACTTTCCGGCCGGCTTCTTGGCCGGCGCGGCCTTGGCCTCGGCGCGCGCCTCGCCGCGCGGCTCGGCTGCGGCCGGCTCGCCGCGCGGCTCGCCCGCTCCCGCGCGCGAACCGAGCATCTGCATCGCGTCGGCCACGATCTCGGTGGTGTAGCGGTCGTGACCCTCCTTGTCCTGCCACTTGCGCGTTCGCAGCCGCCCTTCGACGTACACCTGGGAGCCCTTCTTCAGATACTCCCCCGCGATCTCGGCCAAGCGGCCGCGAAACACGATGCGGTGCCACTCGGTTTCCTCCTTCTTCTCGCCGCTCGCCTTGTCGGTCCACCCGTAGGTGGTGGCCAGCGAGGCGTTGGTAATGGCCGCACCGTCCGGCATGTAGCGCGTCTCGGGATCACGTCCGAGATTCCCGACCAGAATTGCCTTGTTCACCGAAGCCATTTAAGCCTCCCCTCGTCACCGGATTTCGCGCGCTGTTCTGTCCCGCCAACGCGACACGTCGATCAAAATCAACTCCCGCCTGCGTGGGAAACGTCGGACTTGGCCAACTCGTTGACGCGCTTGGGCGCGAGCGGGCGCATCCCGGCAGCCCCCAGCAGCCACACCACCGCCAGCGCCGCGCAGGCACTGAACACCGCCGCGCTGCCATGGTACCTAGCGAGCCAGCCACCGAGCAGGCCGCCCACGAACAGGCCCAGAGTCTGCGTCGTGTTGTACACCGCGATGGCCGTGCCGCGCGCGTGCGCCGGCGCGATGCGCGAGACCAGCGAGGGCAGCAGCGCCTCGAGCACGTTGAAAGCGACGAAAAAGGCGACCATCAGGCCGGCCAGCGGCATGATCCGGTCGGGCGCCAGCGCCAGCCCAGCCTCAACGATGGCGAGCAGCGCCACAGTGGCCAACAGTACCGTCTTGTGGTGGTTGCGCCGATCGGCATAGAAAACCGCCGGCACCATGAACACAAACGATACCAGCACGACCGGGAGGTAAAACTTCCAATGCGAGGACAGCGCCAGTCCCGCGTGCACCAGCAGCGGCGGCACGACGACGAACATCGCCATCTGCGACACGTGCAGCACGAAGATGCCGAGGTTGAGCCGCAGCAGTTCCGGCCGTCCGATCAGGGAAGGCAGGTCGCGCGCGCGCACCGGGGCCTCGGCATGCGCGGGGCGCGCAGGCGCCTTCGGCACCGCGGCAAACAGCACCCAGATCGCGAGAAAAGACAGCAGCCCCGTCGCGTAGAAGATGCCGCTCAGACCGACCCAGCTGTACAGCAGCGGGGCGACGACCAGCGACAGCGCGAACGCAAAGCCGATGGTGCTGCCAATCATCGCCATCGCCTTGGTGCGGTGCTGCTCGCGAGTGAGATCCGCCGTGAGCGCCACCACCACCGACGAGACCGCGCCGGCGCCTTGCAGCGCGCGCCCCAGGATCACGACCACGATACTGTGCGCAGATCCGGCCAGGAAGCTTCCGGCGGCGAACAGCAGCAAGCCGATAACGATCATCGGCTTGCGACCCAAGCGGTCCGAGGCCATCCCGAACGGGATCTGGAAAAACGCCTGCGTCAGGCCGTAAGCGCCGAGCGCAAGGCCAACCAGGGTCAGGTTGCCCCCGCCCGTCAGCTTGTGCGCATCCACGGAAAGCACCGGGAGGATGAGGAACAGGCCGAGCATCCTCAATCCAAACAGCGAAGCGAGCGCCGCGCCTGCGCGCCGCTCCTCGGGGCTCATGCGAGCGGAGTTCATGCGGTATCTTGTGCCGGAATAACGTAGGAGTGGAACGAGGAACTGCAGACCCGTTATAGTAGCAGGTTTACATTCAGGCCCCACGCGCCGCCTGCACTACTGCCCATGGACACGATCCGCATCCGCGGTGCGCGCACCCACAACCTGAAGAACGTCAGCCTCGAGCTGCCGCGCAACCGGCTGGTGGTGATCACCGGCCTGTCAGGCTCGGGCAAGTCCTCGCTCGCCTTCGACACGCTGTACGCCGAGGGGCAGCGCCGCTACGTCGAGTCCCTCTCGACCTACGCGCGCCAGTTCCTGCAGCTGATGGAGAAGCCCGACGTCGACCTGATCGAGGGTCTGTCGCCCGCGATCGCGATCGAGCAGCGCGCCACCAGCCACAACCCGCGCTCGACCGTCGGCACGGTCACCGAGATCCACGACTACCTGCGCCTGCTGTTCGCGCGCGTGGGCACGCCGCATTGTCCGGAGCACGGTCTCGCGCTCCAGGCGCAATCGGTTTCCCAGATGGTGGACCACGTGCTCGCGCTGCCCGCGGACACCAAGCTGCTGATCCTCGCGCCGGTGGTCGCCGGCCGCAAGGGCGAGCAGGCGGACCTGCTCGACGAACTGCGCGCGCAGGGCTTCACCCGCGTGCGGGTCGACGGCAAGGTCTGCGAGCTCGACGCAGCGCCGCCGCTCGCGAGGAACCTCAAGCATTCGGTCGACGTCGTGGTCGACCGGCTCAAGGTGCGCACCGATCTGAAGCAGCGCCTCGTCGAATCGTTCGAGACCGCGCTGCGGCACGCCGACGGCCGCGCGATCGCGTTCGAGTCCGACAGCGGCGCCGAGCACCTGTTCTCGGCGAAGTTCGCCTGCCCGGTATGCAGCTACGCGCTCGCCGAGCTCGAGCCGCGCCTGTTCTCGTTCAACAACCCGATGGGCGCCTGCCCGCGTTGCGACGGCCTGGGCACGATCGAGTTCTTCGATCCGAAGCGCGTGGTGGCGCACCCGAACCTGAGCCTGGCCGGCGGTGCCATCAAGGGCTGGGATCGGCGCAACCATTTCTACTACTCGCTGCTGCAATCGCTCGCGCAGCGCTACGCCTTCGACGTCGAGGTGCCGTGGGAAGCGCTCGACGACGTGGTGCAGAACGTGATCCTGTACGGCTCCGGCAAGGAGAAGCTCGCCTTTCGTTACGCCGGCGAACGCGGCCGCAGCACCGTGAAGGAGCACGCCTTCGAGGGCGTCATTCCCAACCTCGAGCGGCGTTATCGCGAGACCGACTCGGTGGTGGTGCGCGAGGAACTCGCCAGGTACCTCAACACGCGTACCTGCCCCGAATGCGGTGGCGCGCGGCTACGCCGCGAGGCGCGCCACGTGCGCATCGCCGGCAAGACCATCTACGAGATCTCGCACTGGCCGCTGCAGCGGACCCTGGAGTTCTTCGCGGGGCTCGCGCTGGAGGGCGCGCGCCAGCAGATCGCCGACAAGATCGTGCGCGAGATCGCCAACCGACTCGAATTCCTGGTCAACGTCGGGCTCGACTACCTGTCGCTCGAGCGCTCGGCCGAGACCCTCTCCGGCGGCGAAGCGCAGCGCATCCGGCTCGCCAGCCAGATCGGCTCCGGGCTGACCGGCGTCATGTACGTGCTCGACGAGCCCTCGATCGGGCTGCACCAGCGCGACAACGCGCGCCTGATCGACACGCTCAAGCGGCTGCGCGACATGGGCAACTCGGTCATCGTCGTGGAGCACGATGAGGAGGCGATCCGCGCCGCCGATCACGTCGTCGACATGGGCCCCGGCGCGGGCGAGAGCGGCGGCCGCGTGATCGCGCAGGGCACGCCGCAGGAGATCGTCGCCGACGAGAATTCCCTCACCGGCAAGTACCTGGCGCGCCTGCTCAGGATCGAGGTGCCGCGCCGGCGCGTACGCCCGAAGGCGCGCGCGATGCTGCGCATCCGCGGCGCGCGCGGCAACAATCTGAAGGGCATCGACCTCGACTTACCGGTAGGGCTGCTGGTGTGCGTGACCGGGGTCTCGGGCTCCGGCAAGTCGACGCTGATCAACGACACGCTGTATCACGCCCTCGCCCGTCATCTGTACGGCAGCACGGCCGAACCGGCGCCGTACGACTCGATCGCCGGGCTGGAACAGTTCGACAAGGTGATCAGCGTCGACCAGAGCCCCATCGGCAGGACGCCGCGCTCCAACCCAGCGACCTACACCGGGCTGTTCGCGCCCATCCGCGAGCTGTTCGCGGGGGTGCCCGAGGCGCGCACGCGCGGCTACGACCCGGGACGCTTTTCCTTCAACGTCAAGGGCGGGCGCTGCGAGGCTTGCCAGGGCGACGGCGTGACCCGGGTCGAGATGCACTTCCTGCCCGACGTCTACGTGCCGTGCGACGTCTGCCACGGCAGGCGCTACAACCGTGAAACGCTGGAGATCCACTACAAGGGGCGCAGCATCCACGACGTGCTGCAGATGACGGTGAGCGAGGCCGCGCGGCACTTCGCGGCAGTGCCGGCCATCGCGCGCAAGCTGCACACGCTGCTGGAGGTGGGCCTGGGCTACGTCCAGCTCGGCCAGGCCGCTACCACGCTCTCTGGTGGCGAGGCGCAACGCGTCAAGCTCTCCCTCGAGCTGTCCAAGCGCGAGACCGGGCGCACGCTGTACATCCTCGACGAGCCGACCACGGGCCTGCATTTCCACGACATCAAGCTGCTGCTCGAGGTCCTGCACCGACTGCGCGAGGCCGGCAACACCGTGGTGGTGATCGAGCACAACCTCGACGTCATCAAGACCGCCGACTGGATCGTCGACCTCGGCCCCGAGGGCGGCGACGGCGGCGGCTGCATCGTCGCCCAGGGCACGCCCGAGCAAATCGCCGCCTGCGGCGACAGCCACACCGGCCACTACCTCGCGCAAGCGCTCGCGGCGCCGGCAGGCGGCGGGCGCCTGCTCGCACACGGCTGAGCGCTTCAGGCGGAGGCGAGCGCCGGCGCGCTCTCGCCGGCGTGCTGCCACGCGATGTGGCGATCGTGGAACTCTGCCAGGCTGCCGCGGTGCCCGATCGACACCACGGTGGTGTCGGGCAAGCGCTCGCGCAGCAGGCGGTACAGCCGGGCCTGGGCGTCGTCAGGCAGCGACGCGGTCGCCTCGTCTAGAAACAGCCAGTCCGGACGGTTGAGCAGCGCGCGCGCGAAGGCGAGGCGCTGCTGCTCGCCGCCGGAGAGCACCTGCGCCCAGTTCTCCACGCGCTCGAGCCCGCCCGCGAGCTGACCCAGGTCGACCGCGCGCAGCGCGTCGCTGACCTCGTCCTGGCTCAGGCCGGCCTCGTGCGCCGGGTAGCACACCACGTACTTGAGCGTGCCGATCGGCAAATAGGGCTTTTGCGGCAGGAACAGCAGCCGCGCGCCCTGCGGCAGCGCGATCCGGCCTTTCCAGTACGGCCAGATGCCCGCAATGGCGCGGAACAAGGTGCTCTTGCCCGCGCCGGAGGGGCCGGTGACCAGCACGTGCTCGCCGCGCTTGAGCTCGAGCGTGGTGGCCGCGAGCAGCGGCTTGCCCTGCGGCAATGCGAGCGCGAGCCGCTCCAGCATGAGCTCCGGCCGCTGCCCTTCGACGCGGTCGCCGTCCAGGCGCTCAGCCTCGGTGCGCGCGTAATCGAGCGCCGCCTTGAAGCCGATCAGACGATCGACGGTCGCCTTCCAGGACGCGAATTGCACGTAGGCGTCGACGAACCACGACAAGGCGCCCTGCACCTGGCCGAAGGCGGAGGCCGTCTGCATCAGGCCGCCAAGCTGCATCGCACCGGAGAAATAGCGCGGCGCGGCGACCACGAACGGGAAAATCACCGCCAGCTGGCCGTAGAACGACGTGAACCAGCCGAGCTGCTTTTGCTTCTTCATGATCGACCACCAGTTGCCGATCACTCCCGCGAAGCGCTCGCGGAAATTCTCCAGCTCGCCACGCTCGCCACGGTACAGCGCCACGCCTTCGCTGTTCTCGCGCAGCCGCACCAGCGCAAAGCGGAAGTCCGCCTCGAAGCGCTGCTGCTCGAACCCGAGGCGGATAAGCGGCCTGCCGATGCGGTGCGTAAGCCACGAGCCGACGATCGCATACAGCACTGCGAACCACACCATATAGCCGGGAATCGAGACCCCGCCCAGGGTGAGCGCCCCGGAGAGCGTCCACAGGATGGCCACGAACGACAGCAGGGTGACGACCGCAGACAGTATCCCGAGCGCGAGGGACAGGGTGCTGTCGACGAACAGCCTCAGGTCCTCGGCGATGCGCTGGTCCGGGTTGTCGGTACCGCGCTCGAGCAGCTGCAGTCGATAGTAGGCGCGCTCGCGCAGCCAGTCCCCGAGAAAGCGCTCGTTGAGCCAGGTGCGCCACTCGATCTGCAGCATCTGCTGCAGGTAGAGACGGTATACCCACATGACGATGAAAGCGAGCGCGAGCAGCGTGAAGCGGCCCAGCAGGATGTAGAACTCGTGCAGCTTCTTTTCCTGGATCGCGTTGTAGAACTTGTTGTACCAGAGGTTGATCTCGACGTTGATCCAGACCAGCCCGAGCGTGAGGCCGACCACCGCGGCCAGCAGCAGCAGGCCCTTGGCGCGCTGCTCGGAGAACCAGTACGGCTTGGCGAGCGCCCAGAACGCCGCCATGAATCGCTTGGGTTGCATGCGCCACCTCTTGTTGACCGGTCCGGCGCGCGTCCGCGCCGGCCGCAGGCGTTCGACCACTCCGGGCCGCTCGCAGTTCTGCGGCCGGCAGTTTACAGAACGCGCGCGAAGAGGCGAGAATGCTCCGCATGCCCGCAGGGAAGGTCTACCGCTTCGCGCCCACGCCCGAGCACCGGCCGAACCATCTGTTCGTGTTCCTGCACGGCAGCGGCGCGACGGCGCAGTCCATGATCCCGATCGCCTTCAGGTTCCAGGGACGCTTCCCGAGCGCCGCGCTGATCGTGCCCAGCGGCTTCGCTCCTTACGGGTCCGACAGCGACGCACAGCAGTGGTATTCGACGCGCGACCTGAACGACGACAATCGCCCGGCGCGCGTCGCCGCGATCCTGCCGCGCATCGAAGACCTGGTCAGGCGCGAGCAGACCAACTACGGCGTGCCGCGTGAGCGCACCGTGCTGATCGGCTACTCGCAGGGCGGCACGGTCGCGCTCGAGACCGTGAAGGCGCTGCGCGGCCTCGCCGGAGCAGTGGTCGCGTACTCGGCGCGCTTCGCCAGCCTGCCGCGAGCCGGTGCACGCATCGATTCGCGTGTCCACCTGGTGCACGGCGAGTACGACTCAGTGGTCTGGCGCGTGCACGCCGAGCGCGCCGCGCGCGTGCTCGCGGCGCTGCACGTTCCGGTCACCCTCGACATCATCTCCGATCTCGGCCACGCGCTGTCGCACGAGGCGGTATGTCGCGGCTCGCTGCGCCTGCTGCAGGGCATCTACGAGGGAAGGCGCGCGGCGACGCTGCATTGAGCCCCCCGGCGGTTGGGGGCGTCCGCGGGTTTAAATGCGGCAGCGCATGCGTGGTGCGCACCTGCGCGACAGGGCGCTAGCTTGCAAGCTCCGGCAGATCGCGGAAGTACTCCAACGCCTCGGGATTGGCGAGCGCATCGGTGTGCGCGACCGGCATGTCGTGCACGACGGCCTTCACCGCCAGCTCCACCACCTTGCCGTTCTTGGTGCGCGGGATATCCGGCACCTGAATGATCCTGGCCGGAACGTGGCGCGGCGTGGTGTGATCGCGGATCTGGCTGCGGATGCGCTCGATGAGCGCCTCGTCGAGATGCAGTCCGTCGCGCAGCTTCACGAACAGCACCACGCGCGTGTCGGCGGGCTGCTCCGGCGGCCACAACTGGCCGATCGCTACCGACTCCTCTACCGCGTCGATTTTCTCCACCTGGCGATAGAGCTCGGCGGTGCCGATGCGCACCCCGCCCGGGTTGAGCGTGGCGTCCGAGCGCCCGTACACGATCATCGTGCCGCGCTCGGTCAGCTCGCACCAGTCTCCGTGGCACCACACGTTCGGGAAGCGCGCGAAATACGCCGCGTGGTACTTCTCGCCGCGGCGGTCGTTCCAGAAGCCCAGCGGCATGGACGGAAACGGCCTGGTGCAGACCAGCTCGCCCTTCTGGCCGAGCACCGAGTTGCCCTGCTCGTCGAACACCTCGACCGCCAGCCCGAGGGAGCGGCACTGCAGCTCGCCACGGTACACCGGCAGCACCGGGTTGGCGTCGGCGAACGCGGCCAGGATGTCGGTGCCGCCCGAAATCGAAGACAGGCAGACGTCCGCCTTGACGTCGCGGTACACGTAGTCGTAGCTCTCGGGCACGAGTGGCGAGCCGGTCGAGACAATCATGCGCACGTCCTCAAGCTTGTGCGTGGCGCGCGGCTTCAGGCCGCGCTTGGCGATCGCTTCAATGAACTTGGCCGACGTGCCGAAGTGGGTGAAGCGCTCGGCGTCCGCGAAGTCGAACAGGATGCGGCCGTCGCGCGCGAACGGCGAGCCCTCGTACAGCATCACGCTCGCCTCGGCGCACAGCCCCGCGAACAGCAGGTTCCACATCACCCAGTTGCAGGTCGTGTAGTAGAAGAAGCGATCGCCGGGGCGCACGTCCATCTGCAGCTTGTACATCTTGAGTCCGGCGAGCAGCGCGCCGCCGGCACCATGCACGATGCACTTCGGCTTGCCGGTGGTCCCGGAGGTGAACAGGATGTACAGCGGGTGATCGAAGGGCAGGTGCACGTACCGCATCTCTCCGGGCGCGTAACGTGTGAGCCAGTCGTCCACCCGCACCGCGTTCGGGATCCCGGACACGTCCGCCCTCGCGTCCAGATGCGGCACCACCACCACCTTTCTCAGGCTCGGCAGCTGCTGCGCGATGCTCGCCACCCGCTCCAGGCAGTCGTGCGGAGTGCCGTTGTACAGGTAACCGTCGGCGCAGAACAGCACCTTGGGCTCGATCTGCCCGAAGCGATCGAGTACCCCGTCGATGCCGAAGTCGGGCGAGCACGAAGACCACACCGCTCCGAGGGAGATCGCGGCCAGCGCGAACACCATCGTCTCGGGGATGTTCGGTATGAACGCGGCGACGCGGTCGCCCGGCCGGATGCCCAGGGCAGTAAGCCCCTGCGCCGCGCGCGAGACGTCGCTGTACAGCTCGGCGTAGCTCAGCCGGCGACGGAACCCGGTCTCGTCCCAGAACACCACGGCGTCGCCGCGGTCGCCGCGGCGCAGCAGGTTCTCGGCGAAGTTGAGTCGCGCCTCGGGGAACCACTTCGCGCCGGGCATCTTGTCGCCGTCGCTCAGCACGCGCGCGCCCTTCTTGGCGGCGATCGCCCGGCACCAGTCCCACACCGATCCCCAGAAATCCTCGGGGTTGTCCACCGTCCAGCGGTAGAACTCGGTATAGGTGTTGAGCTCGAGCTTGAAGCGGCGCACGACCCACTGCGCGTACTGCGTGATCTGCGCCGCCTCGATCGCCTGCTCGGTGGGCTGCCAGAGGGGGGCGGGAGCGCTCATCGCAAGGCCTCGCGGTTCGCCCGGCGAAGCGGCCGGTGCGGCGCAATTATAGGCGCGCTTCCGCGCGCAGCCGTTTCCTTGACCGGAATGCGCGGCAAGGCCTGCCCTTCAGGGCGGGGAAGGAAAGCGCGGAGGCCGAAGGCGTCCTTTATTCGGGAGTGTGCTGCGGCTCGATGTACTGGCGCACGATGCTGATAGACGCTCGGGCGCAGGACGCGGCGAAGTAGCTGGGCGAGCACAGCACGCCTTTGCAGTAGCGCTTGCCGATGTGGTGGTGGTGCTCGCGCAATAGAGGGCTGGACACGCCTTTCAAACTGTTCACCAAATGGGAGAGGGCCACCTTGGGCGGGTACTGTACCAACAGGTGGAGGCGATCGTCTCACTCGCCGTCCATCTCAATCAGGCTGGCCTCGACCTCGACGCAGCCCGTGGCGAAGATGGCACGAAGGGCGTCGATGGCAGGAGCGTCGAACACCTTGCGGCGATACTTCGCCACAAAGACCCAATGGGCGTGCATCTTGAAGACGCAATGCCGTCGGTGTCCAATAGCGTATGTCCTCGCTCTTAGGCCAAGAGTAGCATTGGCCCATGCACCGATTCCAGGCGTTCAAATACGAACTTATGCCAAGCGGCGAACAGCAGCGCAGCATGCGCCGTTTCGCCGGATCGTGCCGGTTCGTGTACAACAAGGCGCTGGCGTTGCAGAAGGAACGCTACGAGCGTGGCCAGCAAAAGCTCGGCTACGCCGGGTTGTGCAAGGAACTCACGGCCTGGCGCAACGGTGTCGAGAACACCGTGGCTGGCCGATGCGCCGGTCCACCCCTTGCAGCAGGCGTTGCAGGACCTGGAACGGGCCTATGGCAACTTCTTCGCCAAGCGTACCGCGTTGCCGCGCTTCAAGAAGAAGGGGCAGCGCGAGCGCTTGCGCTATCCCGAGCCCGAAGCAGATCAAGCTCGATCAGGCCAACAGCCGCGTGTTCCTGCTCAAGCTGGGCTGGATTCGGTACCGCAATAGCCGGCAGGCGCTGGGCGAAGTGAGGAACGCCACGGTGAGCCTGAGCGCGGGCAAGTGGTTCGTGTCGATCCAGACCGAGCGCGAGCTCGATCAGCCGGTGGCGCAAGCCACAAGCGCCATCGGCATCGATATGGGCGTGGCGCGCTTTGCCACGTTCAGCGACGCCACGTTCCTCGCGCCGCTGGACAGCTTCAAGAAACACGAGGCCCGATTGCGCCGCTACCAGCGGGCGATGAGCCGCAAGGTGAAGTTCAGCAACAACTGGAAGAAGGCGAAAGCGCGCCTCCAGCGCATTCACGCCCGCATCGGCAACGCCCGGCGCGACTACCTGCACAAGGCCACGACCGCGATCAGCAAGAACCACGCTTTGGTCGTCCTCGAGGATTTGCAGGTACGCAACCTGTCCAGGTCGGCGGCAGGCACTCTCGAGCAGCCGGGTGAGAATGTTCGGGCCAAATCCGGCCTGAACAAGTCGATCCTCGATCAGGGCTGGTTCGAGTTTCGCCGCCAGTTGGAGTACAAATTGGCGTGGGCCGGAGGCTGGCTCATCGCCGTGCCGGCGCAGAACACGAGCCGGACATGTCCGGCCTGTGGCTGTGTGTCGGCGCACAACCGGCCTACGCAGGCGCAATTCCGCTGCGTCGAATGCGGCTTCGAGGACAACGCCGATGTCGTTGGCGCGATCAACATTCTGGCGCGGGGACACCGCGTTGCAGCCTGTGGAGAGCCGGTGCACTCGGGCCGCTCCGTGAAACAGGAACCCACCGAAGCGATCTGGGATGTGCATCATCGTTTCAGACACCGTAGGATTCTCCGGCCCTTAGGCCGGGGAAGATGTCAAAGGCCTGTATGCCGTGCCGAGAATCGGGCGCTCGCATGATCTCGATCCGCAACCTCGGCAAGTGGTATGGCAGCTTCCAGGTGCTCACCGGTTGCTCGACCGAGGTGAGCAAGGGCGAGGTAGTAGTGGTGTGCGGGCCTTCGGGCAGCGGCAAGTCGACCCTCATCAAGTGCGTCAACGCGCTCGAGGCGTTCCAGGAGGGCGAGATCCTGGTCGATGGCGTGTCAGTCGGCGACCCGAAGACCGACTTGCCCAAGCTGCGCGCGCACGTGGGCATGGTGTTCCAGCATTTCGAGCTGTTCCCGCACATGAGCGTCGCGCAGAACCTGACGCTGGCGCAGGTGAAGGTGCTCGGACGCACGCCGGCGGCGGCGCTCGAAAAGGGCGTCAAGCTGCTCGAGCGCGTCGGCCTGCTGGCGCACCGGGACAAGTACCCGGAGCAGCTCTCCGGCGGCCAGCAGCAGCGCGTGGCCATCGCACGTGCGCTGTCGATGGACCCGATCGCGATGCTCTTCGACGAGCCCACCTCGGCGCTCGATCCGGAAACGATCAACGAGGTGCTCGACGTGATGGTCGAGCTTGCCGAGGAAGGGATGACCATGATGGTGGTGACTCACGAGATGGGCTTCGCGCGCAAAGTGGCTGACCGCATCGTCTTCATGGACGGTGGCAAAATCGTGGAGGACGCGCACAAGGAGGAGTTCTTTGCGGCACCACGCTCCGAGCGCGCGCAACTATTCCTGTCGAAGATCCTGCAACATTGAAGAACCACGCTGCATTGCAGTGCAAAACCAAGCGTTGCGCTGCAATGCCTGACTTTCAGGTAAATCGTTTCCATTCCAAGGGGCTGAGCGATGACGACGGTTGCTTTCATAGGGTTGGGCGCGATGGGTTCGCGCATGGCCATGAACCTGCAGCAGGCCGGAATGCGGCTGCGCGTGTACAACCGCGATCGCGCCAAGACTCGGGCGCTTGCTGAGCTGGACGCGGAAGTGGCGGACTCGCCGGCGGCCGCAGCGCGCGGAGCGCAGTTCGTGGTCTCGATCGTGTCCGACGACCAGGCGAGCCGCGAGGTGATGCTGGGAGCCTCCGGTGTCCTGAGCGGCGCGCAGACGGGCACGATCATCATCGATTCGAGCACCAACTCGCCCACGCTTGCGCGCGAGGTGGCCAAGGCGGCGCTCGCCAAGGGCTGCGCGTACCTGGACGCGCCGGTCTCGGGCAGCATCAAGCAGGCACAGGGCCGCGAGCTGGTATTCATGGTCGGCGGCCCGCAGGCTGCCTTCGAGCAGGCGCAGCCGCTGTTCGCGGCCATGGGTCGCCTGGCCAAGCGCGCCGGGGACTCGGGGGCCGGCGCCACGATCAAGCTGGTCAACAACATGCTCTCCGGAACCATGACCGCGGCGGTGGCGGAGGCCGCGCAGGTGGCGGAGGCGGCGGGGGTCGATCGCGACGCCGCGCTCGAGATTCTCGGCGAAGGCGCGGCGGCCTCGCGCCTGCTCAAGACCAAACTGCCGATGATGTTCAAGCGCGACTTCACGCCGCAATTCCAGCTCCAGCTGATGGAAAAGGACCTGCGCTATTTCGTCAGCATGGCGTCGGAGCTGGACCGGCCGACGCCGATCGCCGCTTTGGTGCGCAGCCAGTATCAGTCGGCGCGGCGCGCCTCGCTCGGCAAGCTCGATGCCTGCGCCGTGTTCCTGCAGTCGAGCGGCGAGAAACCCGCCGGCTGAGCAGCCCGAGCAACGGGGCGTGCGCGTGTCGCGTACAATGCGCGCCTCGTTTGTCGCATGACGCAAAAATCCACTCCCATTCAGCACAGATGAAGAACGGAAAGCACCGCACCATCCCGATTCGCAACGCCATCGGCCCGAGCGGCGCCGCGCGCACGCAATACGTGTGCGAGAAGTGCCCCGCGTATTGCTGCAGCTACCCCCTGATCGAGATCGGCAAGCGCGACATCGCGCGCCTCGCGCGCCACTTCGGACTGACCTACGAGCAGGCCGAGGAGCGCTACACCAAGTATGACGCCTCGGAAAAGGCGCGCGTCCTGCGTCACCGCAAGGACGACGTGTTCGATTCGGTGTGCCAGTTCCTGGACCGCGAGCAGCGGCGCTGCACCGTGTACGAGGCTCGCCCGACGGTGTGCCGCGATTACCCGAACAGCCCGCGCTGCGGCTATTACGAATTCCTGAAGTTCGAGCGCGAGCAGCAGGGGGACGAAAGCTTCGTCGCGACCACGTAGGTCGCCGCGAAATATCGCCACAGTCGAGTGCAGGGGAACGAGGCGCAGCCCTCCCGCGCTGCGCCGCTGCCCCGAATCGCCAGCGTAGCCCGGGCGTGCCGCGGGACTACTTGCCCCCGGCGAGGGCCTGGGCGCGGATGTTGGACAGCGTGGTGCCGGTGGTGATCGCCTCGGGGTCGATGCGCAACTCGATGATCGCCGGCTTGCCCGCGGCGCGCGCACGCTCGAACGCGGGTGCGAACTCGGCGGTCGTCTCGACGACTTCGCCGTGGCCGCCGAAAGCGCGCGCGTAGGCGGCGAAATCCGGGTTCGTCAGCGCGGTGCCCAGGATGCGCTCGGGGTACTCCCGCTCCTGGTGCATGCGGATGGTGCCGTACATCGCGTTGTTCACCACCAGCACGATCACCGCGCAGCCGTATTGGGCCGCCGTGGCGAGCTCCTGTGCGTTCATCAGGAAATCGCCGTCGCCGCACACCGCCAGCACGGTCCGCTGCGGCGCGGCGAGCTTTGCCGCGACCGCCGCCGGCAGCCCGTAGCCCATCGAGCCGTTGGTCGGGCCGAGCTGGGTGCGAAAACCCTTGTAGCGGAAGTAGCGATGCACCCAGCCGGCGAAGTTGCCCGCCCCGCTCGCCAGGATTGCATCTTCGGGGAGCGTGGCCCCGAGCCACTTCACGACCTCGGCGTACTGCAGCTTGCCGGGAATCGGCTGCGGTTGCGTCCACGCCTCGTACTCGGCGCGCGCAGCGCGCGTCGCCTCGCGCCACTTCGCGCCAGGGAGCGTCACTCCGGCAAGCGCCTCGACGAACTGCGCGGGGCCCGAGTTGATCGGCAGCGCGGCGTAGTACACGCGTCCGAGCTCCTCGGCACCGGCGTGCACGTGGATCAGCGTCTGCCTGGGAACCGGCACCTCGAGGAGCGAATACGCGCCGGTGGTCATCTCGCCCAGGCGCGCGCCGATTACCAGCAGCACGTCGGCATCCTTGAGGCGCTGCGCGAGCTTCGGGTTGATGCCGATGCCGACGTCGCCCGCGTAGCTCGGGCTGCGGTTGTCGAACAGGTCCTGGCAGCGAAACGAAGTGCCGGCGGGCAGACCGCTCGCCTCGACCCACCGGCGCAGTGCGTCGCAGGCGGCGCGCGACCAGCCGCCCCCGCCGATCAGCACGAAGGGCCGCGCAGCCCCCGCCAGCAGGCGCTCGAGCTCGCGCATGTCCCCCGGTGCGGGCGCCGGGCGCACAACCTTGTAATGCGGCGCGTCCGCCACCGCAGCCTTGGAGAACAGCATGTCCTCGGGCAATGCGAGCAGCACCGGCCCCGGACGGCCCGCCATCGCCGTGTGGAAGGCGTGGCTCACGTACTCGGGGATGCGCTCGGCCCGATCGATCTGCCCGACCCACTTGGTGATCGGCCCGTACATGCGCCGGTAATCGATTTCCTGGAACGCCTCACGCTCAACGAAGTCGTTGCCGACCTGGCCGACGAACACCACCATCGGCGTCGAGTCCTGGAACGCGGTGTGCACGCCGACCGCGCCGTTGGTTGCTCCCGGACCGCGCGTGACCAACAGCACCCCGGGCTCACCGGCGAGCTTGCCGTATGCCTCGGCCATGTACGAGGCGCCACCTTCCTGCCGGCACACGACAAACTTGAGCCGCTCGCGCAAGTCGTAGAAACCGTCGAGCACCGGTAGATAGCTCTCCCCCGGCACTCCGAACGCGAGCTTCACGCCATGGCCTACGAGCGCGTCGGCGAGGATCTTGCCGCCGTGGCGCACTTTGGCCTCCGCGCGCATCAGGGCTCGCCCCGGAACGCGTCGCGCAGCGCGGCGCAGCAGTCTTCGAGCGCGACGTTCGCGCGCTCCAGCGCCCCGCCCATCAGAATGAAGCCGTGCACCATGTCGGAATACTCGCGGTAGGTCACCGACGCGCCCTCGCGCGCGAGCCGTTCGGCGAAGGCGTTGCCCTCGTCGATCAACGGGTCGTAGCCGGCGGTCAGCACGAACGCCGGCGGCAATCCCGCAAGGGTCTGCGCAAGCAGCGGCGAGGCACGCCAATCGTCCCAGTCGGCCTTGCGCGGCAGGTAAAAGCCGCGAAAATACTCGATCGAATGCCTGGTGAGGAAGTAGCCCTCGCCGTTGCGCTCGTGCGAGGGAAAGGCGCAGCGCTGATCGGTCGCCGGATAGATCAGGAGCTGGAACGCGATCGCCGGGCCGGCGCGATCACGTGCGTCGATCGAGACCACGGCCGCGAGATTGCCGCCCGCGCTGTCGCCCCCCACCGCGATCCGCGCAGGATCGATGCCAAGCGCGCGAGCTCCTGCGGCGACGTAGTGCGTCGCGGCAATGCAGTCGTCCACCGCGGCCGGAAACGGCGACTCGGGAGCGAGCCGGTAGTCGACCGAGAACACCGCGCAGCGCGCACCGTTCGCGAGCTGACGGCACAGCACGTCGTGCGTATCGAGATCGCCGATGACCCAGCCGCCGCCGTGGAAGTAGACCAGCGCCGGCAGGATCTCCTGTGCCGAGGCGCCTGAGGGGCGATAGCCACGCATGGCGACCGGCCCTCCCGGACCGGGCGCGAGCAGCAGCCGTGTCTCGGCCACCTCCGGCGCCTTGGGCGAGACCGCGCCGCGCGTGTGGCGATACAGCCGCCGCGCGACGAACGGCGGGACCGTGTGGTACAGCGGCAGCGGCGAGCGCGCCGCGCGCTCGAGCAGCGCCGCGACCTGCGGATTGAGGCTCATGCCGCAGCCTCCCAGCCGTCATTGCTCGCGCCCGCAGCGAGCCGGCGGCGGCTCCGGGGCATCTTCAGGCACGGCACAACGCGTTCGTCGACGTACATGGCCCCTCCCGCGGACGCAGCGATTATAGGGGAACGGACTCGCTACTCCGGGAGGCGTTTCGCGCCGCCGCGGACCCTCGGGTATAGTGTGTTCGCCACCGGCCGAGCGCCATCGATGGACGACATCAGCACCTTGCGAGGCATCCTGGGAGAGAACCGCGTCATCGCGGTGGTCGGACTGTCCGCGAGCTGGTACCGGCCCAGCTATTTCGCGGCGAAGTACATGCTGGAGCACGGCTATCGTGTCATCCCGGTCAATCCGCACGAGCGCGAGATCCTCGGACAGAAGTGCTACCCGTCGCTTCGCGACATCCCGGAAAACGTGGGCATCGTCGATTGCTTCCGCCGGACCGAAGAGATCATGCCGATCTGCGAGGACGCGATCACGATCGGCGCCAAGGTGCTTTGGCAGCAGATCGGCGTCAAGAACGAGGCCGCTGCGGCCAGGGCCGCGGCCGCCGGCCTCGACACGGTGATGGACCGCTGCGTCAAGATCGAGCACGCCCGCCTGTTCGGCGGGCTGAACTGGGCCGGAGTGAATACCCGGGTCATCTCGGCCAAGCGGCCCCGCTGGCTGGCGTACTAGGGGGTGTATTTGCCGGATGAGGCCGGCCCCCCGGCGACGCCCCCGGGGCGGCCGGGGGCCGCAGCAACCCCCTAGCGTCTTGGCGGCCGGGCCTTTATGCTTGTCGGCGTATGCTCAGGCCGGTCCGCATCTTCGAAGGTCGTTTCGGACGCGTGATGCTCGCCGAAGCATCGGCGCCCAGCGAGCCGCATGCGCATCCCGAGCCGCACATCTTGGTCAAGCACGACGGCGGAGACGGCGATTACCTGGTCGGCGGCCACCGCGTCGCGCTCACGCGCGATGACATCCTGTTCCTGAACCCCGGGGAGACGCACCAGGATCTGCGCCTGCCGGGCACCCGGCCGACGCGCCTGATCGCGCTGCAGGCCTCGGGTGAATGGCTGCGCGAGAGCTTCCCGGCCGTGTTCGGCGTGCGGGAAACGCACCCCTTCCCGCGGCCCCGCGAAGCCATCACGCCGCGCATCCGGCGCCTGGCCGATACCTTGGCGATCGAGGTCGTCAATGACCAGTTCCTGTCCGCCGAGCGCCTGGAGTTCATGGTGCTCGAGCTGGTGCTCTCGATCGTCGACACCTACCTCGCGCGGCGTCGCGCGGCCGCCGCGCTGTGGCGCGGCTCGCGCTTTTCCGACTCGCGCATCCGGCGCGCGCTCGAGCTGCTGCGCGCCCGCCCCAACAAGGAAGTAAATATCGACGAGCTCGCCAGCCAGGTCGGACTGTCGCGCTCGCGCTTCTACGACCTGTTCCAGGTCTGCACCGGGCTCTCGCCGCGGGCCTACCTCGACATGCTGTGCGTCGAGACGGCGATCGAGAAGCTCTCCTCGGGCCGCGGCAAGATCGCCGAGGTCTCGGCCGAGCTCGGCTTTTCGGCGCAGAGCAACTTCACGCGCTTCTTCCTGCATCAGGTCGGGATCCCGCCGTCGGAGTACCGCCGCGCGACCTCGGCCAAAGCTGAACCCCAGCCTGAGCCCCCGGGGGACGACGAGCCCAAGCTCGAGAAGTAGCCGGCGCGTACCGGCTGAGCATGCGGCAGCCGCGGCGAGCGGTGCGTTACACCGCGTGCTTTAGAATCCGCGCATGACCGACCGCAAATTCGGCATCGAGACGCTGTGCCTGCATGCCGGGCAGATCCCGGACGCGGCCACCGGGGCCCGGGCCGCGCCGATCTACCAGACCACCTCGTTCGTGTTCGACTCGGCCGACCACGCCGCGAGCCTTTTCAACCTGCAGACCTTCGGCAACGTCTACTCGCGCATCTCCAACCCGACGGTGGCGGTATTCGAGGAGCGGATGGCGGCGTTGGAGGGCGGCCGCGCGGCGCTCGCCGCCGCCACCGGCCAGGCGGCGGAGGTGGTCGCGCTCCTGACCCTCGTCCAGGCGGGAGACCACATCGTCTCCGCCTCGACGCTGTACGGCGGCACGCACACGCTACTCGGCGTCAACCTGAAGAAGCTCGGGGTCGAGACCACCTTCGTCGACCCGGACGACCCGGAGAACTTGCGTCGCGCGCTGCGCCCAAACACCAAGTTGCTGTACGCCGAGACCCTCGGCAACCCGCTCATCAACATCGTCGACATCGAGGCGCTGGCCGCGATCGCGCACGAAGCAGGCATCCCGCTCGTGATCGACAACACCGTGCCCTCGCCCTACCTGTGCCGGCCGTTCGACTGGGGCGCGGACATCGTCGTGCACTCGGCGACCAAGTACCTCGGAGGCCACGGCACGACCATGGGCGGCGCGATCGTGGAATCGGGCAAGTTTCCCTGGGACAACGGCAAATTTCCGGAGATGGTCGAGCCCTCCCCCGGCTACCACGGCGTGCGCTTCTACGAGACCTTCGGCGACTTCGGCTACACCATGAAGGCGCGCATGGAAGTCATGCGCACCTTCGGGCCCGCGCTTTCGCCGCTCAACGCTTGGCTACTGCTGCAGGGCATCGAGACGCTCCCGGTGAGAATGGACCGGCACTGCGCCAACGCGCTCGCAGTGGCGCAATTCCTGCAAGGCCACGCACAGGTGGCGTGGGTGAACTACCCCGGGCTGCCGGGGAGCAAGTACCACGCGCTAGCGCAGAAATACCTGCCCAAGGGAGCCTCCGGACTGCTCAACTTCGGGGTCAGGGGCGGCGCCGGGGCGGGCGAGCGCTTCATCGAGGCGGCGCAGTTCATGAGCCACCTCGCCAACATCGGCGACGCCAAGACGCTGATCATCCACCCCGCCTCGACCACCCATCGCCAGATGAGCGGGGAGGAGCAGCTGAAGGCGGGCGTGCTGCCGGACATGGTTCGCATGTCGGTCGGCATCGAGTCGCTCGACGACATCCTGTGGGACATCGATCAGGCGCTGCAGAAGGCGGCGAAGGAGTAGGCGCCGCCCGCGCGACGATTTTGACTTTCCCCGATTTCCTGTTTTGGAAGGGGTCGTTGTTTGACCCCTTCCAAAACGGGAGCCACGACAACGCCAAACCCGCGCGACGGCGATCATGCTAGAGCTGCTAGAGCCGGTGAATGAAGGTTTCGACTTTCACCCACTTCTCCGGTTATTGAAGAGGTCAGAAAACGACCTCTTCAATAACCGGAGATCGCGGAAAGTCAAAAAGCACGCTGCATAAAGCGCGCGCTTTGGGACCAATTCTCTGAGGGAGGATCCATGCTCAGCTGGGACATCATCGAACACGGCAAGCCGCTGCAGAAGGCGCTGCGCGAGACGCCCAAGCCGACCGGCAGCGAGGTACTGGTGCGCGTCACGCGCGCCGGGGTGTGCCACTCCGACCTGCACATCTGGGACGGCTTTTTCGACTGGGGCGGCGGCAAGCGCTTCTACGTCAAGGAGCGCGGCTGCGTGCCGCCATTCACCCTCGGGCACGAGCCGCTGGGTGTGGTCGAAGCACTCGGCCCGCGCGCCGAAGGCGTGCGCGTCGGCCAGAAGCGCCTGGTGTACCCGTGGATCGGCTGCGGCAAGTGCCCGGTGTGCAAGGCCGGCAAGGACAACTATTGCGTCTCGGGGACGCGCTATCTCGGGGTCAACCGCGCCGGCGCCTACGCCACGCACTTGCTGGTGCCGCATCCGCGCTACCTGCTCGACGTGGGCGGCATCGACGATTCCTTCGCCGCGACCCTCGCCTGTTCGGCGCTCACCGCCTACAGCGCGATCAACAAACTGCCCGAGCTCGGAACCAGGGACTGGGTGGGCGTACTCGGCTGCGGCGGGCTGGGCCTGATCGCGCTGTCGATCCTGCGCGCCCGCGGGGTGAAGAACATCGTCGCCTGCGACGTCGACGAGACCAAGCTCGCGGCGGCGAAGAAGCTCGGGGCCAGGCACACCCTGGACACGCGCGTCGCGGATCCCGCGCAGATGCTCGCCTCGCTCGCGGGCGGCAACATCGCGGGCGTGATCGACTTCGTCGGCATGCCAGCCACCGCGGCCCTGGGCATTGCCGCGCTCAGGAAAGGCGGGCGCTACGTGCTGTGCGGGCTGTACGGGGGCGAGCTGGTGCACCCGCTGCCGCCGATCGCCCAGCGCGCCATCGGCATCATCGGCTCCTTCG